>JGI24695J34938_10000228_pt1 | contig 53168 bp, 38 predicted proteins | sample TergutCo191P3_FD_34938 | JGI IMG/M metagenome (IMG submission 34938)
CGTTCTTAATGAGAATACAATTATTTTAAATGAAAATAGAAATATACTAAATGAAAATAGAAACGTTCTTAATGAGAATACAATTATTTTAAATGAAAATAAAGATTTATTAGAATATTTAAAAAACTTAAATAATGAAGTTACAGGTAAAATAAATGTATTGTTAAAAGTAATAAATAAATATAACATAGAAGATGAACTTGCTATACTTTGTGATCTTTATGGTTCAAATAAAGGATCAATTTTTAGGAAAGTACATACATATTCAAAGGTATATAATGAATTATTTTCTCCAATAAGAAATAATGTTAAAGCAGTACTTGAATGCGGTGTTGGAAAAATAAATCCTGTGATACCTGATAATTTATTTATTAATCCGAGCTCTGGCGCTTCTTTAAGGATCTGGAGAGATTATTTTATTAATGCAATAATTATTGGCGGCGATATTAATTATGAAGCTTTATTTGATGAAACAAGAATACATACAGGTTTTCTGGACCAAACATCGCAGCTTGTAATTGATAGATTTTTTAATTACTTTGCATTGAAGCATACTGACAGTTTTGATATTATAATAGACAATGGCTTAAAAAAAGCAGAAGCTGCAATATGCCTGTTAGAAAACTCATTTAAATATTTAAAAAAAGGCGGTTATTATATAATAGAAGATATGCATACTGTTAAAGATATTCCAATATTAAAACAGTATTTAGAAAGATGCAGTTTTAAAAAAGAATTTGCTGTTAGATATGAATATTTGGATAAAGTTTTATCAGAAAATAATAATAATTTGGTAATTATTAAAAAAAGGAAATTGAGTAATGATTAAGCCCCCTTTAAAAAGACCTATTCGCTTTTTTAATACAACAGGACCATGTTTCCCGTGGGATCACTATATGCTTCCGCCAAAAGATCGTCTTGTTGATGCTCAATTAGACAGATACATAAAGGATAATCTTTACTGGGTGCTTCACGCTCCAAGACAGACAGGAAAAACAACCTTTTTAAAACACTGGGCAGCAGAAATTAATTGCGGAAACGAAGCTGTTGCCTGTTATGTAAGCATAGAAAGATGTCAAAATTTACTTGAACGGGAAAGAGCAATGCCGGAAGTGTGCAACGCAATTATAGAACAGGCAGTTCTAAATGGTTTTAAAAAACCTGAACTAACAACAGATGGTCCTTCCAGCATGGTAAGTAATATATTATCTAATTGGGCAAAAATAACAGCTCCAAAACCGCTTGTTGTGCTTTTTGATGAAACAGACGCTCTGGAAGGCGACGCTATGATAAGCTTTCTGCGTCAGCTTCGCGGCGGATTTATGGATAGAGGTATTGGAAAATTTCCTGTATCTGTTGCGCTGGTTGGTTTAAGAGATTTAAAAGATTACTTAACCGCAGCCAAGGATGGAGATGCCCCAAGCCCATTATCGCCTTTTAATATTAAAGAAGATTCTGTTTTATTGAGTAATTTTTCTAAAGATGAAGTAACCGGACTTTTTTCTCAGCGGACAGAAGAAACAGGACAAAAAATTACCAATGAAGCTCTCGAATTTGTTTGGGAGCAGTCGCAAGGGCAGCCATGGATAGTAAATTCATTATTCATGCGCGCAACGATGCGTATTCTAAAAGCTGATGATTATTCAGAAATAACAATAAATCATATAAAAGAAGCCCGTAAGCAGATGATAATGGCAAGAGAAACACACCTTGATACTCTTGCTGTAAGAATAAAAGAGCCATCAGTTCGTTATGTAATGGAAAGCCTTATAACAGGCATTCCGAATCCCGATCTTACGGCAAGCGAAGGCTTTAATTTATGCATGGATTTGGGACTTGTAAAAAAAGAGCAAAGCGTACCAATGGTAGCAAATCCTTTATATAAGGAGATACTCGCGCGTCAATTAACATACTCTGCACAGGAAGCTATTCCTGAACCTGACTGGCAATGGGAAAAAGAGGACGGTTCTCTTGATATGGATTCATTATTAAAAGAGTTCCAAAAGTTTTGGAGACGAAATTCTGAAGTATGGGAACAGAAAGCAGATTATACCGAGGCTTTTCCTCATCTTCTGCTTATGGCATTTTTACAGAGAATTCTTAACGGCGGAGGACATATAGATCGTGAATATGCCGCAGGCAGGGGTCGAATGGATTTAGCTGTTGAATATAATAAGCAATTATTTATTATAGAAATAAAATTAATACATTCTTATGATAACCCGGAAGAAATTCGCGAAGAAGGTTTAAACCAGATTGTCAAATACAGGGATAAAACGGCGCCTGACGCTCCTGCATATCTTATAATTTTTGATAGAAGAGATTCTGTAAAAAAACTGCCATGGGAAGAGCGGCTTTCCTGGAATAATGATAACGATATAGTAATTGTCCGGTGTTAAAAATAAAGAATTGTTTGTTAAGAAATAATATTGTTAAAGAGAATAATATGCAAAAAGATTTAGATATAATAATTGAGAATATTCGTGATGGTGAAAGAGCGCAGATGCTGGAATTTCCAGATAAAATTTCTGATGTAACAATACAAAAAGTTATGACAGATATTTTACTTGAAGCATCCGGTTTAAACAGGGAAGCCACAAATGACAACCCGATAGTTGTTCCTATAACAGTAAATAAACCTTCAAAGAAATTGGAAAAAATTGATAATTTTATGAAAAAATTGCCATTGTATATGATATTGCGTCCTTTATTAAAACGTGGATTTAAGAAGCCGCTTTACTCAATTGACGGTTTAAATTTATTACAGTACAACAACAAGGAATTTGTGCGTGCAGTATATATTGGTATTTTAGGACGCAATGCTGAACAATCAGATATAGATAATCTGACTATTCCGATTGTTACAGGAGAAATTAGTAAGATACAATTAATTGATCAATTGCTTCGATCAGATGAACATTCTATAAAAAACATAGGTGTTAACGGGCTTGGAGGCAAACGATTTAAAGAAAGATTTAAGCGTTTTATAATTAAAATACCAATTATTGGATATTTACTTAGATTTATTAAAGATATAATTTTATTGCCAAAAAATATTAAACAGATAAATAAAAGACTTTCGTTACTTGAATTTTCTTTGCAAGAAACTAACGACGTGATTAAGCGTATTAATAATATAATTGGAAATGAAGATTAATATGAAAATAGTACAAACACATCAAACAATTGTAAATCATGATGCTATCGGAAACGACATAGAAGTAATGCATAAAATACTTTCGCAAAAACATGAAAGTAAGATTTATGCCAATAATACATTGCACAAAAAAATAGATTTTATCGAAGAAAATGAGTTTTACAATTTTATAGATGATCCTGATACAATAATTATTTATCATCATAGTAGTTTTTGGGAGGAAGGAGAATCTTTTTTAAAAAAAGCGAAAGGAAAAATAATTATACGTTATCATAATATAACACCGTCTGAATATTTCGCTTCTTACAATGATCACCATTACGCTCAATGCAAACATGGAAGAGAACAGACAATTCGTTTTGCAAAGGATTTTCCTCAAGCCTTTTGGTTATCTGATTCAGAATATAATACTCTGGATACTGATGGTGTAAGCAATGAACGCAAGGCTATTCTTCCTCCTTTTAACAAAATTGAAGAATGGGCAAATGAATTACCGGATGAGAATCTACTTTCAAAGCTTCTTAATTCAACAGATGTAAATTTACTATTTACAGGACGTATTGCCCCTAATAAAGGTCATTTGTTTCTGCTGGACATCATAAATGCTTATCGTATTAATTATGACAATAATATTAAATTAAGAATAATTGGTAAGTTTGATGAGGGTTTGTTGGGGTATAATGAACAGATAAATAGAAAAATTATTGATCTTGGTCTTAAGAACAATGTTGAATTTGTCGGTGAAATAAGTGATGCTCTTTTATCGTCATATTATTTAGGAAGTGATTTCTTTGTTTGTGTAAGTGAACATGAAGGTTTTTGCGTGCCAATTCCCGAAGCTCAATATTTTGGATTACCAATAATTGCAAAAAATTCAAGCGCGGTTCCGGAAACAACAGGTTTAAATCAAATAATTTTAAATGAAGATCCATTTGAGTATGCTTCGGCTATACATTTATTATATAAAAATAGAATTTATTATGAATATTTAAGAAATAACGGTTTATTGAATTTTAACTCTCGTTTTTCATTAGAGATACTTAAAGAACGTTTTAAAAATATATTTAAGCAATATCTGAGTATAAATATATGAAAATAGCAATTGCAACAGTACAAGTGCCATTTTATACAGGTGGCGCTGAACTTCACGCTCAAATGTTAAAAGACGAACTAAGAATAAGAGGACATCAGGCAGAAATTGTAACTATCCCATTTAAATGGTATCCAACTACTACTTTACTTGATTGTATGGTAATGGGTCGTATGATGGATCTAACTGAAGTAAATGGAGAGACAATAGATTGTGTAATAGCAATGAAATTTCCGGCATACTACTGTAAACATCCAAATAAAGTATTATGGCTTTTACATCAACATAGACAGGCTTATGATCTTTGGGATACAGAGTATGGTGATATTCATAAACTTCCTGATGGTGAATATATTCGAGAAATGATTCGTACTCATGATATAAAATATATTGATGAAGCAAAAAAAGTTTATACAAATGCTCAAAATACTAGTAATCGTCTTAAACATTATAATGGTATAAACAGTGAAGCTCTTTATCATCCGCCTTTAAATTCTGAAAAAATGCATTGTAATGAATATGGAGACTTTTTTTTCTATGCAAGCAGAATTGGTCAAATGAAACGCCAAAGACTTTTTGTAGAAGCTGCAAAATATGTTAAGACAGATGTTAAATTTATTATTGCCGGTTCAGGTGAACCTGAAGAAGTAAAATATTTAGAAAAGCAGATAATAGAATATAAATTAGAAAACAAAGTTAAACTTACAGGCTTTATATCTGAAGATGAAAAAATAAATTATTACGCTAATTGTCTTGGAGTTTATTTTGGCGCTTATGATGAAGATTACGGTTATATTACATTAGAAAGTTTTTTTTCTAAAAAACCTGTTATTGTACATACTGATTCAGGAGGTCCTCTTGAATTTGTCGTAAATGAAGAAAATGGTTTTATTTGCGAACCTGACGCAAAAACAATAGCGGAAAAAATGGATTTATTATATACAAATAAAAAAATGGCTCAAAATATGGGAGAAGCTGGTTATAAATCTCTTGAAGAAAAGAACATGAATTGGGATTATATTATAAATAAACTGCTAGGCAGCATAGACAGGAGCTGATTAATTGAAACCAAAATTACTTTACGCAAGCCCCTTCTGGCCTATGAAAAGTGGTATTAGCGAATACAGTGAAGCGCTTGTATATGGTCTGGCGGAATATTATGATATTACTTTACTGACGGATAATTATAAACTGGACAGTAAGAAATTATTAAAAGATTTTTCTCAGATTGTTTATAAATCTGGCGAGCGTTATACCGAATTTGATACTATAATATATAATATTGGTAATAATCCTCTCTTCCATATGTATATGGCAGAAGCAATGAAAGATAATCCCGGCTTTATAATACTTCATGATTTTATACTTTACTATCTTGCTGTTGGTATGCATCAAAAAAATAAAGATATTTTTCAATCAATTTATAAAATGGAAGGTGTAAGAGGTATTAGTATTGTAAAAGACAGTCTAAAACAAAAAAAAGAACATGATCTTTTAAATCATAAATCTATTGCATCAAAACTTCCAATGAATAATGAAATAATAGAGATGGCAAAAGGTATTTTTGTACATTCAAATTATACTAAAGAATTAATTAATACAAAATTTCCATATAAAAACTGTTGTAAGATTGAATTAATTAAAATGAATATTGGTAAAACTGATATAGATTCTTTTGGTTTTGTTCAAAATAAATTTAAAATACCAAAAAATGCATATGTAATAGGTTCTGTTGGATTTATAAGTGAAACAAAACAAAATGAACTTTGCTGTAAAGCTATAAAATTATACAATCAAACACATGAAGAAAAGATTTATTATTTAATGATTGGCGAAGGTGATTATGTTGATTCTTATCTTGATAAATATATATTAAAAACTAATTTTTTAGAAGCAGAGGAATATTTGCTTGCATTTTTACGTTGTTGCATGATCTTTAATCTGCGTTATCCAACTAACGGAGAAACATCTGCAGCGTTGATACAGGCAATGGAATTAGGAAAACCTTGTGTTGTTACTGATATTGGGTGGTTTGGAGAGTTACAAAATAATATGGTCATTAAAGTGCCGTTTGATATTACATCGCATGATTTAGTAAAAATTATTGAATATACAAAAATGAATGATAATTTAGATATGATAGAAAACGCAAAAATATTTGTTGATACCGAATGCGCTCCAGATAAAATAGCAGCGGATATGTTTGAGTTTATGAGAAAGTAAATATGAAAAGAATAATATTAAAAATCAGACAAAAATTATTAAATCCTGTATTAAAAGAATTATCTGTTATTAGGGAATTATTTGAAAGAACAGATGAAAAGAATCAAATTGTTTTTAATGAAATAAATAATATAAAGAATTTTATTAAAGAAATGAAAAAAAATGATTTTAATGAAATATGTGAATCAATATTAGGTAGAGCTTTAACGGATAATGAATTAGATAAAAAAAAATCAGTAATATTTAATAATACTAAATCCATTTATTTAGTATTGACGGAGATGTTTTTAGGAAGAGAAGGTTTTAAAAATACTTTAAAAAATATAATCGATGTTCATCTTTATTACATGCATTTAGCAAGGATTAAAATGATAATCAAGTTTGTTCCTGAAGCAAAGAATATCCTGGATATTGGAGGAGCAAACGGATCTTTGTATGATATGGGATATCCTTATAAATTTGATAAAATAACTATACTTGATCTTCCTCCTGAAGGAAGGTGTGAAATGTATAAAAGAATAAAAATGAAAGAAAGAAAAATAGAATTTATTGGAGGGGAGGGGAATATTGATTTTATGTATGGTTTTTCGACAGAGTTATCTGATTTTGAAGATAATTCGATAGATTTAGTGTGGCTTGGGCAAGTAGTTGAGCATATGGAAAGAAATGAAGCATTAAAAATGTATAAAGAAGCAAAGCGTATATTAAAACCTAATGGATATTTTTGTCTAGATACTCCAAACAGATTTCTTACAGAAATACATACAAAAGGATTTGGAGATGGTTATGTACATCCAGAACATAAAATCGAATATTATCCTGATGATTTAAAACAAGATTTAATGGACAGTGGCTTTGTAATAGATTTGAGTATAGGTGTTTGTCATATGCCAGAAAGTTTTCATTCTAAATGTTTTAATTATAATGATTTTCTTTTTGGGAATCTTTTTAGTGATAATATATGTGAGTCATATATTCAGTTTTATAGATGTACTTTAAGATCGTGATTATTAATAATTAAACAATAGTTTTACAATTATTTTATAGAGAAGAGATCATCAGAGAATTAAGTTATATTAAAAGATAAATTAAATTAATTAAAAGGAGAAAATTATGAGTTTTACATTATCGCTTGTTGTCCCGTGTTACAATGAAGTGCGGACTATTGAGAAATGTATTAAAAAATTAAAGGAAATTTCAGTGGGAAAAGACTTCAATTTAGAAATTGTAGTGGTTGATGATGCGTCAAAAGATGGCAGTTGGCAAATACTTGAGAATTTAAAAAAAGAGCACAGTGAGATAAAAATATTTAAACATGAAAAAAATCAAGGTAAGGGAGCTGCTTTACGGACAGGCTTTATTCATGCAACAGGAGATTATATCGGCATACAAGACGCCGATGATGAGTATGATCCAATGGACTATCATGTACTGCTTAAGCCTTTATTGGAGGGTAAAGCAGATGTTGTTTACGGCTCTCGTTATTTGCGTCCTGATACAAGAAGAGTATTATATTATTGGCATACATGGATGAATAAAACGCTTACAAGTATTTCTAATATGTTTTCTAACCTTGATATTACAGATATGGAAACCTGCTATAAACTATTTAAAAAGGATGTTATTCATGAGATAGCACCTAATTTAAAAGAAAATAGATTTGGTTTTGAGCCGGAAATAACGGCTAAAGTTTCTCAAGCCGGGTGCAGAGTATACGAATGTGCAATTTCTTATAATCCAAGAACCTATGAAGAAGGAAAAAAGATAGGATGGAAAGATGGGGTAAGAGCCCTTTATTGCATATTTCATTATGGCGCACATTCTGCTCCTCTTCCGATGCAAATACTTATATACTTGTTTATTGGAGCAATTTCCCTATTTGTTAATCTATTCTGTTTTATTGGGTTTACTCGTGCAGGAATAGATATTAATTATTCAATAGTTTCCTCATTTATAATTGCAGCAATATGTAACTATTTATTATGTATAGCTATACTTTTCCGTCATAAGGCGCGTTGGAATACTGGTGTTGAATTAATAATGTATATATTTTCTGTATTGCTTATGTGCGGTATAGACTTTGTAATTACTCATTTATTAATTAATTATGTGCCTTTCTTTACAATTCATTGGAGCGGCGCTAAGTTCATTGCGTCCCTTATTGGATTTATCGGCAATTTTGCTTTAAGAAAATTGTTAGTGTTTCCAAACAAAAAAGGAGGTAAATAGATGTTACTGGAAAATAAAAAAAATAAAGATTCATTATTATATATTTTTATATTATTTATACTCGTATTTGTTCTTGAATTAATTTTCTTTAGAAATATGATATTTAATAGTGATAATATTGTTGGAGATTTAGGTGATGCAAGACTTGTTTCATTAATAATGGAACATTGGTATAATGTTTTTTTTAATAATGCGCCATTAAGAGATCTTTCCATGTTTTATCCTGTTAAAAATACGATGGGATATTCTGATACCGTTTTTTTATTATCTATTCCATATTCTTTTTTTAGATTAATAGGTAAAGATTGGCTAACTGCTTATCAATTAACTATTATTTCAATTCATTTTTTTGGCGGTTTGTGTTTAGCATGGTTTTTAAGAAAAAATCTTAAGCTGCCGTTATTTGCTTGTTTTATTGGGTTAATTATTGGATATTTTAATATTTCTTATTTTTTAAAGATTAGTCATGTACAATTTTTAACATTTAGTTTTATTCCTCTATTATTTATTTTAATTAAGTATTTTTATGACAATATTATATATAATATTAAAAGGAAAAGAATTAAATACGGCATACTTTCTATATTTCTTTTCTCCGGTATATTAATAACCAGTTTTTATATTGGTTTTTATATGGCTTTTTTCTTTATTATTTTTAATATTATTTTAGGAATTATTTATTTTAGTAATAATAACATAAAAATAAATAATTTAAAAAATATTATTTTTACGAATAAAATAGAAATAATTATTTATTTTTTATGCTTAATTATCTCTTTATTACCAATTATCTATATTTATTTACCTGTATATAATGACATGGGTTCAAGAAATTATAGTGAAATAAATGAATATTTACCTTATTTATATAATTATATTAATCTTCAATCTTTAGATAAATTATTTACATTAAAATCATTTAATTTTGAATTAAAATATGGATATCCAGTATTTACAATGATAATTTTAATTATCTGTTTGATATATTTTATTAGAATATATAATAAAAGTAAATCAAATAATGTTGTAAACAGTATAGGGATATGTTTTTCAATTACTATAATAATTATTTCAATACTCATGTTAAAAATTAATTTATTTGGAAAAGATTTAAGTCTATGGTATTTTGTATACAACTTATTTCCTGGAGCATCAGTTGTTCGTGCTGTTTTTAGATTTAATCAATTTTTATTTTTACCGGCTGGTATTATAATCGCTGTATATCTATCAAACAAAATTACAATACCTGCTAAAGAATTGAGTGTAAAAACAAATTATTTTAATTACACTTTAATTTTCATTGTATTATCTACAATTTTATTTGTAGATAATCAAACTGATATTAAAAATACTCATTGGTCAAAATCAGAAATGAATAATTATCTTGATAGGGTTACTCCACCTCCGATTGATTGCGAATCATTTTTACTTATAAATAATTCCAGAGATGTTTTCTATATATATCATTTAGATGCATGGAGTATAGCAACTAAATATAATATAAAAACTATTAATGGATATTCTGGACAACTTCCAAATGATTGGAGCTATATGTTTGATATGGAAAAAAATAAAAATTATTTAGATGCTGAAAGATGGATTAAAAAAAATAATTTGAATAATGTTTATATATATGATTACATAAAAAATATTTGGATGGAATTTAAAAAAGAAAATTTATTTGATAATTTTAGTAATTATTCTATAGGGGAAAATATTACATTTAGAAGTAATAGAAGTAAATTTCAAATAGGTGGATGGTCTTCAAGCGAAGAATGGGGAACTTGGACAGAAGGAGAAGAAACAATTATTGCAATGAATATTGAAAATGAAAATGACTTATCATTAATTTTAAATATAGAAATGATTTTTAATAACAATCCAGTAAATATATATATTAATGACGAATTATTAGATGAAAAAGTATTTACAATAGGTGAAAATATTATTTATATTCAAAAAGAAAAAATAATTAATAATAAATTAGTTATAAAAATGATCTTTAATAATCTTGAATCACCATTTGATCGTGGTTTATCAAATGACAATAGAAAGTTGGGAATAGGCGTTGAGTCATTTTATATAATAGAGAATAATAATGAGTAAAAATAATTCAAATCAAGAAATAGAATTATTTGTCCCCGGAAGACTCTGCTTGTTTGGCGAACACACAGACTGGGCAGGACGTTACACCGATATAAACTCGGAACTTTTGCCTGGTCTTGCGATTGTAACGGGCATTGATCTTGGTATTTATGGAAGGGTAGTAGAGGATGATAATTTTAAAATATCCGCAGAAGACGAAAGCGGAAAAATGGTTTCATTTAACTGCGAAATGAATTTAGAGACATTAAAAATAAAAGCAAAAGAGCCTAAATTCTTCAGTTATGCCTGCGGAGTTGCGGCTTATATGCTTGAACATTATCAGGTAGGCGGACTTGAAATCACTATTGATAAAACAACGCTTCCAATAAAGAAAGGACTTTCATCAAGCGCGTCAATTTGCGTATTTGTTGCAAGAGCTTTTAATGAAATTTATCATTTAAAAATGAGTATAAACGGTGAAATGCAGGCAGCTTATAGAGGAGAACTTCTGACTTCCTCACGCTGTGGACGCCTGGATCAAGCATGCGCTTACGGCGTTATACCTGTTCGCATGGAATTTTTTGCCGATGAAATTTCTGTTGAACAATTAAAAGTTGGTAAAAACTTTTATTGGGTTTTCTGTGATTTAAATGCAAAAAAAGATACTATTAAAATCTTAGCCGATTTACATAAGGCATATCCTTTTGCGCAAAATGAACAGGATAAAAATGTACAGGAAGCGCTGGGAGTTGAAAACCACCAAATAATTAGCGAAGCAGTAAAGCTGCTTGCGTCAGGTGACGCAGAAAAACTCGGCGAATTGATGATTAAGGCTCAAGGATTATTTGATAAAAAAGTAGCCCCTGCATGCTTGTCAGAATTAACAGCTCCAAAACTTCATTCAATATTAAACGATCAAACAATAAAATCCCTTACTTTCGGCGGTAAAGGAGTAGGCTCGCAAGGTGATGGTTCGGTTCAATTTATTGCAAAAGATAAAGATTGCCAAAAGAAACTTGTGGATTACTTAAATGACAATTTAAAACTTCAAGGTTATTCATTCACAATTCTTGCAAGCGATAGGGTAAAAAAAGCAATTATTCCGCTTGCAGGTTTTGGAACAAGAATGTATCCAGCCACAAGATTTATAAAAAAGTCATTTTTGCCTGTGGTTGATGAAAAAGGCATGGCAAAACCGGTTATTATGTGTTTGTTGGAAGAGCTGGACGAAGCCGGCATTGAAGAAATAATTCTTATTGTCGGTAAAGATGAAATTGAACAGTATAAAGATTTCTTTAGTTCCAAACTCAGTGACGAGCATTTAAATAAATTATCGGATCGCATAACAGAATATGAAAAATTAATTGCAAAGATAAATAAAAAATTATTGTTCGTAATACAGGAAGAAAGAAGAGGTTTTGGACATGCTGTGTATCAGGCAAAGCAATATTTGGAAAGAGAACCTGTATTATTATTGTTAGGTGATTTTATTTACAAGAGCAATTTAAATATGTCGTGTACAACGCAGACAATTAACGCATATTATAAATCTTCAGGGCAGCTTCCGGTTATTTCTATAAAGGAAACACCTTTGGAAGATGTTGTGCATTACGGCATAATAAAAGGCGAGTTCGACAGCAAATATAATTATTTAATGAAAGTAGAAGAAATGGTCGAAAAACCAACTGTGGATTATGCGGAAGAAAATTTATTCGTTAATGTTAAAAATGATAATACGTTTTTTGCGACATTCGGACAATATATACTTACGCCGGAAGTATTTTCAAAACTTGAAGCAGATATTGCAGAACATGATAAAAATGGAGATAATTCAGAGATACAGCTTACAAGCGCTCTTACAAAAGTATTAAAGGAAAGAGGAATGATAGGCGTTTGGGTTAATGGAGAAAGTTTTGATGTTGGTATCCCAAAAGCATACTTAGAAACGATAAAGAATTATGGCATTAAATGAACAAACAAAATCTATTATTCGATGCTACAGGATTAGTGAATTACTTTGAAAAAAACAGCTCTCGTTCAGGTATTTTTTTTACCGCATTTAACATTTTTAAAGGATTTGTAGATTTCGATTATTTTAATATAACGCTTCTTTTTCATCAATATCAAAAGCGTTATTACGCAAGATTAAAAAAAAATCCATTTTTTAGCAGATTTACGTATATATTCTGTAATGATTATTATACAAAAAGGCATCATTCTGACTATATTGAAATCAATAAAAAATATTTAAAAGATAAGAATATTAATTTTCCCGTAAAAATATTTAAATGCGTAAAAATAATATATAATTATTTTAGAATATTACTTTGTAGCATAAATAAAAAGGATATCTCAGAAAAAATATTAAATCGTTATAATTTGTATTTATCTGTTAATAGGTATATTCCAAAAAATATTCAAAAAAATGAAAATATAAAAAAATATATAATTTTGTATGATATAACGCCTGTTTTTTTTCCGAAATATTATCCTGATTTATTTAAAACGGATAATTTTATTAATGAATATGCAGAATTAGGAAACTTAAATAAAAATAATAATTATATATGTATTTCAGAGAATACAAGGAATGATTACTTAAAATGTTATGGTTCCTTATTGAATAAAGATAGGTTGTTTGTTGCCTGTATTGCTTCTGCGCAGGTATTCTTTCCGAATTATGATAAAGAAAAACTATGCAATGTATTTAAAAAATATAATGTTTGTTTTAATAGTGATAAAAAATATATATTTTCTTTATGTACTTTAGAACCCAGAAAAAATCTTATATTTACAGTTAAATGTTTTATTAAATTTATAAATAAACATAAAATACAAGATTTATATTTCTATCTTGGCGGTGGTCAGTGGGATATTTTTATTTCTCAGTTGGAAGAGCAAATAGAAAATCTGGACGAATACAGCGGAAAAGTTGTTAAGCTGGGTTATATAGAAGATGAAGATATAAATATTCTATACAGCAATTCGTTATTCTTTGTTTATTTATCGCAGTATGAAGGTTTTGGAATGCCGCCATTAGAGGCAATGCAATCAGGCACTCCTGTTATTACTTCAAACAATTCGTCATTGCCTGAGGTTGTGGGTGATGCTGCAATTATGATAGATTATGATAGCGAAGAGCAGTGTATCAAAGCGTTTGAAGACCTGTATTTTAATGATGATTTAAGAAAAGACTATATCCAAAAAGGTCTGGAAAGAAGTAAATTGTTTACATGGGAAAAAACGGTAAACAACATAAAGGATATAATGCAATTATGAAAGGAAAAACCATGGAAATAATATTACTCTCAGGAGGTTCAGGCAAACGCCTTTGGCCTCTGTCAAATGATGTACGCTCGAAGCAGTTTTTAAGGCTGTTAACAGACGAAAATAGCAGCGATAAAAACGCCGCGCGAAAGTCAATGGTGCAGCGGGTTTACGCGCAGATTAAAGAAGCGCAAGGCGATACAGAAATTACAATTGCAACTAACGCGGGGCAGGTGGACAGTATAAAGAGCCAGCTTGGCGATAATGTTAATATCGTTCTTGAACCGGAAAGACGCGATACATTCCCCGCTATTGCACTTGCCTGCGCGTTTTTGTCGTCGGAAAAAAACATTAAAAACGATGAAACAGTAATCGTTTTGCCGTGTGATCCTTATACAGAAGTTGGCTTTTTTAAAACAATAAAAAGCCTTTATAAACTTGTAAATGCCAATGCAGCAGATATTGCGCTTATAGGCATTAAGCCTGTCATGCCGACTTCAAAGTACGGCTATATTATTCCAGCGTCGGAAATAGAAGAGGGCGCATATAATGTTTCGCACTTTGTAGAAAAACCGGAAGAAGAAAAAGCGGCGGAATTAATCAAGGATGGCGCGTACTGGAACAGCGGTGTTTTTGCGTTTAAACTTGGAAATGTGCTTGATATCGCAAAATCAAATGTAGAGTTTGCAAACTATAAAGAGCTGTATGCAAAATATAAAGAATTGGAAAAAATAAGTTTTGATTATAAAGTTGTAGAAAAGGCAAAACGAATTGCCGTTGTTCCGTATTCAGGGAAATGGACAGACATCGGCACATGGCAGGCGCTTGCAAATGAAATGCCCTATACCGCTCTTGGCAATGTTACGCAGGATAATGCGCATAACACATTTGTTGTTAATGAATTAAATATTCCTGTGATTACGCTTGGCGCAAAAGATCTCGTAATTGCAGCAAGCCCTGATGGAATACTTGTTTCGGATTTAAACGAAAGCTCAAAATTAAAACCGCTTGTTGATAAAATAGAAAATGCGCGTCCAATGTATGAAGAGCGCCGCTGGGGCGAATACAAGGTTCTTGCGCAGGATGATTATAGTCTTGTTAAGCATCTTTTTATTGCGGCTGGCAAGGCTATCAGTTTACAGATACACAAACACCGCGACGAAGTGTGGATTATTACGGCAGGTGAAGGGATGTTCACGCTTGATGATGATACAAGAAAGGTTTCGGCTGGCGATGTGTTAAAAATTAAACGCGGACAGAAACATAAAATTGCGGCTATAACAGATTTACAATTTAAAGAAGTACAGCTGGGCGACAAATTCGACGAAAATGACATAGAGCGTTTAGATTGACATAAAATTAAAAAATTGATAAATTATTTGTTATATAATACGGGGTAAAAATGATAATTTCTATAAAAGACCTTTGGAAAAAATACCCAATGGGAAAATTCGAAGTTCAGGCGTTAAAAGGCATTAATCTGGATATTAACGAAGGCGAATTTATTTCCATTGCAGGTCCGTCAGGCTCCGGAAAAACAACATTGTTGAATATAATCGGGCTTATAGATAATTTTAACAGCGGAAACCTCAAAATCGGTGAACATGAAATAAAAGACCCGGGGACGCATGGCGTTCCGGATCGCGAGGAATTGGCGCTTCTTCGCCGCGAAATGCTTGGGTATGTTTTTCAGTCATTTAATCTATTGCCGGTATTAAATGTTTATGAAAATGTAGAGCTTCCGTTGATTATTTCAAAAAAAGGCGGCTCAAAATCTGAAAAGCAGGAAAGGGTAAATTATCTGCTTGAAAAAGTCGGTCTTGCCGACAGGCGTGAACACGTACCGGCGGAACTTTCGGGCGGCGAACAGCAGCGTGTCGCAATAGCGCGCGCGCTTGTAACAAATCCAAAAATTGTATTAGCTGATGAGCCGACTGCGAATCTTGATTCAAATACAGGCGAAGTTGTTTTAAATTTAATGAAAGAAATAAATAAAAACGAAAAAACAACTTTTATTTTTTCGACTCATGATCCTGATATATGGGAGATGGCGGATCATATTATTTTCCTTCAGGATGGCCTTATTAAATCCGAAAGAAGACAGGAGCAATAATGATATTTTCTCTTGCCTTACGCAATATCTCAAGAAACAAGGTAAATAATGCAATAATAATTATTCTTATTGCTGTTATTTGCTTTTTTTTCTTTATTGGCAACAGTGTAATAGAAAAATCAAATATTAGCCTGTATCAGGCGTTTATAACAAGTCTTACAGGAGACGTTGTAATTCAAAAAAGAGGTGATGTAACAATGAACCTCTTCGGCGCGAATACTCCTGTAATTGACGATTTTTTTGTTATGCCTGTTTTTCCTTTTTTCGATGCTGTAATGGAAATAGTCCGCGCCGAAGAAAACGTTAGCGCTGTAACAAGCCAGGTTTCGGGGAGAGCGTATCTTGATTTACTATCGGTGCGTTCGCCGGCTCTGCTAAGCGGTGTGGACACAGAGACGTACTTTTCCATGTTTCCCGGAATTATTCTGGAAGAAGGAAGATTTCTTAATAAAGACGAGTTTGGCGCAATGATAACAATGGAGCGCGCAAGAAATATTCACAGGCAAACAGGTCAATATCCTCAGTTGGGAGATCCGCTCTTGTTTACCTCAGGCGGCACGCAGGGTTTTAAAATAAGGGAAGTTCCTCTTGTGGGAATTTTTAGTTATAAAAACCCGGGTCTTTTTATGAACGAGATAGTGATTGCAGATCCGCAGACAGTAAGATCGTTAAACTCCATTCAGGTTGCGTCATCGTCAGATATCGAATTATCAGAAGAAGCAGAGCTGTTGCTTACCAAAAGTATTGATGATATTTTTAACATGGATTCATTCAGACATGAATCTGCAGCCGACGAATTTTCTGTTGATTTTCTTCGATCTTGGTTAGCTGAAACAACCACAGATAATGAAATAAGCGCGGCAGGCGGCGACTGGAATTTTATTATTATCAATTTAGATGACAATGTTAATACGAACGCTTTTATCAATTCATTAAATAGAAAAATTGCTTCTTATGACGTTATTGCCGTTGACTGGAGAACATCAGCCGGCACGTCAACAATATTACTTCTTTTATTGCAGGTTTTATTTAATACCGGTATCTTTCTTGTTTGTATTGCAGGCGTTATAAGCGCGATTAATATTCTGTTAATTTCAGTTTTTAGGAGAACACGCGAAATTGGAACGCTTCGCGCAATAGGCGCGTCCGGTTTTTATGTAAGTTCCTTAATTCTTTGCGAAAATATTATATTGTCTGTTATTGCCGGAGCTGTTGGAATATTTACAGGATCGTTATTTATCGAATGGTTAAATTCTTTAGCTTACAATATTCCAAATGAACTGATTGCGTCATTGTTGGGCGGAGATGTTTTAAATCTTATGTTTATTCCGCAAATTGCGTTTTTCTCATTTTTACTGGCGGTACTGCTGGGAGTAATTGTGTCGATTTATCCGATTCATGTTACTCTTAAAATTGAACCAATAGAAGCTGTGAGGCAGGGATAATGGAAAAAACTGCGGTTCTTTTTAAACTTGGTTTTAAATATCTGTACCGGCATAAAAAACGTTATACGTTTTTACTAGCCGCTCTTGTGTTTTGTTTTGGAATAGTTACATTTATAACGTCAACAAAAGACAGAATGTATGACAACCTGTATTACACTGCGCAATCGCATTATGCAGGCGATGTTGTAGCTGTCGGTTACAACGAAAGTATCGGAATTACTCACCATTTAGGATCAGAAGAGTTAGCTGCAATAATGAGCGCAGTTGAAGAATCGGCAATAAATCCTGTTAATACCTTAAAAAGAACGCTTTTTGGAAATACAGGCGCTGTTTATTTTAACGGAATCTCTGTTGTTCAAAAGTATATAATCGGCTGTGACTGGGAGAATGAAGAATTCGTATTTTCCAGAATGGATTTTTCATCTCCTATAGTTCATCCTGTTGGAGATGATAGTATCGTAATTTCCGCTCCTGTCGCGAATCAATTGGGCGCTGCGACAGGTGATATCGTAATATTGGAAGTAAGCAATAAATGGGGTCAGAAAAACACCGGACAGTTTATCGTAAGCGGCATAGTGCAGGATTCGTCTATTTTTGGTTATTATAAAGTTTATGTATCCAGACTAAGTTTAAACCGGTTGTTACTTTTTAATGATGAGGATTGTTCTCTTATTGGATTCTTCTTTGAGAGTAGATCTATGGCGGAAGAAAATCGCGCCCGTTTGTATAGAGCAATGCGTCATAGGATACAAACAGGGTCCTTGATCAAAAACAGGGAAGAAATGATCAATGAGACAAGCTGGCCGTATTCCTGGGAGAACACAAAGGTGTTTCTGTTTACTTTGCCTGTATACTTGTCGGAAATTGACAGTTTATTGAATGCAATGGACTTGCTGACATATCTTCTGTATGGAGTGATGCTTGTAATTATTTTTGTCAGCGCGTCTGTTACATACCGGCTTATAATGCACGAGAGAACACGGGAAATGGGAGTAATGAGGTCAATTGGTTTCTTTGGAGGCGACTTAAGAATGGTTTTATGGACAGAGGCGGGTATACTTGGAATTATATCAATTTTTGCAGGGTTTATTCTTTCTGTTTTAATCAGTTTCGGAGCTTCATTTATTTCGTTTGACTGGTTTCCCGGTTTTGAAATATTTTTAAGAAGCGGAAAAATTACTGCTTTATATCTTCCGGGAACAATTATAAACAATATTATTTTAACATTAATTGTGCTTGCAGCGGCAGTTATTTTTCCGGCATTACGCGCATCAAGGAAAAACCTGCCGTCTTTATTATCCGGAGAACCTTTATGAAAAACAAATTTATTTTAACATTTCTTTTAATTTTTTCTGTTTCTCTTGTTTGGGCGCAAAATACGCAGGATCAGCAGCTGCTTGCAAGAGTCGATTCTCTTGTAAGTTACCTTGACTCTGATTTTCAGGCGGAGTATGTCATAGTACAGGATAAGCCGGGGCAGGGACGTTCTACAACTGTTGCCGGTATATTCAGAAGGGACGCAAGGGAACAATATGTAATTGTTATCATGGAGCCGCAGATTAACAGGGGACAGGGTTATCTTAGGGAAGGAAATACGCTTTGGTTTTACGATCCGCAAAGCCGCAGATTTAATTCAACTGCAAACGCAAACCGTTTTCAGAATACAAATGCGAGAAATTCAGATTTTACGCGTTCTACCCTTGCAAGAGATTACAGAGTTGTATCGGGCGAAGATGTCAGGCTTGGGAGATATAATTGCAGACTTCTTACTTTAGAAGCGACAACAAACGAAGTAACATATCCAAGAATGAAAGTATGGATTAGCGAGGATAATTTACTGCGCAAGGTCGAAGATTACAGTCTTTCCGGCCAGCTTCTGCGTACGTCTGTAATTCCCGATTATTACAATATTGGCGGACGTTTTGTTCCAAGACAAATTTTATTTGTTGATGAACTTTTAGGCGCGGTAGTAAACGGAACATTTGTTAATGAAAGAACGCAAATAATTATTAACAGACCCTCTTTCGGAAGAATAGCAGATTCTGTATTCTCGTTAACATTCCTGGAAACAGTCAATAGATGAAATTATTTCCGTTTTTTTTTGCTTTAATTTTTTTTCCACACTTTTTATTATATGCGCAGGAACAGGATTTAATAGATATTGATTTTATCAATATTGATTCAATTTTTGATGAGCCTTCATCTGAAATTCCTTCGCAGACTCCTTCCCAACAAACGCCGCCTCAGTCTCCCGCACAGACTTCAGTATTGGGAGAAGTAAGAAGACGCGGCATCGAATTTAATCTGTCATATTTTTTTCGCGGCGCGATTAATCCGGGGTGGGATGTATACCCATGGGAACTGGACGGAAGCGAACAGTTTTCGTGGGCAATCGGCGTCGAGATGGGTTCTTCGATGGAAATAATTGCCCGGGTTTCAGAAAATTTCCGCGTAAGAAGCGTGATCAGTTATCAAATACCGCGATTTAGTTTTAATCTGGAAGATTTCTTTTTTGATTATAATTTTTTTGATACCGTTTTTTTGCGTGCCGGCAAATTCGAACAGTCATGGGGAGTTTCACCTAACTTTGGCTTTGCAAATCTTTTATCGCGAATCGCTGTTCAGCAGGATAATATTGATCCCGAAGAGCCTTCTGCGCGAGGACCTTCGTATATTGTAAAATTTGATATTCCCATTGGCGTAGGAGGGCTTCAGCTGCTGGCTTTAACAAGGGTTGATATTGCGGGAGGCGCAGTTCCAACGCGAAATTATTTTGGGTATGGAGGAAAATTCAATTTAGCTTTTCCATGGGCAGATTTTAATTTAGGATTTTTTTACCAGGATTTTATGGCAACGCGCGCTTTTTTATCAACAAAAACAACTCTTTGGAATACCGATATTTATAATGAACTGCTTTTTATTTATAATAATCATACGGATAATACGTTTAAATTTGCCTTTAATATTGGATTATCAAGATCATTTTTTGACAACAAGCTGGAAATAAACGCGGAGTATTTTTATAACGGCGAAGAATCGACAGAATATTACAGGCCTGAGTCTGAGTTCCGCCAGGAAGAATCGATACCATTTATAGAAGGGCATAATTTTGCGCTGAATATTCTTTACAGATTCGGCGGAAGCATTAATCCGCGTATTTTTACAAGACTTCTTTACGGAGATGATTCTGTTAGTTTGATTGTTGGATTAAGAATAAATCCATTTCCCAATATCGAAGTTTATTTTGCAATTCCAATGGTATTTGGAAAAGAAAATGGTCATTATTATCAGGATTCTTTTAATATTTTGAATCAGCACCGCCCATTTAGTTTTCTCCTTTACATAACATTCAGGGGCAGTGTCCGCGCAAATCATTATTATTAAACTATTGTGTTTTCACACAATATGATGGATAATTAACCATGGTAAAAACAATTCTGGGTTTTGGTTACTTGGTCTTTGCGATGGCTTTCCTGCTTCCCTTTGCGACAATCGCGGGCTTTTTCTATTTATTGGGATTTCGTAAATCAATGAGGGTAGTTATTTATCGTCTTGCCCAGTGCTGGGCAAGATCGTTGATTCCCATTGCAGGAGGCAAAGCAACAGCCACAGGCCGTGAAAAAATACCAAAGAAAGGCGGCGTTTGCTTTGTAAGTAACCACTGCGGTTTTTTTGATATCGTTATGTTACTCGCATTTTGCGGCCGTCCGTTTGGATTTGTAGCAAAAAAAGAACTTCTCTTTGTTCCGATGCTTAATTTGTGGATTTATATGCTTGGCGGACTTTTTATTGATCGAAAAAACGTAAGAAAGGCAATCCGCACAATTAACAGGGGAGTGGGTCGTATAAAAGCAGGCGGCGGCATGTTAATATTCCCGGAGGGTCATAGATCGAAGGGCAGGGGGCTGCTTCCTTTCCATCCGGGGTCTCTTAAACTTGCGACGCAGGCAGAGGCAGTAATCGTACCCGTTGCAATCGAAGGCAGTTACGACGTTTTTGAAAAAAATAACCGCGTACAAAGCGCTGTGGTAAAAATAGCATTCCTTGATCCCATCAACACGGCCGATATGCCTTTGGAAGACAAAAAGCAGGTTCTCTGCGAAAGAATTTATTCGGCAATAAAAGAAGAATTAAAATATTAAATTTCAGGTGCTTTCAAAACTAACTTTGGTTTTGAACACCTTATTCAACAGTTGATATTTCTCACCCTCTTCAAAGGGTGTATCTGAGACACTTATAAATGACAACGACACATAAAACGACAGATGCCGTTTATGAGGATTTAGATATGCTCAATTCCCTCCCTTATCCCACCTTTTAAAAGACAAATCACCCCTATTACTTTATCTCATTCAGGAATGAAATCACGGGAAATATCTGTCCGCGATTAGTACCAATTTTTGCAACTAACTACAAACCAAAAGTTTGCGGTTGTTGAATAAATTAATATATTTTTTGATGGTTTTTATTAAAAAAGTAATGTATTATTTTATACTGACAGATTATATTTTTGCAGCTAATAAAAAATTGTTCATGGAAGGTGCTGTGTCATGAATCATGAGCATAGAAGAATTTTAGATGCTGAAATTACCAAAAATTTCCTCGCGCTAAATACTGTAATTGTAAAAATGCTGGTAAAGGAATTTTCCGCGAGAATTACCGCGGCGGGGTATACATCTGCCAATGGATATAGATTTTATTTAAAGGGCGGCAATGCTTTTTCCATGCTCAAAGGAGTTGAGCCTGACGGAGATTATGATTTCCAGTTAAGACCGCCTGATGCAGTGTATGCAAATTGGAACGGCGCGTTTCCCGATATTGATGGAAGAATTATTGCGGCGTTGGCTGAAACTGTTGCCAATGTCGCCAATCAAATCGCGGCTATGCCGCATCCGCAGCCGGGTTTTAACACAACGATGTTTACTGCGGCGGCGCTTCAGGAGTGGTCGCGGACTGAAGGTAATCCTGTTAAAAAAGCCGGCATTAAATTGGACGGTTTGGTACAAGGCAAAAGACGTAATAATCTATTGAAAATCGGAACACAATATGTTCTCTGTAAATACCTCCAAATTGTAAAAGATCCTCAATATATAAACGGACGTATTGAGGGAAGAGTGTCATTCAGTAAGGCGGAATTTACAGCGCCTGCGGCGAAAAATTTTGGTCCAATGATTTATGTTAATTACACGATTCCTGGATTTATACTTTACAGGCTTGCGTACAGTTACAGATATTCTATTGACGGTGAAGTTTTTAATTTAAAATCGGAGATCATCGATATTTCTGTTCCGCGTCCGGGCAGCGCGGAGGTTTTTATGTCTCAGCATGGCGTGATAACGCATTTTCGCCGGGCGCCTGAGGAACTTCAGTTTGATATTCCTGGCTGGGGATACCATTTTTATGAAAATATAAATCTATTACAGGAAATAGAACTTGGCATAAGCGGCAGCGTACATAAAAGAGATAAACGTATTAACCGTCTGGAGGAAACGATTGATAAACTCGCAGCAGTAAACAAGGGAAAGAGCGTTTTAAAACGCGTTTTAAAAATGAAAATGAAAGAGCCTCAGGGCATTGGCGCGCGGTCTTTATTCATTTGCGGCTACTTTGGAGCGTTAGCGCATAATATTTTTCATTACGGTGTTTATAATAAGAAAGCGATTAAAGATATATACAAAAACGCCGGAAGCAATTTAAAAAGCCGGTTTCAAATTTCTGAAAGTTATTGGGGTGAAAGCAGATTTAAAGACTGGGAAAAAATTGTTTATTTTAAACTTAGCCTAAACAGGGTTAAAGGTAAAAATTTTGATAAAAGCGTTAATACAGTTGCTGCCGTTAAACGCCTTATTGGCAGTAAATTGATGCATTACTCTGATTTGGTTTTGAACAGTAATTATCAATATATTTCCCCATTGGAAAAACTGGATAATGAAGATTTTATGCCGTGCGATTACGCGGTAGTGGAAGTAACGCGGGAAAAATTTGAGGCGCTGGTTTTCAGACTGGGTACGTTAAATGATTATAGCCCATATAACAACAGGGCTAATCCATCGGCATTTACTTATTTGCTGCGCTGTTCATCGCATGGACGAGGGGATGAGTTTAAAGGAACGTTGCGTGTGCTTGTTAAGAAAGGCGGTGATCAGCTAACTACTCCCAGAAAAACAAATATCAGGAAGTTTTTAGAACGGAGTATTCTTGAATCTCAGCGGTATTCAATGGCTGAGGTAATTCAAAAAGCTGTTGCGAATGACAGTACAGTCATTGAAAATCCGGGTACTGATATAATATCGCTTTCGCCTGGTATTCCCGATATATATAAATTATTGGAAGCCAAAAAGGAAAAATGCGCTTTAAAAGATATCTTCGGCGATTTGCCGTATTATTTTAAAGAAAATAATGATATCGCCGATTCCTCCGAACCTGTTAAATGCAGCTTTCTTTCGGATTTAGTTTTAACCAATCTTGTATTTTCCGGCAAACCCTGCGAAAAAAGCATTGAGTTTAAAGCCGGTATCGATTCTCATCCCGGATTTTTTAAGGAAATTCTTTGTTTTGTTTCGATAAAAAGCGATGAAGTTTTTTGCAAAATTACACAGACTGATTCAGGCGAAATTGAATTTACAGGTTCCTTAAATGTTTTACCTGATACAGAAATTCAATTTTCAAATTTTAATATTTTAGTTAATACAGTTATGTTTACAAGCGGCTGTACATCCCAGACTGTTTATGTTCCCAAATTTGTTTATGAATGCAATGGGGGAAATCTGCCGCTTAAAATTGAACAAGATGCAGGCGGAAAACGCCGTGCCGTTTACGGTGATTTTGAAAAATCTGAAACACAATCATTTAAAAATATTTTGACTGTTTTTGGTCTTGGCACTATTCCTTTCGCAGACGATCTGCCGGACTTGGTTACAGAGAGTATATTCGAGAAAATAATACTGCGAAGAGTTATGATAGAAGCGTCGGGCGATGCTTCGGCGAATCAGGGTACAATGAATATAATTGACTCTTTTTCATTTGAGATAACGGCAAGCGAGCCATTGGTGTTATGGGAAAATAAAATCTCAATTACACCGTTTGTTGATATAACGGTCGATTTTTATGATGATGATCAATCTGTGAATTTCTATATGCACGGACAATTAAAAATCGGCAGCTCTGATTTTCAGGTTTATATAAATCCTGTTCTCAGCGACATATCATTAAGTTTGACGGAGGGAAGCGTTCTTGATATTGCGGCTGTTTCGAAATTGTTTTTTGATATCAAACTTCCGTCTTTGAAGTTTGACGATCTTTACGCGTCTTTTAATTATACGCGAAACGCATTTATATTCAGGATGGGGATAACTGATGTACTGGAGTTTCAGGCAGCTTCAAAGAAAATAGCGGTTGAACGCGTTTCGCTTCAGGTTTGGCGTGAAGCCGGGAATTTTTCTGTAACAGTCAGCGGATATTTTAAGTTATGCGAAATTTCCTTTGAACTGACGGGCTCCTTGCGGGCAGACGGCAATTACAGTTTCGCCTCCTGTATAACAAATGAAAATATAAACGTATCCTCGCTGTTTAAGGACTTTTTCGGAAACGCATGTTTATTCGGCGGCGCTTTTGACTTTAATATTTCACAGTTGATTTTCCGCTTTGACACGGGACCGGCTTCATCGTTCACGTTTGCGTTGTGCGCCGCTTTTTGCGGAAATGACGATATGTTAAAAAAGCTTTTCGAAGCCGCGGTTAATATAGACGTTTCAGCGGCAAAGAAGGAAAATGTCTGGTGTTACGCGATAAATATATCATGCGAGATAGATGTAAAAGAGTCTCAGGCAATTACATGTAAATATTGTTATAACAGCGCCGATGAAAATAAAAACATCATTATTCTTGAGTACAGTCCAAAAACCGTCGCAGATACGTTAACTCTTTTGGATATTCTTAAAATCGCAGGTTTTTCAAGCATCGACAGCAGCTTAAGTTTTATGACGCGGACAGGAATAACAAAAGCTGAGTTAAAATACGATTTTTCGCTCAAGACGCTTTTTGGAGAAATAAAAACAACTAACGACGCAGTGTTTAAAATCTCGCTTGCGTTAGGTGAAAATACAGGTTACAGTATGGTTATGTCTTCTGGTTTATCGCTGTCTCTTGAGAATCTGCCGATTGCAGGCGGGCTTGTGAAGAAATTTGAATATGCAGGGGATAAATTTTCCGTAAAAGACATAACGTTATACGCTCTTTCAAAACCCGGCGTGATTGACGGCAGGGAGCTTCCGGGCGGATTGTGTCTTGCCTTTACAGTTTTAGGCGAAGGAAAGACATGGCAGGTGTATGAAGCCAAACCTGAAAAAAAGTTTTTATTAACAGACAACAGTATGCTGCCGCAGGAAATGTCGTATAACAACGCCTCGCCCGCAAAGACATTCTGGATAAAACTTGAAAAATCTATAAAAATATTTACACTGCATCGTGTGGGTTTGGGTCTTGACGATTCGCGTTTAACGCTGCTGCTGGACGCTTCACTCAGCGTGCCGCCTCTTACTTTTACTTTATTCGGCGCGGGCATTGGTGTTGATGTATCCAATGTTAAGGACGTAAAGTTTTATATATCAGGTTTTGCCATTGATTTTAAAAATGATATGCTGACAATTTCAGGCGCACTTCAAAGAAACAATGACAGATATACAGGAGCGCTTGTTATAAGCGCGAAGGCGGTTTCAGTTAACGCAATAGCCGGATACGCCGACGGCGGATACCTGATGGCGTATGCTGTAATTTCGGCGAAGCTTGGCGGGCCTCCGGCGTTTTTTGTTACAGGGCTTGCGGCGGGTTTTGGTTACAATCAAAATTTAGCGCTTCCTGATATTGACTCAGTCGCAGATTATCCGTTGATTCTCGGCGCTAAAGGGCGAATTAATCAGAGCGAGCTGCCGTCAAAATTGGAGAAATACATAACGCCGTGCAAGGGACAAAATTTTCTGGCGGCAGGAGTGCGCTTCACTTCGTTTGAGATAATAGACAGTTTCGCGTTGGTTACGGTTAGCTTTGGAAATAAATTACAAATCGGTTTACTGGGACTCAGCGATTTAAATATGCCGCCAAACTGCAAAACGGATCCCATTGCGCATGCGCAGCTTGCCATACGCGCGGCTCTAACACCCGATGACGGTATTCTCACTGTTCAGGCTCTTCTTACCTCTGAGTCATACATACTTTCAAAAAATTGCAAGCTGACAGGAGGTTTCGCGTTTTATTTGTGGTTCGCGGGTGAGCGCAGCGGCGACTTTGTGCTTTCGCTCGGCGGTTATCATCCTAATTACCAAAAACCTGCGCATTACCCTGACGTACCGCGTCTTGGTTTTCGCTGGGATGTTATTCCATCGTCACCTAACAGATTGGTAATAAGCGGCGAACTTTATTTTGCGCTTACACCGTCCGTTTTGATGGCAGGAGGCAGGCTTTCCGCGGTTTACCGTCTGGGTAATTTACGCGCGTGGTTTGTCTTACGCGCTGATTTTTTTATTTCATGGAAACCGTTCAAATACGATATTTGCGCTGGTATAAGCCTGGGCGCGTCTTATAAAATTGATTTTCTTTTTGTACAAACGACTTTTACGATTGAGCTTTCCTGCGATCTTCATATATGGGGACCAGAATTTTCCGGTACTGCGCATATAACATGGTTTATCATATCGTTTACTATTTCATTTGGCGCCGCTTCCGCTCAAACTGACAATAAAATAGGGTGGGATGAATTTAAAACATCATTCCTCCCTGTAAGTAATGTAAAAAGCGAGAGCAATGCGGCAGTAAATCCCCTGAGTATATCGCTCACAGGCGGCGTTGTTGGTAAATCATCCATTGATAATTTACAGATAGTCCGTCCCGAGGATTTTGAACTTTCTGTGACTACCCTTTTTCTGTGTATATGCGTTTCAGCCGAAGGCAGCGCTCCTGTGAGCGCGGGCAGTGTATATGTAAGGCCCATGAAAACAACCGTCAGGAAATCAAACCTTGCCGTAAAACTAACGCTTACAGGTGTGTCCGGCAAAAAAGATAAAACCATAAACTTAAACGCAGAGGTTGTTAAACGAAATGTTCCATGCGCGTTGTGGGGTGATGCCGCCGCGAAGAACGAATTAGTGCCGGACGCGATGTGCGGACTAACGGCTGTTATCGATCCTGTAAATATAAAGTTCTTTCCTGAAAAAGGATATATATCCGGTGAGATGTTAAGTGAAATTAATATTATCAAACGTTTGAACGCTTTTGATTTTAAAAAGACATGGAAGCTGCCAGAATATCAAGCTTACGGCACAATCAGTATTGTGACAGAAACAGCCGGCAATCTGAAAACAAAGGGCAAAGAATTTTTAAGAACAATGGGATACGGCGGCGAGTGTGATATAACGCGTTTTGCGGCAGAAGCGGATGATATGCTTGATGAAGATATTTTCGCGGGGAAGATAATATGAAAATAACACTAACAGCTTTTGAAGAAATGAAATTACTCGATCGGATTCTGCCGCCGCTTGCTGACGGTAAATATCAGGTTTGCGCATCACAGGAGATCGAGTTTGAGGAGTTAAAGGACGGAGAGAATATAAAAACATCTGAAACATTTAATGCGTCATCTGAATTCGCGGTATCAGGCAGGGCATTTTCCATGCCGTCTGACGCGGTGTTTTCTCTTTATCCCGGCGAAAACGCTGAAGGAAATTTTTCTAATGAACTGCCGTTCATTGTTTTAAAAATAAAAACATTGCCGTGGCAGTATGACTGCGGAGGCGATCCTTTGCGGCCATGGGTTGCGCTCATCGTTCTTGGACCGGGCGATCATGCTGTTGAAAAAGATATCACGGTACGGGAACTTCTTCGCGATTCGTCAGGAAACGGTTTGTTTTATCCTTCCGGTAGTCAGCCTGAATTTTATACCGAGAGCGGCGATGATCTTTGTCATGTGGTAGATATTCCTGTAAACGTTTATCAGGCTATATTGCCAAAAGCGGACGAAAGACCGTATCTGTCTCACGGAAAATATGTCAATCTCTCCCGCACCGAAGAGGCTGTTAGCTGCATGGACGGATTTTTTTCAGTTGTCATAGGCAACCGCTTTTTGCCGTCAAATGATAATGAAGCTGTTAAGAGTACGGTTCATCTGGTCTCACTGCTTGGGTATGATGGAGTTGACTTGAACATGTACACAACCGTACGTCTCTGCTCGCTTTTCAGATGGAATGTTTTTTCACGGAGTTCTCAGGAAGCCGGTTTTGGTCCCTTGATACAAGGTATAGATTCCGCGGAATTCGGCGGCGGTAAAAACGTAAAAACCGAAGAGGATGAGCTCAAAAGACGCGGCGTTATAGCGTATGAGCATCGATTTCGTACAGGTGAGACATCAGCATCGCTTTACTGTTCGCCGCTTGTGCCGGCAAAGGCTCCGGCGCTGGATATGACAAGCCGCCGCACTGCAGACGGTCATCTTATTTATGATAAAACAAAAGGAGTGTTTGACGCAAAATACGCCTGCGCTTTTCAGCTTGGCCGTATGATTACAATGTCCGACGAGGCGATGGCGTTAAAAATACTTCGCTGGAGGCGCGGCTTAAATGAAACCATGTACAGACAGCGGCTTCACGCGGGCGCAAATGCGAATATGCCGAATTATGCAGAACTCTGCATTAATTTAAATGCGGCGTTAAACGGCAGAGAGGAACAGCAATGAAAAGAATTATGCTGCCCGAAACGCAAACTGATCTTCTCATAACGGCAGAAAATATACCGCATGATATCGCGGATTATATGGCAGGTTTAAAACTTCTGTACTATGTTCCGTTTGCTTACCTTGCTGCGGACGAGGCGCATCTTCCCGCCGAAAGCATTCGTTTCTTTTATATTGATGAAACATGGACAACCGCGCTCGCGGATGGAGCGCTCAGTATTGGCCGCAATGACAGTGCGGCTGCCATGATGGATGAACGTTCGTTAGCTCCTGCGCTTGAAGGCGCGGAAAATATTATTTCGCTGACACGGCATAAAAAAGTACATCAGAATCATCACGGACAAAAAAATATGATTTTCGCAAAACAGGAGGAAAATCAAACCGGTTTTATTATCCGCTCGGCTTTAACACGAAAATGGAAAGGACTTGAAGTGACCGGTTTTAACAAGGATAAACAGCTTGCGATTCTCCGTTGCGAGTCAGTCGCAGCAGACATAATTATCTGTATTTTTGACGGCGTACTGACTCGTGTAAATATCTGTGAACCGCGTGCCGCTTTGCGGTTTGGTGCGCATAACAATGATCGTAATATAGAAGTTAGATCTATCGAAGAAAATTCTGATTTCGGCCGTTTTATACCAGGTAAAAAGGTAACGCTTAAAAGCAGCGATAACGGCTGTCTGAATGTGCTGGCAGTGCGCGATGAACTGGAAAAAGCGCTCGGCAAACGCGTTACGCCTTCGGTATTTACTTTTGAACTTATGCTTGCCGCACAGAAAGCGGCTTTTACTGTAAAGGATTAAAAATAAATGGATGTTCTTTATGTGCCGATGACGACAGAAGTATTTCTGTGCGGAAATTTACAAAGCGATGACATGCGCATCTCGCGGGCAGCGCCGGATTACCGCAGCGCGTTCCATAATTCATTTCTTGGCAGCGTTAATACACCGGAGCCTTTTGACTTAAATACATTACCGCTGTCCTGCGGAGCCCATCTTCATTTCATACTGCCGCAGATGTTCACACATGCTGATGAAAAAAATATTTATTTGTCCGCGCCAAATCGTTTTCACATAACAAGGATTGCTGTTACGCCGGATGAAAAAATTTCCTGCCGCCGGTTTGTAACGGAGAGCGATTTTATCACTGACGATTACGACGGCACAGACCGTTCTGCAATACCTGTATTTTCAGACGGCATATACGGCAGTATGTTCAGATGTCTTGGACGCAGTTACCCCGAAGGCGCCAGACCTGAGGAAAAAGGCGGGTACCTCGAAAAACTTACCGCTCTTGGCCCCGGAGACCCGGCATTTGCGGCTTATTATCCAAGCTGTAAAAGCGTTTTTGGTTTTTATGACGGGATGTTCGATCTTCCGCCAAATACAAAAGTTACATATTGCATTATAGGCTGTTTTTCCGATGCCGCAGCCGATCCGTTTAGCGAAGTAACCGGAAAAGAATCGTTTGAGACGGCATTAAAAAAATACGGATTATCGGTTACAGATTCGAATCGTATCTGCAATCAAATGCTGGTTTTCGCGGTTGTATCGGGAATTGTCTGGAAAGGAAAAGATTACAATTACACAATGGGAATTCCGCCGGGAGAGATCGATGTTTCTGTCGGCAATACATCCTCGGAAGCGTTATCTGCAATTCTTCGTCAAAAACTGGCGGACTTTAGTGTGAACGAACGGTACATCACAGCGCTTCAATATGATCTTCTGGACAGCGTAAATGAAATTGACGGCAATTTTAAAATAGATGATGAAATACATACGCAGGGTTTCTCTGTTGTTGAAAACCTCTCAGGCGGCATTGATATGCCTGTTGAAAAAAACGATACTCATAACGGACTGGATTACTCAAACTTGTTAAAAAAAATGGAACTCTCAGGGCAGGCAGCTTCAGCGCTCAAGGATGAACGGCGTAAGCTCTTTTGCTTGTGGGAGCAGTATATGTTTCTGTATGAAAAAAACAGCAGCCAAAAAAAGTCGCCCTCCAAAGACGAGCTTAAGCAGGAGATGCAGAATGTCATCAATAAAATTAAAACCATAAGCGATACATCTGATAAACTGGAGAATGATGTAAAAAATGATATTGAAGTGTTAAATAAAAAACAGCCTGAAGATATGAAATGTAAAGTAAGCGGAGGCGAGTCTTTTTATCTGCCAAAGGAGCCTGTTGTACTGCTTTCGGGTAACGGTATCAGGCGCAGTTTCGCTTTCGGGGAGAGCGGACGATTTACAGAAGACGGTACTTTATACTGTCAAACCGAAACGATTTCGTCAAATATCGATAATAAAAAACTGCTGGAACTCCTTGGCGGCTCTCCTGCGGATTTTCAGGCGCCGGTAAATCTGGAACGTTATGAAAAACTTCTTTGCCAGGCTGCGCTTCTTAGCGCAGAAATAAAAATGTTTATCGAAAAAAAACTAGGCGCAATTACAATAAACGGCAGATGGTCACCCATTATGCTGAGTAATGAACCGCAGTGTTTTACAACATTATTTATGGACTGGTCATTGCGTTTTTATCCAACTCGAACGTCAGATAACGGCAGACCTGATAATACGCTTGACAGCTGGAAGCTGGAATACGGCGATATGTCGTATACAACCGGCAAACAGCGCTCGGCTGAACGTAACCTGATATATAAAGGACGCGCGATTGTCACGCCTCATGCCGCGTACAATCTGAAGAACATACTGAAAAAATGGCTTACAAACAATCCTGGAGATAAAAGGGCGCAGGAAGCTGCGGAAAAAGCTCATGAACTGCCTGTTATATCGCAGGTTCTCGGCGGTCTTAACGAACAGCTCTGCGCAGTAAGGCATGCGTTTCAATTTCCGGTAATAGGCAACTCAGGTGACAAAGACCTTGCCGCCGAAGTGGAAAAGTATACAGCGGGAGAAAAAATTTCCTGCACACCTTCAGCTGAGTTGTTTACAATGCGCGGCGGACATTTTCGGATAGACCGTCTTAATTTGCTCGGTACCTTTGGGCAGATTCAGCAAGTTGTCGCTCCGGCTGGATCAGGCGCGAGCATGAAAAAAATTCATTATGCGGAAACCATCGCGGCAAATGATAACGATTACGGCTTGCTTACGCCGGGTATTACTTCTCCGCTCAGGCTGTCATTTCAATGGCGGCACAGAGCGGATGATACCTGCATTTCTTCGCCGGACAGTTATACGACATCAATCTGCGGCTTTCTTCTGCCTGAACTGCTCAACCGCCGTCTGCTTGTTTACGCAAATGACGGAGAATACGCAGGTTCATTAAAAACCGTTTACAGAAAAGGCGCGGCGCAGGCGCGATGGCTGAGCGCTCCGGGACTTCCCGCAAAAGCTGAGAATCTTGATATTGACACGGTTCTTAAAAAGTTTATTTTAGCTATGTTAGGTGAAGACAGGCTTGCGGGTATCATGCGTCTTATAGATATAAATTTTGAGAAAACTTTACAGCCGAACGCCGTAACTCTTATATGGGGACGCCCGCTTGCTCTTGCAAGAGCGAGCGTTCAATTACTGACTCAGGGCAGTCTTGCGTATACGCAAAGTTACGAAGATTTTAAAAAATACAATACGCAAGGTGTTGAGAACGTGCGCTTCCCCCTGCATTTCGGTGACGCTTTCCGCGTCAGCGACGGTATGACCGCGATATTTCCCGACATCACCGGCAGCGATAAAAAGAGTAAACCTGATTTTGATAAAATTTTCACAGCATGGGGTATAAAATCTTTCAATAGCGGCAGCGTCCGTTTCGGTGTCTGTCCTGACATATCCTGTACAGACGGCGAACGTTTTTTTACGCTCCTTATGGAAACAGGTAACGCTGTCACGCTTCAAACCGGAATCCTTCCTGTAAAAACGCTCCACCTTCCCGCAGAACACGCGAGGGCTGCCGAAAAGTTGAATGCTGCGGCGGAATTAACCTGTGTGCTGACAACAAAAGGCAGCGCCGAACTTCCCATAATGCCGCCGGGAAAAACAGGCAGATACGCGTGGTGCGTTCCGGGACCAAACGGAGAAAGGGAAATTCATGATGTTGTGCCGGTCACGGCTAACTTCGGCGAAAGATATATTTGCGACGGAATGCTGATCAAAACAGAAAGGAATACTAATGCAAAATAAAAAATTTGTGGATGTGAAAATTTCTGATTACGCGCCGATGAACCCTGATACCTCTCCTTCAAGTAAACCTGTAAACGCTTATTTTGAAATAAGGATCAACCTCGCGTCAGTGAACGATGGTTATTGCATGGATGCCGCTGACTCTTTCAATGTATTAAAAAATTCTTCACAGACAGATGAAGCGCTGCCCGCTGCCGCCGTTTCGCTTGCAAACCTTGTTTATGGCGATTATCCGCTTTTTAAAAACTGCGAAGAAGCTGAGGCTTTTCAAAAGACATTGATTATAAACGATGACAGATGGAGCTGCGGTATTATGCCGGGAAGTGACATGATAGTATTTACATATAACGGAAAACAAAAAACACTTAATGCGGATTTTTCCCTGTTCGCTTATTCCAAAGAGTTTAACACAACGGCGGATTATAGTAAAAAAAGAGCAGATATTAAAATAATAAGCAATGATTTTCAGATGCAGTTTGAAGATGCGTTCGATGATGATTATACAATCAGCACCATGAAAGTTTATGTGCCGTGGATTGCCTCATTTGCGCCGCAGGGACTGTCTCCTGTTATGCCAGGCACACGCGAGTACGGCGTCTCTTTCGGCGATGAGACGGAAATGTCGTGGGAAATACACGGAGATATGCTAAATAACGCCGCGCTTACACAGGATAATAATCAGCCGGAGACAGTGGGACTTACGCAATCAATAAACCGGAAAATTTTATTTCCGACTGTATTTGATCTTTACGCGGAAAACAAAACGATAAAACATTTTGACCGCGTTAAAATTTCTATTATTCTCACATCGTGTCCGCGCATAGAATATTTTGAGCCTGACTCTTTTTTTTGTCTGGCAGGCGGAACTGTTAAACTAAACTTTGAAACCAGCGCTGCGTTAGTCTGTAACATAGACATTGAAAATTCGACAGAAGAAAAAATCAAGCTAGACTCTGCATCAGGAACCGTTAACGCGTACCCTGCGCTGCCTGAGAAATCGTCAAGTCGTATTGTGAAATATAAATTAACCGCTAAAGGTCATAAGGGAAGAGAAAATATTGAAATCACAAACTGCCTGGAAATATCTGTAAGCCGCTGGAAAAAACATCCGGAAAAATCTGTTTCGATACCTGTGTTTGATAATAATGATCTCACAGCAGCTCCGTTTGAATATTTAAGTAAATATTATTGTTTTTCAGGCCGCGCGATATGGGAAAGTGTGGACGGCAGAGAATGGATCAAAATAGCAGCTCAAACCTTGTCTTCGTCTTCACAGACAGTTCCGGCGTCGTTTGCGTTTTTTGAAGGATATGTTTATATTTTGAATTATGAAAAAAACGATATACTTTATTTATCAAAATATAATCTAATGAAAGAAGAATGGCTGCCTGAAGCCATATTCAGCAATGATGATGTTAACCCGGGCGGATCGTTTTCTTTTATAAATAAAGACTTACGGTATTATTTTGAACCAAAAAAAGAATATATAAATATTTATAACTATTCACCTGCGCCTTTTAACGTTTGGGGAATAGCAGGCAGTCTGAAAATTCAAGCGCCTGTTTCTGCTCTCGATACTTATTTATTTAACGGCAGGATTTATCTTATAGCTGCCTGTGATGACAAAAAAATTCGTATTTTCAATTTTAAATATGATTTACAAGACGAGGCAGATCCCTTGATTATTAACGCTGACGCTCAATATGTAAAATTTTTTAAGATAAATAGCAGGCTCTGCGCCGCGGCGGGGACAATAATAGTAGACGCTGTTTCGGGCATACAGGAGGATATGATGTTTTCTGATTCGCCTGGATTACTCGGTAATATTTTTAATCAGCCGGCAGGTATCGATAAAAGTTGCAATATATGGACAATGGGGTTATCATAACATGAACTTATTTATAATACAAAACATAAAACGCATTTCTAAAGTTTCAGGAGTAAAAAGATGAAAATCGAAGGAACCGTAATTTATTCAGGACAGACGTATCTGGATACAGAGGAAGATTTGGAATTTGATGATTTGGTATTTGAGGGTGAGGGCGGAATTATTATTCAATACAATCAAAAAATAAGCGCAAATACTGTTATGACAAATAAACCATCCGGTAAATTTCCGCAGTTTACTTTTACAACGGTTAAACCGCTAATTAATGAAACGCGCTCCGGAGAGATAGATGATAATAACGCGGCAGGACTTATAATTAATGATTTAAAAAGCAATATTCGCGTCGTGAATACAGGAAAACGCGGAGGAGACGGAGGCAGGGGAGGGGACGGACGGGAAGGTATATGCGTGCCGCCCGGTTCAGCTAACGGCTTGGGCGGCTTCGGCGCCGCCGGAGGAAACGGGGGTAAAGGCGGAGACGGAGGCGACGGTCCTGATTTGATAATAAAAAACGAAAGCCTGAACGGCATTTCAATTGAGATAGAGATAAAACAGGCTCCGGGCGGCAAGGGCGGAAATGGAGGCAAAGGCGGACAGGGCGGCAAAAACGCGGACGGTTCATTTGCACCTAACGGCGCTGATGGCGCTGACGGAGAAAACGGTAAAGACGGTAAAAAAGGCCGTGTAAAATTAAATAATAAAGTTATATAAGGAGAAAATATATGGGAGACAGTTCTAAAAGTAAATTGAGTAAAAACGATGGTTTTTATATCGCCGATTATTCTAATGAAGATGACGCCGCTTATGTTTTGGAGTCTTTAGGCGGAGAGAAATTTCTTAAAGAAAATTTTCCGCTTGTTTACGAAGCTTTTAAAAAAACAAAAATCGAGCACAGTAACCGTAAAGCCGGTAATTATGAGCCAAAGTGCCGCCTTGACTTATCTTCGCTTGTTAAAGATAAAAAAAATATTAAAACACAGATTAGCGCTTTTACAACTGATCCGGATATGACGATAGAAAAACTTAACAAGGGAAAGTCCGCCCGCAAGTGGCTATCCGCTAATATATCTGTTGAGTATTTTAACCGTAATGATCCGTCTCTTCCCTATCCTAGTGAAAATTTTTACATGGAGGATACAAACCAGTTTTATTTTAAATCCAAAGTTGTATTGGCAACCGAAAAGGAGACAGAACAGTGTTCCGTACGCTCAATTTTAACAGGATTTAATCCTGACGGAACAATGGAAACGATTAAAAACGATCAGATGTCGCCTGCTGTTCCGGCAGCGTTAATACATGAATTTACAGCCAAAGCTCCGGTATCATCGAAAGGAAACAATCCCATAATGATGCTTTACGGAAGAAACAGGAATTCAGCCGGATCTTATGTTAACGCTGATTATTATGACGATGGTCCCGGCGAATATTATAATAATGCGCCCAAAAATAATGCCTTTAAAACATTAATGCCGATGGCGGGAAAAATTGAATTTCAGTCCGGTTCTGTAATTCTTGAACCAGTATTAAGAAAACCGGTAATCACAAGATCGCGCATAAATGTAGGAGAAACAGATGTAGCTACGCATTTTAAAAATATTAAATCAGACGATGAATTTTTTGATATTTTGAAAACCTGTTTTAAAGCGGACACATCCGGTTACTATCCTGCTGTAAATTTTGAGATCAAGGGAAATGGAAATAAAGGATGGGATAAAGACAGTGTAAACTGGTTTTCGGATGTTGAAGGCGTAAATGCCTGGAGTGATTATGCAGTCATTTATTTTTTACAAGCCGGATTTCCGCTTCAGGTTGTGGCTCCAAACGGCGTTCCATCTATCGTTAACATCACTATTGCCAGCCGCCCGGCGGATCAAATGCTGCCTGGCGAGCAATATTACAAGAGTACTAACGGGCAGGTTTTTGTCCCTCCCATAATTGTACATTGGGGATGTTTCGCGCGTGACACACCTGTGCGTCTTTCGTGCGGCACGGACAAACGAATGGATGAATTGAAACCGGGAGACAAGGTTGTGTCATCCGGCGGACACTGTGTAACTTTTACGGAAAATGTTTCAGGCGAGGAAGAGAAAATTTTCAGAATAAAAACTGAAAACGGCGAGATTCGGCTGACAGGCGGGCACCCTGTTATGATGAATGACGGAACGACACTCTGCGCCGGATATATAAAACCCGGCGATGTCCTGAAAGGCCCCTACGAGGGTCATACAGTACTTGAATCAAAGGAAGAAAACTATAACGATACAGTGTTAAATCCGGTTTTTAGGGAAAGCGGCGTTAATGGTCTTTACATTCTGACAAATGGTTTTTACTGCGGCGACTATAATGCCCAAAACAAACCGCCGAAACCTTCTGTAAGCGCGCTGACTCAGGAAAATGCGGCATTAAACGAAGAGTTTAAAAGACTGTGTAAAACGCTTAAATAAAGTAGATCGATAATTATCCCGCCACTTGATTAAATTTTACGATTTCATTAAGATTTACACCTAGATAGCTTGTTTAGCTTCAGTATCTTACGATACGGTCCCCGGTTGTGTAATGGTAGCACAGCTGACTCTGGATCAGCTTGTGGGGGTTCAAATCCTCCCTGGGGAATTATTTTTCTGCTAAACCTAAACCATTTTCGGCATTGTGATCTTCATGTTGTCGGCGATTTCTTTTAATACATCAAGAGAGTGCTCTATCTGCTCCTTTTTATGGCAGCTTGTCAGGCAGAAACGAAGACGCGCCTTGTTTGCAGGTACCGCAGGGTAAACCGCAGGCGGAACGAAAATGCCTTTTTCAAGGAGAGCGGCGGACAATGCAAACGCGTCCGAATCTTTTCCGACAAGGATGGGGACAATGGCGCTTTCTGTTGCCATGCAAATGTTAAAGTTAATTTCTTTTGCCTTGGATACAAAACAGCGGATATTTTCCTGTAACTGTTTAACAAGCGAATTGTCTTTTCTGATAATTCGTATTGCTTCAAGAGCTGCCGCTGTAAGAGCCGGACTTAAACCGACAGAGAAAACAAAACCGGGAAGAGAGTAGCGCAGATACTCAATGATTGATTTATTTGCCGCAAGATAACCGCCGCATGTTCCAAGCCCTTTGGAAAGCGTTCCCATTTTAATATCGATATCATTAGGACTTAAATTAAAATATTCGTCAACGCCGCCGCCGTTTTTTCCAATCACGCATCCCGAGTGCGCCTCATCAACCATTAAAAACAATCCAAACTCTTTTTTAAGTTTTACAAACTCAGGCACAGGCGCAATGTCGCCGTCCATGCTGTATACGCCTTCAATTATTAAAAGCACTTTTTCAAACTTGCCGCGTAAAGACGAAAGTATCGCTCTTGCAGATTTGTAATCGTTATGCGGAAACAGCCTGCTTGTCGCGTTGCTTAACTGAATCCCCTGACTGACAGAGTTATGCGAAAGAATATCATATAAAATCAAATCCTTTTCGTTGCAGAAATTTCCCACAAACGTAACATTGGTAGAATGTCCTCCGACAAGCACAATGGAATCCTCTGTGTGTTTCCACGCGGCAATTTCTTTTTCAAGCTCAATATGCAGCGTCTTTTCTCCGGCAAGCAGGCGGCTTCCGCTTGCTGAAGTGCCGAGTTTCTGCATCGCATCAATTGCCGCATTGGTAACCTGTTGATTGCCGCTTAATCCCAAATAATTATAAGAACCGAAATTGATAACTTCTTTTCCGTTCATGTTGGAAGTATCGCGAAGAGCGCTGTCATGCGGAATAAAGTAAGGGTTTTTCGTATCTTTTAAGGAATCAAAACGCGCTTTAAATGATTTATATTCAAGCGTATCTTCGAAATTGGAAATCGGTTTGACAGGCTCTTTTGGCATGTTGCTTCTCTGCGCCGGCAAAATACCCGTAAGTTTTTCCAGTATAAGCCTGCTTATATCGTTAGCTGTCATGCATTTGTAATATTCTGATTCATCAATAAGGACGCCGAACCGTGTTTCTGCCATTACAAGCAATCCAAGGCTGTCCAGACTGTCGCCGCCGAGATCGTCAATAAAACGCATATCAGGACCGATTTTTTCTGTTGTTGTGTTTAAGACTTCGGCAAAACATTTTATAACCTGTTCACGTATCTGCAGGAACTGATCGTCAAATTTAGGACCGGCAAGTCCCACTGCCTCTGCGGAAGAAGCGCTTTTTTGAGCATGTATGCCAGAAAAAGAATTTGGCGAAGCGGCATTTAATTGTATTTCCGCAGCGTCAAACTTTTTGTTTTCCAGCAGTTCCTTCAGCTTCTGTCGGCGTACTTTAAAACCGTTGGCAAGAGGCATGGTTTCGTTTGCAATATACGCGCGTTTTATCCTCTTCATTACAGGAAGCTGCGAATTAACCGCGTTAATGTCATGTGTAATCTTCGCAAAACTCTGCTCGTTTCGCGCGTCGTCCTGTATTTCAACTACAAGAGCAATTTCGTCCTGACCTTTATTGTTTAAGCCAAGAATGCAGTATTTTGTCACCATCGCGATATTATCAAACTGATCTTCAAGTTCGTCAGGGTAAATATTTTCGCCCGATTCATTTAATATAAGTTCTTTCACCCTTCCTTCGATTACAAGAGAACCATTTTCAAAATGCGCAATGTCTCCTGTATGCAGCCAGCCGTCATGGTCAACATCTGCGGATATAATCCCTCCCTTTTGCATTTTTCCGATATGCATGGACGGCCCTCTTATATATAACTCTCCTGTGTGCGTTTCCTTTCCGTTAACATCAACTATCTTGCTTTCAAATCCATGCATGAGCGGGCCTGTTGAGCCGTCGATGCGGTGTTTAAAAACAGTACCAGGTTCAAACGCGATAATACCGCATTCTGTCATTCCGTAGCCGATTGTAGCTACGTGTCCAAGACCGTTCATAAATTTGAGTGAATCAACAGGAACGTGAGTTCCTCCTACGCAAATCCACGCAAAAGTGGTACCAAAAAGTTTTTTAATGATTGGTTTTGTAATATTTCTTCTTACAAACGCATCACCTGTCTTGGGCGAATTTTTTTGAATTGACATGCTTATGCCGGAAAGAAGGTTTAAAAGTTTTTCTTTTTTTGGCTCTTCGCTTCGGATTTTCCGCAATACGCCTTTTTTTAGATTGTTAATAAGCAGCGGAACAGAAACCATGTGCGTTACGCCGATTTTTTGGCATGCGGCCTGTATCGATGCAGGCGATCTGTCTTTCATGAAAACAACTGTCGTGTTCAGGAAAGGATACGCTATACACAATGTAATGAATCCAAGAACATGATGCATCGGAAGGAATGCAAGCGATTTTACGGGAGTAGGCGCATGTGCGATTCGCTTGTCTCTTAAATAAACCCTGTAAAAACCCTCAAGCTGATATGAAATCGCCTTTCCGTCAAAAACCAGAACTTTTGAAGTTGCAGTCGTGCCTGATGTGCAAAGAGCAAGATTATCAGCCCATTTCGGCGAAAAATTCGAAGAAACGTTAACGGACTTTAATTCGTCCATCGTTATAAAATCAACTTTATTTTTTAATTCCATTGAGCTTCTGCCTAAAATTGCTTTTGCTCCGGAATTTTCTACGATGTAATCAACCATTTCTTCTTTGTGGTTTATGTCAATTAAAACAGGTTTAAAACCTGCCATTAATAATGCCCAGAAACACACCTGCCATAAATGCGAATTGTCCATTGATAAGCCGACAAAATTTCCCTGTTGTCCGTCCAAACGTTTGGATAAAAAAGCCGCCATGCTTTTTACATCTTCATTCAATACCCTGAATGACTTTGTAACAATGGCGCCTGAATCATCCAGCCACTGACTGGCAGGCGAATCCAGCTCAGGATTTTCGCTCATCATTATTTCATATATGCTGCTCATTGCCCTGATCATTCCGGGTTTTTCCAGTAATTCGGCAAAACGTGTTCTTATGATATCATTTTTCATAAATACTCCATGATAGATTAACTGACTACCACCTAGTATATACCATTTACCCGTGATATGATACTGGTAATAAATGAAAGAAAAAAAAGTAGTTATCATAACGGGCGCATCACGCGGAATTGGTCATGCAGGCGCCGAATTTTTGCGTGATAAAGGGCACAATGTATACGCAATTTCACGAAGCGGCTGCGATTTAGACGGAGTGAACTCCGTTATTTGTGATATAACCGACGAAAACAAGCTAAAAGAAACCATTGACAGAATTTTTAACGCAGAAAAACGAATTGACGTGCTTATTAACAACGCAGGCGGCGGAATTTCGGGCTCTGTCGAGAAAACTTCAGCCGCAGATGCAAAAAGATTGTTCGAACTCAATTTTTTTGCATGTTTTAACGCGATTAAATATGCTGTACCGTACATGCGCGGCAAAAAAAGCGGTAAAATCATCAATATTGGCTCTGTAGCAGGCTCAATGCATGTGCCTTTTCAGGCTTTTTATTCTGCAAGCAAAGCTGCAATTGGAGCGTTATCAAACTGTTTGCGAGGCGAACTTTCCCCGTTTGGAATAAAAGTAACCACAATAATGCCGGGTGATACACGTACCGGTTTTACCGACGCAAGAGAAAAAGACTATAAGGAAGACGATCCTGATTACGGTTTACGAATTTCCAATTCCATAAAAATGATGGAACAGGACGAGCGAAACGGAATGTCTCCAAAAAAGGTAGCCCGGCTCATATACAAAGTTATTTGCGCCAGAAATCCAAAACCGGCTTATATTGCAGGGTTTAAATATAAATTTTTCATGTTTCTTGACAAGGTATTACCCAAACGTTTTGTACAGTTTGTTTTAAATTCGATGTATGCAAAGTGAAACGGCTCTGTTCTTGACTTGCGTTAATATTTCTATCATTATATTCAGGGGGATGCAATGTTTACGAAAAAACGCCACGATGGGACATATTTAAAAAATCTGCATTTTTTTACCCAAATGCTTCCGTACCTGATGCCTGCACGATCGGACGCGGTAATTTATTTCGAAACCGAATTTGATGTTACGGATACATTAAAATACATTAAAGAAAAAAGAAGAAGCGGAAGTGAATTAAAGGTTAGCATGTTTTATCTTATCCTTTATGCCTCCGTAAGGGTTATTGCGCAAAGGCCCAAGATGAACCGCTTTGTTTCGGGACACAGATATTATCAGCGTAACCGCATCAATTTTAATTTTGTCGCAAAACGCGAAATGAGCGACGACGGCGAAGAAGTAAACGTAACCATGTCTTTTTCGCCGTTATTGACGCTTGAAAGTTTCTGCCAAAAAATCCACGATCATATTTTAAATATCAAGAAAGGCGAAAAAACCAATTCCGAAAAAACCAATTCCTTTTTTACAAAACTGCCGCGCTTTATTGTAAAGTTCGCCGTATGGGGTTTAAAGTACCTTGATTATCACAACGGTATTCCCAAATCCGTGCTTAATTCCCTGCCGTTTTGGTGCAGCATCTTTTTTACAAATGTCGGCAGCGTTGGAATAGACGCGCCGTTTCATCATAATTTTGAAATAGGCAACTGCGGCATATTCTGCGCGATTGGAAAAGTCAGAAAAGAAAATTGCATTAATTCAGACGGAACTGTCGAAAAACGCGATAAAGTAAAAATTACCTTTACTTATGACGACAGGATAACAGACGGCATTTACTGCGCCCGCGCTATCGATATGGTAAAAAACCTTGTTGAAAGCCCGGAAAAACTGGAAGTCCCGCTTGAATTGACTCAGGAACAAATCGATTATCTGAAACTTGCGAAATCTGAATGGGAAATACAAACTTAATAAAAAGGAAATATCAAAATGTACGAAAACCAGCCATGGCTAAAACACTTTGGCGCGACGCCCGGGAGTATTGATTATCCGCCTCTTTCGATGTTTGCGATGTTCAGGGATAACGCAAATCTGTATCCTGATTTGGACGGACTAATATTTTTTGACAAAAAGACTTCAAGGTCGCTCCTTCTTAAACAGGTTGAACACATGAGCCGCCAGTTTGCGAAGCAGGGAATCAAAAAGAACGACACAGTTATTATCTGCCTTCCCAATATTCCGCAGGCTGTTGTGTCATTTTACGCCCTTAACAGGCTGGGCGCGATTCCTGCTCCCATTCACCCGCTTTCCGCGCCTGCAGAAATTGAGGATTACGCGAAACTTGTCAGTGCAAAAGCCGCGATCACTCTGGACGGATTTTATCCCCGTTTTGCCGCGGTGCAGGAAAAAACCAAATTTGAAATTACAATCGTCTGTTCACTTAAGTCGGAAATGCGCCTTTTAACAAAAATTGGTTTTCAGCTCACAATCGGCAGAAAAATTAAACCGGTGCCGTATTCATCATCAATAATTAAATGGACAGATATTGAATTAAAAGCAGGCGGCAATCCTCCAGAACTTGAGAATCCCGATCCTATCGGCGCGGACGAAATGGCTCTTATTTTATTTTCAGGCGGCAGTACAGGAGAGCCAAAAGCCATCATGCTGTCAAACAAAAATTGTAACGCTCTTGCCATGCAGATGAATGCCGCGGGCGGACCTACTTCTCCGGGCGACAGAATGTTATCGATACTGCCGATCTTTCACGGTTTCGGACTTGCTGTCGGCATTCATGCAATGCAGATTAACTCAAGCGCCTGCATTCTGATTCCAAAGTTCAGAGCTGATACGCTTGCGGCGCTTATAAAAAAATACAGGCCGCAATTTATGGCAGGAGTTCCGTCCCTTTATGATGCGCTTACAGCAGATAAAAAGTTTCAAAAAATCAAGCTGGATTCTTTTAAGGGGCTTTTCTGCGGCGGCGATTCGCTAAGCCCGGAAATAAAAAAACGTTTCGATGCCGTTCTTAAAAAAGGCGGAGGGCGCATCATGCTGCGCGAAGGTTATGGACTTACAGAAACCGTAACCGCCTGCGCCATCATACCGCGCGAAGAATACCGCGATAACGCATTCGGCGTTCCATGCCCCGATAACTGGTTAAAGGTAGTAAAACCCGGCACCGAAGAAGAATGCGCTCCAATGGAAGACGGTGAAATCTGCATTTCGGGTCCCACGGTCATGCTTGGTTATTTAAATGATCCTGAGGTAACCGCAAAGACGATAAAAAAACACAAAGACGGGCGTTCATGGGTTCATTCGGGCGATATCGGCTGTATGGACGCAGACGGTTTCTTTTACTTTAAACAGCGAGCCAAACGTATCATAAAAACGTCCGGTATTGCGGTATATCCATCCCATATCGAGAATGTCTTAAATAAACATCCGTCCGTAAGGCTTTCATGCGTCATTGGCATACCTCACGAAAACAGGGGAGAGGACTGCAAGGCTTTTATTCAGCTTAAAAGCGGCATCGAAGGAACCGATGAGCTAAAGCAGGATATTATCAATTTCTGTGAAAATGAACTAATGCCGTATTCGCGTCCAAGGGTTATCGAATTTTTAGACAAAATGCCTGTAACAAATGTCGGCAAGGTGGCTTTCCGCGAACTTGAAGAAATGGAGCGTAATAGAGCAAAAACTTCCCAATAAAACCTAAAAATGTACTGTAATTTCGCCGATGATCTAAAGGAATAACTGTAAATTTTGATTAATTTCGGTTAGAATTGCCTTAGGGAGGTTTTTGAATGTCTGATAGTGATGATCTCGATCTTGATGATGGCCATGAGGCTGATGCCGGCGGCGGGGCTGCGAAAAAACGAGGTGGCGGCGGACTTGGAAATTTACTTCCGACCATTTTAAAATTTGTAGCTATTGGTATCGGCGCGCTTATATTTATTGTAACGGTCTCTGTAATTACCTATAACATAATGAACAGGGGCGGCAAGCAGCAAACAGTTATTTCAGATCCTGATTCTCCTTATGTTGGTACAAGGCCGGAATATGCCATGTATACAATGCTTGGAGCGATAACAACAAGAACCAGTGATTTCCCTACAAGTTATACTGTCACTGTTGATATGGTAATTGGATATGATTTAAATAATCAGGCAGCGTCCACAGAATTTATCGCCCGTCAGTATGAAATGCGCGATTTTTTACGTAACTATTTTACGCGAAAAACGGCTGACGAACTGCGGCCGGAAAGAGAAGATGCTTTAAAAACGGAAATCCGCGAAATGCTCAATACCCGGTTTTTGGATAAAGCAAGAGCGCGTATTATTTTATTTAATAGATTAGACGTAATGGAAGCTTTTTAATATAATAGTTCTACATAGGGGTAATTATGACAGAAGTTCTGTCCCAGGATGAAATAGACCAGCTATTAACCGCGATAAACGCAGGAGAGACCGAGCCTGAGGATTTCAGGCCGGCTGCCGATAGCCGGAAAATTAAAATCTATGACTTTAAACGCCCCGACAAATTTTCCAAGGAACAAATCCGCACAGTTTCCATCATGCACGAAACTTTTGCGCGCTTAACCACAACATCTCTTTCCGCTCAGCTTAGAAGCATGGTTCACGTTCACGTAGCCTCGGTAGATCAGCTCACTTACGAAGAATTTATAAGGTCGATACCGACGCCGACAACGCTTGCCATCATCAATATGGATCCGTTAAAAGGAAACGCAATCCTCGAAATTGACCCTGCAATTACGTTCTCGATCATTGATCGCCTCTTTGGCGGAACGGGCGAAGGAACAAAATCTCAGCATGAGTTAACCGACATTGAGCAGTCCGTAATGGAAGGCATTATCGTTCGTATTCTTGGAAATATGCGCGAAGCGTGGACAACGGTTATCGACCTTCGCCCGCGCCTTGGACAAATCGACACTAACCCTCAGTTTGCGCAGATTGTTCCTCCCACAGAAATGGTCGTCCTTGTAACATTGGAAACAAAGGTAGGAGACGTAGAAGGCATGATGAACTTCTGTATCCCCTACTTAACAATAGAGCCGATTATCGGTAAGCTTTCCGCTCAATTCTGGTATTCTTCCGTACGCAGAAATGCGACAACAGAAAATCTCAATGTTCTAAAGGATAAGCTCTCAACAGTCGATGTTAATGTAACAGCCGAAATTGGAAAGATAAACGTACCTGTTCGGGACGTTCTTTCCTTACAGATTGGGGATGTAATACGGCTTTATAACACCCGTATTGGCGATCCCTATTCACTGAATATCGGCTCACGAAGAAAGTTTTTGTGCCGCCCCGGCATTATCGGGAAGAAAATTGCGGTGCAAATAACCCAAAAGATCGACGAGCTTGGACATGAAGAATTTGAAGAGCTCGCTTCTGAAGCAGAAGAACTATAGTTAAAAACCGGCATCCGTGCCAGTTTTTAACATGAAGTTTTTTACTACGTAAAAACTTCATGATTGGTATAAAGCGGCATCCGTGCCGCCAAAGGAGATATAATGATACTTCGTATCATTTTCGATTATAATGCGCAGCTAGCCAGCTACGCAAAAGTGAGGTTATTATGATGAGCGACGGCGCCCTTTCACAGGATGAAATTGATGCATTGTTATCAGGTGTAGATTCATCGTCTATGTCAGGCCTCGGAGGCGGACATGCCCCGGCAGCTACAATGGCACCTCCCGCAGCGAGCGTCGCATTTGATAAAGGCGCTCTTGAAAGATTCTTTTCTTCAACCACAAACGCGCTTTCTTCAAATCTTGCGGCATTAACAGGCGCCTCTGTAACGCTTACAGGACCCGATGTAGATGCAAATAACCGCGATGGTTTCATTGCCGCGCTTCCCAGCATGGTAACTGTTATCAATGCAAATTATACGTCCGGTTTCCCCGGCGAGCATCTTTTTATACTTCCGGAAGAATCAGCCAAGGCGATTGCCGCCCTAATGACCAAGGAAGATGACATTCAGTTAGACGACATGGCGATGTCTGTTATCGGCGAAGTAGTGTCCCAGATGGTGGGCACTCAAATTACAGCGATGACCGACAAGACCGGAAATAAATCGATCGCGGCAGCTTCTCCAACGGCTGCAAATGTTCCCAAGGCGACAGCCGCTCTTCCGGCGGGTGATTTCGCCGTTATGAGTTACAGCCTTGATCTTGGCAGCGGTCCCGGGCATCAAATGTGGGAAATACTCGGCGCGTCTCCCGCTACGGATATTTCCAATGGCTTAAACGGAGGAGCTTCCGGCGGAGCGCAGCCGCAGATGGGAATGCCGGGTATGCAGATGCCTGGTATGCAAATGCCCGGCATGCAGATGCCAGGCATGATGGGTATGCAGCCTAATATGGGAATGATGGGGGGCGGTATGGATATGAGCCAAATGATGGGCGGAATGGGAATGATGGGCGGCGGTATGCAGATGCCCGGCATGCAAATGCCCGGTATGGGGCACCCTACCAATGTGCAGCCTGTTCAGTTCCCCAACCTGATGCAGCCGCGTCTTGGCGCTCACGAAGCGGGCAACATCGGTCTTATCATGGACGTCTCCATGGAAATGACCGTAGAACTTGGCCGTACCAGAAAATTAATTAAAGAGATATTGGGAATGGGCGAAGGCACTATCATTGAGCTTGATAAACTTGCCGGTGAACCTGTTGACATTCTTGTTAATCATAAACTGATAGCAAAAGGTGAAGTTGTAGTTATTGATGAAAACTTCGGCGTTCGCGTAACAGAAATTGTGTCTCCGATGGAACGCATTAACGACATGGGTTACAATTAACATATATATGTTTACGCTCGTTTCCGCATGAATGTGTCAAACGGGCGTAAACACAGCCTTTTTTTATTCTGCCGCGTAGGGAATAATCGGTCTTTCTATACTGTCCTGTCTTCTTAAGCCTTCTATGATCCAGTTCATCAATACAGTGATACGATTGTTAATATTGGAATTAAGATTCAGTCTGTTTACAATAAAACCAGGTAAATAAACGCCCGCCATGCTGTAAATTAATACCCCTTCTTTAACAGGTTCAAGATAAATAATCGCAGAAAATCTTTCCGCGCCCATTACCCTGAAAATCGAATAATAAACATCCCTGAAGTTGGTCATGCTGTATGTAAGACCGTACAGGCTTATGGATATTTCTCCGCGAAGATACATTTCACCTATAACAGTATCAGTAAAACGAAGATACATTGTTTCTGAATAGGGCAGTGTCTCGGCAGGTCCCGGATCAGGGACAGGTCTTCTTCTTTGAGCGCTTTCGAGCCGGGTTGTTTCTGTAAAAATTCTATAGTTATTGCTGCCAAGCGTTTGGTTTTGAATATTCTGGATCATTCTAAGAGAATTATAAACATCCAGCATATCAAGTTCCCTGTTATTGTAGGGAACCAAAATAAGAGCTTCGGCTATATGAGACGGCCTTCTTTGTAAAACATAACGGTTTAAAAGTTCAACTCCCGAATCAGGGTTAGGGTTAAACAGCGGCGAGCCGCTTACTTCATACGAATTTCTTAACCCGGAAGGAGATGTTACCCTTCTTCTTTGAACCCGTGTTAAACCGGGAAAAACGTCGTTAAATGAACGCGTCTCTATATTGGACGGGCCTTCAATAATAATCGGCTGCGCTTCAAAAACAAAAAACGCGAAAAAATCATCATCGGTTTCTTCCGCAGTCAAAAGAACTTCTTCTGATACTGCCTGAATTTCATGGTTTGGTTTGACAGATTCTTCGAGAGCGGGAGTTTCTTCGGCAGGCTGATTCTGTGCATGGAGAGAAAATACGCAAAATGAAAAAAACAGCAAAAAAAGACCGAATTTTCGGGTTTTTATGATTAAATTCATCAATGTCCTCCTGCCTTCAGGCAATGTTACTATTAAAATATATAAAAAACTCAATAGTTACTAGCCCGTAAACTCTCTTGTAATTTTATTTATAATAGGCGATAATGCCCGGTATGGAATTAGTAAAAACCGGAAAAACCAAAGACGTGTATAAATTGCCCGACGGCAATTATATGTTCAGATTCAAAGATACTGTAACAGGTAACTCGGCGACAGGTGAATCCGACCCCGGAGGAAACCAGGTCGTAGGTTCTGTTGCAGGCGTCGGTTCGGCTGCGCTTAAAATGTCAACCTTTTATTTTGAGCTGCTGAAAAAAAACAACATAAACACGCATTACGTAAGCGCGGATTTGTCAAAAAACGAAATGGTCGTACGCCCTGCTTCTGCTTTTGGAAAAGGACTTGAGTTTGTGGTTCGGTACAAGGCTGTAGGAAGTTTTGTAAGACGCTTTGGTCTTTACTGCAAGGAAGGAGACGTGCTGCCGCCTGTTTTTGAGGCAACATTAAAAGACGACGACAGGGAAGATCCTCCAGTTACAGGCGAAATACTTTCCGCTCTTAATCTTTTAACTCCGTCCCAGTTTGACGAAATACGCGCTGAAACAATTAAAATTTGCGGCATCATAAGAGACGATTTAAACGCAAGAGGTCTTGAGTTAATCGATATTAAAGTTGAGTTTGCAATGGTAGACGGAAAAATCGCTTTAATCGATGAAGTAAGCCCCGGCAATATGCGTGTGTATCAAAACGGGAAAAAGCTTGATTATATTACGCTGTCTGCTTTAATTAAATAAATTTTTTTAATTAAAACTGCCGCGTATAAATAAACATTTAAAGAGAACTATGAAAAAAATAAATTTGGTTTTTTATCTTTTAATTGCCGTTTTGCTTGCAGGATGCGGTTTGTCAAACTCGCCCAAAGCGGCTGTTAAGAAGTTTATAGAAGCCGTGGAAAATAACGATCTTGCCGCCATGGAAGCAGTGTCAACTGAGGAAACAATGCAATTGGTTGCGCTGTACGGCTGGAAAATGAAAGGATCGTTAGCGGAAAACGGAAAAGTAAAATCAATGACAGAATATATAGATGATGATTTTGCCGTAGTTACCGTTATTTTTGAAAACAATGAAACGACCGATATCGAATTAATCAGGATTGACGGCAAATGGAAAATATTTGCTTCCATGAATAAATAAATTGCGGCTTTTTTTTCGTGCTGAACAGATGTATTCAAATTTTGGCATTTTTTCCGGTTTAAAAGACGATTTTTACAAAATATCGTATTAATTTGAAGATAATCCTCTTGAATAAATTGCATTAATAGTATACAATTTAACAGAATCAGTTGTACTTGGGGGGGGAAAACTGAAAATACACAAATTGGCTCTGCTCCTTGCAGCAGGGCTCCTTGTCCACATTCCATTAATCTCAGCCCAGGAACTCGCCGGTGAAGCTGCCGGGGAAGAGCAGGTAGTCGAAGCAGATCGGCATAGCCTTGCCGAGCGGGAAATTGTTTTCGGCGAAAGCGAGATAACCGCGATGCCGGGAACAGGTACGTCGGTATGGGCAGTTGTCAGAATGGTGCTTGTTTTGGCTCTTGCGGCTGCGGCGATTTACGGCGCGGTTTTTTTTATTAAACGCGCTTCAAAACCGGCCCCCAACAAAGACCCGTTTCTTAAATGTTTGGCAAGCACGCACCTTGGATCAAATCGTTATGTGCATATCGTTTCTGTAGGAAGCAAAGCCTGGCTTGTCGGAGCAAGTGAAGGCGGAGTAAACGTTATAAGCGAAGTAGAAGATGCGGACACCATAAACGCAATGCTTCTTGAAGATTCCAGAAAAAACGCAGACTCAATTCAGGGACGCTTTCCTGATTTTTTATCAATGATGCGCCGTCTTGGCACCACAGCCTCGCCGCGTACCCCTGCAGGCGCGGACGAAATTCGAAAACGCCGCGAAAGGTTGAAGGGGCTGTGATGCGGGATTATTTTTTTTACCACCAACCACACGAACCATCACGAACTTTTTCTTTGAAATCGAAGAGCAAACTTGTGCTATTTGTTTTAATAGCTTTTTCTTTTATTTTTCCGGCGGTTACTGCTGCGCAGGATTTTCCAGGCATGTCTGTGCCCGGCACAATGGGTATGCCTGATTCTCCGGGACCGCCTGCCATTCCGTTTATTGATTTAACAATCAGAAATCCGCAGGGCGGGCAGGAAGTGGCGTTTTCGCTTCAGCTGCTTTTGCTTTTAACGGTTCTTTCTCTTGCTCCCAGTATCATTATTTTAATGACAAGTTTTTTGCGCGTTTCCATCGTTTTGGATTTTATTAAACGCGCTCTTTCGCTTCAGCAGGTTCCCCCAAACCAGGTTATTTTGGGCATTTCGCTCTTTTTAACAATTTTTATCATGTGGCCAACCTTTAGTACAATTTATACTAATTCGATACAGCCGCTTTCTGCGGGAGAGCTTTCCGTTGAAAATGCCTACAGGGAAGCTGAAGCGCCTTTAAGAATGTTTATGTACAGGCAGATGGGGCAAAACCGCGAAAGCCGCGAAAATATTCGCCTGTTTATGGCAATGCGGGAACTGAATCCTCCCAATACGTTAGAAGATGTTCCAACTTACGTATTGATTCCGGCGTTCATTTTAAATGAACTCACGGTCGCGTTTAAAATCGGAATATTGCTGTTTATTCCTTTTATCGTAATTGACATGGTTGTGGCAAGCGCGCTCATGTCCATGGGTATGATCATGCTTCCTCCCGTCATGATATCCATGCCGTTTAAATTAATTCTTTTCATCCTTGTTGACGGATGGGGACTTTTAACGAATCAGCTGATTCGTTCATTTATGTAGGAGATGAATTATGAGTATAGGTGATTTGGTAACTCTCCTGCGCGGAGGAATCTGGCAAGTGCTGATGCTGGCGGCTCCTCTTTTGTTATCTGCATTGGCTGTAGGTCTTATCATTGCGATTTTACAGGCAGCTACTTCCATTCAGGAGCAGACGCTTACATTTGTTCCTAAAATGGTTGTGATCCTTGTAATGCTTGCGATATTCGGCGGACTTATGTTCACCTCGCTTGGAAATTACACAAAAGAATTATTTATGCAAATAGAGCATATGAGATTTAACGAAGGGTAAAAAATGACAGAAGGCGCGGTAATACAGCATATCCTCTCATTTGGACCTGTGTTCCTTCTGATCGCGGTAAGAGCTTTTGCCATGATCCAGACCGCGCCTCTTCTTTCTTCCGAAGCTATTCCAATGGTTGTAAGGCTGGCTCTTGCAGGGCTTGCCGCGTTTGCAGTAATTCCAACTGCGGAAGTTTACATGGCTGCTAATTCACCTAACGGTATTGTTACATTGCCGGGCGGCACAATAACTGATCTTCGCCACGAAACTTTCAGTCTTATGTTCGCCCTTCTTGTTGTAGGCGAAGCCATTATCGGTATCATTATCGGGTTTTTTATTACCGTGGTTTTTGCCGCTTTCTCCACGGCGGGTCAATTTTTCTCTTTGCAGATGGGATTCGGCGCATCTGAAACTTTTGATCCTGTAGCGCAGATCGAAAATCCTCTTATGGGTCAGTACTTTAACCTTGTGTCCATGCTGATTTTTGTCGTAATAGGCGGTTTTCATCAGCTTTTCCTCGGCGGATTCTGGCGTTCTGTTCAAACAATAAACGTCATGTCAATAATTGACGGCAGAGAGTCAATCGTAATGATGATGGCATCAGGTCTTTCACGTTTGTTTTTGGACGCGATTATAATTTCGCTTCCGATTCTTGGAACGCTGTTTTTAACTTCTCTTACAACGGGGTTAATCTCCAAAGCGGCGCCGCAGGTTAACATTCTCTCTGAAGGCTTTCCAATTTCAATTATGACAGCGTTCGTATTAATTTTTGCGTCGCTCCCTTTCCTGGTCGAAGCTTTTATTCGCGTAATCGATTCCGGTTTTGCCAGCATTCAGACGCTCTACATCCAGATCGGCAGGCAAATCACAGGCGGAGGTTTATGATGGATAACCTAAATATAAACAGAAATGTATGCCTAAATAATTCCTTTGGGGTCCTGTCGGAGGTCAAAGCGCCGTACGTGCTTCGCACGCACGACACTTT
>JGI24695J34938_10000230_pt1 | contig 53061 bp, 41 predicted proteins | sample TergutCo191P3_FD_34938 | JGI IMG/M metagenome (IMG submission 34938)
TCTTCGCTTGTTTCGGCTGCGCCGTTATCCCAGTATACGGGAACCAGACCGTATTCTTTTGCTTTTTTGTATACGTGTTTTATATAATCAATTCTGCACTTACGCGCTGTTTCGGCTTTGGCTTTGTCGTCAGGATGTAATTGCAAGACAGCGCCCGATTCGCCGATTATCACCGGTATTGAGTTGTCAATAAAACGTTTTTTAAACGGAGCGAAATCTTCGTCTGCCTGCGCTTTATCTTTCTTTGAACCCCATTTATACCGGGAACCTTCGATTCCGAATTCGTAAGGATCATAATAATGAAACGTAACAATTTGTTTGTTTGCGGCACTGTCCTTCGGCAGAACAAAATATGACGCTGTCGTGTGCTGAGGAACCGTGCAATAACCGGGAATCACCAAATATCTGTTTTTATTTTCGCCGCCTGCGGAGCGGACTGCGTCTGTAAAAACCTGATTCCATTTATTAATGATTTCGATCTGAGGTTCCAGTGCGCTGTCAATTTCGATCTTGCCGCTTGAATTGTAACCCCAATTGCCGTCGTGAATTTCGTTCATCGATTCAAACATCAGCCACTCGCCGTAATTTTTAAAAAAAGATGCTATCTGCTTCCATAAACTCGAAAATTGATGAGTAATTTTTTTATATTCACTTTTGTTCTTGCACGCTTTTGTTATCGAATGCCAGCCTTCTGTTTTTTCGTCTTTGCTTGTAATGCCGTCATGATGCGTGTTTATAATCACCTTAAGCCCTGCGTTATGTGCATAATCCGCAACCTGCGCAATTCGCTTTAAAAATTTTTCCTCGATTAAAAAATCGGGCTCAGTCCCGAAGTGCCCCATCCATGTAACGGGAATTCGCGCAAGATCAAAACCCGCGTTTTTAACGCCGTCAAAAAGCGCTTGATTTGCCTTTGGGTTTCCCCATTTTGTTTCTCCAGATTTTCCTTTTTCGTGAGCGTCAAGAGTGTCGCCTAAATTCCATCCTGTAATTATTTTTTCTTCTCTAAAATATTCAAAGGCTGTTTTTTGCATCACTGCTTCCTAAATGTTTTAATCCCGCCAAATAACTGACTCCCCAAAGCCCCGCGTCGTTGCCAAGCGATGCTTTTGTAAGAATAAGGTCTGACGCGAAACTAGGCATAATGTAATTGCCGATTTTTTCTTTAAGCATGTTGATTACATGTTCATCTTCCATAATACCGCCGCCGAGTATTACAAGCGACGGATTAAAAACATGAACAAGGCTCGCTATTCCGTATAAAACTTCTTCGATCCAGTTATCGACAATTTCTTTTACAGCAGGATTTCCAAGATGCGAAAATATTTTTTTGCCGTTATCAAGTTCCGGTAAAATTTTTTCTACAGTATGAATCAATGTTCTTACGCTTGCGTATTTTTCATAATAACCGAGTTCATCTTTATTTCCGTGAGTGATGATGTGCCCGAACTCGCCTGCTGAAAATGACGCGCCTTTAAATATGCTGCCGTTAATCACAATCGCGCCGCCGATTCCCGTTCCGTAAGCAAGGCAGATAAAATTTTTGTCTTTAATTTTTTTGCCTATACCGTAAACAGCTTCGCCTACGGCAATGGCGTTAACGTCGTTTTCGACAGCGACAGGAACATGAAACGCTTCCTGTAAAATTTCCTGAATATTTAATCCGGTATAATCTAATATGTTCGGATTCGCGTAACGTATAATTCCCAGATCGCTGTCAACCTGTCCCGCTGTTGAAATACCGATGCAGTCAAATTTCGAGTATCCTTCGATAATTCTTTTTGCAGTTTCTATCAGATACGGTCCGCCCAGGTTTGCGTTCGCAGGCGTTTTTATTTTCATTGACAGAGTTCCGTTTTCGATAATTCCCGATTTGATTACAGTTCCGCCTATATCAAGCGCGCATATTCTCATTTTTTTATTCTCCGATCATTACATTAACAAACCGCCGCGTTATCAGCATTGGGCGTGTAATCGCCGAGCCGATAACAGCCGCGTGCACTCCGCAGTTTTTCGCCTGACGAAGCTGCTCGGTTGTCCATATATTGCCTTCCGCTATAACAGGTCTCTGACAATTTTTTGAAAGCGCGGTCATTAGATTAAAATTAGGAACAACATCATTTTTGCTTTCTTCAGTGTAACCGTTTAATGTTGTTCCTGTCAAATCAAATCCAAGAGAAGCGGCGTTCATGCCTTCTTCAAAAGTCGCGCAGTCCGCCATAAATAATTGATTCGGATATTTTTTCCGCACGCCTAAAAAAAAGTTTTTAAGCGTTTCGCCGTTCGGACGCGGTCTGTTTGTCGCGTCAATCGCGATAATTTCGCAGCCGCATTCTGCAAGCGCGTCAACTTCTTTTATTGTAGGAGTTATGTAAACATCGCTGTCTTTGTATTCGATTTTAATAATTCCGATAACGGGAAGATCGACTGTTTTTTTTATTTCGATAATATCCTGCACGGAATTCGCCCGTATACCCGCAGCTCCGCCGAGCATCGCCGCTTTCGCCATCCTCGCCATGATGAACGATGAATGTAAAGGTTCATCTTCCAGCGCCTGACAAGAAACAATTAAACCGCCTTTTATTTTTTCTAAAACATTCATATAACAACCTTAGACCAGCTCTATTTCCATTCCGATTTCGAACATTCGTTTCCACGGCGAATAAACATTTTTTATTTTAACCTTATATCTTTTGCTGATTTTTAATTTATCATAACACTCTTGCAATTCCTTCCCGATAATTTTTTCAACTTCGTTTAACACAGGCGAAATATCGCTGTCGTCGATTTTCATGTTGGGAAAATCCGCTCTTATCAGTTCATGCCTTACTACCGCCTGATAACATCCGTCTTCGATAATTCTGTACAGCAAATTATGCAAATTTATATCCCGCGCAACGCAGGCTTGAGCCAGAGTTGTGCCTAACGTATTGCAATTTGTGTTCCATCCGGCGTAACTTATTAATTTATCAAGAACATCGATATCATCAAGATAACGGATTAATTGAATATCGCCGCCGTTGCAAAAAGCGCTGTCGCAGACAGCAACTTGCCTGCCTTCGCCGACATAATCTTTAATACGCATAACAAAATCGAACAAATTACGGCAGCTTGTATAACTTATGTCAAACTCTTCATCGTAAGTATCCTGAGGAATTTTTCCGGGGCAATTTACCGCTAAAATAAAATCCGCTTTCTGCGGAGAATCAACAAGTTTGCCTTTACAGACCCTTACATGAGACTTTAAACTTTCAAACATCGGTCTGTCTTCGTACAAAGGCACAATAGCAGGTCCCAAAACTGACGCATAAAAAGAAAATATTTTAACTTCGATATTTTTATAATCATGCCATGCTCTTGTTAATAGCGAAAGCGCGACTTCGTCAGCGCCGGGATAAATCATTACTTTCATGTCAAGATTTTTGGCTTTTATATGGCGCATAACATTTTTCTGCGAAATCGCAGTATATCCGTAAGGTGAAGAATCATCCTGCGGAATTACAAGAAAATCTATTAAACCTCTTTCCAGATAATTTACAACTTCGATATTGATCGATTCATTAAAGCGCCTTCTTTGCTCATAATCGTTAATAAATTTCTGCGGTATGCGGATTTTTTTTAACTCCGCAAGCTGCTTTTTATCCAACCCGCCCGAAAGGTTTTCTTTGTTTCTTAATTGATAATCAAGAAGATACATCCGCCTGAACAGCGCATAACCGTAATCCGCGTAATAATCGGGCTCTTCATCGCTTGAGTTATACTGCGGCGTTCTCATGATACAGTTAAAAGCGTATATTTTAACATCGGGGTTTATGCTTTTTAATTTTTTAATTATTTCAAGCCGGTGCAGAGCGTCTTCTTTTTTTAAATAATGCAGCCTTGACGGAATCAGACCGCCGTAAACGAGCATATCTGCCGATAAAATTATATTTGCGCATCCTGTAATATTTTCCGTTAAAAATTTTTCTATCTGCGAAGTATCCGCCGCTTTTTTCTTGTCGCCCAAAATTTTTTTATCGGGCATTATCACCTGAATCTCTTTATTGCTCGATCCTATCATCTGGGGAAACAAATAATTACAAGGTCTTTCATCAAGGGGCAGAATTAATGTTTTCATTTTAATTTTCCTTTTTTATCAATAAAATAAAGAGGATTTTTCTTTAATTTCTCAAGCGCTTTTTCCCAGACCGCTTCTGCGTTTAGCACATAACATTCCGCGTTTAAAACTTTTCCGCGCGTGTAATCGTTTTTATCAAGAACATTAAGAATTTTATCGTAACGCTGCTGTGCGCCTTTAAAATTGTGCGATAAAATATTTGTTTTAACGCGGCTGCCGTCTGATAAAATTAATTCGTAATCATAATTTTTTCCGTAAAGATATTCAGGCACAACCATTTCTTCAACGCCGTGCATCGAAGTATTAGGCTCTAGTCCGCAGCCTAACATAACAATTTTTCCTTTTCTTCGCTTTAATTCATGAAAAGGCGAATTGGAACCGACAGGAGTAAAATCTTTTATGTGAGATGCCGCGATCTCTTTCGCGTTTTTTCCCCAGACTGAAACACTGTGGGTCGGATGAACGCTCCTTACAACGCCTTCGGAATTTCGCATAACTTCCGGTAATATTCCTACGCAGCACGGTGTGTTTAAAACGTCAAAAATTCTTTTTTTGGGAGTTACGCTCTCGTAGCTTAAAGCGGGCAGCATTAATGTGCCTTTTTTTACAAGATTTTTAAAAGTTTTAATAACAGCCTGCGGACCGCCGTCGATTTTTTCTTTTCCTGTCAAAGCTTTATATGACGAATGAATTATAATTGTATCGGTTTCTGTTATTCCAAGATTTTGTAAATCAATTTTTATTTTATTAACGTTCATTAATCAATTATATCATATATTTATTAATAAACGAATTCATCCTTTTCTGCAGTTATTACAGCCAAGCACATGGATATGATTTTTACGGTTGGTACGCTCAAACATGCGCGCGATAAGATAATCCTCCAGCGACATTTTCTTTTTACAGACAGGGCATTTTCGGGGAAGGCTTTTTTCCAGACAGCTGTAGCAGCCTTTAATATGCATTAATCGATCCGACTTAAATTTTCCCGAAGGAAACGCGATAGTTTTTACAAGTTCTCCTTTTAACATTTTAATTGAACAAACAGGACAAATTTGCGGATCGCCGGGTTTTCCGTTCGGGCTAAGTTTTTTTTTACCCCAGGGAAGATGCGGATAAAGCGGCGACATTTTGCCGAAAAATAAAAAATAACCGAACCAAAGCAGAATTATTCCGATTATTACAAAAATTAATACCTGGAAAATGTCTCCCATGAAAGAATAATAAAAGGTGACAGTCACCTTGTCAAATGTTATACTCAGAACATGTCCACCCTTTACATCGTCGCTACTCCAATCGGAAACTTGGGCGATATAAGTTTCCGCGCGATAGAAACATTAAAAAGCGTTGATTTGGTTGCATGCGAAGATACCCGCAGAACGTTAAAACTGCTCACACATTACGGGATAAGAGTAAAATTAATATCATGCCGTTCACAAAACGAGGAATTCGCGGCGGAAAAAATAATTGATGTTTTAAATCAGGGACAGACAGCGGCGTATGCAAGCGATGCCGGCACTCCGGCTTTGAGCGATCCCGGCGCGGCGCTTGTAAGAGCCGCGGCGCAAGCCGGACATGATATTATCCCGATTCCGGGACCTTCGGCGTTCGCATCACTTTTAAGCGTAGCGGGCGGAAAAGATAAGACCGTTATTTTCGAAGGTTTTTTATCGCCAAAACCGGGACGCAGAAAAAGCCGTCTCCGCGAATTAATGGCGATGGAAGCGGCATGTATAATTTATGAATCTCCGTTCAGGATACTTAAGCTGCTCGGCGACATTGCCGAAATTGATAGTGAGAGATTTATATGCCTTGGAAGAGAAATGACCAAGATTCATGAAGAATATTTGAGGGGAAGCGCATCGGAAATTTCGGCAAAATTATGCGTTAAAAATGAACAGATTGGTGAATTTTCCGTATATATCTCTGGTAATTATTTTAAATAGTTGGTAAACTTATAGTATACAGTTGCCGATAATAGGGTATAGGTAGGGTAAGGTTATGACAGTAAACAGGATAGGTCATGTAGAACCCATTCTTTCCGGTAAGAAGACAGGAAGGAATGAACAAGTGGGGGGGAACGACAAGGCTGATACAATCAATCTTTCTGCTCAGGCAAAAGAACAGGCTGAGAGGTATCAGGTGTTGGAACTTATTAAAGCCGCCCCGGAACTTGATGAAGCCCGGATTGCCGAACTCAGGCAAAAGATAGATGACCCGTCATATTTGAATGACAGAGTTATCAAAGCAACAGCAGATAACATCATTAACGCATGGTTCGCGTAGGTTTTTAATAAGTAAGAATAGCGTTTGATCGCCGGTTAGCCGGCAGGTCAAGCGCTTTTTTTTTTGAAAGGAAGATATGGATACGGTATTTAAATTTGATCCTGAAATACTTATCGGCTCCGATACACTGAGCATGGCAGGCACTATCGCAAGCCGTCACGGTTCGCGTATAATGCTTGCCGCGGATCATAATTTAGACGCGCATTCCGTAAACCGCTTAAAAGATATACTTGAAGACTCCGGGCTCGAAACGATTGTGTTTGACGGAATAGAAGAAGAATCATCAGTTGAGATGGCGGAAAATATAGTCGAGTTAAGCTGCGCAGCCCACTGTGACGCAATCATCGGTTTCGGCGGATCAAAAACGCAGATTATTTCCCGCATGGCGGCAATCATGGCTCCGCTGCGCATAACATCATTCGAACTTCTTGACGGCAGAAACTGCCAAAATAAATTTCTTCCGTTACTCGCAATTCCCACCGAAGGAATGAGCGTTTTTTCGCTTACGAAATATTTTATAATGACCGATCCCCGCACCAGAATGATTAAATGCGCTGTCTCTCCCGAAAATCTTTACACAGCGGTAATAGTTGACACAAGCTTATTTAAATTTCTAACGTTAAATAACGCGGCGGCTTTTGTATTGGAAGGATTTTTATACGCGGCGGAAGCGTATTGCTCGTCAAAAGCTAATTTTTTCTCCGACACAATTTTGGAAAGATCGTTAAATTATTACGCGAAACTTTTAAGATCTCCGCCAAGTCCCGGATTCAGCGGCGAACTTTTCGCTCAGGCGAATTTCCTTTGCGCGATCGGCTCCTGCGCAAGCTCACCGGGAATCGGCGCGGCGATTTCCGCAGCGGTTAACGCCCGCTCTCCCGCCGCAAGACCGCTTTGTTCAGCCGCGCTTTTGCCTCACATCGCGGAATATCTTGCTTCGGCGCGCCCCGAAAAAATGGCGCGTATCGCATCATACCTTTCCAATGTAAAAGCAGCCTCGACAGCCGAAGCCGCCGCTTCCGCCGCCGAAAATATCCGCAAAACAATGACAGCGCTGAATGTCCCGCAGGATTTAGAATCGTATAACATCTCTCTAGATCGCATAACAACAGCCGCCGAAGCCGCCCGCAGACTGGACTTTGCAGCCAACTCACCCTGGCCTGCGGCTGAAGAAGAAATTTTTAAAATTTTAAAAGATATAATTTAAATCAATATCCGTCTGACATGGCGCGGTTTTGATCTCTCTGGTATAACTCCTGATACACAAGATTGCGTATTTTAAGTTTTTCTTTAACATCCTGAGAAAACGGCATGTGCCGCCAGAAAGTGCCGCGGACATCTTTATCAAGTTTCTGAATACCTTCCGCTTCCTTCGTCATCCAGAGAATATAATCGCGGATAAAATATTCTTTAATGTCGCCCTTTAATTTCTGAGACTGAAACCATTGGTAATAATGCCCTGTTAAACCTTCTTCCATCCAGTAGAACGAAGCTTTTTCTTTCGCGACCTGCCAGCGGAGATCGGCGACTGCCGTAAGAACCGCAAGGTATAAATTCCTGGGGTACATCGGAATAATGATCCGTCCGCGGCTTGTAGCGCGGTTGTAACGATCAAAAGGCTCCCAGCAAAAACCCATATCGCCGTAAGTGGGAATCAATAAAACAAAAGGAGTAATCCGGTTTAAACGATTTTTATATACGCGGCAAAAAGCTTCTTTATCGATACTCTCGATTCTCGCGAGCATGGTGATTATATTTTCGCGTGTCGCTACTTCGTTTGGAACACTGTGATAATATTCCGACGAAAGAATCGGAAAATGATTTCCCTGTCTGCCGATTGTCATCTTTGCCATTTGACGGATTGTCTCGCACTCGGTATCAATCGCTCCGATGTCGACAGTAACCGCGCCGCCTTCGTTTGTAAGTTTTTCCTGCAGCGAAACAACATCAGCTTCGGCGTTTACATAATCCCTGATGCTTAGTTCAAGCTCATGATCGTTTTTCATCATCACTTTTAAAAGATTTTGTATTTCGCTGATAGCCATTTTTTGCCCTTCGGTGAGACAATCGCTTGCGTCTGTCATTTCTCTTAAAGGCGTATGTTCAAAAACCGAGTTCATCCTGTCGCGGAGAATTTTTTCGATATCGTCACGCTCTCTGTTTTTTGCTTTTAATATCGATCTTGAACCGTCAAGTTTTCCCTGCGCTTTTTCCAAAAGCTGCGATAATTTTGATTGATTATTGCCTTTGGCGACTTTTACTTCGTCAGTTGTCGAAGGGCGCATTTTTCCCGAACCGATTCCGCCGAGCCATTCGTCAAGATAATAAACAGGCTGATCCAGCGGATTATCGTCAACTATCTTGGAAAAAAATTCTCTTGTTTCCGGAGTCATGAATGAAGGATGAAGCATCGAGAAACGAAGCAAATATCTTTTCGGCGGAGGAAGCTTGCTTGTGGATTTCCGCGCAACACTGAAAAGAAATTCCCAGTAAGGCGAAATAAACTGCTGGCGGAACACGCTTCGATCTTTCGGGTCTTTAGATGTCAGATATTTTTGTAAAATGCCGTGCACTCTTTGAGCAATATCGCCTTCGTTAGAAAGCGCGGTTTTATAATAATTCGGATCCGCATAATGAGTATGACCTTTTTCTTCAAGACGTTTGGTTACCGGAGGAAAACCGGAAGCGCTTAAATCAACTTCTCCGCCTGATGAACTGGATATATCCGCGAAATCAGCTTGATTTTTATCGCCGAAAAGATCATTAAAATCCGGAAGCGGTCCGCTTCCGCCGGCAGTTCCTAAAAGAGCGGCAAGTTCGGGATCCATATCCCCGTTATTAGAATTTCCAGCCATGAAAATATAATAAAATGTTTGCGGTCGGTTGTCAATGTTTATAAACTATAGTATTTTTAATGTAGTAGGAGTGTTCCATGAAAAAGAAAATATTAATTTTATTACTTATTCTGAGTGTAGTGTGTTTTTATTCCTGTAAGAGAGAAAATAGAACCGCAGATGCGGATCAGGAATTACATTCAGAAGATTTTATCGATAGCGAATACGAATTTCATCATTCTGCAGCGGCGGGCACAACGGAACAAGGTTTTTGTTTGTTTGTTAACGCAGGTTTTTATATTTTTTCCGGTGAAGATGCAGGAGACGAAACTACAAAAGTAAAATGGAGCGCGTCAATTGCTCTTGGCGAAAGACTGCTGGTCGGAGAAACCAGGCGCATGGTTTTGGAAAGCGACAGCAGAACTTATGATTTTATCGAAGTGCGCCGTTTAAGCAACAATACCGAAGGTTTCGTTCTTGCGTGGCAGGTTTCATCCGGCGGTCAGCTTGCTGTTGTTATCGGCGATAATGTTAATCTTTACAGAACTGCAAGAATTATTGATGTTTCCGGCGTAGTGCTGGCGCGGAGATCCGTTATCGTTTTTTTCCCGGAAACCGAAGCTGACGGATTTTTTCAGGTTAGAGGTTACGATATTATACGCCGTCAGTATGTTGCGGAAAATAACAGTTTTATACGTCATGATACAATTTCGATAAGAGAAGCAGATATTCAATCCGCCATCCTCCTTCAAACAGCGCTTGCTTTAACCGCAGAAAGACAAGCAAGCCAGAGAGAAGCGTTATTAAAATCCGCATTGGAGTATTATCCTGATTCGGTTTTTTATGATGAAATATACGAAGTCGCGTTTCCTTATACTCCTGTTACCGAAAATATCGCCGACACTCCGCACGATAACGATAGTTAAATATGGATGCGCTTAAACATCGAAAAACCGCAGCGCAGCTCTGTATAAAATTTAATGACGGCTCTCCTGCGAAAAATCAAGAAATAATAATTAATCAAAAAAGCGGCAAGTTCCTTTTCGGCTGCGGCGGTTTCGAAGCCGCGGAACTTGCACAGCTAAAACAATTTGCAAGCGGAAAAAACGATGAACAGAGAGCCGCGTTTTTAGAAGAAAAGTTAAATAAACTTTACGGCTTTAACAATTTTTCTACGCTGCCTTTTTATCTTGGCAGATACGAACCGGAAGAAGGTAAAACCGACGAAGCCCGCATAAAAGCCGGAGCCCGCTGGTTCAAAGAAAAAAAAATAATAACAAAGGGGCATCCTCTCTGCTGGCACACAGTCTGCGCTCCATGGCTTATGAATTATTCAAACGCGGAAATACTAAAAAAGGTTATAGCACGGATCGAAAGGGATGTATCCGCCTTTGCGGGTTTAATTGATATATGGGATGTTATCAACGAAGTTGTGATCATGCCTGTCTTTGACAAGTACGATAACGCTATTACAAGAATTTGCAAAGAGTACGGTCAGGTGCAAATCATAAAAGAAGTTTTCCAAGCGGCGCGCCGCGCGAATCCGAACGCAGTATTAATATTGAATGATTTTGATACATCAAATAATTACGAAATTTTAATTGATAAATGTTTACAGGCAGGTCTTCCCATTGATGTCATCGGCATTCAATCTCATCAGCATCAAGGTTACTGGGGAGCTGATAAAATTCATAACGTTCTTTCGCGTTTTTCGCGCTTCGGTCTCCCTCTGCATTTTACCGAAAACACAATAATTTCGGGCGATTTAATGCCGCCGCACATTGCCGATCTGAACGATTGGCAGGTCGAAGAATGGCAGACAACACCCGAAGGCGAAGAACGCCAAAAAAATGAAATCATCGAAATGTACGAAATACTTTTTACTCATCCGCAGGTAGAAGCGATTACAACATGGTCGGGCGGAGACGACGCATGGCTTCACGCGCCGGCAGGTTTTCTGCGTATCGAAAACTCCGAAAAACCTTCATACAAAGCGTTACGTGAAAAAATCGAAACCGAATGGCGTACAAATTTTACAAGCCGAAGCGACAACGAAGGTATTTGCAGCATCGAAGGTTTTATGGGCTGCTACGAAGTTATGTGCAATGGTAAGACAGCCGCTTTTGAACTTGACGGGAAAAACAAAATAATTGAAGTAAAATTATAATAAAAATGTATAAAAATTAGACACAAATGTTGAGGCTGGCTGTGGGTGCGCGGGCTGACAAAACCATTTGCAAAGAGTCCGCTATAGAACCTCAGGAGTTTATTTTCATTTTTATTTTATAATCAATTATGATAATTTTATGTTGCGCTGAGTTTCTTCCGCGGGGAACAACAAAAATGGTTTTGTCAGCCCGCGCACCCACAGCCAGCCTCAACACTATGTTTGTATTGATTATCAATATTTTGGTTCCTTTATATTTTCTCGCCTTTCAGGCTGCGAAATAATCACTGCAATGATGCAATTAAGAAATAATTATCGAAAAAAGTAAACACATAATAAAAGAAAAATTATTACAATCTCCCGCAAAAGAAAATTGATGAGGGTGGGCTGCGGGCGAGCGTGATGGAAAAACCATTTTTGCTGTTCCTCGCGAAAGAAACTCAGCATAACAGTAAATTTTCATAATTGGTTATAATAAAAATAATAAATAAAAATCCTGAGGTTCTATAGCGAGTTCCCAGCAAAGGTTTTACCGTCGCGCTCGCCCGCAGCCCACCCTCATCACTTTTTATTTAGAATAATAATTTTATTCCTTCACACCGCCGACATTAAGCCCGACAACAAAGTATCTCTGCATAAAAGGATAAATCGCAAGAATCGGCAGAGACGCTACAACGGTTATTGCGGCGCGGATACTCATCGGCGTTACCATCGATGATGCCGCGCCGGCGGAAGCGGCTAATCCCATAGCTCCCGCGTCTCCCGCGCCGCGCCCTTGAGCCTGACTTGACTGCAGATATTCCATCAATTTGTATTGAAGTGTATGCAGATTGACTCTTCCGGAGTTATAAATCATTGTGTCAAACCACGCGTTCCATGAGCCGACCGCGACAAAGAGTCCAATTGTAGCGAGCACCGGAAGACACAGCGGCAGTATAATACGGATAAAAATATAAAAATCTCCGTATCCGTCTATCCGCGCCGATTCAATTATACTCTCAGGGATCGAAGCCATATATGTCCGCATAACAACAAAATTAAAAGCGTTTACGATTCCAGGAATTACATAAACCCAAAATGAGTTTACCATGCCAAGGCTTCGAATTAAAAAGTAAGAAGGTATTAATCCCGCGTTTACATACATCGAAAGAATGATGATAAACGTAAACGGTTTTCGCAGAACAAATTCTTTTCTGGAAAGAGCAAAGGCAACCATTGCGGTAAAAAATATGCTCGTGAAAAAATTGATCGAAGTTCTCGCGACAGAAACAAAGAAAGCCCGAGGAATCGCGCCGGTTTGAAAAATGACTTCGTAATTAAAAAGTGAAAATTTTCTTGGCAGAAAAGTAATGCCGCCCCGGAGAGTATCTGACGCGTCATTTAATGAAATCATCATTGTATTCCAGAACGGATACAATGTTATAAAAGCAACCAATAAAAGAAACGCGGTATTAATGGTATGAAAAACAATATTTTCAACTTTGGATAAGGTGTATTGCTTTATCATACTAAACGCTCCTCGCCTGCTCTCTTGGCTATTTCATTCGCGATAAATATTAATGTAATATTCACTATATTTTTAAACATACCGGCGGCTGTAGCAAGCGAAAAATTCGATCTGCTAAGTCCGAAAATAAGAACATAAACGTCTATGGTATCGGAAACATCCGCGACAAGTCCGTTACGCAGCAGGTACTGCATTTCAAAACCGGCGTCAAGGATGCGTCCTATGCTCATTATCAATAAAATTATAATGGTCGGTTTAATGCACGGGAGCGTTATGCGCCACATTTTCTGATAACGGCTGCAGCCGTCAATTTCGGCGGCTTCGTAAAGATTTGGATCTACTCCCGCCATCGCCGCAAGATAAATTATCGTATTCCAGCCGACTTCTTTCCACACATACGTCGCGCCGATTATTCCCCAAAAATATTTCGGTTCAGCAAGCCATAAAACCGGTTCTTTAATTATACCTAAAGCCATAAATACGCTGTTAATAGCCCCCGAGTCCGTGGAAAGCATGGCGGAAACAAGTCCGGTTACAATTACCCACGAAAGAAAGTGAGGAAGATAAGAAATGGTTTGGATAAATCGTTTAAAAAGAATTTTTCGAACTTCATTAAGCAAAAGCGCAAGTCCGATGGCTGTAATAAAACCAAGACTTGTATTAATAAAACTCATAACAACGGTGTTTCGTATTGTTCTTAAAAACACCGGGTCGTCAAATAAAAATTTAAACCAATGAACGCCGACCCATTCCTGCGCGGAAAAAGACCTTGCCGGTCTGTACTGCTGGAAAGCCATTGTCCATCCCCAAAGAGGGACATAAGTAAAAAGAACAATGTAAAGAACAATTGGCAGGCTCATATACAAAAGCTGCCGCTGACGGCTTAACTTATAAAAAAAATTTTTCTTTTTATAATAAAAAAGAAAAATCGCTCCCCCCATCACCAGCGCCATAATTAAAAAAATGATGAAAGTTGAAGTTGTATTCATTACCTTCCTGCCTGTTTAAAAAACAAAACCAAAAAAAACGGAGGCGTCTCGCCCCCGTTTTTCTAACTATTTAATCTATTTTCCGCTCCAGGCTCTAATGCGCTGGTTAAGCTGATCCTGCATATAAGCTTCGTAATCAGCTACGCGGTTTGTAACAGTCATTTCCTGTACATAATCATTCCACAGCCTTTCAAAATCCGCAGGCGGCGCAAGGACTATCTGAGGCAGACGGCGTTTCATGGTTTCTTCGCAGCGAACCATCGCAATCTGAGCAGGTGATCCGTCAGGAGGAGGAGGCATACTCCATGAGGGGAACCAAATATTGTTGGGCGGAGGATCCGCGTCCATTAACTGGTTTGTACCGCCGACTCCGTAAGCTTCAAGAAGCTCTCTGTCTTCGGGAAGAAGAGTAGCTTGGCGCTCAGGATAAAAATCTTCAAGCTGACTCGGATAACCGTCAGAGAATGAACCTTGAACTTTCGGGAAAATATCGTCCATTAATCTTCCGCGGTTTAAAGTCTGCCAGTTGTCGTTCTGCCAATTGTCTCTCTGTTGTTGTGTACGATACGGAACACCGTCGGAACCGTATTGCCAATGCTGACCTTCGATACCCCAGGTTAAAGTGCGCTGAACATCTTCCGCGAGAAGATCGTTAACAAAGCGAATAATTCTTACAGGGTCTTTCGCGCTGACGCTGATTCCCATTCCGCGGAGCAGGTTAGGAATAGTTCTGTTGCGATACCAGGGTCTAATGCTGTCATCAAAAGTGATGGCAAGAGGAGCCATTGTGCGGTTATTTTCGCCTCTGTCACGATTTGCAAGGTCTGCGGAATACATGAACTGCCAACCTTGAACGCTCTGACCTAAAACTCTGCCGGAAGCGATTTTTGCCTGATATTGATCGTAGTTATCGGTAAAACCGGCTCTGTCAACCAAACCGCGTGAATTAAGGCGGTTAAGATATTGGAACCAGCGTTTTGACATATCCATTGTAAAGAAAGTTTTATACTCATGAGTAACAGGATTAATTACGCCGTTACCGTCATTCGGATTTCCCGCAAGGAAGTTGGGAGGATTCCAAAGTTCGAACGCGCGCCAGTCATGAGTAAGAACCGAGAAAGGAATAGTAGGCTGACCGTTAATGGTCGGGTTTCTTCTGTAATAATTTTCGATTAAGCCAAAATATTCATCTAACGTAGCGACTTTAGGATAACCTGCTTCTCTTAAAATATCTTTTTGAATCCAGAAAGCAGGTCCGTCATAATTCGGTCTGTGATCAAGACCCTGAATTACGCCGAAATTAACAAGGTAATAAATGTGACCGTCTGCGGACTTCATTTGTTCCCAAACTTCTTTGTAATGTTCTTTGATTCTGGGACCATGCTGTTCGATTAAACCTTCGAGAGGAATTAAAGCTCCGGCATCAATCCATTCATTTCCCCTTAATTCCATAATATCGGGAAAATCGCCGCCGGCAATCATTGTTCCCCGTCTTTGAGCGATATCGCCGACAAGAATATCCCATGTAAATGTTACATTTAATTTGTCTTTAATGTATTGATAAATCGGGTTATTAGCGGCAGGCTGCGGATGATTTCCTGTTTCGTGGAAGATGGTAATATTGATAGGATAATTCGCTTCCCTTGAACCCGAACCGCCGGGACAGCCGGAAAGTATCAATATTAAGGCTATCAGAACGATGCCTACCCCTCCTCCCCCAATCATTAAAAGATTCTTCTTCATAATGTCCTCCTTAAGACTCCAAAGATTAAAGAAAGCCGGTCGCTTAACCCAATACAGGAAAATCCGGCTGCTTTTGATATGTTAAATTATACATGATACAATTTTTGCTGTAAAGAAAAATTATAAGGTAATTAATGCATCCAAATCGATTTCACATGCCGAACAGGGGACTGTAATACCGCAATTCTCCAGCACTTCAGGATGAATTTCTCCGAAAACGCCCGCTTGTTTACCATTATATATAATCGCGGCGGCGCGCCCCGGAATAAATCTCTCGTCGGATGATTCTTCTACACTATATTCGCATGACAGGTAGTAAAATAAAGTTTGCAATTCCGCGGCTGCGGTATTAAAATTCGCGTCTGTCCCGGCATGTAAAAATCCCGCGAACTGCCGTGTTTTACTGCGGTAAATTTCTACAGCGTCAAGCCGCGCGATTTTACCTACCTCGAAAATTTTATGAGGATACACAGATCGCCCGGAAATCGATTCGCTGATCATTAGAGACGCAATAATAGAATCGCGTACATACTCGTAATTTTCCGTCATCGGATTAAAGATACGAATTGTCCTTGCGCCGTCTCCGCGCATGTTGTCGATTAAATCCTTCCGCGAACCCAGGTAATTGTAAATCATTTCCTGATAACCAAGACCGACAAGATGTTCCTTTACCTGCCTGCTGAATAAAGTAATCGGTAAAAGCCTTCCTACTGTAGGGTCCGAAGGGCGCAGGGGTTTGAATGATTTAAGCGATCGGCCTATCATTACATCTTCGACAACATCGGCGGCATGAAGAAAATCATTCCGGTATTCCGGCGGATACACCCGAACTCCTTCCTCGCCTTGATCATTCGTTTTGTTAAAACCTTTTTCGTTGTCTACGGTTATTTCCGCTCTTACACCCATGCGCGTGAGAGCTTTGATACATTCGTCAGCCGATAATTTTTCGCCCAGGAATTTTTCAATCCTAGAGAGCGAACAGAAAACAGGCTCTTGAAAATAAAGCGGTGTAATAATATTTTTACCGAAAGGCGTGTCAAAATCGTACTCAATCCCGACGGGTTCGATTGTAAAACCGTTGTCGGCAAAATCGCAGGCAACTATCGAAGCCGCAAGAGTGATCAAGGGAAGATCGGTTCCTGTAAGCTCGATAAAAACTTCGTTATCGCCGACCTGCACAGCGCCGAGATCGTTCGAATTAATAATCGGCGGATAAGAAAGAATGTTTCCTTCGGCATCTGTTAAAAGAGGATGAACCGGTTCATGTTCCTGAATAAAAGCGAATTCCTTGCCTTTCGGATGCTGCTTTAAAATTTCTTTTAATGTAAGCGGCGAATCCCATTGCAGCGGTACAAACGAAACCTTATCGGGATCTGCGCCTTTATAAATAATCGGCCATTTAATCAAAGGTTTTTTATTGTTGTCGGAAATGCGGTATATGCCCATCGACATACTTCGGCGTTTTCGCCCGAAATTCCATGCGAGTTTTTCCTGTGTTTGAATCATATCGCGCAGCATCGGATCTGTTATTGTTTTCCCTCTTGCAATAAAACCCGTCATATACGGTCTTACTTGTTTTACGCTTGCTTCAACTTTTACCTTGTATTCCGTTTTCTTTACATCTTTTAAACTAGAAAAAAATGAATACTCCGGTATCTTGCTGTTTTCGTATATTCTAAGCTGACGGGCGCAGCCTGCCGTTCCCCAAAGATCGGGGCGGTTTGTATCGTTCAGTTCGATCTTTAAAACTCTTTCAGATTCGGGAAGATTTTTATCACTGTCTTCATCTAGCTCGGCTTTTGCGCAGACAAGCGCTTCTTCAAGCGATATTTTATTTTGGCTGCCGGAACAGCCTGCAAGCGCATAAAAAACCTGTTCATTAACTTCAATCTTGGGCATACAGAATTATATAAATTTTTTTGTTTCCTGAAAAGAGCGCGGATTATCTTCGCTTCAGCCTTTCGATCTTTTCCGAAAATACTGCGCTTTCCCTGCGGACAATTTTTATAAAAGGATTATCTTCCGGTTTACCGAGAACCTGTTCCATTTCTTTTTGACTGCGGAATGTCGCTTTCTTAAAATGATTGTGATAATCTTTTTCTCTGCTTTCGTAGATTTGCTTTTCTATCCAATTGCGAATTTCGGCAACAGCATCAAGTTCGTTTTTAAACGCGGCGGCATCGGGAGGAATGTTTGTTTCGCGAAGATACGCAAGAACCGCCCATGCGTGACGGCATTTATCAAGCTGATAAGATTCATCCCAAAGATCATATTGATGATGAATCTCGTTCCAATTTTTATATTTGCCTTCGCCGATTTCTTTTCTTAATCGATCAAACCGAAAAGCCGGAACAATCTGACCGCCTGCGTTTACCCAATCATTAATCCGCGGCAAATGTTCATCTGTATTTAAAATTTTACAAAGCCCCTTATAATCAAGCTCCGGATTTGAATCATAAAAAAAGGCGATTGTTTTTACCGCGTAATAACGAAGCATCTGGCGGTACGCGGCAATTGCGTCAAAAGGCTTCATTATAATTTGTTCGCGTTTGGAATTTTCAAATTGACGGCAATAAATTCTGCGCACGGATTTTTTATCGACGTTGTAATTATCCGCAGGCGATAATCCAGCTTCGCGAAGCCAGCCTTCTAAAATATTCAATGCGTAAATAATTTCTTCGGCTGTGTCGGGAGCAAGGTAATCGGATTCTATCCGCTGAATTTTAATTTTCCTTTTATCGCGGTTTTTGGTTTTCCACGAATTGCGTTCAAGCGCGTAAAGATTGTGCATCCAAAAATAAGCGGGCATTACTTCCAGACGATTTTTATTTACATTATTGTTAACAAGAGAAAACGGAAGCGGGATGTTCAGTTCCGCGGGATACTCACCCTTCGCGATTATTACAAACGAAGCGAAAACGCTTGAGTGTTTTAAACTGACAGCAAGCCCCGGCCAAAAACCCCGCTTGGCGCGTATTTCGCCGTCATTCGCGCGGCTGTTATGATTGCTGCCGATTGTAGCGGCTGCCGCCATGTTCGACATTCCCTGAATAAGACTCGCTATTAAAAATGAATTATTATGATGCTGTTCGTGCACGGGAAAAATTAAATTGTTAAGTATCTCGCAGCATGACACGGTTGAATTGTCACCTAACACCGAATGTATCAGGCGGGCTCCGTATTTTAAATTGCTGTTTCTGCCCATTACAAAACGCACAGCTTTGGAACCGTAAAAAACATTGCAGCCGTATCCGACAATGCCGTTCACCATTTCGACGCCTTCGCCAATCTGCGTCGGCTCTTCCGCGGATGAATGTATCGTAATATTTTTAAGTTTATTCGCGCCTTTGACATAAGCGCAGTCTCCGACCATAGTGTCTTTGATTATTGCGCAGCTTTTTATTACGGCGCCGCTTCCGATAACTCCGTAACCGCCGCGGAACGCGCCTGTCTTTCCGTTCTCCGGGCAGGTTATCAGGCTGTATTGGTTCTGCGTGATTTCAGCTAACGTTCCGGTCAAGGCGGTATCGTCGCGGTAGGCAGCCCAAAGAAAAGCGTCAGCGGCGATCATATCTTCGAACGGCAGAATTGAGCGGCCTCCGGCTTCGTTCATTACATCGATCCAAACGCGGACATCTTCGTCTTCGCCTTCCTTAATAACGCCGTTTCCGAACTTTGAATGATTTGTTGTCTGCAGCTCGTTTATTTCCGAAAGTATGCAGTTGTCCCCGATAATATAATTGGAAATAAACGCGCAGTTTTGAATCGCCGTATCGCTGCCGACATCGCAGGAAATCAATGTACTGCTGCGAATCCCGGCAGGCACGCAAAAGTCATGATGCTTAAGCGTAACTTTTTTTGCAGAACCGATCCGCACCAGACCGTAAAAATAAGAATCGAAAATTAACGATGGATCAAACGGATCGCTGACAAGAAAATTATTCCAGTCCGGGCAAAAATTTCTGTTATTTTTTAAAATTTCGATCTCGCCGGGTTTTAATCCGCGCCAGTCTTCCGGCTTTTTGAAAAATTTACGCGCCTGCTGCATATTACGCAGCCAGTATTCATCGGCGCCGTCAGGTAAATATTCTTCCGTAACAAAACTGTAACCGTGTCGTTCGAGCGGCAGAACATTGCTTGTGCGCATTTTTATACCGCTTTCGCGCGTCTAAGCCTTACATTTTCGATATCATAACTGAAAAGTTCTCTTAAATCATTTAATCCCAAAGCCATCAGAGCCATACGATCAATGCCGATGCCCCACGCCGCAACAGGAACATCAACTCCCAAACTGGAAGTAACTTCCGGGCGGAAAATACCGGAGCCGCCGAGTTCGAACCACCCTAGAACAGGATGTTTAATATGAACTTCAACCGACGGCTCTGTAAACGGAAAGTAACCCGGAACATATTTAACGTCTTTGGCGCCGGCGACTTCGACCGCGAACATTTCCAGCATTCCCAAAAGCGTGCGCAGGTTTACGTTTTCACCTAACACAATTCCTTCGGTCTGATAAAAATCGGGAAGATGCGTTGCGTCAACGCGATCGTAACGGAAGCAGCGGGCAATGCCGAAATATTTTCCGGGGATTTTCGCTGCCGGCAGCTGCTTTGCGGATAACACAGTTCCCTGCGATCTTAAAATAAGCCGCTTTGTAAATTCGCGGTCAAAACTGTAATTCCATCCGCGGCTTCCTGTTCCGCCTCCGTTTTCGTGAGCAGACGCGACATTGGACAGCCACGGTTCATCGATTGATTTTGCGCGCGCTACGCCGTCACCGCCTGAAGCGGCGATGCTGTACGCGTCATGAATATCGCGGGCGGAATGGAACTGCGGCATAAAAAGGGCGTCGGAATTCCAAAACTCGGTTTCAACTAACGGACCGTCAAATTCTTCAAAGCCTAAAGACGTTAATTTATCTTTTACGTTTTCCAAAAATTTCGCGTAAGGATTGCTGCGTCCCGGCGTTAAGCGGACAGGAGGCGTTTTTACATTGTAAGAACGGAATGTTTTTCCTTTCCAGCTTCCGTCTTCCAGCATAGACTGGGTAAGAGCGCCGGTTTCATCGCCTGTAATTCCTGCGGCTTTGAGCGCGTTCGCTGTCTCAGCGGCCGGAACACTGCCGTCTTCCGCAGTAGAAAAACCGAAAAAAACCGTTTCTCTGTCTATCACGCGGAAAGGCGCATCCGCGGCTCCGCGTTTTTTCGCGATGCCTGCCATTATTTTTTTTTCTTCATTATTAAGATCGGCTTCCGCGAGTAAACCGCCGCTTATTACAACCTTTTTAAATAAACCATGCATCAGTTTAAAATGCGCAAGAACAGGATTTTTTTCCGGATCATCAAGATGTTCAAGCGGAAGAGAAAAAACAATCTTCTTTTCGCCGTTCATGGTTAACACGCCGGATTTTGAAAGACTTCCGAACGCGCTGCCAATATCTTTATTATCTAAATTAAGCGCCTGAGCTATATCGGGAAGACGCACAGCAGTAGAAGCCTGCGATTTATCATCATTGTTAAATTTCTGTCTTATAAGAGCGAGCATCCTCTCTTCGGGACTGCCCTTTTCTTTCCATTCCTGACCAAGACCTGTCAATTCATAAAACACCGAAGTTTCTCTGCGGATTTCGCTTAGAAGTCCCTTGCCGGCAAGCCATGAAAGCGCTTGATTGCCGTTTCCGGGTTTAAACGATAAATCCCGCTCAACTTTCTCAATCGAAAGTTCGTCTTCCTTATTATAGGCAAGAAGTATCCGCACTTCCAAAGGGTGAAGGTTTTTAACTATGTTTTTTATGTCTATCGGCATTAAACCAAGATTAACAGGCTTTCAAAATCAGGTCAAGAAGACAGGAAAAGACGCCGTTTACACAGAGAAATTGATAAAATTAATATTAGTGTTATAATTAAAGTACAACATGAAAGAGATTAAACATTTTTCCAAGATTAAAACAAAAGCAATAATCTACACAATAACTCCGATTTTGATAGGCTTCGGAGTTATTTTCACTCTTCTTTTTTTATCGTTATTTAATTCACAGCAGGAAAAGGTAAAAGCCGAATTTCAAAACATCGGAAGAAGACATGCAAGGGAATTCGAAAATAAATTCATTAATGTAACAAACTATTTATCATCCGTTGCAGGGGTTTTGGAATTTCAAGTCGCGGAAAATATTACGGACAGAGCGGCGCTTCAGAAAATGATGCTCGGAGTTTTTGAAAGGTATCCCGATGTAAACGGTTCCAGCATTTATTTTGAACCGGACATGTACGACGGCAAAGATTCGGAATTTATCGGCACAAAATTGGGAACGGAACGCTCGGGACGAATCGCTTTTTATTATCAGCGCACCAACGGAAAAATAAATTTTTTACCGGAAGCAGTCGGAGAGGACATCGAATTTACACAGCCTCATTACATAGAAGCAAAAACATTAAACGCTCCGATTTACACAAACCCCGCTATTTTCGAAATTGAAGGCGAAGAAATTTTCATGTTTGTTGTCGCTTACCCGATACGAAATAAAAACAACGAATTTATCGGCGCGGTGACTGCGGATATTCATCTTAAAGAAATTCATCAGCAGCTCCAGAAAGAAAAAATCTTCAAATCCGGTTATATGATTATCACCAATGACAAAGGACGCGTAATTTTCCATCCAAGGTATGATGTTATCGGTAAAACCCGCGAAGATGCCGGGCTTACCCGCGCGATACCGTCAGGCATCGTGTCCGATGAAATAATCAAATTGCTGGAAGAAGCCAGAGCCAATTATTCATCGCATCCTGTTATCGAAAGATCCGGCATTATCAGCGTAAAATCGGTAATCAATAACAAAGAAACATTAATATCAAGAGAAACAATTTTTTTCCCGAGAATCGGCTGCCATTTTTATTTTACTGTAGCCGCTCCTTATTCCGAGATAAACGAACAGGGAATAAGGATGTTAATTTACGTAATAATATTCAGCATAATTATTACCATAGTAATTTCCGCGATAACTTTAATTATGGTGGACAAAACAATGAGACCCGTAATTGATTTTACAAAAAACGCGGAAAAAATCAGCCAGGGGGATTTCAGCGTACGGATAAAAAATAATTATACGGATGAATTCGGTGTGTTACGTGACACTGTAAACCAGATGGCGGAACGCATCGAATTAAGCATGGAAGAATCAAAAAAGACTCATTACATATTATCCAATATTTTGAACGGCATCGACGCATTTGTTTATGTTTCGGATCCTTCGACGGGCGAACTTCTCTTTATCAATCAGATAATGATGGATTATATGCAAATAGACGAAAAAGCCATAGGAAAACCGTGCTATAGAATTTTCCGCAGCAAAGAAGAAAGATGCGATTTCTGCCCGTGCAAAAAACTTGATTTGGAGCCGGAAGGATTTATTATATGGGAAGATAATATTAACGGAAGAGATATCCGCCATACGGACTGTTACATCGACTGGCCCGGAAGAAATAAAGTCCATCTCCAGCACGCGATTGATATTACGGATATAAATATTATTACGGAAGAAAAAATAAAAGCGGAAAATGAAGCGCTGGAGATGCTTCGCAAGAAAAATCAAGCCGAAGAAACCTCCCGCATGAAGTCTGTGTTCCTCGCCAGCATGAGCCACGAAATCAGAACTCCGATGCACGGCATTATCGGTTTTACGGAGCTTGCGTTAGACGACACGATTTCGGCAAAAACAAAAAATTATCTTCAGAAAATAAAAACAAGTTCGGAAAGCCTTTTAATGATTATTAACGACATTCTTGACGTGTCAAAAATCGAAGCCGGAAGAATGGATCTGGAAAAAATTCCTTTTAATATAAGCGACGTGTTCAAACTCTGCAGAATGATCGCTTCACCTAACGCAAGGGAAAAGGGTTTAACTTTATTCTGTTACGCGGAACCTTCTATCGGCAGAATGCTTATCGGCGATCCGACAAGACTTCGTCAAATACTTCTTAACCTTCTTTCCAACGCGATAAAATTTACAAATAACGGCATGGTAAAACTTCTCGCGGCGATTACGGACAAAACATATAACACTGTTACGATGCACTTCGAAGTAAAAGACAGCGGCATCGGAATGACGGAAGAACAGCTTGGCAAAATATTCCAGCCTTTCATTCAGGCAGACGACAGCACAACGCGCAAATACGGCGGAACCGGTCTTGGTCTTACCATCACTAAAAGTTTTATCGAGCTTATGGGCGGCGAGATGGAAGTTGAAAGCAACTACGGGCTTGGAAGCAGATTCTCGTTTAATCTTACATTCCAAACGATAGATTCACCCGTCGAAATTTCGCATACTGCGACATCGGTTAACATCGACGAAAAACCGATTTTCGAAGCCGAGATTCTTGTCTGCGAAGACAACACTCTTAATCAGATGGTCATAACGGATCATCTTTCAAAAATAGGAATAAAAACCGTCATCGCCGAAAACGGCAGGATCGGTTTAAATTATGTTAAGAAACGAAGCGAAAACGACAAAAAACAATTTGATCTGGTTTTTATGGATATTCATATGCCGGAGATGGACGGTCTGGAAACGGCGAAAAGTTTGATAATGAGCGGTTTTAAAAATCCGATAATCGCGCTTACGGCAAATATAATGACCAATGACAGAGAAACATATATTGACGCGGGAATGTGCGATTGTCTCCCCAAACCTTTCGTAGCGCATGATTTATGGGCGTGCCTGTTAAAATATTTGACTCCTGTCAGCATGTTATCCGTCAGCACCGAGATTGAAAATTCCGAAGAAGAAGAACAGCGCATGGAACTTATAACAACTTTTGTTAAGAGCAATCAAAATACGATAAACGAAATCAAAAACGCGTACGCAGAAAACGATCTTAAACTCGCTCACAGGCTTGCGCATACATTAAAAAGCGTTGCAGGTATCGTCGGCATGACTGCGCTTTCGGAAGCCGCGCAAATCGCGGAACATTCATTTTTTACCGGCAATTTAGGCAGGATTGATGATCAAATAAATGAATTAAATTATGAATTAACGGAAGCGTTTGAAAAATTAACGCCCATAATAAATGATTATCAAAAATTAATACGCAATGAAAATCCTTTGGAATTTTTGGATAAGGAAAAATCCATAAAAGTTCTGGATAAACTTGATTTGCTGCTTTCAGCCGACAGTTTTGACAGTTTAAATCTGATAAAAGATTTAAGAATGATTCACGGCACGGAAAACCTGATATCTCAGGTAGAAGATATGAAATTCAAACAAGCGCGCGTAACGCTGACAGCTATCAAGAATATTATTGCATCGGAAGAATAACCGGAGAACGAAAATGAGTGATGAAAAAAAGAAAATACTCATCGTAGATGATGAAAAAATGAACATAATAGCTTTGGCGCATTATTTAAAAACACAATTTGAAATTATAGTCGCGACAGACGGAGAAACCGGCTTGGAAGCCGCGGAAAAACATGTTCCCGATTTAATTTTGCTAGATATAATTATGCCGGAGATGAACGGATTTGAAGTAATCGAAAAATTGAAAAAATCCGAAGTTACAAAAAACATACCGGTGATTTTTATCACGGGTTTAAACAACGCGGAAAACGAAGAAAAAGGCATCGCCCTTGGCGCTGTGGATTTTATCACCAAGCCGTTTTCTAAAGTGATTGTCAAAGCCAGAATTGAACTTCAATTTAAATTGATTGATCATGAACATACCATTAACAACCTGAAAAAGCGCCTGGGTGAAAATTAAAAAGTCCTTGACCCAAGAGCAAAATTTTAGTATTTTAGTTAATAGGTGGGTGTTTCCCCATAATAATAGAAATAATGATAAATTGGTAAGATGTAATGTCAAAACAAGAAACTCAAATTGAAGAATCCGGTATGGATAACGCTCAGGAAGAACAGGCAGCGCAGACTCCGGATGAAAGCGCTCCTCCTTCCGCAGAGGAAAAAATCGCCGAATTGGAAACGCAGCTTGCGGACACCCGCGATCAGCTTCTGCGGAAAGCAGCTGACTTTGAAAATTTCCGCAAAAGGATGAATCAGGAAAAGCAAAGCTCGATTGAATACGCGAACCAAAGCCTGCTTTTGGATATTATCCCTGTAATCGACGATTTTGAGCGTGCCATCAGCGCAGGTGAAAAATCCGATCAATGCGGCAGTAACGCGGATTACAAGGGTTTTCTTGAAGGCATAAAAATGATAGAAAAACGAATGATAACTCAGCTTGAAGCAAAGTGGGGGTTAAAACGCTTCATCGCCGCGGGGGAGATTTTTGATCCGAACAAACATGAAGCTCTGATGATGGAAAAAACGCCGGATATAACCGAAGCTGTCGTGAAGGATGTTTTCGAAAACGGATATATGTTAAAAGAAAGAGTAATAAGAGCGGCAAAAGTAAAAGTACTAATGCCCGATGGTTAAGATCATCAATAAAAAAATAAAAATAATAATATAAAGAAGGAGAGGTTAAAAATGGGAAAGATTATCGGTATTGACTTAGGGACAACCAACTCATGCGTGTCCGTTCTTGAAGGCGGCGAACCCATAGTTATTCAAAGCTCGGAAGGCGGCCGCACTACCCCGTCTATCGTAGGTTTCACGAGCAAAGGAGAAAGAATTGTCGGCGCTCCGGCTAAAAATCAAATGATTACTAATCCGGAAAATACTATATACTCGATAAAACGTTTTATGGGACGCCGGTATTCGGAAGTTTCCAACGAAATGAAACTTGTTCCGTATCGCATTGCAGAACAAAGCGATGATGTCCGCGTTGACATAGACGGAAAAAAATATTCGCCGCAGGAAATCTCCGCGTTTGTTTTGCAAAAAATGAAAAAGACGGCAGAAGATTATTTGGGCGAAACTGTCACCGAAGCTGTCATCACAGTTCCGGCGTATTTTAATGACGCGCAGAGACAGGCGACAAAAGACGCAGGAAAAATCGCCGGTCTTGACGTAAAAAGAATTATTAACGAACCGACAGCGGCATCGCTTGCGTTCGGGTTTAATAAAGATTCAAAGAAAGATAAAGTTATCGCCGTTTACGATTTAGGCGGCGGCACTTTCGACGTATCAATTTTAGAATTAGGCGACGGCGTCTTCGAGGTAAAATCAACCAACGGCGACACTCACCTTGGCGGCGATGATTTTGATCGCCGTGTCATGGAATGGCTCATCGCGGAATTCAAAAGAGACACAGGTATCGATCTTGCGCAGGATCGCATGGCTCTGCAGCGTCTGCGCGAAGCCGCGGAAAAAGCAAAGATCGAATTATCGTCGATGCAAACCACGGAAATAAATCTGCCGTTTATTACTGCAGATCAAAGCGGACCTAAGCATCTTCAAAAATCACTTACACGCGCGAAGTTTGAGCAAATGGTCGAAGACCTCCTTGAGCGTTCAAAAGAACCTTGCAGAAAAGCTTTAAAAGACGCAGACCTTAACGCGGATCAAATTGACGAAGTAATCCTTGTCGGCGGCTCAACTCGTATTCCCGCGGTTCAGCAGATTGTAAAGGAAATGTTTAAAAAAGAGCCGAACAAAGGAGTAAATCCCGATGAAGCAGTCGCGGTTGGAGCGGCAATTCAAGGCGGTATTCTCGGCGGCGATGTAAAAGACGTTCTTCTTCTTGATGTTACGCCTCTTTCTCTCGGCATCGAAACACTCGGCGGCGTTATGACAAAATTGATCCAGCGCAACACGACAATTCCGACGCGCAAAAATCAAATTTTCTCCACAGCGGCTGACGGACAAACAGCTGTCTCCATTCAAGTTCTTCAGGGTGAACGCGAGATGGCAAGCCAGAACCGCATTCTCGGCCGCTTCGATCTTGTCGGCATACCTCCCGCTCCGCGCGGAATTCCGCAAATCGACGTTACTTTCGATATTGACGCAAACGGCATTGTTCATGTCAGCGCGAAAGATCTCGGCACAGGCAAGGAACAAAAAATCCGCATCGAAAGTTCAAGCGGTTTAAGCGACAGCGATATCGATCGCATGGTAAAAGAAGCTGAACTTCATGCAGAGGAAGATAAAAAGGAACGCGAAAGAGCCGAAGTGCGAAACGAAGCTGACTCGATGATATACAGCACGGAAAAAAATATTAAAGATTTAGGCGACAAAGTAAAACCGGAAGATAAAACAAAAACCGAAGAAGCGATCGCTGATTTGCGCAAAGCTCTCGAAAGCGGCGATCTTCAATCCATCAAAGAAAAAACAGAAACGCTTAAACAGGTCTCGTATAAAATTGCCGAAGAACTTTACAAGCAGCAAGGCGCTTCGAGTCAGACTGGCGATCCGAACGCGGGACAGGGACAGGACTTTAATCAGAACTCCAATTCAGGCGGAGGCGGCAACACGAAATCGGCGGAAGACGCGGATTACGAAGTTGTGGATGACGACAAGTAATGGCAAAAAGAGATTATTACGAAGTCCTGGGTGTGCAGAAAAACGCCTCCAAGGATGAAATAAAAAAAGCGTACCGAAAACTCGCGCTTCAATATCATCCCGATAAAAATCCCGGTGATAAACAAGCCGAAGAAAAATTCAAGGAAGCGACCGAAGCGTACGATGTTCTTTCTGACGATCAGAAAAAATCAGCGTATGATCAATTCGGTTTTGCCGGCGTTGAAGGTATGGGAGGAAGCGGTCAGGACTTCAGTAATTTCAGGGGATTCGAAGATATTTTCGGTGAGGGCGGCTTTAGCAGCATATTCGAAAATTTTTTCGGCGGCGGTTTTGGCAGAAGTTCAAGAGGCGGCTCCGGCGGACTAAGGCAGGGAGCCAATCTCCGGTATGATGTAGAAATTCCGTTTAAAGACGCAATCTTCGGATCGAAAGTTGAAATTCAATATTCTCATAATGAATCATGCAAAACGTGCAGCGGCGCTGGTACTGCCGACGGTTCAAGCAAAAAAACCTGCCCTGTATGCCGCGGCTCGGGACAGGTAAGGCACAGTCAGGGATTTTTCTCGGTAGCGACAACTTGTCATCAGTGCCACGGCGAAGGGTCGGTAATCGAAAAACCCTGCAATGACTGCGGCGGTTCTGGAATGCAAAAAAAGCGGCAGAAAATTATGGTAACAATTCCCGCAGGCATAGAAAACGGCAAGCGTGTAGTAATTCCGAAGCAGGGAGACGCAGGACCCAACGGCGGACCGCCAGGCGATTTATATGTTTTTATCAGAATAAAACCGCATGAATATTTTGAAAGGCAGAGTTATGATCTTTACTGCGCAGTGCCGATTTCGGTAAGCCAGGCGGCTCTCGGCGCGGACATCCATGTCTCAACGCTGGATAACAAAACAATAAAAGTTAAAGTTCCCGCCGGTATTCAAAACGGAAAAATGCTTCGCATCCGCGACGAAGGAGTTCCTTCTGGAAACCAGCGCGGAAATCTTTATATTAAGTTGATGGTAAGAATCCCGGAAAAACTTTCCCGCCGCGGAAAAGAACTTTTGGAAGAACTCGCAAGATCAGAGGGACAAAACGATAGTCCCAAACCAATTTCGCTTTCACAGCTTGGGGATATTTAATAATTAAATTTCATTTTAGAAATGCAAATTTTTAACCAATTTTAAAATCTTGTTATAATACAAAACAGGGGTTAAAAAGGTTGACTTGACAGAATTGTAAATATCTAATTATAATGGGAAAAAGGACATAATGTTCATATAATAATAAGGAGAAAAAAATGAAAAAACTTTCTATTTTATTGGTTTTATTTATTTTTGCGGCAGGATTTATATTCGCTCAAAATGGTCAGCCACAGGATGAAGAAGCTGTAGAAGAAAAACGGGAAATTGAAATTTTCAATCTTGAGCTTGGTCTTGGATTTCCGGTTCATTGGACAAACGGCCGTCACACCGGTGATTTTTATCAGGTCAATGTAGGAACTGAACCATATACACTTCAGGATAAATTCGTAACTGCGAATACATCATTTAACGCCGCCGCGGTATTTAATTTTACAAAAATACTCGGTTTAACATTGGAATTTGATATCTTTTTCGGAGCAAAACTTACAGGTTTTTCTAACCCGTCATCCGACCATAATTCACTCTTCGGACTAAACGCTTTTATCGGTCCTGTTTTTTATCTTTTCAATAACGGCGTTCTTAGAATACCGCTTTCAATCGGCGCTCATATGTATTATTTTGCCGACGATTTATGGATCAGCGATTATTACAACGATGGAACAGTATCAAACGGCGCATGGTTTACAAGAACCGATTTGCAATTCGGTCCCGCAGTTGCGCTTGGCGTTCAATTCCACTTTGACAACGGCATCTATATCTTCAGCCGCACTCAAGTTTCTATAGATTTTGTTCGTATGCATACAATAAACACAGACAACATATCTGATCAGGCAATTTCGGAAAGAAACCACACTGATATTATTACAAACAGCATTAACTGGGGTGTCAGACCTTCTTTCGGTATCGGTATAAAAAATTAATATTATTTTAAATAAAAAAAGCCGTCTTTAAAGACGGTTTTTTTTTAGTTTATTCAGTAAAATTCTGCCGATAAAATCGGCATTGCGCGGCCGTTATTCATTAGCAGATAACGAACATCGGCATCCGGAAGAAATAAATCCGTTAATGAATATTCATTTTTTACTTTAACGGATAAAGAAGAAAAACTGCTCATAAGCTGCTCCATAAAAGTAGGTTCGGGGTATTTTTTATATACCGCTCTTTTGTCTTCGGGAATTTCCGCGATGTTACGTGCAATACGCAGCGCGTCGGAAAGTCCTCCGACGCTGTCAACTAATCCTTTTTCTAAAGCCCGAATGCCCGAAAATATTCTGCCTTGCGCGGCTTCGTGCACTTTGTCAATTTCCATTCCGCGTCCTGACGCGACTTTCTCTGTAAAAATATTATACAGATCAATGACCATTTGCTTATAACGTTCCTCTTCAATTTGATTTAAATCCCTGTAAGGAACAAAAAAACCCGTATATAAATCCGAATGATCGCCGCGTTTAATAACATCCGTATTAAATCCCAATTTTCCGGTAAAACCGTTATCATAAAGCCAGCTTGCGATAACTCCGATCGAACCTGTTATCGTATACGGATTTGCCGTAATGTGGCTTGCGTTCATCGCCGCCCAATAACCTCCCGAAGCCGCGACATCTCCCATGCTTACAACAACCGGTTTAAATAATTTTGCATAACGTACCGCATCGTCGATATAATCCGCGGCCTCGGCGCTTCCTCCCGGCGAACTAATTCTTAATACGATTGCCGTGATTCGTTTGTTATCTGCAAGACTGCGGATAGTCCTTGAAAGACTCGAAGCTGACATGCCAATTTCCATATCTGTCTGACCTTCGGCATAAACAATTGCGATAACTGGAGAACCGAATCCGCCGGAATTAACCGGATAATTCCGCAATGTTCCCGTAAGGCTTGTGCCGGAATTTCCGTAAAGAAAAAAATTATTTATCTCTTCGCCTTCAATTTTATTAATAGCGTCAAGGACAGCGTCTCTTCTTCCGACACTGTCAACAAGATTTTTGTTTATTGCGGCATTCGAAGTAAAAAGAAATCCATCGTTAAGAATTTCGTAAAACTCTCTTTCTGTCCAATTTCTTGCATTCATTAATGTATTTTTTGTCAGAGTAAAAATATCATCCAAATAATCGCTGTATTGTTTTTTATCAGCCTGCGAAAATGAATCTCTTGTGTACATTTCCGCCGCGGATTTATATTCAAAATAACGAAGTTCTCTTACTCCTATTCCCAATTTTTCCAATGTATTTTTAACATAACCTCTGCCTATTGAATAGCCAAGCATTGTTAAAACGCCAAGTTCATCCATTACTATTTGATCCGCTACAGAAGCAAGAAGGTAAGTGTCCATATCGGCATTGCTGAAAAACGCGCATACTTTTTTACCGCTTGTTTTAAACTGTTCAAGCGCAGAGCGCAGTTCCCAAAGATAATCCCTGCTGCCGTTAAATGATCCGATGTTTAAAATAATTCCGCGTACTCTGTCATCAGAAGCTGCTTTTTCGATCGCAAGAAAAATTTCCAACGGTTGTTTTGCCGGAGAAAAATAACCGCCGCTTCGCGGTTCATTCAAATTAATTTCGAGGTATGCAGCATTCCTTGTTTTCTGATCTGTACAGGAAAAAATAAAAAATGCCGCCGACAAAAAAATAAATGATAATAAAAATGTTTTTGTTTGAGTCATTGTAAGTCTCCTTAGCTTGTTACAAAATTACTGCCGTTACTTATTTTTTGGATTTAGTTCCGGGTTTTTTCTTAACAGTCTTTTTTTCTTCGGTCTTCTTTACATCCTTTTTAGGCGCAGCTTTTTCTTCTTTAGTTTTTTTAACCGCGGCTTTTTTTACGGGTGTTTTTGCTGTTGGTTTTTTATCAGATTGATCCTTTTTTACGGGCTTTGCGGTTAAAATATCGAGTAATTTATCAAGTCTGTAATCCGCTTTTGCCTGAGCTTTTGTCATAACATCGTAGATACCGGTGATTTTTTCTATCCTTTCATCCATCGGCATTTTTACCGAGTTTTCCATCATAAAGAAAAGCGACGAATAGAAAAGCGCGTCTTCAAAACCTTCCTTGTTAAACCAAAGTATATCATTATAAATATTAATCCCCAGAATGCGCCTGAAATCTTCGTTATGGTAATTTTCATCGATAATTAAAGCGGCAAATTCCGAAGGCGAAAATTTTGATCCGTTTTTCATTGAAGCAGTGTGCAAAACATTTGTGCGGCTTAATACGGCTTTGACAAGGTCCGTTATGCGCCATGCTTCGGCTTCGGAAGCGCCGAAACGGGTATAGAACTGCCTCAGCTTACGCCCCATATCCCAGTGATCAAAGGCAAGTGAAACCGCGTGATTACCTGCCGCTTCTTTTCCGATTACCGAACGGAAAATTCCAAGAACGCCGTAACTGAGCGCGACAGCGTTAAGCATTTGCCTTTCAGATAAACATTTATTAATACGGCTAAGCAGAGGAGACGTAACCGCGCCGCTGTCTTTGGCTGTGCAATACTGAGGTTTTTTAAGCGTATCAATAATATTAATAAGACCACTTATAAACGATTCAAACTCATTCCAAATTGTATCAGTGTCAACCGTTGTAAATTTGCAGCTAACACTTTTTTCGTTCTCCGCGACAGCTTCGGATTGTTTTGTATTATCGGAAGAATTCGTAATTATGGAATCCCTGGGCTCCACTGGATTCCATGAATCCCATTGACCATCCGCGCCTGTAATAAATTTTTTCGCGGTATCGATAAATGTTTTAACAGGTTCCCTTAATGAATCAATAAAAGATTTTTTGTTAATCGAATCTTTCATGTCGATAATAAAATCATCTTTTAAGATTTCCATAAAACGGAAATAAAGTTCGCCGAGGAAAATATCCTTAACTGCCGCGTAAGGATCAGGAACGCCGCTGCCGTTTAAATCATTATTCAATCTTGCCCATCTGCCCTTAACGTCGTCTTCGACTTCGTAGACATCAAGAAAAACCTGAGTTTCGTATCCTTTAAGACCTACAAAAAATCCGTTTTCGCTGATTGCCTTTGACGAACGCACATACCATAAATTGGATTTTTGTTCGCGTAACAGAGTGAAATATTGGCTTTCTCCGTGAATGGCTAAAGCTTCGCTCAATTTATCCCTGCGCACTCCGCCATCGCGGGGAACTTCGGGATCGCTTACATTGATCCATCCTGATGTTTCGTAATAAGAGTTATTAAAGAAAATCAAAGCTTTTTCTTCGCGACCGTTAATCCATGCGCGGTTAGAATAAGCAAAAACATTTTCGTTAACAGAGCCGCCGTCACAATAAAGATCATAAAGTCTGAACTGCTCACTTCCGGAAAAAAGAGCGCGTCTTTTCATCAGCGGAAAAATTTCATATTCATGCCGTCCGACAAGAAATCCGTCGGGAAATTCATCGCGGTAAGCGCGGCGGTATTCCATGCCGTATTTTTCCTCGAACCCTTCGATTTGCCCGTGCCCGAACATCGGTAAACCCGGCATTGTAACAAGTAATGTACATATACCGAAATATTTATCACCCTTTCCGAATTGCGCAACCGCGGTTTCTTCGTCGGGGTTATTCATAAAATTAACAAAGCGTTTTAAAATTTCGTGATCAAACTCGATGGTATTTTTTATAGTGGCGCGGTATTTATCATTTTCTTCGTTTTTAAGCATATTCATAAATGCCGAGTTATAAACGCGGTGCATACCGAGAGTGCGCACAAAGTATCCTTCCATCATCCAGAACGCTTCGGCGAGAAGCAAAGTGTTCGGCGCTTCAACCGCGCAGCGATCGACAACTTCGCGCCAAAACTCGTTAGGGATTCGCTGGTTAAATTCATCTGTAGTAATTGCGTGTTCAGCGCGGCTTGCGATCGCCCCTCCCGAACCCGGCGCAGGGAACCACAATCTTTGAATATGTCTTTTGGCGAGCGTCATCGCGGCGTCAAAACGCACTATCGAAAACTGCTGACACACTCCGATAATTGTGCGTATAACAGCCTCGCGGGCTTCAGGATTTAAGAAATCGATCTGAGCGGTATCGTTCCACGGCATCGAAGTGCCGTCATTCCCGTGATAAATGTACCGGGTTTCTCCCGTGCGGTTATCGATCCGTTTAAAAACAACAGCGGCGTCACTGCGCGAAAAATAATGCTCTTCAATTTGAACAGTGATATCACTGCGGCCGGAAAGATTATCGCAGTTGTAATTGTAAGTCGGAAACGGCGGATAAGGCAGCTGCAAAAATCTGCCGGGATGTTCAATCATCCAGCGGCTGTCAATGCCTGTGTGATTTGGAACCATGTCCGAGCCAAGCCGAATACCCCGGCGCATACAGCGTTCCCGCAGATTGCATAAAGCTCCCCATCCGCCAAGTTCACCCGCAATATCATAATCGTGCAAACTGTAAGCAGAAGCCGCTGCCTCGGGGTTGCCTGTCCATTGTTTAATTGTTTTGCTTGCCTGACTTCTCTCCCAAATACCGATAAGCCAAAGCCCCGTAAACCCGCGTCTTGCAAGCTCGTCAAGTTCTTCGTCGGGGATTTGATCAAGGCGGGTAATTTCCCTGCCGTACTGCTGCGATAATTGAAACAGCCAGACAAGCGTACTTTTCGCGATCAACACAGTTTTCGGCATCCAATCCTGATCGGGACTGAACCTCTCGTATTCGTCAAGACCTGCAAAACTCAACACCTGACTTGGACCGGGACCGAAGAAACTCGGTTTATTTTCTTCGCTTATAACATCAAGACTCATTAAAAGGCGAGACATGAATTTCGAAATTAAAAGCCCCCAATTTTTACGCATAAACTCAAGCTGTGCGAAAAGCGAATCGGGATGCGCAAGAGCCGGCGATCTCAAAAAATCCCAAAGACTCATTCCATTAGGACCGTAAGGCGGCATATCCTTAAAATGCGCTTTTAATTCTTCGATAGCGTCGGGATAAACAGTTTTTTTGGATAAATCCTTATCGTCAAACATAAATTTAAACGGCTTAAAAGCAGGATTAAGATTAGCAAGAGAGAGGAGCATTGTTTCTTCGATAGAAAGAGCGCGGCAGCTTTCACCGTCTTCTTTTCCTTTTAAATACTCTTCAACTTTTTTTTCGCCTTTATAAACAGCCCGCGGCGGAAATTGATTGGAAAATGTTTTTAGAAGTCCGTCAGTCTTGTCTCCGCCTAGATTAGATTCCAGCCTGTTAAGCGCGGTTTCAAAAACATCATTTTGAATCTCCTCACGGTAAAGCGAAACTACATAATGCAGAATTTCGTCAATTAACCCCATCGCGAAAAGATGTCCGGCTTTTACAAATCGTTCAGGATGAGCGGGATCCTGTTTTTGATTGAACTTATTGGCAAGCTCTCTGCATTGTTTAATATCCGCAAAAATAACGTTTCCTGTCAAAGAAAAAAGACTATCATTCAGGTTATACTCATGACGAACATCGTGATTTATATGAAACTCCATCAGAGCTTTTTTGTTTTTAGCCCGGACGAAATTTGATTTTTCAAGTTTTGTAAGTTTGATTAAAAACTTTTCCATAATAACTCCTCTACAGAATACATATGGGAACCTCAAAAAACTGGTTATTTTTTTCGGTTCCCTTGCAGTTTCTCGCCTTTCAGGCTGCGAAACATGCATTTTTTAACGGCTCATCTCTAAAAACCGAAGTTTTTTGAGATGCTCATATTATAGTACATTTTGGATTAAGTGTCATGTTTTTTTGGTGTCAGGTACCAGATTGATCGCTAATGGTGAGGCTGACAGCCGGCAAGCATGCTGTCAAAACCTTTGCTAAGAATTCGCTACAGAACCTCAGAATTTTATTTTCATTTTTATATTTATATAAAAAAAAATTTTTTTAATTAATTATCGCGCTGAGTTTCTTTCGCGAAGATCGGCAAAAATGGTTTTGCCTGCCTGCTCGCCGACTGTCAGCCTCACCAATTGTGTGTTTATTAAGCGTAAAAAGGTGCCTGGCATCTAGTTAACGCACAATAGAATCTCCTTCTTATTTGACTTTATTCCATAAAAAACGTAATATTATTCTATATAACATGATAAAAGTTAGCATTGAACATGGTTGAATTTACAATAATAAAATGACAAAGAAAATTATAATAACTGTCGGAGATATTCTGAAGGAAAAATATCTTGACCCTATGGGGATCAGCGCATATCGTCTTGCGCATGTGATAGGCGTTTCCACTTCTTTGATGTCACAAATATTGCATGGTATAACATCAATATCTGCTGATGTTGCGTATCGTCTTGGAAAATTCTTTGATACCAGCCCCCAATACTGGCTTAATATGCAGGCTGCATGTGATAGCCGAAAAGTCGAGGAAAAATACGCAAAAATGAAATTAGAAATAGCTTCATATAAACAATTCGTAAAACCTAAACAAAAGCAAGTCGTTTATTAATAATTGAAACATAAGGAAGAAGATATGGAAAAGTTAATAATAACACTCACTATGTAAGAATAAAATAAATTAATGCCTGACACTATATTCATTATATGTTAAAATGAAATGGTACTAGGCACCTTTTTATATGAACATCGATTTATTAAACCAATCTATTCACACATTCGCGGAAGCCGTTTTTTCTCGCTCGGGCGGAGCTGGCGGGCAGAATGTTAATAAGGTTAATACAAAAGTTATATTGAAGATGCGTCTGAACGAAATTAACGGTCTTTCAGAATTGGAACTGGAACGGGTCAAAACGATGCTTGCAAACCGAATTACAGGGTGCGGAGAAATTGTTATATCATCAGATGAAGAGCGCTCACAAAGGATAAATCTGGAGAGAGCGTATTTTCGTCTGGCAGCTTTAATTACCGCAGCGGCGAAACTTCCAAAGAAGCGGAAACCTACAAAACCGAGTAAAGCAGCTAAAGAAAAACGGCTGATGTTAAAAAAGCTGCAAGGGCAGAAAAAAGCGGAGAGATCGACAAAAAAGATTGACCATGATAATTTTTCCTAATATATTTAAAATATGTTGCAATTAAGCCACGAAGAAAAAATTAAATTAATGAGTAATCTTAATTGGGATTACAAAGACACATATGAGGATATGCTTGCAGTAATCGAAGGGAAACTTGATTCATCCGGTGCCTTTACCCGGGATAAATTATTTGTGCGTTCACTGGAACGTCTTCCCTGGCATTATGTTACAACTCTGTGGGGAATAGAAAAAATAAAAGAACTCTACACACCGGAGATAGCCAGCTGCATCTGGCCAAAGGACAGGAGGTATCATTTTGATTTTGCCCTCGCAGTATTACGAAGAGAAACTCTACCCCCTTCAAGATGGGGTGATGAACATTATAAGCAAATGTGGCGTCCGGTTTTTTCTGACCGGTGGTACAGCACTAAGCAGAGCGTATTATAATCACAGATATTCTGATGATTTAGATTTCTTTGTAAATAATGATAATGAATATTCACTCCAAGTTAAAGAAATTTTTAGCAAATTAAAGGAAAACGGTTTTACTTGGGATGAAGATAATGAATTTATAAGTAATGTTACTTTTACAAGCTTTAAAGTAACATGGAGTAAATCTGACGCAAACTTAAAATTGGACTTCGTTAATGATGTAGCTGCCAGATTTGATGATTTATTAAATACAAATATTTATTACAAAACAGACTCTATACGAAATATGTTATCAAATAAATTAACCGCTTTATTTCGATTTGCAGCAAAGGATGTTGTTGATATTCGAGAAATTGCTCTTAATGAGAAAGTAAATTGGTCACAAGCAATAAAAGACGCACGCCAAAAAGAGGCAGGAGTTGAAATACCTATAATTTGTGATATTTTACAAGGTATGCCCGAAAAAGAACTGGAAACAATAACATGGACAAAAAAACCGACATGGGAAGAATTTAAGAACGATATTGATAAAATTGTATATGATATGATGAGTTGTGGATAAATGTTTCACGTGAAACACGATAAACGACGTTCACTGCCAGAGCCAGTGAACGTCGTTTATCGTCGCGGTTTACGGAGCGGTTAGCGCGCCTTTCGGCGCTACCGCTCCTACATCTGACCACATTCGTGGTCAGACGTCGTAAACCGCCATTAGGTTTGTAACAACGGCTGCCTGGAGGCAGCGTTACTTTTGGTTTTTTTTATTAATGAATTATATGGTGGCGTTGAGTTTATTATTTAAAAATGCTATGTAGTATTAATGAATAATTTAATTGTTGAATTAGACGAAAGAAAAAATAAAATTGCGGAAAAGTTGTCTTCTCAGTATGCGGTTAATCATATTTCGATTGAAGAATATGAAAGGCTGGTGGAGTATAGCCAGAAAATCGAAACTAATAAAGAGATGACAATTTTAGAAAAAATTGTTGACGGGTATACTCCTGAATCAAATAACGAGAAAAAGACGATTCCTGTTAATACTGATAATATCGAGAAAAATTTTGCGAATATTCTCTCGTCAAGGAGTATGTCCGGACCGATGGTTGATTCAAATATTTCAAGTATTTTAGGGGATTTAAAAATCACTTTAAATGAAAGCGATTTGATTAATCAGGAAACAACTTTGAATGTCTCCGTTATTTTAGGTTCCGTAAAAATAATAGTACCTGACAATGTTAATGTTGTTTGTGACGCGATTCCGATACTTGGGGATGTTTCGATAAAAGGCAACAAAAATAAAGGATATGGGAAAAATTTAAAAATTAAAGGCGCTGTTATTCTAGGTGAAATAAGGGTTAGAAATAAATAAAAAAGGCTGCCCAAGCGTTACTTCTTGGACAACCTCATTTTTAAATTCCATTGTTTTTATTGTATGAAAATTAATCTGACTTCCTGATTGGCTTCGTTTTTACAATGTAAAATAAAAGCCCCTGCTTTGAATTCCCATTTGTAAGCTTTATGCAAATAACCGTAATAAACATTTTCTTGAAGTTTTTCGGGCTGTACGATCGATGCCATTAATGTTGAGCGTAAAAGTCCGATTTCGATTGATTGTTCCTCGCCTTGTTTATACGGTCCTGAATAACGATTCGGCGCTCCTACTCCGCTTACCATATCATTGGTACCGAAGTTTATCGTGTATATATTTTCTATTCTTTCTCTTCTGAGTTCGTTACGATCGTAAAGAACGATTCTTTGGAAAGGAATGCTGTCAATTTGAACTTCTGACAATTTCCAGTCTTTTCCAATGGCATCAGAAAAACTCCCTAGATTTGTATTGGGAGCGCTTGTACAACCCATTAAACAAACTGCGGCTAAAATGAACATTAACATCTGTTTCATAAAATGATCTCCTTAATAAAAATATATCACAGAATACTACTTTTTTTTAATGTTATAAAAAGTTTTTATTAATCATCAAAAAGCTGACTCTGTTGATCTTCTTCTGTTTTATTTTCTGTAGCTTCGGGAATTATTTCCGCTTTATCGGCGGCCTCGTCTTCTTTGACAATTCGATCAAGTCCGATTACAAAGTCCGGTTTATCGATGCTTAAGATGCGTACTCCTTGAGCGGCGCGTCCCATTACTCTAATATCATCAACTTTTAACTTGATAGACTTACCCTGGCTTGTGATGCACATTATATCTTCGTTGTCTAACACACTGACACAGCCGACAATCTCGCCGGTTTTTTCGGTTACTGTGTAAATTTTCTGACCGCCGGTGCCTCGGCCGTGTGATGAAAATTCGCCGAAATCAACGCGCTTGCCGTAACCGTATTCGGAAAGTATCAGCATTTTTTCGATTTTTTCCGGAGGGTTTTGCTGACCATCGGTTGTCTTGCCGGAATCAACTTTTAATAAACCGGTTAATTCATCGCTCTTGGAAAGTTTCATTCCCGAAATTCCGCGTGAAGATCGTCCCATTGCGCGAACATGATCTTCGTGTGTTCGGAGAGCCTGTCCGCGGCGGGAAATTAACACGATTTCGTCACTGCCTTTTGTCAAAAGCGCGCTGACAAGTTTATCGCCTTCATCAAGATTGATGGCAACAATGCCTCTTGTCTTGGCGTTAATAAATTCGCTGGTTTTTACTTTTTTTACGACAGCGCAGGCGGTTCCCATAAACAAGAATTCATTTTCGCTGAAATCTTTAAGCGAGACGATGGCTGTGATGTCTTCGTTAGGTGAAACTGTGAGCAGGCTTTTAATGTGCGAGCCTTTGCTTGTGCGGCTGCCTTCGGGCAATTCGTGAACCTTCATCCAATACGCTTTACCCGCGCTTGTAATGAACATTATATATTCGTGGGTTGAGGCGACGAAAATCTGCTCGACAAAATCGTCTTCTGCGAGCTTTGCGCTCTGCATTCCCTTGCCGCCTCTTCCCTGATTTTTGTAAGCCGAAACAGGAACGCGCTTTACATAACCGAGATTTGAGATTAGGATCATCATCTCTTCTTTTTTAATTAAATCTTCTATGTTGATGTTTTCTACTTCGCCTGCGACGATTTCTGTGCGGCGTTTGTCGCCGAATTTTTCGGCAATCTCACGGGTTTCGTCTTTAATAACTCCGCGGAGTTTTTTCTCGTCTGCAAGAAGCGATTTATAGTAAGCGATCCTTATTTTTAATTCCGCGAGTTCCTGCTCGATTTTTTCTACTTCGAGATTTGTAAGACGACCAAGGCGCATTTCGACAATTGCTTCGGACTGCGCTTCGGATAGAATGAAACGTTCCTGCAGCTTGAGCCGTGCCGTTGCCACATCGCGGCTTTTTTTGATTATGGCGATTACTTCATCGATATTGGCAAGCGCGATGATGAGACCTTCGAGTATGTGGGCGCGTTCTTCGGCTTTGCGTAAATCGTAACGGGTTCGCCGCGTGACCACATCGACACGATGTTCTACAAAGTGGTAAACCAATTCTCTCAATGTGAGTAACTGCGGCTTTCCTTTAACCAGCGCCAAATTGATAATACCGAATGTCGTTTGAAGCTGTGTGTTGGAAAAAAGCTGGTTTAAAATGACTTTGACAATCGCGCCTTTTTTTAACTCGATAACAATGCGGATGCCGTCGCGGTCGGATTCATCATTCGCGTAGGAAATACCGTCGATTACTTTATCGCGCATTAACTGACCGATTTTTTCGAGGAGAAGCGCTTTATTTACGTTGTACGGGATTTCGGTAAAAATTATTTTTTCTTTGCCTTGTTTTGTTGTTTCTATATTAAATTTTCCGCGAACGATTAATTTTCCGCGTCCTGTTTTGTATGCTTCTTTAATGCCGCGGCGGCCGAAAATTACGCCTCCGGTTGGGAAGTCAGGGCCATGAACGAGCTTCATTAAATCTTCGTTTGTTGTGTCAGGGTTATCGATAATGGCGTAAATTGCGTCGCATATTTCGTTTAGATTGTGCGGAGCCATATTTGTCGCCATACCGACGGCAATTCCGCTGGAACCGTTTATCAGCAGGTTTGGAATGGCTGACGGCAGTATTGTAGGTTCGGTTTCGGACTCATCAAAATTGGGAGCAAAGTCGACGGTTTCTTTATGTAAATCCTGCAGCATTTCGTCGCCGATTTTCGACAACTTCGCTTCGGTATAACGCATGGCTGCCGGCGGATCATCGTCAATTGAACCGAAATTACCTTGTCCGTTGATAAGCGGGTAGCGTAAAGAAAAATCCTGCGCCATACGCACAAGAGCGTCATATAACGATAAATCTCCGTGCGGATGATATTTACCCATAGTGTCACCGACAATACGGGCGCTTTTTTTAGTTACAGCTCCGGGACGTAAACCCAGTTCATCCATCGCGTAGAGAAGACGCCGGTGTACCGGTTTAAGTCCGTCTCGTACATCAGGCAGAGCGCGGCTTACAATAACCGACATTGCGTAATTGAGATAATCTGTCTTAACTTCGTCTTCTATAGCTATGGGGATTACTTTTCCTAAAGGCAAAGTATCAGGTAACCCCCCGGATGATTCAGTCTTAGCCATAAATCAGTTTAGCATTTTGTCGGATTTAATTAAAGTAGCACGGGGTCAGTCACCCTTTTATTTCTCTCTCTGCGATTGAGTGTCCAAGGTTTTTTAATTTTTCTTTGAAGTCTTCGTCATTAATCGCATCGAGACCCGCGGAGGCAGGCTCCGGCGCTTCAAACTTTTTTTCCTGCGGTTCCGGGTACGATACATTTTCATTTTCCACGGCGGATTTTTCCGCTTCACTTATGCCAAGCATTAATGATATGCCGGAAATATTAAGTTCCGGAAAACGAATGCGGTAATCATTTAAAATTTTACTTTGTTTTGTCTGAATGATTTGTTTCCAGCCGGGGTGATCTGTTTCGACTAACAAAATTCCTCTGTCAATATCTTTTATCCGTGAATGTGCGGCAGCCGCGGCTATTCCGTTTTTTTCGGTAACGTCAGTCCATGAATCAAAAAGTTTTGAATACCCTTGAGCTTTTTTTATGAATCCTTCGTCAAATAAGTTTGATAAAATATCTCCGGCGGTTTTCATGACGGTAATAACCTCGTTTCTCCTTTTGATACAGTATATACAAGAGTATCATCTTTCGCATAACGCTTGTAAGGTTCTTCGGGAAGAAATGTGAAAAAGGCTTGATCATATTCGGGCAATACAGAAATAAATCTCCGGCGCTTTTCTCCGTCCATTTCCAAAAGAACATCATCAAGCAGCAGGATCGGGTTTTGATTGGTTTCGGCGGAGAAGCGGCGGGACTGAGCGGCTCGCAAAAGCAGCGCGAGAAGGCGGCGTTGTCCTGTAGAAGCTTTAATCGTAAAATCAACGCCGTTATGTGTAAACTGGTAGCGGTCGCGGTGAGGTCCCGAGAGGGATAATCCCGCGGCAATATCGGCGGAGCGGCGCTGATGCAGGAAAGAGACGATATCTTCTTCTTTCCATGATTGTATGTAACGGACTGTGATGCCGCCGATCCCGGAGACTTCTTCATAAAGCAAGCCGAAAAGCTGAGAGAAATCCTGCGCCGCTTTTGCGCGTTTTTCCATTATTTTTTGACCGTATACGGCAAATTGCGGGTCTAATGCGTCAAGAACATTATCGGGATTACCGGAAAGTCTGCCTTGTGCGCAATCGCGAAGAACTGTGTTTCTCGATTTTAATACACGGCGGAAACGGCGGAAGTCTTCGAGATAAACCGGATCGTAAAGGCTTAAAGTTTGATCAAAAAACCAGCGGCGGCGTTCATGGCTTCCGTTTACAAATTCCATATCTTCATGGCAAAAAACTATGCTTGGAGCGATCGATAAAAGTTCCCTGCGATCCTCAGCGCGTTTGCCGTTAATTAAAATAATTTTTTTTGAATTTTCATATTTAACAAGAATTTCATCGTTTACCGACTGCGATAATTTTACTTCCGCGCAGAAATTTTTTTCTGTGTTACGTGCAAGTTCGCTGTCGCGGATTGTGCGGAAAGAAGAAGCGTAAGCGCAAAAATAAAGAGCCTCCAAAAAATTTGTTTTGCCCTGTCCGTTTTCTCCGACAAGAAAAATATCTTTCGCGCCTGTATAAATTTCTGAGTCAATTAAGTTTCTGAATGACGCTGTTCTTAGCGAAGAAAAAAACATTTATTACATTCAAAATTACCGCAATTATGATTGCGGCAATCAAGATTGCATGGGCATTACAATGTGGAAGAAATCCTTTTCAGGAACCGGCTCGATTGTAATGGCTTTTATAGAGCTGCTGAATCTAATTTTTATTTCTTCTTCTGTCATCACTTTAAAAGGTTCTTCAAGATACCTATAGTTAAGCGCTATTGTTACATCATCGCCGTCATATTTGCACGGTATTTCGTCTTCTACAGTTCCAAGTTCGCTTTCTTCGGAATAAACAGCCATTCTTCCGGATGAAATTCCAAGATAAATTCTATGAGACTTTTTTTCTACCATCAGCGAAACACGTCTTAAAGCGTTTAACATTTCGTCGCGTTTTATGGATAAAGAAAAATCCTGATTTTCCGGTATGACTTTTTTATAATTTGGAAATGTTCCTTCGATCAAAACCGAAGAGAATTGATAAGCCGCAAAATTAATAAAAATCATTTTATCGCTTATGGAAATATTTATTAATCCTTCATCGCCTGATCTTTTCATAATTGTAGTTAAAATTTTAGGAGGAATTATAATACCGGAAAAATCTTTAATTTTTTTATCAGCAGATTTTCCTACAAAGGCAAGTCTTCTTCCGTCTGTAGCTACCATATTTATTTTATCTTCGCATTTTTCCATGAAAACGCCGTTCATGAAGTAACGGGTCTCATCATCAGAAACAGCAAAAACACTTTGTTGAATCATCTCTCTGAAATCTTTTATAGGCATTTCAAAAAATGGCACTGACGATACGGGTAATTCAGGGAACTTGTCAGAAGCCATGCTCTTTAATTTATATTCTGGTTTTTTCTGAGTTGTGGGTTTAATTATTACAACATTATCCTTTTGTAAAAATTCTATTTCTTCATGAGGGAAAGTGCTTATTATTCCGAAAAACTTTTCACCGTAAACTGTTGTTGATCCTTCTTCTATAACATTTACAGGAACTTCGGTTTGAAAATTAACTTTCATATCTTTGGCTTTTATAATTAACTTATTATTTACAGCTTCGATATAAATATTTGATAATATCAATATGGCGTTCTTTGAAGAAATTATTTCCTGAGCAATCGAAATTTCTTTTAATAGTACCTCTTTGCTGCAAGTAAACTTCATTTTAATCCTCCTATTTATATAAATTTATATATAAAAATAACAGTAATAATAATCGGCTGAAATTGTGGATAACTCACTTAATTCCTTATCTGTATTACAATTACAATTCTATCTTACAATACATCTTTATGCAATTATTTCCACACTTTCCACAGGCGGCGCTTATTGCCCGCTTTTTCCACAACATAATAACATCTTTTTCAATATTTTGCACTAAATTCTTTTATGGAACGTTTTAAACTTTCTATGGTAGTTTCCAGGGTAGGATCGGTAAGAAGTTTATTTTTTATTTGTTTAATAGAATGCATTACAGTTGTATGATCCTTTCCTCCGAAATCCTGTCCTATTTCTGTAGTTGAATAATCAGTCATTTCTCGTCCTATGTACATTGCAAGCTGACGGGCAAACACTACATTCTGCGATTTTTTCTTGCCTTTTAAATCATTCGGCGTAAGTCTGAAATGTTCGGAAACTACCCTTATTATGTTATCCATGGATAAATTTGTCTGTCTGTACGCATTAAAAATATTTTTTAAATGTCTTTGCGCTGTTTCGACATTTATAGGTTTTCCCATTAGCTCGGTATAAGCAATAAGATTATTCAATGCCGAAATTAAATCGCGTACGTTAGACGAAATATTTTTGCTCATCATATCTATTACTTCGTCGTCAATATTAACGCCTCTTGCCTGCGCTGTCGTTTTTAAAATTGCGCAGCGTTCTTCGTACCGCGGCGGCTGAAGGTCCGCTTTTACGCCGAGTTCGAAACGCGATATAAGGCGATCTGAAAATTTTTTTAATTCGGAGATGGGACGATCGCACGTAAATACCAATTGTTTTTTAGCGTCGAGTAAAGCGTTAAAAGTGTGAAACAATTCTTCCTGAACGCCGGGTTTATCGGTAAAAAATTGAATATCATCGATTAGAAGCACATCGGTCTGACGGTATTTATTTTTAAATACATTCATTTTATTCTGACCAAGCCCGTCGAGATATTCGTTTAAAAAGTTTTCGGAGGTTATGCAGATTACCCGGTTGTCGGAATTCTCGTGAATAAAATTGCCGATTGCCTGCATTAAATGCGTTTTTCCAAGTCCGACTCCGCCGTAAATTAAAAATGGATTATACGCTTTTCCGGGATTTTTACTGATAGCTATCGCCGCATTTGCCGCGAAATTGTTGTTTTCGCCCTTTACGTATCTTTCAAAAATATAATCATCCCTCATTTGGGGGTGTTTATCGCGTTTTTCCTTTTGTTTTTGTTTTTTTTCCGCTGCGGGTTCTTCAGTTTTTACAGGCTGAGTAACGATTTTTTCTTTTTTTTCAGCTTTTTTTTCTATTACTTCGAGTTCTAGGTTAAATTTGCTGCCCGAAAATTCTTCCAGCTTGGATTCAATTACATTTTGGTAACGGGTTTTCACCTTATCACGGTGAAAGGTTGAGGGAATTCCAATTACGATGCTGTTTTCACCAGCCCGCAGGTATTTCATATCTGAAAACCAGCCGCTGAATTCCTCCTCCCCCAGGTCATTCCGCAGTTGGACTAAAGTTTCCTTCCAGAAACTTTCATAATCCAAATCTGTCATTTTTTATCCTACTGATTTTGTCATCATTTATTAAGTAATTATCAACATGTTTTCCACAAGTTTGATATTGATTTTCCAGTCTATTAATTTATTTTTGTATATTTTTTTATAACATTTTCATAATAACTGATACGAATAACTAATGCTAATTCCTTATCTCATAACGAATTAGCGCACCTTTAACACAGGTTATTAAGATTTTTTTAACAGCCTCCGTTTTTATTTCAAAATTTACAAGAATATTTCAAAACTTTTCCACAGGTTATTCACCTTCATGGAAAACCGCCTTTTGTACAGAAAATGATTATAACCATAGATAATCTATTTATGCAAGAGGTAATTTAATTTTTTTTTATTTTTTTTAAGCTTATACTAAAACCTCTTTAATTATAAATGATAATTCTGTATAATACCTGAATGAGCGCAGATAACGGCTATTCGGCACAAAATATAACTGTTTTAAAAGGGTTGGAAGCTGTCCGTATGCGCCCCGGTATGTATATTGGGACTACGGGCATAGACGGTCTTCATCACCTTGTTTTTGAAGTTGTAGACAATTCTGTCGATGAGGCTATGCAGGGTTTCTGTACGAACATCCTGGTGGTTCTGGAAGGCAATGATGTAATCAGGGTCGAAGATAACGGCCGCGGTATTCCTATCGATATTCATCCGACAGAAAAAGTAAGCGCGCTGGAGCTTGTTATGACCAAGCTTCATGCAGGCGGTAAGTTCGATAAAAAGTCTTATAAAGTTTCGGGCGGTTTGCACGGTGTCGGCGTTTCTGTCGTGAACGCTCTTTCGGAATGGTGCGAAGCTTATGTTCACTTAGACGGAAAGGTTTATCACCAACGGTATAAAATCGGCATCGCGGAAAGCCCTGCCAAAGAAATTGAACCTAAGGGGCTTCCGTATTCTTACACACCGAATCGTCAAGGTACTGTAATCCGATGGAAAGCCGACCCTTCGGTTTTCGAAACCACTACGCACAGTTTTGACGCTCTTTCCAACAGGCTGCGCGAGCTTGCTTTTCTTAACAAGGGATTAAAAATCACAATCCGCGACGAGCGGCTTTCTACGCCTAAAATTCATGATTTTATGTTTGAAGGCGGCGTTAAAAGTTTTGTCGAGTATTTAAACGAAAATAAAACTGTTTTATATAAAGAACCTGTTTATTTGGAAGGCACCCGCGACGATGTCGAAGTTGAAATCTCGATCCAATACAATGACGGTTTTAACGAAATAATGTTTTCGTTTGTAAACGATATTAACACCCGCGAAGGCGGCACTCATCTTGTCGGTTTTAAATCGGCGCTTACAAGAACGTTAAACGAATTTTTAAAAAAGTCAAAACATTCTAAAAAACTTGAAGAGTCTCTCTCAGGCGACGATGTGCGCGAAGGACTTACCGCTGTTCTGTCCGTGAAAGTTCCGAATCCGCAGTTTGAAGGGCAGACTAAAGGAAAACTTGGCAACTCCGAAGTAAAGGGAATTATCGAGTCTCTGGTGAACGAGCAGCTTGAACTTTATTTTGATAAGCATCCCGATGTAATTAACAATATCCTCGAAAAATCCGTGTTAGCTGCAAAGGCGCGTATCGCAGCCCGACAGGCGCGTGATGCGACACGGCGCAAGAACGCGATGGACTCCGCGGGTCTTCCCGGAAAACTCGCCGACTGCTCCGAAAAAGACCCGACAAAGTGCGAACTTTTTATCGTTGAAGGTGATTCCGCGGGAGGCTCCGCAAAAGGCGGAAGGGATCGCAGAACACAGGCGATATTGCCGCTTTGGGGAAAAATGCTCAATGTCGAAAAACAGCGCATCGAAAAGGTTATCACTAACGAAAAACTTCAGCCGATTATAGCAAGCATCGGAGCCGGCTGCGGCAATGAATTTGATGTTTCTAAAATAAGATACAATAAAATTATTATAATGGCTGACGCCGACGTTGACGGCTCGCATATCCGCACATTGCTCTTAACGTTCTTTTATCGTTATATGACACCTCTTATCGAGAAGGGGCATGTCTACCTTGCGATGCCGCCTCTTTACAAAGTCAGTTACGACAAAAAATCTTTTTACGCTTACGATGATTCAGAGAAAGACCGCATTCTTTCCGAGTCAGGAAAAGACGCGGAAAAAGTTTCTGTTCAGCGCTACAAGGGGTTAGGTGAAATGAATCCCGATCAGTTATGCGACACCACAATGGATCCGAACAAACGAAATATTATTCAGGTGCATCTTGATGATACTGTCGAAGCCGAACGTATTTTTACCACATTGATGGGAGAAGTTGTTCAGCCGCGCCGCGAGTTTATCGAAGAGAACGCGCTTTTAGTCAGCAACCTTGACGTTTAAGAAATTTATTTTTCAGCGTTAATTTCGCTGAAAAATTTATATAATGATAATGAAAGGAGCGGATTAATTATGAATAGACCGGTAAAAATCGCCATAATCGGAGCAGGGAGCGTTTACACTCCGGAGTTGCTTCAGATGATGGGTCAGTTACGTGACGAAATTAATGTTGAAGAAATTCGTCTGATGGATATTAACGCTGAGCGTCTTGAAATCATGCACGGTTTTACAAGCCGCTTTTTTAAAAATCTTAATTATATAATTGAACTTAAAAAAACAACCGACAGAATCGAAGCTATTACAGGCGTTGATGTTGTTATCACGCAGATTCGTGTCGGCGGAAACATTGCGCGTGTCAATGACGAAAAAATTCCTTTAAAGTACGGACTACTCGGTCAGGAGACAACAGGCGCAGGCGGGTTCGCGAAAGCGCTTCGTACAATTCCTGTGATGAAGAGCATCGCAGAGGATGTTGCCAAACACAATCCGTCAGCATGGGTTATAAATTATACAAATCCTACAGGCATTGTCGCGGAAGCTATTACAAAATACACTAAAGCGAATTTTATCTCTCTTTGCGGCGGCGGAAGGCATCTTGGGAATATGCTTTTTAGGAGCATGGGGATCGATCACTCACGCGTGCGTTATGATTTTTTCGGACTTAATCATTTTAACTTCAGTTATAATATCACTATCGACGGAAGACCGATAAATAACGAAGAGTTTGACAAGATGGTCGGTGTTGTTCCCGGAATTGATAAAAATCTGTCAAAAAATTTCGGAAGTCTTCCAAGTTTGTACATACCGTATTTTTACAATAAAAAGAAAAGTTACGAGCATGTCGCGTCAGGTGAAAGAACAAGAGGTGAAATCGTTCAGGATTTGGAAAAAGAACTTTTTAAAGTTTACGCAGACCCTTCCGTTAACACAAGACCTGAGCTGCTTTCAAAACGCGGAGGCGGCGATTACGCCGAGCTTGCACTGGCGGTTCTCGGTGCGATTGTATACAACAAAGATACATTCGCGATTTGTAATGTGCCGAACAGAGGCGCGGTTCCCTTCCTTCCCAACGACGCTGTCATCGAAACATCGTGCATCGTTAACGCAGCGGGAGCCGCTCCCATCACTTTTAAAAGTTTTCCTGATAATGTCTGGGGTATGGTCTGCGCCGTTAAAAATTACGAATCGCTTACAGTCGAAGCCGCAGTTCACGGAGACAGGGATAAAGCGTTAGCCGCCCTGCTTGCGCATCCGCTTGTGATGGATTACGATATCGCCCTTCCCATGTTAGGTGATCTTTTGGAAGCTAACAGGGAATATCTGCCTCAATTTTTTAAATAAAAGAAGTTACGTTATGATAATGGCTATCGATCAGGGGTCGACAAAAACATCAGTTGTATTTGTTTCACCTAACGGAAAAATCGCCGCGTCTGCGGAAACAGGCGGAGCTTGTTATTTTATTTCCGGTGTTGATGCAGCCTTTAATGAAATTCAAAACGCTCTTGAAAAATCCGGTGTTAAACAAAAGGATATCACCAGGATTTTCGGAGGAATTGCCGGTGCGAACTGGTCTGACGAAATCGAAATGCTCACAAAAGAATTTCAAACTCGCTTTGGAGTACGTGATGTCAGCGTTTGCAATGACTGCGTTCCGGCTCTTCGCGGCGGAACCGATAAACAAAACGGAATTGTACTCTGCGCGGGAACCGGTTTTAACGGCGCTGTTATGACAGACGGAATCATTCGTCATGTTTTTAATAATTATGTTGACGCCGCGGATCAGGGAGGAGGAGCGTTAGGAGGCCGCGCTCTTACTGCTGTTTTTGAAAGTTTTCTTGGTATCCGCGATAAAACGATTTTAACTCAGACGCTTATGGATTATTTCGGGTATAACGAAATTGATCAGCTGATACTGGGAAGAGACCGCGGCAGACTTAGACATCCTGTAAAAACAATCGCGCCGATTGTCGCTGACGCGGCTTTTAAAAACGATTCTGTCGCGCTCGATGTAATCCGCGAGTTTTCAGAATCTATCGCGCGTTATGCGCAAGGAAGTTTAAAAAAATTCGATTTAACCGGAAAAGACTGCGATATTGTTTTATCGGGCGGTGTTTTTAAATCGGAACATTCCTTGTTTATGGAAACAATATCGGCGCAGGTGCATTCTGTTTCTTCGCAGGCGCATGTTGTAAACGCAAAGTTCGAGCCTGTTGTTGGAGCCGCACTTTTCGGATTAAACGAAGCGGGAGCCTCTCAGGAAGTTTTAGAAACATGCAGACAAAGCGCGAGTGAATCTGGTTTTCTTCGTATTAAATAAATTAAAGAGGTACGTTATGCGAATAACAATTGCTGATACCGAGAAAGAATTTTTTAATCTTGTTGCGTGGAAAATCGCTGTCGAGATAGCTAACAAACCCGATGCTGTGATCGGATTTTCGACAGGGCGCACGACGGGCGGCATTCATTCAGCCCTTGCGGAAATTCGTAAAAGTTTTCCGTTTGATACTTCAAAGATGACAGCATTTGGTTTAGACGAAATCACCAATGTCAGCCGCGATTATTTCGGCAGCTGCTACTACATGATTTTAAATGAGGTTATAAAACCGTTATCGATACCGCTTGAAAATTATATTATGCCTCCCAACTACTCGGATGATTTTATCAAGGAATGTAAAATATTTGAAAAAGCGATTTCCGATCGCGGTCAGGTTGATCTTCAGATTTTAGGAATCGGAGAGAACGGACATATCGGTTTTAATCAGCCCGGATCTCCTTTCGGAAGGACAGCGTGGGTTTCGAAAATGGATGAAGAACTTGACAAGCGCATCCGCCGGGAAACCGGCTCTTCGCCCGACGCCGATCTGGGCGGACTGACTTTGGGTATCAAAAATATTATGCAAAGTAAAAAAATTATTCTTGCAGCTAACGGAAAACGCAAGGCGCAGATTATCCGCGACGCGGTGTTTGGTACTGTTACCGAGGATAATCCCGCCTCAGTCCTGCAGCTTCATCCTGACTGTGAGGTAATTCTTGACTCAGGCGCGGCGGAAATTATTAAGCTTGAAATTTAATACATTTTTTTGTATAAATTAAATAAAGGAGAAAATATTTATGAAGAAGTTTAAAAGTGTTTTTATTAAAGGCTGCGCTCTGACAGCAACGGTTGTGTTTATTTTATTGATAAACGCCTGCTCCCAGAATAAATCTGAAATCTACAGCGACGGAAGCCAAAAAATTGAATTATCCGCTGACGGAAAATTTGCCGCTGTTCTTGCACATAACAACCGCATAAGCGGAACATACACAAGAAAAACAGAAGGCAGCAGGATTATAATTTCGTTTAACGTTAACGGAACTATAACTGTCGGCAGGATAATAAATGACGCGCTTCATTTTCCCGAAGAATGGGAAGACGGTCACCACCACGGGAATGTACTGCCGAAGCTGTAAACAAAAACAGGGGTATAAAAGTAAAAAATATTGACATAAACATATTTTTTTGTAATAATATTATTGTGGGGTTTGAATGTTATACACGCCCCATTTAATCATCAGGTTTTAGAACAAAGTTCATGCCTGATTTTTTATATGGGAGGGGCGCGCAGCCCCTTTTTTTATCTATCCGGATAAAATGGAGGTCTATTATGAACAAAGCGCCGGTATGCCCCAAATGCAATAAAACCGAATTTATTTGCTCGCCTGTAAAAATGTCAAACAGCGATATCTGGAACCCGGTTGTCTGCAGTTTCTGCGGCGCCATCGTAGGACAAATTCCCAGCTATGATGAATACTACGCAATTAAACAAGTCGGAGAAATTTCCACCATTCTTGAACGCCTGGATAATATTCAAACGCTTTTATATGATATTACCAAGGATCAGAATTAGCTGTTTAATCTTTTTTAATTAATAATATTTTCTCTTTGTATGTAACTTGGATTTTACTTATTGAGTGCAGGGTAGTATCTTTGTAAAATTAAATATGTGTTATAATACTTCTCAACGAGGCATAAATGGCAAAAGCAAAATCAGGAGCGAAAAAAGAAAAAACAGTAACCCTCGAAATAATCATGTGGAATTGTAGAGTTGCCCTGCGGAATAAATGCAGTAAGTCCGACAACAGAGACGCTGTTTTAGCGCTTGTTTTTTGAAATTTGCAGGGGATAAGTTTGAAAACCGCAGGCAAGAGATAATTAAAGAAAACGGCGATAATAAAATATTTCTGGAAAAGGCTGCGTTTTATCAGGCAAAAAATGTTTTTTA
>JGI24695J34938_10000232_pt1 | contig 52996 bp, 40 predicted proteins | sample TergutCo191P3_FD_34938 | JGI IMG/M metagenome (IMG submission 34938)
GGGGGGGGGGGGAATGTTATTTAACTCCCTTGAATTCGCAATTTTTTTCCCAATTGTATTTTTTTTATATTGGTTTTGTATTTCAAAAAATGTAAAATATCAAAATTTGTTATTATTAATAAGTAGTTATTTCTTTTATGGTTGGTGGGATTGGCGTTTTTTAAGTCTTATCTTAATTAGTACATTAGAGGATTACTTCGTTGCATTAAAAATAAACGAAACAGAAGATAATAGAAAAAGAAAAATTTGGTTATTTTTTAGTATATTTGTAAATATTGGTATTTTAGGATTTTTTAAATATTTTAATTTTTTTATTGATAATATAATATTTGCATTTTCTTTGGTAGGTATTCAATTTAATAGATGGTCATTAAATATAATTCTTCCTATAGGAATTAGTTTTTATACATTTCAAACAATGAGTTATACAATCGATGTTTATTATAGGAAAATAAAACCTACAAATGATTTTATTGCTTTTGCTGCATTTGTTTCATTTTTTCCACAATTGGTAGCAGGTCCTATAGAAAGAGCTGCCAATTTATTACCTCAATTTTTAAATAAACGTCGTTTTAGTTATGAAACAGCTGTAATAGGTATGAGACAAATATTATGGGGATTATTTAAAAAAATTGTAATAGCAGATAGTTGTGCAATTTATGTAAATTATGTATTTGAGAATTATAATGAACAAGCCGGAATAACTTTATTTTTTGGAGCAATATTTTTTGCATTTCAAATATATGGTGATTTTTCCGGTTATTCAGATATTGCTACTGGAACAGGCAGATTATTGGGTTTTAATTTAATGAAAAATTTTAATTATCCTTATTTTTCACGTGATATTGCTGAGTTCTGGAGAAGATGGCATATTTCACTTACAACTTGGTTTAGGGATTATATATATATACCACTAGGTGGTAGCCGAACATCAAAAAAAAATATAATTAGAAATACTTTTATTATCTTTTTAATAAGTGGTTTTTGGCATGGAGCTAAATGGACTTTTATATTTTGGGGTATATGTCATGCTATATTATTTTTACCTTTAATTTTATTTGGTATAAATAGAAAATATACTGATTCTGTAGCAAATAATAAATTATTGCCTAATATAAAAGAAATTATGCAAATTTGTTTAACATTTTTTATAATAACGATAAGTTGGATTTTCTTTCGAGCTGAAAATATTAAACATGCTTTTGAATATATTGTTAAAATGATTAATAAGAATTTATTTTCTATATCTATGTTGTATGATAAAAGATCAGTATTTAACATTGTAATATTTATTATTATTTTACTTATTATTGAATGGTTAGGAAGATTTAATAATTTTGGTATTGAAAAAATATTAGATAAGTGGGTTAAACCATTAAGATGGGTATTTTATCTATTTATCGTTTTTATAATTGTTATGTTTGTTAGAACAGAAGGCACACCTTTTATTTATTTTCAATTTTAATAAATATATGAAACGTTTAATTATATCAAGTTTATTATTTATACTATTGTTTATTTTATGTTACCCTTTTTATCTTTTTATTATTGGGTCTATTCCAAATATACATTTACCTAACTTATCTTATAATTTTGGTGGTCATGGGTATTTATATACAAGATTGAATGAAGCATCTGAATATAAAAATGTAGATGTATTATTTTTAGGTTCATCTCATACTTACAGGGGATTTGATGTTAGAATATTTGAAGAATATGGGTTAAAAACATTCAATTTAGGTTCATCTTCACAAACACCAATTAATACAAGATATTTATTGAAAACATATTTATCATCTTTAAATCCAAAATTGATAATATATGCTTTATCTCCCGATATTTTTATTTCAGATGGTGTTGAATCTGCTGTAGATATAATATCGAATGATAAGAAATATATGCAATATTTAGAAATGATTTCAAAAATTAATAATTTTAAATTGTATAATGTATTAATATATAAAAAATTGAGGGAATTTGTTAATTTAGATAAATATTATAAACAACCTAAAAAAATGGCTGGATTTGGATATATTGACACGTATATTAATGGGGGATATGTAGAAATAACAACAGAGCAATGTTTAAATAATAATTTAATAAAAAATATAGATGATAATATAAATAAAAAACAATATCAATTAGATTCATTTAATGAAATAATTTTAGATTTAAATAACAGAAATATAAAATATATATTTGTTAGAACGCCAATTGCTAATTATTCTGGTAATCAAGAATTTGATGAATTTGTTGAAAAATATGGTTCTTATTACAATTTTAATGAAATATTAAATATTTCAAATAATTATTTTTATGATAAAGATCATTTAAAACAAGAAGGAGTCATATTATTTTCTAATAAAGTATTAGAGATATTATTAAATAAATATTTTTAAAATGAGTGTTAAAAAAATATTATTATCATTAAGCATTTCGATATTAATAACAACATTATTAATTATTTATGTAATTTATCAAAAAGAGTATTTTTTAAATATTCTTAATTATAATTTTAAATATCTATTATTTTTATTAATTTTAAATATAATTTCAAATATAACTAGCGCATTTTCTAGTAAAATTATTATTAATGAGTTTGGAATTGAGATTAGAATTATTAATTGGTTAGGAATACCTGTGGTTAGTAATTTAATTTCGATGATTGTTCCAATTAGATTAGATTTTATTTTTACAGCAATTATGTATAAAAATATTGGTTTAGCATATCATAAATTTTCTTCAATTATTGCAGGTAGTTTTTTAATTTCATATGCTTTTTCTACAATAATAATTTTTATTAGTATGCTTTACTGTTTGATTTTTCAGAAGTTGTTTCTTTTTTATATATGGCTTTTTGCTGTTATTTGTTTATTATTATTAATAGTATTTATTTATTTAATATTTAATAAGAAAGAATTATTATTAAATATAATTCCTTTTAAAAAATACACTTTGACAATTGTTGAGAAAATTACAGATGGATTAATATTTCTTTTAAGTAATAAAATATTACTGGTAAAAATAACGATTTTATTATTAATTAATACTTTAATAAAAATATTTAAATTTGTATTAATTTTTAAAATGATAGGTATATCTGTTGATTTTTTTAAAGCAATGATATACACTAGTGTAACATGGTTTTCTGAACAAATTTCCATTACACCAGGTAATATAGGAATAAAAGAAGCAATTATTGGAGCGTTATCAGTTTATACAAATAATCTATTTAATAATGGAGTATTAATTTCAATTTTATTAAGAATCATTGACTTTTCATCTTACTTTTTATTATTCTTAATATTTGGATTTCCTGTATTCTATATGTATTTTAAAATTAAACAAAAAAGAATTGACAAGATTTAATAAAATAATTATAATATATTAAAATTATAAGAGGGTTTATATGAATAATGAAATTAGATGTAATCGTTGTATAATGGACAATATATCAGATAATAAAATATTATTTGATATAAATGGATATTGTAATTATTGTTCTACTGCAATAAAAAATAAAAATAATATTTATTTTCCAAATAAAATTGGTGAGGAAAAAATATACAAATTAATTAAATTATTAAAAGAAAAAAATAAAAATAAAAAATATGATTGCTTAATGGGAATTTCAGGAGGATTAGATTCATCATATTTAGCATATTTGGGTTATAAATGGGGGTTAAGAATAATTTGTGTTCATATTGATGATGGATTTGATACAGATATCTCAAAAGAAAATATCAATAAATTAAAAAAAGCAACTGGATTTGATTTTATAACAATAGAACCGGATAAAGAACAATTTAATAATTTAACTAAAGCATTTATGAAAGCAAGCGTACCAAATATAGCAATGCCGCAGGATAATATATTGTTTGCAGTATTATATGATTATGCAAAAAAAAATAAAATTAAATATTTTTTATCTGGCAGTAATTTTGCACTTGAATGTATTTTACAAGAAGGGAATACTCATTCTGCATATGATTTAAAAAATATAAAAGACATTAATAATAAATATGGTGATGATAAATTAGATAAATTAAAATTTGTAACAGCAATTAAAAGATTAACATGGGAAATATTATTAGGAATAAAAACAATAACACCTTTAAATTATATAAACTATTCTCGAGAAATAGCGTTAAAAGAATTAAATGAATTTTGTGGATTCGAATATTATGGAAGAAAACATTTAGAAAATATATTAACTGCATTTAATCAATTATATTGGCTTCCAAAAAAATTTAATGTAGATAAAAGAACATCGCATTTATCAAGTATGATTATATCAGGTCAAATGACTAGAGATGAAGCTTTAAATTTATATTTAAATGATTCTATATGTGATGAAAAATTATTAAACGAATATATTGAAATTATTAAAAGTAAATTAAATATAACTGAAAATGAATTTATTGAGATAATGAATAATAAAACAAAACAACATACAGATTTTAAAACAGATAAAATAATAAATTTTGTAAATTTATATAAAAGTATTAAAAGAATATTTAGTAAATAATAGAGGTTTGTGAAAAATGGAAAAAAAATATAAAGAATTATTAAATAAAATTTCAGATAAAACAATAAAAATTGGGATTATAGGCTTAGGTTATGTTGGACTTCCGCTAGCTGTTACTTTTGCGCGAAATAATATTAATGTACTTGGATTTGAAAAAAGTGAAAATAAAGCAAACGCGGTAAATAATGCAAAAAATTATATAAGCGATGTTTCAGATAACGATTTGGAAAATGTTGTAAAGGAAACAAAAAAACTATCAGCTACAACAGATTTTTCCAGATTAAGTGAATGTGATGCTATTATTATTTGTGTTCCAACTCCTTTAGATAAATTTAAGAAACCTGATATGAGTTTTATAGAACAATCTTGCGTAGATATTGGCAAAAATATAAGAAGTGGTGTTTTTATATCATTAGAAAGTACAACATATCCTACTACTACAGAAGTATTTATGAAACCTATTATAGAAAAAGAATCTGGCTTAAAGGAAGGTAATGACTTTTGGTTGTGTTTTAGTCCGGAAAGAGTAGATCCGGGAAATAAAGATTATAAAACAGATAATACACCAAAAGTTGTTGGCGCATTAGGTGAAGTTGCTACAGAAATAGCAAAAGCAATATATGGTCTTGCTATTAAACATATACATATTGTTTCTTCCCCGCGAATAGCGGAAATGGTTAAGATACTGGAAAATACATATAGGCTTGTAAATATATCTCTTATTAATGAACTAGCGCTTCTTTCGGGAAAAATGAATATTGATATATGGGAGGTAATTGAAGCGGCAAAAACAAAACCATATGGTTTTCAGGCATTTTATCCTGGACCAGGTATAGGCGGTCATTGTATACCTCTTGATCCTTTTTATCTTGAACATATAGCAAAAAACTATAATTTTGAACTTTCAATGATACATACGGCAGGTTCTGTTAATGACAGAATGCCTCATCGTATGATGAATAAAATTTCATTTGCGCTTAATAGACATAAAAAATCATTAAATGGTTCTACTATTTTATTTATGGGGATAGCATATAAACCTGATATTGATGATGCAAGGGAAAGTCCGGCATTACTTGTTATGGAACAAGTTAAAAAAAAGGGAGCTAATGTTTTATATCATGATCCTTATATATCTGAAGTTACAGATGATAATGGAAATAGTTATATTGGAAGCGAATTAACAGATGAGTTATTATTAAATTCAGATTGTATTGTTTTTACTACTAATCATAGCTGTTTTGATGTTAAAAGAGTGACAGAAAAAGCAAAATTAATAGTAGATTTACGTAATGTAATTAAGCATGTAGCAATTGAAGATGGTAATATTTTTAAATTATAAAATATCAAAGGATAAATATAAATGTATAAAATAGCGTTAATTGGGTGTGGCAGAATTAGTTTTAAACATATAGAAGCATTTACAAACAATTCAGATAATTTAAATTTAATTGCTTTATGCGATCCAATTATAAATCGTGCTGAAGAAAAAGAAAAAGAATACAGGAACATAGTTAAACAAGCTGATATTTCATTATATTCTGATTATAATAAAATGCTTCTTGAACAAAAACCTGATATTGTTACAATTGCAACGGAATCGGGTAAGCATTCACAGATCGCAATTGATTGTATTAAAGCTGGCTGTCATGTTATAGTAGAAAAGCCAATGGCTTTATCTATAAAAGATGCGGATAAAATGATTCAAACTGCAAAAAAATATAATAAGAAACTTGCAGTGTGCTTTCAAAATCGGTTTAACTCTCCTATTCAAAGACTTCACAAAGCTCTTGATGAAGATCGTTTTGGTAAATTATTACATGGAATGATTCAAATTCGCTGGAATAGAAATGAAATGTATTATAAAGAAGCTCCATGGAGAGGAACATGGGAACAAGATGGAGGTACATTGATGAATCAGTGTACTCACGGTATTGATCTCTTGCAATGGATAATGGGAGAAGAAGCAGTTCGTGTTCAAGCTCAAATCAGACGTTTCTTAAGACCAATCGAAGCTGAGGATTTTGGAACCGCAATTGTTGAATTCAAAAACGGCGCAGTTGGTATAATTGAAGGAACAGCAGATGTCTTTCCAAAGAATTTAAATGAAACATTATCAATTTTTGGAGAGAAAGGTACAGTTGTAGTTGGAGGTCTTGCTGTAAACAAAATTGAAACTTGGCGTTTTAAAGATTCTGATGCAGTTGGAGATACAGAAGAAAATGTATTAAATAACAATGAAAAAGATCCGCCGACAGTTTATGGTTTTGGGCATACAGCTCTTTTTAAAGATTTTATTGAAGCAATAAAAACAAATCGTGAGCCTTTTATAAATGGAGAAAGTGGAAAAAAAGCATTGGAAATTATTCTTGCTATTTATAAATCACAAAAAAAAGGTAAACCAGTTAAGCTTCCATTAAATTATTCTACAAATAAAATGAAAGGATATTTTAAATAATGAAAGTACCATTTTATGATGCAACCAGAGAATACAATCTATATAAAAATGAATTTGATAAAGCTATTAATGATGTTATAACATCAGGTGCTTTCATTCTTGGTAAACAAGTACAGGATTTTGAAGATGCTATATGTCAATACACGGGAGCAAAATATGCTGTAGCTGTTGCTAATGGCAGTGATGCGCTTGTAATAACATCTGATATTCTAGGCTATAAACATGGAACAGAGGTACTTACTCCTGTTTTTACATTTTTTGCTTCTGCTTCATGTATAGCACGTCTTGGCAGCAAGCCTGTTTTTTGCGATGTTGATGAAAATACATTTTGTATTGATTTTAATGATGCAGAAAATCGTATAACTGGTAATACAAAGGGAATACTTCCAGTTCATCTTTTTTTACAAACTTCGGATATGGTTTCTTGTATGGAAATTGCAAAAAAATATAAACTATCAATATTAGAAGACGCTGCGGAAGCTTTTGGAATGAAGACCTTATATAAAAATGAATATGTTCATGCTGGACTTATTGGTGATTTTGGAGTTCTTTCTTTTTTTCCAACAAAAACACTTGGAGGATACGGTGATGGCGGTATGATAATCACTAATAATGAAGAACTATATAAAAAAGCAAAAAGTTACAGGACACATGGTTCAACAAAAAAATATCATCACGATTATATTGGTTATAACTCAAGATTGGATACGTTACAGGCAGCCATATTAAATATTAAATTATCATACATTAATAATGCAATAAACAAACGTGAAAAGCATGCAAAAAAATACAGGGAAATGTTAAATGACATTGAACAAATTAAATTACCTGTAATAAAAAATGGTAATAAAGAAATAAATTATGTATTTTGCATTAAGGCAGAAAAAAGAGATTTATTGGAAGAATATTTAAAATCTAAAAATATTAGTACATCGGTTTATTATCCTGTTCCGCTTCATTTGCAAAAATGCTTTGAGTATCTTGGATATAAAAAAGGCGATTTTCCTATAGCAGAAAATTTGTGTAAAAATGTTATTTCCCTTCCAATGTTTCCTGAATTAACAGAAGATGAAGTTTCTTATGTTTGTGAAAGTATAGGAGAATTCTATAAAAAATGAATAATGAAACCCTATATTTTGTTCATGAATCTTCCTATGTTGATGAAGGAGCTGAAATAGGCGAAGGTACAAAGATATGGCATTTTAGCCATATAATGAGAGGCGCTAAGATAGGAAAGAATTGTTCTATTGGTCAAAATGTTAATATAGGTTCAAGTGCAATAATAGGAAATGGAGTAAAAATACAAAATAATGTTTCTGTATACGATGATGTAATAATTGAGGATGATGTTTTCTGCGGTCCATCATGTGTTTTTACAAATGTAATCAATCCACGCTCATTTATTGAACGTAAGCATGAATATAAAAAAACAATTATAAAAAAAGGCGCTTCAATTGGCGCAAATGCAACAATTGTATGTGGTGTAACAGTAGGTGAGTATGCTTTGGTTGGTGCTGGCAGTGTTGTTATTAAAAATATTCAACCTTATACAACAATTGTAGGTAATCCGAGCAGAGAAATTGGATTTATATGCCAATGCGGAAATAGACTAGAAGAAAATTTATGTTGTCCAGTATGTAATAAAAAATATATTAATGATAATGGAATTATAATACCAATTAGATATTTAAGGGATTAGCTCAAAGCATATCTAGAAACAGTAAAAAATTACGGTAAATGAATAATAAAATTAATCTTTTATTTGATGCTACAATTCTTATAAGTAATTTTAAAAAAGATAATCACCGCTCAGGTGTATTCTTTACAGCATTTAATATATTAAAAGAATTTGATAAAACGCAAAAATTTAATATTACACTTTATTTTCATTGTTATCATAAAAAATATTTATCATTAATTAAAAAAGATAAATTATATAGTAAATTTAAATATATTTTTTATTATGATTACAGTGTATATGAGCAATATTTAAATAATATAAGTGTACACTCAAAATATATAAAAAGCAAAGATATATTTATTTTTAAAAAAACAATAAGATTTTTAAGAATATTATTAAATTATTATAGAATATCAAAATATAAATATTATAAAAATAGATATTTTATTAATTTATTAAATAGTCTTAATATATATTTTACTTCTGATTGTTTTATTCCTGATAAGATAAAAAATAATGATAAAATAAAAAAATATATATTCTTGCATGATATAACTCCTATTATTTATTCTGATTATTTTCCAGGTTTTTTTAAAACTAATAATATTTTAAATGAATATATTGAATTAAAAAATCTTAAAAAAAATAATTACTATTTTTGTAATTCAAATAATACAAAAAAAGATTACTTAAAATATTATAATACAGTAATAGATGAAAATAATATATTCGTAACATATATATCATCGGCGCAGATTTTTATTCCGAATTACAATAAAGAAAAATTATTAAATGTTTTTAACAATTATAATGTCGAATATGATACTAATAAAAAATATATTTTTTCTTTATGCACATTAGAACCAAGAAAAAATTTATTGTTTACCATTAAATGTTTTATTAAATTTATAGAAAAACATAAGTTACAAGATATATATTTCTATCTTGGAGGCGGACATTGGGAATATTTTATTTCTAAACTTGAAGAACAAATAGAAAATCTAAATAAATATAGCAGTAAAGTTGTAAAGCTTGGTTACATAGACGATGAGGATATCAATATCCTTTATAGTAATTCATTGTTTTTTACATATTTATCGCAATACGAGGGTTTTGGAATGCCTGTATTGGAAGCAATGCAGGCAGGAACTCCTGTAATTACTTCTAATAATTCATCATTACCGGAAGTAGTAGGAGACTCCGCAATTACAATAGACTATAACAACGAGGAGCAGTGTATTAAAGTATTTGAAGATCTTTATTTTAACGAGAACTTAAGAAAAGAATATATCCATAAAGGCTTAGAAAGGGCTAAACTATTCTCCTGGGAAAAAACAGTAAAAATTATGACAGATGTAATGGTGAAATAACATGCAAATAATACTTTTATCGGGTGGTTCAGGTAAACGTCTCTGGCCATTGTCTAATGATGTGCGCTCAAAGCAATTTGTGAAGTTGTTAAAGGCAGAAGACAACGGCGCAGACGGCGAAATGTTGTCTATGGTTCAGCGTGTTTACGCGCAAATACGTGAGGCTCAGCCTGAGGCAAATATAACAATTGGAACGAATGAGTCTCAGGTTAATATAATAAAAGAACAGCTTGGAGAAAATGTCGGTATTGTACTGGAACCTGAACGCCGTGATACTTTCCCGGCAATCGCGCTTGCATGCGCTTACCTTTCTTCAGAAAAAAATATTAATAACAATGAAACCGTAGTAGTGCTGCCATGCGACCCATACACAGAAGTAAGCTTTTTTAAGACCTTAAGCAGTCTGGATAAAATTATTTCATCTAACGCTGCGGATATTGCCTTAATTGGTATTAAGCCAACTTCGCCGACATCAAAATACGGTTATATTGTACCGGGGCAGGAAATAGTAGCGGGAGCGAATAATGTATCGCGATTTATAGAAAAACCTAACGAAGATAATGCTGCGAAGTTAATAAAAGAGGATGGCGCGTATTGGAACAGCGGTGTATTCGCATTTAAGCTGGGTTTAGTACTGGATATTGCAAAATCTAATACACAGTTTTCCAATTTTAAAGAATTGTATGATAAATACAGCGAATTAGAAAAGATCAGTTTTGATTATAAAGTTGTAGAAAAAGCGAAACGCGTTGCCGTTGTTCCATTTTCCGGTAACTGGACAGACATCGGCACATGGCGCGCCCTTTCGGACGAAATGCCCTATAATGTTCTTGGAAAGGTGATACAAGAAAAAAATACTAATACATTTATAATAAATGAGCTTGATATTCCAATTATCGTATTGGGAGCGAAAAATCTGGTAATCGCGGCGAGCCCGGACGGAATCCTGGTATCTGATTTTAACGAAAGTACGAACTTAAAACCCTATGTGGAAAAGCTTGAAAAAAATTAATTTAAGCATTATAATAAACATAAAAAAGCAGGAAAAACAATGATAATAACACTAAAAGACATATGTAAAACTTATCAAATGGGTAATGTTGATGTACAGGCCTTAAAAGGTATTACTCTGGATATCGCGGAAGGTGAGTTCATCTCAATCGCGGGTCCGTCTGGGTCTGGTAAAAGTACCTTGTTAAATATTATCGGGTTAATCGACAATTTTAATTCCGGCAGTTTTTCCATTTGTGATAAGGAAATAAAAGCTCTGGATTCGGATGACGTTCCGGATCAGGAAGAATTAGCTCTGCTAAGGCGTGAAATGCTTGGATTTGTGTTTCAATCGTTTAACCTTTTACCTGTTTTAAATGTTTTTGAGAATGTAGAGCTTCCGCTGGTTATTTCTAAAAAAGGCGGAAATAAAGCGGAAAGGCGCGAAAGGGTAAATTATTTGCTGGAAGAAGTCGGTTTAAAGGACAGATGGAATCATGTTCCAAATGAGTTATCCGGCGGTGAGCAGCAGCGAGTGGCGATTGCCCGCGCGCTCGTAACTAAACCAAGGATTGTTCTGGCGGATGAACCTACAGCGAACCTTGATTCAAAGACAGGAGAATTGGTTTTAAGTCTAATGAAAGAGATAAATAAAAATGAGAAAACAACATTTATATTTTCAACTCACGATTCAAAGATTTGGGAAATGGCGGACAGAGTCGTGTTCCTTCAGGATGGTCTTATTAACTCAGAACAAAATAAGGAACAAGAATGATATTTTCCTTAGCATTACGAAATATAACCAGAAATAAAATTAATAACGCTATAATTATTTTACTTATAGGGATTATTTGTTTTCTATTTTTTATTGGAAACAGCATAATAGAAAGATCAAATATTAGTTTATATCAGGCGTTTATATCCAGCATTACAGGTGATGTGGTAATACAAAAAAAAGGCGATGTGACTATGAACCTTTTTGGAGCGAATACTCCTGTAATCGATAATTTTTTTATTGTGCCTGTTTTTCCTTTCTATGACGATGTAATGGAAATAATGCGCACGGAAGAAGGTGTTAGAGGAATCACAAGCCAAATTTCCGGCAAGGCGTATCTTGATGTATATGGGTATAGGTCTCCCGCTTTGCTTAGCGGAGTAGACGCGCAAAGCTATTTTCCAATGTTTCCCGGAATTATTTTAAAAGAAGGGCGTCTTCTGCAAAGCGGAGAAATAGGAGCGATGATTACAATGGATCGCGCTCAAAAAATTGAACAGAATACAGGACAAAAAATTAATATTGGCGATTCACTATTGTTTACCGCAGGCGGAACTTTTGGTTTTAAATTAAGAGAAGTTCCTCTTGTGGGAATATTTAATTACAAAAACCCGGGTCTTTTTATGAACGAGATTGTAATTATAGATCCACAGACAGTAAGGTCTTTAAATTCAATTCAGACAGCTTATTCATCAGATGTAGAATTAAGCGAAGAAGCGGAGTCGCTCTTGTCTGCCGATATTGATGATATATTTAATATCGGTTCGCCGCGGCAAACGACATCTTCAAGAGACGGGTTTTCTGTTGATTTTCTTCAATCGTGGTTAGCGGAATCAAAGCAGAATAGCAGCATAGATACAAATAAATACGGCGGCGATTGGAACTTTATTATTGTTAATTTAAAAGAAAATACAAATACAACATCTTTTATTAATTCATTAAACAGTAAAATTGACGCTTATGATGTAACTGCTGTGGATTGGAGAATATCAGCTGGAACATCTACTATTTTACTTCTTTTATTGCAGATTTTATTTAACTCAGGAATATTTCTTGTATGTGTCGCTGGTATTATAGCGGCAATTAATATTTTATTAATTTCCGTTTTTAGAAGAACCAGAGAAGTAGGCACACTTCGCGCGATAGGAGCTTCTAACATTTATGTGGGCTCGCTTATATTAAGCGAAAATATTATTTTATCCTTAATAGCGGGAGCTGCGGGGATAATTTCCGGAGTGTTGTTTATTGGATGGATTAACTCATTATCTTATATTATTCCAAATGAATTAATCGCTTCTTTGTTGGGTGGTAATATTTTAAATCTTATTTTTATTCCAAAAGTTGCCTTTTTATCATTTGCTTTGGCAATTGTTCTGGGAGTAATTGTATCGATTTATCCGATTCATACTACTTTAAAAATTGAGCCAATAGAAGCTGTCAGGCAGGGATAAGTTATGGAAAAAATTGTAACACTTTGTAAGCTTGGTTTTAAATATCTGTATAGATATAAAAGACGTTATGCTTTTTTACTGGCGGCTCTTGTGTTTTGTTTTGGAATAGTTACTTTTATTACATCAACAAAGGACAGAATGTACGATAATTTGTACTACACAGCGCAATCTCATTACGCCGGGGATATTGTAGCGGTTGGGTATAACAGAAATATCGGCGTTAGCCACCATTTAGGAATAGAAGAAATAGATTCATTAAACAGCGCGGCGGAAACTTCCGGAATAAATCCCACACATATATTAAAGAGAACTCTTTATATGAACACGGGCGTTGTTTATCATAATGGCATTTCTGTTATTCAAAAATATGTAATTGGCGGCGATTGGAAAAATGAAGAGCATTTATTTTCCAGAATGGATTTTTCTTCGCCTATAAGCAATTCCTTAGAAGAAAAAAGTATTATTATTTCCGCTCCTGTTGCGCAGCAATTAAACGCTAAAACAGGTGATATTGTAACATTAGAAGTCAGTAATAATTGGGGGCAAAAAAATACAGGGCAATTTATTGTAAGCGGAATAGTTAAAGATTCATCAATTTTTGGTTATTATAAAGTATATGTATCAAGATTAAGCCTTAATCGTCTTTTATTTTTTGATGATAACGATTGTTCTGTTATGGGTTTTTTCTTTGATGATTATTCTGACGCGGAAGATAAAAGAATACGTTTGCAAAGATTTCTGGCTCAAAAAGCTCAGGTAGGCCCTTTAGTTCATGACAGAGATGGAATGAACAGGGAATTAAGCGAACCGTGGGCATGGAAGGACACAAAAATATTTCTTTTTACTCTGCCGGTTTATTTATCGGAAGTGGCGAATTTATTAAATGCTTTAGATATATTAACATATCTTTTATATGGAATGATGTTAATAATTATTTTCGCTAGCGCCACCGTTACATATCGCCTTATAATGCATGAACGTACAAGAGAAATGGGTGTTATGAGGGCTATTGGTTTCTTTGGCGGAGACCTAAGAATGGTTTTATGGACAGAAGTTTTTATACTTGGAATAATTTCTGTATTCGCAGGTTTTTTACTTTCTATTATTTTTAGTATAGCGGCTTCATTTATTTCTTTTGATTGGTTTCCAAGTTTTGAAATCTTTTTAAGCAAAGGAAAACTTACAGCGCTATATCTTCCAAAAACATTTATTAATAATATAATATTAACTTTATTAATTTTGGCAGGAGCGGTAATTCTTCCGTCTATTAGAGCGTCAAATAAAAATCTGCCGTCTTTATTATCAGGAGAACCATTATGATAAAAAAAATATTACTTGCCTTATTTATCTTTTCTTTACAGCAAGCCATATTTGCTTCGGATCAGGATTTATTAAAAAAAGTAGATTCACTTGTAAGCTATATAGATACAGATTTTCAGGCGGAATATGTTATTGTGCAGGACAGGCCAAATCATGGGCGTTCTACAACAGTTACAGGCGTGTTTAGGCGGGATATAAAAGAGCAATATGTAATTGTTATAATGGAACCTTCGATAAGCAGAGGGCAGGGTTATTTAAGAGAACGTAATACGCTGTGGTTTTATGACCCGGAGAGCAGAAAGTTTAACTCAACCAGCGCTTCAAGCAGATTTCAAAATACTAACGCCAGAAATTCTGATTTTACGCGTTCCACATTAGCTTTAGATTATAAAGTTATTTCGGGCGAGGACGTTAAATTGGGACGTTTTAATTGCCGTTTGTTAGCATTGGAAGCAATCACAAACGATGTAACATATCCAAGAATGAAAGTATGGATTAGCGATGATAATTTACTGCGAAAATCCGAAGACTTTAGCCATTCAGGGCAGCTTTTACGTACAACCGTAATTCCGGATTATTACAATATTGGCGGACGTTTTGTGCCAAGACAAATATTATTTGTAGATGAACTATTGGGAGCTGTAGTAAACGGAAAATTTGTAAATGAGAGAACTCAGATTATAATAAACAAACCTTCTTTTAGTAAAATCGCGGATTCTGTATTCTCTCAAACATTCCTGGAGAATATAAATCGTTGAGTAAACATTTTTTTACTCTATTATTGATTTTTTTTGCTCTTTCGCTTTCTTTAGCTTACGCTCAAAATACGCAAAACACATCGCAGAATGTTGATTTATTGGGAGTAGACCTTGATGATCTGGATTCATTATTCAATGAAGACAAATCAAAGGAAACACAGCAGAACCATGTACAAGAGTCATCGGTCTTAAGCAATGTAAGAAGACAGGGAATTACCTTGAGCGCTTCTTATTATTTTAGCGGAGCTGTTAATCCCGGATGGGATATGTATCCATGGGATTTTGACGGAAGTGAAGATTTTTCATGGGCTCTTGGAATAGAAATGGGTTCAAGTTTGAGTATTAATGCTCAAATAACAGAATCGTTTCGCGTAATAAGCGTTTTTACATATCAGATACCAGGATTTTCATTTTCTTTGGGTGATTTCTTTTTTGATTATAATTTTTATAACAAGGTTTTTTTACGTGCCGGTAAATATGAACAGAGCTGGGGAATTTCACCTAATTTTAAATTTACAAATCTATTATCGCGAATAGCGACTAAAATTGATGAAAATTTTGAACCCGCTGTAGGACCATCATATATCGCGAAATTTGATATACCTATAGGCGTTGGAGGACTTCAGCTGCTTTCATTAACAAGGTTTAATATAGCAGGAGGAGAATCTCCTCCAAAAGAATATTTTGGATATGGAGGAAAATATAATTTCGCTTTTCCATGGGCAGATTTTAATATAGGTTTATATTATCAAGAATTTATGGCAACTCGCGGTATTTTTTCTGTTAAAACAGTTTTATTTGATTTTGATATTTATAATGAATGGCTTTTTACATATAATAATCATACAAGTGGCTCTGTAAATATATCTTTTAATATTGGATTATCAAGAGCGTTCTTTAATAATAAATTAGAAATAAATACAGAATATTATTATAACGGGGAAGGAATATCATTATATTTCGTACCTCAATCTGAATTCCGTGTTGATGATACATCTCCATTTATAAAGGGAGATAATATTGCCTTTAATTTACTTTATAGGCTTGACGGCAAAATTAATCCAAGAGTTTTTCTTAAATTATTATACGGTGATGAATCCTATAGTTTAGTTTCAGGTATAAGAGTAAATCCATTCTCTAACATGGAAATTTATTTCGCGATTCCTGTTGTATTTGGAAGCAAAGACAGCCATTATTATAAAAATTCATTTAATGTTTTAAACCAACACAGGCCATTTAGTATTGTTTTATATGTATCGTTTTCAGGCGGAGCAAGTTTGTGATGTTATCTTATATTAATAATGCCATTTGCCGCCCATGAGGTAATAACGCCAAGACGTTTGGAAATAGCGGAATCTACATGAATCTTGGAAGCGACAAAATCAGAAATATCAGCGCCCGCTACGCTGTAGATTAAAAAACCTTCCACGATAGGTTCAATGTAAAGTCTGGCGATAAATCTGCCTTCCTTCATTACAGGAATTAATAAATAATTTATATTTTTGGAATTAGTCATAGTGTAAATTATTCCATTGTTTGTAAGAGACATTTCGGCTCTATAATAAGTATTACCAAAATTTACATCTTTTAATTTTATATAAATTGTTTCATTTTTTGGCAGAGTCGCGGCAGGCGCCGGATCCGGAACAGATGTTGTATTTTTTTCGCTTGCGATACGCGTGGCGTCTTCGAATAATGGTACCTCTTTACCTCTGGTGTAAGATTTATATAACCTTCCTTTAAGATTGCGAATATTTCCAAGAGCGTTGTAGATATCAAGAAAACTTGGAGTTCCCGGTAAAACTGAAATTGATTCAACAAAATAAACAGGATTAGCGCTTATAACATTACCTACTATTTTTGGATCAAGACCGCTGCTTTGTGAGTTTCCATAAATTATAAAGCCGTTTGCTTTTTGGCTGGACTTTACATAGGCATCATTAGAAAAAACTAAAGAACGATTTTCTGGACTAATATCAGGAAAAATGTCATTAAAAGAGCGCAGCTGAGAAAACACATTTGCCGCGCACGAGATAAAAAGAATTATTAAAAAAAATAAAAACCTTCTCATCTAATAAGCCCCTTTACCAGCCAACACAACCCCGAAAGTCTTAAAAACAATCCACAAGTCAAGCCAAATAGACCAGCTCTGCAAATAATAAATATCATAAGAAACCCTGTCTAAATAATTGGAATCTGACCTTCCAGAAACCTGCCAAAGACCTGTAAGCCCCGGTTTAATGGAAAAAACACGAGCGTAATTATCTCCGTATTTTTCAATTTCGGCGTCTACAATTGGACGCGGACCTACGAGCGACATATCTCCTTTTATTATATTTAACAACTGAGGGAACTCATCGATACTGGTTCTGCGTAAAATTTTTCCTAAACCTGTTATTCTTGGATCATTTAATAATTTATGATTTTCTTCCCATTCTTTTTTTAATTCCGGATTTGTTTCTAATAATTTTTGTAACCTTTCCTCAGCGTCAACTGCCATAGTTCGGAATTTATAAGCGTAAAAATGTTTACCGTTACTGCCAAGCCTTTTTTGCTTGTAAAGAATTGGTCCCTTGGAGGTAAGCTTTACAAGCAGAGCCACAATAAGAAGGAAAGGCAGAATTATAAGACCGCCGATTAAAACCGGGAAAATATCCATTAGACGCTTAATTCCTTTATTCCAGGAAAGATTGAATTTGTTGCTTGTATCGATTCCCAAGATACCGTTAAAATCCCTGACAGACATCCAAATACTGGAAATATTAAAAAAGTTCGGAATAATTACATTATAACGAAAGGCGTTTACAGAATCATCTGTAAGTTTTTTTAATTCATGAGCGTCAAGCTTAGGCAGGGCGACTATAGCCATTTTTATATTGTATCTTTTTACGATCTCAGGCCCGACATTGTAATCATGAATTATGGGAATCCCTTTGTACTCATCTTCCCCAAGCGGATTATTATCTAAAATAAGGACAGGAACATAACCTGTTCTGATACTGTCTAAAAGACAGTTAACTAAGAATTTACCGGTAGTGCCGGAACCATAAATTACAGTGGGTATACCGCCAAGCCTTGTTTTATGCAAAAACCAGTGTGACGCGCTTCTCATTATAAGAAGAGACAGAGTATTAAAAACCCAGCTGATTAAAAACGCGGTATTTATAGAATCCCAAATTTCATATTCTATAAAGCGCGACATAATAATGCCGCCGTAAGCGAAAGTCGAACCTAAAAAAAACCGCCTCATTTCTTCCGAAGGAGCAAGGGAAACACCGGGATAAAGTTTAAATATTTGAAAAACTATAATGAATACCGGCAGATACGGCCAATATGTAATAAATGATTTAGCGTTAATACTTTTAAAATCAAAAATAAATCCGTAAATTCTAACCCAGAAAAACCCCCAGGCAAATGTCAAAAGAATAGCTATAAGGTCAGAGAAAACAAAGGTAGTTGTTGTTAGAGCAGAACTGGTGCGCCTATACCTGGTTCTATACCAGACGTCAAAATCGGTTAGATTCATTTAATGTTATTATAGCTCCAAAATTAGTGTTTTTCAAGATAGTAGAGGCTGTTCCAAAACTACGGTTTTTGGAACAGCTACTCTGGATTTAATAGAAAAAGCGGGCTTTAGAACGCTTTTTAGGGAGATTATTACAAAACTAACCGAGTTTTGTAATAATCTCAGTATACTTGACAATATGGCTTTATTATATAAATATTGCTTTATGGGAGTGAAAAATGCGTAAAAAAAGCCTTATTATTTGTTTATTATTATTAGTTATAATTTCCTATTTGCCGGCTCAAACCCATATATCCGTACCTCTTGGTCATCCGGTATACACAATTCTTGAGCAGGCTCAAATGCGCGGTTTATGTAATTTTCTCCCTTCTGCAAAGCCCTATACAAGAGCGCAGATTCTTTCTGTTATTAATGAAATTTTAGATAATAACGAAGAACGCACGTTTGGCAGACTTTCTGAAGCCGAGATACAGATTTTAGAACAATTTAAGTTAACCCTGGATCCGCCTAGAGGAAAACTTGATTTAACAAGAGGAGTTGTTTCTTCTGAACATGTTTGGGACGATATTTATTTCTCCGGTGAATTAGGTTTTGGTTTAGAGTTTAATTTTGCGGGAGGGTATTACGCTGCCGCCGGAGGATATAAATATAACGAAGGTGATAATTCACTTTTTAAAGAAGCGTCGCATCCTTCATCCGGCGATTTTTATCCTGACTTGATTTTTTTACCATCATTATACTTTATTGGCGATATTGGCAGTAATTTATCTTATGGGCTTACCCTTTATGGTTTTGTCGGAAAATCGCCGCACACTATACTTGGAAAAGCAAATAATTATTGGAGCGCATACGACCCTGATAACGATGATCACAGGCTTTTAACCGTATACAGTGAACCTTTGGCATACTTCCCTTACACATATAAGAAAAAGTGGGATGGTTTTCTTTTTGCGCCAGGAAGTCTTTCTTCAAACGGACAGCAATCATGGCCTGAAAGAGTTTCTGTAGGTTACGCTATGTATCCGGAACTTGCGGGACATTTTTTTAACGGGCATTTTACTTACAGAATTGCGCGTTTAGATCGAGAATGGTCTGGAATGTCAACTAACGGAAGCCTGGTTTTAAATGAATCGGCACAACCCTTTTTGGCGTTTGAAACTGTTATCCAGCCTTTTACGTGGATATCATTTTCTTCATTAACCGGAGTATTAGAATTTAGTTCTAAGGAAGTTGATTCATCCTCAAACTCGGCAGAATTGAAAAGGCCTTCCGGTACTTTTCAGAATGCTTTTTCTATAGTTATGCTTGAAACAAGTGTTCTAAATTATTTTAATATGTCCTTAGGAAGCAGTGTTGTATGGCCAAAACGTTTTGAACTTGGGTACCCCTTTGCTTTCGCGGAAAATTTTTTATATCAGAACAATGTAGGCGATTATGATAACCTCGCATTATTTTTAAATTTACAAGGGCAATATCCGGGAATAGGAAGAGTATGGTTCTCTCTGTTTATGGATGAAGTAAATATGGATGAAACAAAAAGATTATTTGAACTTGACAGAATGATGTATATTTTCCAGGTTGGAAGCTCTTTTAATATTCCATGGCTTCCGTTTTCTTCTATAACAGTAAGTTATACAAAAAATGAACCTTACAATTATACGCATACCAGGTTAAGAACTCCATGGTATGGCAATAACCTCATGGAAGAAAATTATGTAAATTTCGGAAGATCTTTGGGGCATTACCTGCCGCCTAATTCAGATGAAATACTTATTCGTTTTGAGACAATACCTTTACCTCAAAGTATGTTTCGCTTACAGTATCAAATGATAAGGCACGGCGCTGATTACGGAGACAGGGCAGTGGATGGAAGTTCTTTATGGTCTGAACTTGACCCCAAAGACAGAAGCAGTAATAAAGCGTTGGAGAAATATTTTTTACAGGATGGCGCATACCAGTGGATGCACATTGTGCGTTTAAGAGGCGAGTATTCTTTGACAGGATTAAAAGTGCCGGTGAAGTTGTTCGCGGAAATTGGAGGAGTGTATTCTTACTTTACAGATATTGATGGTGATGTAAATTCAGGAAAACCCGGAACGTACAAAATTATTGATACGCCGCAATATCCGCATTCATTATATTTTATTGGATTGCTTGGAGTACAGATTTTTCCAAAGTTTTAGTAATGGAAATTAACAGATAGCGAGGCTTGTGCTCCCGCTTCATTATTATCACTTAGATTTTTATAGTTAAGAGAATAAATACCTGTTAACTTTCCTTTTAAAGTAAGGTAAGAAAGTAATTTCCACTGTGCTCCAATAGAAAGAACAAAATTATTTTCCGGTGTGCCTGAAGGCGCCCATGAATAGTCTTTTGTCCAATTCCATTCAATTGGAAATTTACCGTATTCACCGCGTGATATCCAGGAAAATTCGCCGTTAATTATTAATTTGTCGTTATTAAAAAATCTTGTTCCGGCTGTTAGCGCTAAAGTGTCTCTGGGGTAGCCAAAATAATAGTAATAATGGTTATCATGGACAAATTGGACATCGTGCATATAAATAATACTAGCGAATGGCGAGGGATTAATGTAAAGAAATGGAGAAGTATAAATACATTCAAGATAAAAAATAGAAGCCCATTTATTAAAAGAATGACCGTATTGCAAACCAAACATTAAACCAATCGCGTTAGGAGCTTCCGCGCGTCCTTCACTTAGTTCCGGGCCAATAGAAAGTTCTGTCATGGCAAATTGTCCGTAAGCTGATAATGATTTAACTATATGCCAGTTAAACTCAGCGGAAAAAAACGAACCATTCATATGTTTACCATTACTGCCTTCTACATCCGCTCCCCATTCTTCATAATCTCTCCATGTCATAGCATTATGAAAAATCATTAGAGGATTTAAATAACGCAATTCAAGCGCGGAGTTTCCTGCCATTACTCCTTCCATTAAACTTAAAGTAAGAACTTTAAAAAGAGTTAAATCTATTCGGCTTAAATATAAATAACGCTGAGTAGTCATTTTTAAATAGTCAGAATCTTTATCAAGAGCAGGATAAAATTCATTATTAATTTTTAAAGGCGCTTGATTAATTATAAGCGAATATTTAAGTTGGTTTGAAAAAAACGAGAGCCGCATAAATTCATAATACGGCGGATTATCGGCAATACTAAGATTGCCGCTTATTCCTGTACCAAAAGAAAGTCTGTCCCTTCCAAGCTGAAAGTTCCACCAAGAACCGCCCATAGCAATAAAAGTTTTTAAAGGAGAATTACCGTTTATACAATGACTATCCAAGAAAACCATGTTATCAGAAAAATATCCATTTGTATTATAATCGTATGGGTCTATGCTTACGGCAGGATCCACATAAAGTTGTAATACATCAACAAAATATAATTTTAAAGGAACAGAAATAAAGGTTGGAATCTTTGATTGAACAGGCTGCCAATCCATTTCTTTATTTGTCCTTATTCTGCCTTCAAGTGTTAAATCGACATTTAAAGAAAGAGAAAAAACTTCCCATGTTAAAGAAAGAGGTGTTTTTGGATTAAGTCTGTTTAATACGCGCGTATACGCTTCTATCGCAGGAGGCGAAAGGGAAGATTCGTCAATAAGATTAAGGAAGTTTTTTATTTCGTGAGGCGCGAAGGGTGGTGTAAAAGAAGGAACAGATTTTCCTGACACAAGCGAAAGAAAACGAATATCCTCTATAACAGGATCGCCGACAAGAATCATATCGTATGGTACAGCAAATAGATTTAAAGATATTATTAATAAAAAAATAAAAAATAATAAGTTTTTTTTCATTCTATCTGTTCCTTAAATATTTTAAAATTTAGATATTTTTACAGAAGATGTATCTTTCCATGTGATAAAAACAGGTTCATTTTTTATTTCAAGAATAATCTCATCTGAATAAGAGGTACCTTTTCCTGTTGATATTTCATGTAGTGTAAAAGATGCCGGGATTGATATTTTTATTTTTTTCTTTGTATTTTTATCATTCCATAAGATTAAAGTATTTGATCCATTTTCATTTAAAAAGCAGAAAGAAACAATACCGTTTGGAATATTTTCTTTAACAGGTAATTCAGGAACATATAAAGAGCCGGGAAGATAACGAGCGCACAATTCATAAGCCCAAGAGCCGTCTTTTCTTGAATAATCTCTATAAACTAAACCAAAAAATTGTTCAGAATCATAACTATTCGGGGCTTTTCCCGGTAAGTGCCTGTCAAAAAATTGATACCATAATAAAACTTTGGTGTCTCTGGCCGCTGCTCCAACTATAGTTTTAATTACATACGACGGCATATTATCCAAAGACACTTTTGTAGGATACCATCCTCCTGTCGGATAACCAACTTCTGTTATCCAAACATCTTTATCAAAATTAATTTCATTCAATAATTTTAAAAAATCATCATGTAGCTTCATAGCTCCCGCGGGATTAATATCATAGGGATGAAACGAAATAGCGTCAAGATTTTCTAAAGCGCCGGCTTTGTTCATCTTTCTAATAAAATTTTTAGGTGTTCTCGCGAATCCTCCGCCTATTATATAGGCATCGGGGTTTACTTCTCTAATTCTTTTAACTGCCTGTTTAGACAGATTATAATATTCCTTGTCTGTACCTCTCCAAAATATCCAATTTGGTTCATTCCAAACCTGCCATGCGTCTACTTTGTCTTTATAACGAGTAACAAGAGCTTCTACATAGTTTAAATAATCCGGTAAATATTTTGGAGGAACATATCTTTTTTTTCCGGTTTCCTCAATAATTTGAGGAGTTCCGTAAGCTAAAACGGCAATTACTTTATTCCCTCGCTTTTTTGATGTTTCTACAAAATCATCAAATCTGGAAAAATCATATACACCTTTCTCTTTTTCAATATATTCCCAATGGAAGGTATAAAGAAACCATACTACGCCCATTTCATCTAATAATTTAATTTCTTCATCTGAGGCGTTTCTTCCGGCGTGTACCATTCCAAAAAAATCCTGAGGAATTATAAATGAGTCAGAATTATTCTTTGGCATTGGTGTCGTTGAGCAGGATATTGTTATAATTAAAAATAACAACGGGATAAACAGTTTTTTCATATTCTCTTCCTTTCTTGAATTACAAATTTCATTCTGTTAATAAACGATTCTTTAGAGAATTGACGTACATGTTCATTAAACACTTCACGGTTAATATATTCAAAATTATTTTCAAAATTATCCATTGCAGAAATTAAAGAATTCGGTGTTTGTTCATCAAAGAAAATTCCTGTTACATTTTCTTTAATAGTATCAAGCGCTCCGCCATCACGGAACGCGATGACAGGGCAGCCTGCGGCATTAGCTTCTATTGGAATAAGACCCAAATCTTCAATACCGGGGTAGAGAAGAGCGCGCGCTCCTGCAAAAAGTAAACATAATTCTTCATCAGAAACTCTTCCTTTAAAAGTAATTAATTTATTTTTTTTATATTTATTTATTAATTTTTTATTCGCTCCGGCTCCTGCTACAATTAATTTCCTGCCGGATTTATTACAAGCTTCTAATGCAATATCAACCCGCTTATAACTTGTAATCTGACCAAAAAATAAATAATAATCTAAAGGGTTTCGTTCAATATTAAAATATTGTTCTATAGGAGCCGGACCAAAAACAACTTCTGATTCCCTGTTATAATAACGCCTAATACGCTTCGCTGAATAATTGGAATTAGTTACAAAACGATCAACTAAATTTGATGATGTAATATCCCAATCACGAAGAGAGAGCGTAAATTTTTTCATAAAATATTTTACAAACGCGTTTGTATTTTTATGATAATCATGGTACATATCCCAAATATAACGCATAGGGCTGTGACAATAACAAATATGATAAGCGTTTGGATTAGGTACAACGCCTTTTGCCGGGCCTGCCTCGCTTGAAATTATTAAATCATATTCCTGCAGATTAAATTCTAAAAGAGCTTTTGGCATTAAAGGTAAGTATGCCTGATATAGTTTCTTTGCAAAAGGAAGCTTGTTTATACTGGAAGTGTATACATTTTTACTTTTTATTAATTCAGAAATCGCTTTTGGATTATAAACATGCGTAAAAATATCTGCGTTAGGGAACATTTCTAAAAGAGCTTCCAGCATTTTTTCTCCGCCGCGCATATTAACAAGCCAATAGTGAATTATAGCTGTTTTCACATTAATTCCTTTAATATTACAGAAACAGTTTTTTCGAATGTATACTTAGATAAAAGATTTTCTGAAAGAGAAATTGAAGGAGCTGTTTTATTGAATAATAAGCTCATCATCTTGTTTTTTAAATCTATAACATCACCAACGCGGAAAAAGGTAACAGGAAAATCGGCGTATACTTCCTTAAGTACAGGAATATCGGAAATTAACGCGTGAGTGCCTAAAACCATGGCTTCAAGCGGCGGTAAACAAAAACCCTCATAAAGCGACGGCTGCACAAGAAGAGAAGAAGTAGAAATAAGTTCTATTAATTCATCATCAGGAATATATCCGGTAAATGAAATTGCCCCGCTCTTAAAAGAATCCATTTTCTTAATTATTTTATTATCAAAAGAACGATATTTTCTTTTTGAACTTACAATTATTAATTTATGCTTAAGACCCTCATTTCTAGCGAGTTGAAACGCGTCAAGCAGATAATATAATCCTTTATGTCTTTTTATATTTCCAATAAAAATAATTGTTTCTTTCTTCTGCCGTGTTTTCGCGGTTTCGCTGCAAGAGAGAAATTTGGGCCGAATAGCCGTTTTTGTTATAATAACAGGTTTCTTATCACCAAGATGATGAATAATTCTTGATTTAGAAAAATTTGAAACTGTAAATATTTTTTTAGAGTGTTTTTGAGCTCTGCGATAAAACCACATACGAACAGCAAGACCCGGTTTAGTAATAAGTTCCGGCATATCAGGAAATATAATATCATGTATTGTTGTATAAATAGGTATTTTTATTCCGCGCGGTATATTAATATAAGGCGAATAGTAAATATCAGCTTTATTTATTTCTTTGACTATTCTGCGCGGGAATAATAATAATTCTATAAATGAAAAAGATTTTATAGAACAATTAATTATTTTAACATTTGGATATTGTTTATATATTTGCAGAATGTTCTTATTGCCAATAAGAAAAAAATTATTGTTTGTTTTTAATAATAAGGGCAGACAGCTGCGAAGATAAACGCCAATACCGCTGGATTGAATCATTCTGCAGTCAATAGCGATATTTGCTTTTATTTTATAATTTTTATTTAAAAAATCTTTTGGCCTATGATATATTTTTTTTACAAATTTATTATGTCTAATTAAAATAATTACTGAATTAAGTAAATTAAATAATCTAGCTCTTTTTTTTCTTATTATAAGCAATAATAAAAATAATTTGCTGTTTAATACTTCAAGTTCATCATTATCGGAAATAATACGGGATTTTTGTTCAAAGGCGTTTCTTGGGAATTTAAGCATTTCCATGATTTCATCAGAAATAATTCCTGTTTCTTTTACAGAATTAAGCACAACCCAAGACGCCGGTTTAAAAGGACAATTTATAAAATCGAACACTGTAGCGTAATAATGAATAATTTTTGCAGTTGATAAAAATGGGAGTCCATTATAAATTATCTGGCAATTCCAATTATCATCTAATTTTTTAATTATATTACCCGCTTCCAAATTTGCCTGATTAAGTGAAGGCATGTCCTGGGAATTTCCTTTTTTTAAACTTATATTCCATAAAGAGTGCCATCTGTTAAAGAAGTCGTCAGATTCAGGAACATCACGGCAAAATATTACACCGCCATTATATCGCAAACCCAGCTTGGAAGAAGAATTAAAATTTATCTCAATATCTTCCAAATTAAAATGAGAAACAAGGTGATGTTTTTTAAGAGGAACATGCGTATCAAGAATGGCGCCAATATTTATTTCTGACGGGAATACATAATTTAAATTTTCTGTAATAACTGTATCACAATCGATATATAAAAAATCGCCTGTTATGTACTTTTTCATTGATGTTTTAATCCAGCGTGATACTTCTTTTTGTGATAATTCAATGGGTGTATCTATTGTTTTTATTTCTGATACAACTTGCTCATAACCATTGCGTAAATCTGTTAAACTTTCTTTTGTTCTTCTATCCAGCAAAACAACAATATAAGCATCCGGATTATGCATTCGCAGAGAAGTAACGGAAAGAAAAAATTGCTCATAATAAAGATCGGTTGTTGAGCTTGTAAGAACATAAACATATTTCATTTATAACAGTCCCATCCATTTTTCTAAAATTTTATTATTTGACAGCGTTTCTTTTATTTTAACAGCTTTTTCACTCATTGTCTTTGCTTTATCCGGGTTAGAAGAAATAAAAACAAGTGCTTTTGTTAACGCGTTTCTGTCGTTAATTGGTATAAGAATTCCATTTTCATAATTATCTATATACGCTTTTGCTCCGCCGCCCTTGCAATCCGTGCAAATTACGGGTAAACCAATAGCCATAGACTCAAGCATAGAATTTGACAATCCTTCATAATCAGAAGTAAGTACAAAACATGAGCTTTTAAGAATCAAATTATGAATATCATGTGTAAAATTGTTAATTTTTATAACGTCTTCCATTTTGTTAGTGATTATATAATTAATCAGCATCTCTTTATAAGATTTATCTTTAACGGAACTATCGCCATAAATTATTAATTTATAATCGGGGAAAGATTTATAAAAGTCAATAAATCCATCTATTAACATTAATAAATTTTTTTGTTTTGTTATACGGCAAAATGTTATTATTTCTTTTTCACGAATTCCATTATATGGCATAGGAAGATTATCTAATATTGGGTTAGGAATTATAACTCCCTTTTTTTGTATATTTTTGCTATAAAAATTCATCTGTTCAGATGTTTGGAAAACGATTGCTTCTGACCTGTTATAAATTTGCTTTTCTAAAAACGCTTTTAAAAAAGATGATACAGCAGGATAATTCCTTTTTGATGATATAAGAATAATCTTTTTAAATAATAACAGTAATAATATAGCCGGTAAATCACAGAAAGAAATTATTTTAATAATTTCGTTATTTTTAATAATATTTTTTATTTGATTATAATTAGGTATAGTATAATATATTTTTTTTATTATATTATTGGATTTATTTTTAAGATTAGGTAAATTATACACATTTATATTTTTATTTATATTGTAAGTTGTTTCTTTTTCTTCAAGAACAACAATACTAATATTATAACTTTTATCACATAAATAATTTGCCAGAATAACGGAAACTCTTTCTGTTCCTCCGCCTGATAATGAACTTGTAATTATTAAAATATTCTTCATATAGATTTTTAATTATTAAAATAAGTATTTATATTTTCGTCAATATGTTTAATCATTTCAAGAGGAGATACTTTTTGTCGATAATTATAATCAATTGTTTTTATCTCATTCTTTAAAAAATTAATATCAATATTTTCTATATCATTAAATATTGAAATATATTCAGAATTATAATATTCTTTATTAACTATATCATCGCAATTTGTTAATAATTTTTTATTATAACATACAGCTTCTAATGAACGTAATGTAGGGTTAGCCGCCTTATCCTGCAATATTTCCAATATACATTTAGTTGATAATACATGATTAATAACGTCCTTATAATCCATAAAATCAGTATAATATATATTTTCTTTTAAAATCTGCTCTTTTTTATCTACATCTGTAATAATAAAATCGCATATAATTCCGTTTTTAGTAAGTAGTTCGTATATAGCAAGAATGGTTTTTAATCTGTTTTTATTTTTTCCTATAAAAAAAACATCGCTTTTAGGCAATGTGCTGGTAATATCTATTGCCGAATAAGGATTGTCATAATAAATAAATCCATGCTTATCCGCGTCATTTTTTTCAAATGAAAATATAGCATCAAATAAATGTTTTGCTTTTTTAAATTTGAATCTGCTGTTAGCAAATAAATCTACATAGAATAGTATAATTTTACATTCTTTATAATTATTTCGCAGATATTTAATTAAGAAATTCTCGTATTTTTCATAGCAGAGGGCATAAATTATAAAACAACAAGGAACAGATTTGTCCAGATTATCTTTGAGTTTAAAATTAAAGACACGGTTTATCCAAATATTTTTAAATGGTATAGAGATTATTCTGTTTATCCTTGGAGATAAATGTATATGACATAATAAACCGGTTAAATTTCTGTCTTCTTTTTTCCATAAATTAATTTTTAAAGGAATAAATTGAGCGTTGGGAGAATCTGTTAAATCGTTATATTGGATTTTTTTATAAGCGATGTCTTCAAATATAAATATATAATTGTATTTCATGATTCTTTATGTAATATTTTTATTATAGCTTTTTGGTTTCAATATTTTCTTAAAAAAAGGAAATTTGCATAAATATTCTTTTATTGTGTATATATTATAACTTATTAATCCTAGAAAAAATATATTCTTATTATTCGCGTTTTTAAAAATATTTTTCTTTTTGTTCATTCTAGCGTAAAATATATATTTCGCTGAATTCTTTATTTGAAGTTTTAAATTAAAGGGAGGGACAGATGAAACATTATAAAAATATTCTGAATTAAAAGGATTTTTATACCAATAATTTTGAGTAGAAAGCCCGCCTTCTAAAAATTCTTTTTGTTGAAAAACATGATTTATATATAATATTTTATATATAAAAGATACTTGAATATTAATAATACCAGGCGCTATTTGTCTATCATTGTTTATTAATGGAAATGGAAATTTCCTATATATTTCTGTTAAGAAAAAATCACACTTATCTCCCAATATATTTTGATTTTTTACATAACGAATATGATCTGATACATAATAGTCATGAGGGAATTTATGACCAATAATATCACCGTTTTCATATATAGATAAACCTGAAAGACAAACACAATTATTTTTGAATGTTTTAGTATCCATATCAAAATATTCCCATGCGTCTTTTAACGTGTTCGGACAAAGAATATCATCATCATCTAAAGAGAGCGATATATAACTGTCAGCGTTTTGTATTCCGTAATTCATCGCGGAAGGTTTCCCGGCGTTTTCTTTATATAAATATTTTATTTCAAATAATTTTTCAAAACTTAAAGCCGTATCTTTTGTATTATCAGTTGAACCATCATCAACTATTATCCATTCAAAATCGGTAATTCCCTGTTTACATAGAGAATTATAAACTCTGGGAAGATATTTAGAACGATTTAAAGTTGGCGTTATAATAGAAAATTTATACATAAATATTCCTATGAGAATTGCAATCTATTTAATATTTTTTGGTATAATTATCCAATCACCAAAGGTTTTATTCCACTCCGGCGGGGTAAACTGCTCGCAGCCTGATCCGTGAAAAAATGTTAATTCTCCAAAATATATTTTATTATTTAAAATGAAAAAATCAACTCTTACATGAATTTTATCAAAAGACAATTTTTTAGCCAAATCCAGCATTAGTTCCAAAGATTGAGGTTTTTGAATAACAATGTTTGGCGCACTTGGATACTTTATGGAAAAATTCTGATAAACCCATTCAGTAGAATAAAAATTTCTTTTATGTGAAGTAAAGCGATCTAAATCTACCTGAATAATTTTTGGTTCTCCATTAAAGCAAAATATTTTATAATCTTTTAACCCTCCTTCAGAATTGTCAATAAGTAATTCATCCGCTATTATACGAGGTTTTATAAATTTATATGGCCATTCTCTGCTATTATAATAATGATTTGTTTTTAATTGCTTTCTTAAAAAATTACAAATAGAAGAGAAATCAGCTTCTTTTTTATTATTACAAATGAAAACACCACCGGAGTCGTGAGTACACTTCAATACAAATTGTTCAGGTAAATCATTAAATGGTATTTCGTCAGGCGTATTCCAAACACCGTAATTTGGAACAAGATATTCTTCTCCAATATTTTTTTTTACATATTCACGAACTTCATATTTATCTACAAGATTAATATATTCTTTATTTTTATCATGTAATTTTAACCATTGTAATTTTTCATTATATAAAATTGGGTTCTTAAGATTAAGTTTTTGACCGGTTCTGCGACGATATTGTAAATATAAAAACAAACGAGTTGGCAATAATTTTAATATTGTATTATATATTAATCGCATATATTTATATTGTATCTTTCTTTTTAAGAAATTTATTCTTTAAATAATTAATTATAAACATTCTTTCCTGTATATTAAAACCAATATAATAAATTAAAGGAATAATTAATATTATAGAAGCAGCAGTTGTTGTAATTAAACATAATAAATTATCAAAAATGTTATATAAAACTAAATTAATAAGAATTGAAATAGATGATATTAATAATATAGGAAATATAATTCCGTTTATATATGTTTTTATAGATAAATTTATTTTACTTTTTAAAAAAACAACTCGCCATATATATAATATAAATTCCAGCGCAATTCTAATTATTATTATCCAGACAGGATTAAAATTAAATAGAAGTAAAAAGAAAGAAAATGGTAGATTTAAAAATAAAAGTATGCTGCTAAATATCTGGTAATGTTTAATATCACCTATTGCCTGTATAGCATTTGTTAATGGTCCTGATACAGCCATAATTATAATATCTATTAATAAAAGTCTTGTAAATATAACCGAATATTCAGGAATATTTACTAACCATATATTAAAAATAAAATCAGCATTTATAAATAATGGTAAAATAATAACAAACAAAAGATAAAATGAAATTTTTGATGTTTGGAATAAAAGCCTCATAAAATAATCAAAATCATTAGAAGCGTAAGATTTAATAATTTGCGGTTTATAAGCTGTTTGAAAGTTAGATACAAAAGAGTAAACAGCGGTTTTTACCTGAGAGGAAATTCCCATAGCGGCGTTTAACGTAACGCCATGAAAAATGTTTAAAATAATATTTGTTCCATGATTTTGGCATGCGCCGGCAAACGGAGTAAAAAAGCTCCAGCCGGAAAATGAAGCCATTTGACGATATAATGTTTTATCCCTGCATATTCTAAAATGTGATGTTTTAAATAATATATTACAAGTTATTTTTTCTATAAAAAAAATAATTAAAACACCAAAACACAAAAGTATTGAATAAAATATCAATTTATCAAATATAAAACTTGTTAATAAGAACGCGATAGCAAGTTTATAAAAAGCTTCAAAAACGCTGATAAATGCGAAAATAGACATTTTTTCATATGAGAAAATTAATGAACTATAGGGAACTCTTAAAATATTTATAAAAGATAATAATACTGATAAATGATAAACAAAAAACGCGGCATTATGTCTTTCCGGAGGTATATTTAAAACCTTAAAGAAAAATATTATTCCTATTGTTTCTGCCAATATTAATAATAAAAAAGCGATAATTACATGTATAATAATACTAATATTAAAAACGTCTCTTACTTTTTCATCATCATTTTGCCCCATAGCCGTATTTAAAAAACGTTGTGTGGTATTAATCATCGTATTATAAAAAAAAGAAAAGAATAAAATAATTCCTGAAACAATATTATAAATACCGTAATCTTCTACACCTAATGTTTTTAAAACAATTCTTACGGTAAATAAACTAACAAGCATTATTATAATTTGCCGTAAATATAAAAAAAGAGTATTTTTAACTATTCGTTCTGTATTGGAAGACATTATTTATCTTTCAACTTTTTTCCAATTGGATTTATCAAAGATATTATCTCGTACATGCATCCATTGATCTTTATTAATAGAATATTGCAGGCTGGAAGAGATAGCAATAAAAATTCCGTCTTTTTTGTCACTAATTATCGGATTACCAGAAAAAGGGTTAGTAGGATTATCTATTAAACCTTCCATGGCTATTAAAGGAACATCGCCATGAGTCATAAATGTATTATCTGTTGTAAGTGTTCCGTTTTTATTAAAATCTTTAACAAGAAGCAATGAATGATACGCAGACAGCCAATTTCCGTTGGGAAGTTTAATATTTCCTTCGTAATTACTGCTTACATTTTTACCATGATCAGAAACAATGATAATACGAGTATTGTCATATACATCCTGTTCTTTTAGATATTTTAACCACTTTCCAATTAATAATATAGTCGCGATATTTGTATGAGAAATATCTTCATTATAAAATAGAAATATATTTGAATCACTAACATCCATGGAAGGTATATAGTCAGGATATTTGAATACAGCCAAATCATGGGAAAGCTCATTTACAATAAGAGTATATGAATTAAAATTATCATCAGAAATTTTTGTTAATAAAGATAAATAATCCAGTGCAGCGTAAGAATCCAAAGTATTCAAAGAAAGATTATTATTTGAAAGGCTATTTACAGGTTTTAACCATTTCGCTTTATCATAAATAAATATCTTAACTACGGACGGAGCCATTCTAAAAAATGAGAATCTTATTAATAATTCATTTAAAATTCCCGGTACGGATACAACTTTAATTTCAGGATGAGAAAGAAGCCAAAGACTAGTATATTTTCCTAATACATTTTGCGCTTGAATTTTCGGATAAGGTTTAAATATGCTTAAATCCGGTACATAGCTGTAATTCGCTAAACTTGGATCTGTTATTGTAATATTATAATTTTCTTCCAAGAATAAAAGAGGCATTGTTAATATTGCTTCATTGTGTTTTTCTACCGCTATAGATCTGTTTTTATGAATATTTTCAGGCTTATATTCGTAACCGCCGAAGATAAGCGGAGTTCCAATACGAGTATGGTGACCAAAACTAATATTATTGGGATAATAAGTAAAACCTGAAAAATTTTCATAAAGTTCAGGTTTTTCTTTAAAAATATAAGGTATATAGCCGGAAATAGCGGCATCAACCATGAATACAATTACATTTTTTCCGTTTCTTGATAAAGTATAGACAGGATCAATGCTTTCCTCAGCGGAAATATCAGCAGAATAATCTTTTAATCTTATATTATATTTATTATAATCACTATTAATTTTTATTAAATTTAAAATACCAATAAAAGTTAACGCAAAGATAACAATTAATTGGAATGAAAAAAAGATAATTTTCCTTTTAGAGAGTAGTAAACAGGTAAAAATACACAGGACAATTAGAGTTATGAAACTGCTAAGGATAAAAGAAGTGTACTTGGATTCAAAAATATGCGGATTTGAGAATTTAAATGTTGTTGTCATAGTGCCGTAATCTTCTATGAAAACAAAGGTATTAAGCAAAGCCATAACGCATAATAATGAAAGTACAAAAGCAAGTATAGATTTTATTTTTTTTGAAAACAAGAAATATACGCACAATGGCCAAAAAAGGAAAAACCCTGCGGATTGTATTAAAATTTTTAAAATGAATGGAAGAGGGGAGGTATAGGAATCTAAAAATGAAAATTCTTCAACAGACGACGCTATTAACGCTCCCGGAATAACAAGCCCGGAAAGAAGAAATAAAATAATAGCGGAAAATATAAAGGTATGATTAACTGAAAGAGCGCTTTTTTCTACATTAAAAAATGTTGTAATCTTATTAATTAAATATTTAAAAAGTTTTATAAAAAGAGGTATAAAGAAAACCAGTGAGCTTAAAAGTATAAAAAATAGTCTTATTGGCGAGAAACCCGCGGGTATAAAACGAACAAAGACCATTACAGAACAGAGACAAAGGAATATATAAATAATTATTTTCCAGTGCTTTATTTTTATTAATATATTTTTAATTAAAGAAAATATATTATTCATTGTCCAGTAAAGAACAAGCGCAGAAGGGGAATTGTAAAGAAGAATTAAAAATAAAAATGCTAAACCATATACTTGTACTTTATCTTTTAAAGAAAATCCTTTTGTGTATATTATGCCGGAAGCACAATTTATTAATGTCATAATTATAGGAAGCAAATTTACGGAAAAACTTCCGAATGTTAAGAATTTATCAGGACTTCCTAAATCATTTATATATATAAATGACGTTCCTTTAATAAAATCAAGATGCGAAAGATAATGATATGCCGCAATAAAAAAAGGAACTTGTATAAGAATTCCTAATGAACTGCGAAGAGCGTAAATAGGGTGGTAATTATTCTGCCTGTAATAGGTAGAAAGAAGCATGTATTGGGTATCACCCGTAAATGCAGATTTAATTATATCAACTTTTGGTTTTAATCTATTTTGAATATCCCTTTCCGCTTTTTGGAATTTTTCCGCTATAAAATACAAGGGCATTGTGCAGACAGTAAAAACAGCGCTTACTCCAATTATAGCAAGCACCTTATCTCCAAAAATACGGTAAACAATTATAAAAGAAATTTCTATTATTTGTTCAAGAGGAAAAATAAAAATATAATATAAAAAATCAAGCATAAAATTATTTACAATTATTTAGCATGTAATGTATTCTTAACCAGCAGTTTGTATTATAAAATCAACCGCGCGTTTTGCAGACTCTCCCTGAAACTTCCACATATTTGTTTTTACTTCATTCCGATTACTCTGCATTTGAGTGTTTTGAACAAGACTTGTAATTGTTTCTTTGATATTTGGTAAAGCAGAGCCGTCAATTTGTATTCCCATTTTTTTTATTGATTGTATATAATAAGGTTCTTGTCCTAAATCTTGAGCGTCATAAATATTAAAGTCTAAGTCTTGAACATTAACAATTACAGGTTTTTCAAATAAAAATACAAAGTCACAAATAATACCTGAAAAATCAGAAATCATTATATCAGCCTTAGAAAGAGAATATATATTTTCATGGTTATAATCCCATTCAATATTGGAATTACTAATATATTTTTCTGTTAATGTATCAATTACATGTTTTTCTGAAATTAAAGATTGAGGATGCGGCCTTATAATTATTCTCCATCCTGTTTTAGAAAGAGGCTCAAGCAGCTTGTCGCCGAATACTTCAAGCAAAGCGGATTTTCCCCATGAAGGAGAAACAAGAACAGTAAAAACATGCGGCTCTTCTTTTGGTATTTCGTTTATTTTTTTTGCATATCTATCCAAAAATGTATTGCCAACAACAATTAATTGTTTTTCTTTTGTATTATGCGCTTTTTCAATTATGCGAAGTTCATTAATTTCTTCTTCATTTGGGATAAGAATAGAATCAAAATAGTCAAGCGCGAAAAGACGGTATAAAACACAGCCGCCTGCCATATGAGTCATGTGGCAATAATGCTTAACATTTTTTGATCTTTTCCACTGGAAAACGTCAAGGTGCGGAGTAGTTGTTAACACAAAATCGGCAGAAATAAAATTTAGAAAAGCGTATGCTTTATTTCCTTTTCCTATGTATTTGCCTTTAATAAATTTATAATTGGAAGAAAAAACAGGATCATCCGGCGATGAAGTTAAATAATGAACTTCGATATTTCTTAATTCAAATTCTTCTAAAATTAATTCAAAAAAAGACCAGTATCTTTTATCTTCAGCGTATATTATATATTTATATTGAGATTCAATATTTTGTTTTTTACGGAAAAGCAATACGCCAATTTTTAAAAAAACACCGCGAATCAGAAAATAGCCGGCGGCAGCTATACCTATAACGATTGAAAATAAAGCGCTTCCTGTTCCTGGATCAATGTATAATGGATGTAAAAACATAAAAATATTTTCCTTTTTGCTGAAGTTATAAAATTATTTTAATAAATCTATCAAAGCATTTAATAAAATGATATTTTCTTCTTGTTTTTTAATTGAAACGCGAATATATTCACCGGATATTCCATTTTTTGATGACAAGTTTTTAATTAAAATATTATATTGTGATAATAATTTTTCCGTTAGTTCTAAAGAAGTCATATTATTCTTTATTTCGCACATTATAAAATTTGACTGTGTAGAGATAACTCTAAGATTTTTGATATTTTCGAGACTTGAATAAAATGTTTTTCTGCATGTTTTAAATTTATTAATAGCATTTGAATATGAATCTTTATATTTTTCAAATATTTGCAGGAAATATTCACCGAATGAATTGATATTCCAAATTGAAATATCCTTTTTTAAATATTTAATTAAATCTAAATTCCCGCTTGCCGCAATACCTAATCTTATTCCGGGAACACCAAAAGATTTTGATATGCTTTTAATAACTATTAAATTTTGATAAGTATTTAAAATTTCCTGAGATATGAATGTAACATTCTCATCAGAAAAATCTATAAAAGATTCATCTAAAATAAGCTGAATATTTTTTTGTTTTGACCATTCCAATAATGAAATAACATTATCTTTATTTAAGTAATTTCCCGAAGGATTGTCAGGATTAATAAGGACAAGAGAAGAAATTTGATTATTATTAAAATAATTAATTATATCAGATGATGTATAGCTATAATCTTTATTATTGGGAATAAAAGAAACAATATCTTTATTTCTGTTTGGATATTCTTCAAAGGTAGGCAATATAATGCCTATTTTACCTTTTATTGATTCCAGTAATCCTTTTATAAGTTCCGCGGCTCCGTTACCAACGGAAATATTTTCATTTTTTACTCCAAAATATTTAGCGGCAAGAAGACTGTTAACTCCCTGGCCAGAAGGATAACTTTCCAATAATAAATTAAAACTTGCCTTAATTTCATTTTTTAATTTTTCAGGCGGATAATATGGATTTACAAGATAACAGAAATCCAGCATATTTGGATAACGCCAATATCCTCCGTATCGTTTTTCTATTTTTTTTAACTTTTCTGATTCAGAATCAGAAAAAATTGATTCAGCAATGTCAAGATCCTGTATATCATCAATTTCATACCAGCTTAAACCTTCTATTGGCAGAGCTTTTATTTCCGGTTTTTCCAGTAAAGCGATAACTTTTAAAACCTGTTCATAATATTCATTGTCCCCTAAAGCTTTTGTATAAGCTTCTAAAAAAGGAACATAATGCGTGTTGGAAAATTCTATGCTGAATTTATAGATATTTATTGTTTTATAATATTTATTTATATCATCAAAAGAGAATTCTCTTTTTCCCAAAAAAGATTTTATACAATTGTCATTATCAAGTGTAACAACAGTTCCGTCCATCCAGCTCTCATACTTGGCAACAAGCGCTAAAGTATGATATGAATTATTAACTAATATCTCCAGTAATCTATCTTCAAAAATTAAATCAGATTCCAACAATAGTGTATCCTGTTTTAAAAGATAATCTTTTGCTAGATACAATGAATAAATATTATTTGTTTTATAATAAATTTCATTGTTTATATATATTATAGGCGTTTTTATTTTTAAACCGGATACAAATTCTATAAGAGTATCAGCTTTATAACCAACAACGATTATTATTTGCGTTAATGATAATTTGTCAAGCTGGTTTAACATGCGTTCTATTAATGTAATATTATTTACTTTAATCATGCATTTTGTAGAATCATTTGTTAGTTCTTTTAAACGTTTTCCCATTCCGGCGGCTAATATAATTGCCTGCATTCAATTCACCTGTATTTTAAAATAAATAATGTTATATAACATTATCACGCGGATTGCAATGATTCTGCAAACTCCGTTAAAGAATCAAAAACCAAAACATCAGACGCTGTGATGTCCTCGGTTTTTCCTTCGCCGCCTTTTATAAAAACGGCTTTACAGCCTGCGTTAATCGCGCATTGAATATCTCTATTGTGGTCGCCTGCCATATATGATTTTGACAAGTCTATATTAAATTTTATTACCGCGTCTAATATCATCCCCGGTTTTGGTTTCCTGCATTCACAAATAATTTTATATTCAGGTCTTTCACCTTCAAAACCTTTGTCAGGGTGGTGAGGGCAGAAATAAATGTCATCAAGGTATGCGCCTTCTTTGCCCAAGTCTGTTTCCATCTTCATATGAATAGAATAAAGCGTATCAAAATCAACTTCACCGCGGGCAATTACCGGCTGATTTGTTATTATAATAACTAAATAGCCAAGGCTGTTCATTAATTTAACAGCCTCTGCAGTGCCTTTTATTAAGTGGAAATTTTCAGGCTTTCTTACAAATTCATCGTAGGTATTAATTGTTCCGTCTCTGTCAAGAAAAACAGCCTTTTGTTTATTATAAAGATTTTTCCCGGAAACAATTCCTTTTTTTATATCGTTTGTAACTTGCGCATAACGTTCAGGCGTACCCATATCTTTAATATATTCGGGAGTAGAGTAGGCGTAAATTCTGCCTGAAGATATATTAGGTTTTAACATATCGCGGTCTAAATCAATTTTTTCTTTGCTAAATGAGAAAAATTTTAGAAAATCAAGAGTTAAAATATGAACGCCCGCGTTTACCTGATTTTTATACCATTTACGTTCATCTTCTTTATTGAGCCAGCCTGTAATTTGATTTTCAATGTTACTGACAATAAGCGAGCTGTCAAATGGGTGGCTGTTTGGATGAACGGCAAGAGTCGCGTACGCAGGGCAGCGTGAGTTCGTTTTTTTTTCTATATGAAATTCGATCATACGGGAAAAATCCATATCCAGTATGACATCGCCGTTTAATAATAAAAAATCTTCGGATAGATTTTCCAGTTTGAATAAAGCACCGGCTGTTCCCAAGGCTTGAGTTTCCTCATAATAAGAAATATTACAGCCGAATTCTTTACCATCTTTAAAATAATCTTTTATATGCTGCCCTAAGTGTCCTATAACAAGAATAATATCTGTAAGATTATTTCTTTTTAAACAGTCAATCTGATATTCCAAAATAGGTTTACCGCAAATTGGAATCATGGGCTTTGGGATATCGTTCGCTATTTCAGCCGCGCGCGTTCCCTTTCCGCCTGCCATTATTACAGTCTTCATTAAAAGAAATATTCCTCCAGCATCATGCAAATAATATGATAAACAGGAAGATGCAATTCCTGGATTTTATAAGTTTCTGTTTCAGGAACGCGAATGCAGACATCGGCAAACTGCTTTATTTTGCCGCCGCTTTCTCCTGTTAAGGCAATTATTTTTAAATTTTTCGCTTTCGCTACGCCGCACGCGTATAAAACATTTTTTGAGTTTCCGGAAGTAGAAATTCCAAGTAAAACATCATCTTCTTTGCCGTAACTGTAAACCTGCTGAGCGAATGTTATATTTCCGTCAATATCGTTAATACAGGCTGTATTTAATGACGCATGCCCTGAAAGAGCGATAGCGGGTAATCCCGGCTGCATACGCGGTATTAAATACTCAGATATTTCTGAATCTACATTTTTAACACTATTTATAAAACTTTCGGGCAAAGCTCTTTTTTTTGTGAATGTCTTCATTAATTCGCCTGCGATATGTTCAGCGTCAGAAGCGCTGCCTCCGTTACCCGCGATTAAGAGCTTGCCGCCTTTTTGATACGATTCTTTGATTATTTCATAAGCTTTTTTTATGTCATCCAATACGCCTTCTAAAAGCGGATGACGCTGCGCTAATTGCTGTAAATGGTCCATGCTTGTGTTCCTGTTTCGGTAAAACTGGGCGTCATTACCATGCCTTGTTTTTGTTTTAATGCGCGTATGAGATCATTTTTTTTACAAGGATCGCAGAAGATCATCATAAAACCGCCGCCCCCAGCGCCTGAAATTTTCGCTGACTGTGCGCCGTTATCAATAGCGTATTGATAAAGTTCATCAAGAAATGAATTGGAAATAGATGCCGCCGCATTTTTTTTCGCGAGCCAGCCTTGTAAAAGACAATCAGAAAATCCTTTAAAATCGCCTTTTAATAATGATTCCTTCATAAAAACTGACTGCTTCTTCATTTCATGCATACTTTCTATATTTTTATTACTGCCTTCTTTAGCATGTTGAATTTGCTCTTTTATAATATTCGCGCTTTCTCTTGAAACACCTGTATAAAATAAAATTAACGAAGCTTCAAGCTCATTTCTAATCCAGCGTTTAAGCCGAAGCGGATTAACAATTACGCGCTCATTTTCATAAAATTCCATAAAGTTAAAACCGCCGAAAGTCGCGGCATATTGATCCTGTTTTCCTCCTGCAAACCCTATATCTTCTCTCTCAATTTTACAAGCAAGAGCCGCTATATCATATTCACCAAATGGAAGATTAAGCCATTCTTCATATGCTTTTATTATCGCAACAACCATTGTAGAAGAAGAACCAAGTCCTGACCCTGCAGGAGCGTCCGAGTATGTTGTCATTTTGAAAGACAGAGGTTTCTTTACATAATCGGAAACTATTCTGTTATAAATACCAGCATGAAGCGGCAGAGAAGAAGACAGCGGGAGTTTTTCGCTTGTTTGATATTCCTCTCTTTTTTCTAAATCAGAGGCAATGAATTCGATTTTTCCTGAATCATTCGGTTCAATTGTACAGTGAGCATACATATCTACAGTGGCGTTAAGCACAAAACCTCCAAAGCGGTTATAATAATCCGCTATATCAGTTCCGCCGCCCGCAAGCCCAAGACGTAAAGGAGCTTTAGATCTAATAATAGTATTGTTCATAATTAATGCCTTTAATTTTGATATTCGTTAAACCAGTCTACAAATAATTTTAAACCGGTATCTATGCTTGTGCTTGGCTGCCATCCAAGATTATTACGCGTTAACTCAATATCTGCCATTGTTACAGGCACATCTCCCGGCTGCATTTCAAGATAATTTTTAACAGTTTCTTTGCCAAGATGTTTTTCCAATGTTCCAATAAATTCATTTAGTTTTACAGGTTTGTTGTTTCCTAAATTGTAAATAACAAACGGAGTATTACTAACATCAGGCTTATTATTTAAAGAAGCAACTATTCCATTTATTATATCATCTATGTATGTAAAATCACGTAACATATTGCCGTGATTATATACGTCTATAGCTTTGTTTTCTTTAATATTTTTTGCAAATTTAAAATATGCCATATCCGGACGTCCCCAAGGACCGTAAACTGTAAAAAAACGCAAACCTGTGCATGGTATGTCATAAAGATGAGAATATGTAAAAGCCATAAGTTCATTGGATTTTTTAGTAGCGGCATAAAGACTTACCGGATTGTCAGTTTTATCTTCTACAGAGAAAGGCGTTTTTTCATTTTTACCGTAAACAGAAGAGCTGGAAGCGAAAATAAGATGTTTGATTTTATTATTTCTGCATGCTTCAAGAATATTTATAAAACCGTTTATATTACTGTCTATATAAGTGTAAGGGTTTTCTATACTGTACCTGACGCCGGCTTGCGCTGCTAAATTTATAATATAATCAAAGTTTTCATTTTTAAATAATAGAAATAAATTATTTCTGTCTGTTAAATCCAGTTTAATAAAACTGTAATTTTGCACAGACATACTTTTAATTTTTTCATTATAATTGATTTTTTCTTTTTCAATACCTGCTTTTTTTAAACGAGCATATTTTAAGTTAACATCATAATAATCATTAATGTTATCCATTCCAATAACATCATGACCTAAACCTGATAATTTTAAGGCAAGATGAAATCCAATAAAACCTGCGGCGCCTGTTACAAGTATTTTCAATTAATGCCTATCCCGTAATATTTAAACCCAATTGATGTTACAATATCTTTTTTGTAAATATTTCTTAAATCAAAGAAATAAGGCGTTTTTAATAAATTCTTTGTTTTTAACAGGTCAATGTTCCTGAACTGATTCCATTCTGTAGCGATAACAAGCGCGTCACAATCTTTAATAGCGTCGTATTCATCATTTGCAAAATAAATAGAATCTTTAATCGATTCCAGCCTCCATTTTGCTTCTTTCATCGCAGCAGGATCAAACAAACGAAGAGAAGCGCCCTTAGAAACAAGATATTCACAAATTGTAATAGCGGGAGATTCTCTCATATCATCTGTATTTTGTTTAAACGCGAGCCCTAGTATCGCTATTTTTTTTCCTGTAAGTGAATTTAAAGCTTTTTCTATTTTGAGAGCTGCGCGTATTTTTTGTTTTTCATTTGTTTCTATAGTCGTTTCGATAATTGATAATATTTCACCGTAATCTTTCGCTATTTTAACAAGCGCTTTTGTATCTTTTGGAAAACATGAGCCGCCATAACCGGGACCGGGATGAAGAAACTTAGGGCCAATTCTTCCGTCTTTGCCGATTGCTTTCGCTACCGCGCGAATATCCGCTCCTGTTTTTTCGCAAAGATTAGCGATTTCGTTTATAAAAGAAATTTTTACAGCCAGAAAAGCGTTAGACGCGTATTTAATCATCTCCGCGGATTCCAAATTGGTTTCTATAAACGGAGTTTCATTTAAATAAAGCGCGCGGTATACGTCCTTCATTATTTCACATGCTTTATTACTTTCGCTGCCTATAACTACGCGGTCAGGATGAGTAAAATCATAAACAGCGGATCCTTCGCGCAAGAATTCCGGATTGGAAACAACATCAAATTCTAAATTTAAACTACGTTTATTAAGTTCTTCTTTAACCCACGCTATTACCTTTCTTCCGGTTCCAATTGGAACAGTGCTTTTATCGACAATAACTGTGTATTGGGTAATTAATTGTCCTATCTGACGCGCCGCGTTTTCTACATAAACAAGATCCGCGCTGCCGTCATCCATGGGCGGAGTACCAACAGCGATAAAAACAATATTACAAATTTTTAACGCCTCGGATAAATCCGTAGAAAAAGAAAGACGCCCATCTTTAATATTGCGTTCAACTACAAGGTCAAGACCCGGCTCAAAAATGGGAATAATTCCTTTCTTTAACGATTCGATTTTTGTAACATCGGTATCAATACAGATAACATGATTACCAAAATCGGCAAGGCAAGCGCCTGATACAGAGCCTACATAACCTGTTCCAATTACCGCGATTTTTGCCATATTACATCCTAATAATAAAGATCCATTCCTATGAATAATTCCATAGGAGTTCTTGCAGCAATATCAGAGAAATCCCATCCAGCGGAAACTCGTAAGAATAAACTGCGCCAGCGCTGCGGAAAAATAACGAATTCAATACCGCCGCCCATTAAAATATTTTCTTTTCCAAATGTTTTCTCACCGGAGACATTTTGATAAAAAGCTATATCAAAAACAGGAACTAAATGCATGTCAAAATCAAAAATACGCGCGACTCTGTTGTTTGGAAACCATTCAGACGGCCTTATTTTTAGCGCCCTTACAGGAATATCAATATTTAAAGAAAACATATATTGCGCGTCAATTTCATCATCAAGAATACCGCGTATTACATCGCCTGCTGTTTCATTGTAAGTGTTAAAATACTGCCTGTACATAATACGGCTGGATAATCCAAGAAATTCAGTAAAGATAAAATATCCAGCCGCGCATACTGAAACATCATTAAAGAAAGGATCCCAATATTCTCTTTGGAAACTGAAAAAACGATTAAACGAATTAGAAACGTTAGCGGAAAATCCCTGCTTAAAATTTCCTATCCAATTTACTCTTCCAAAACTTAATGTATGCGCGAAGGTGTAAGTAGCGCCGTCTCTGTTATCCAGCAATTCCCATCCGGTTAATTCATGATTAATTACAGCCGATACGCTTGGAGTATATGTTAAAAAACCATAGAGACCTATCTCCAGAGGTGAAGGGATTTTCCATGAAATTTCCGGTTTACTAGAAAGATAAAAACCTTCCTGGAAATCAAGCGAGTATATTTTTTTGTCTTTCTCAGACAGCTCATCATTAAAAATAAATCGCTCATGAAAACTAAGTGTTAAAGTAGATAAGCCAATTGGTAACTCTAAAGATAATCCGGTGCTGTTTCTATAATAATACTCAAGCTCTCTATCCGGGCGGTAAATAAAATAATTATCAAAATCAATATACCATTTTAATCCAAATAAATTGAAAGGGATGCCGGAATCCAGCATTAGATTGTAATAGGATCTTCCTTTTTGGTCATACTTGTAGCCAAAATCAAAACGAAGCGCGTTCATTGTGCCTAAAAAATTATAGTCCCGCGCTTTAATTGTAAGTTCAACACCGGTATTGGAATCGTATTTTGGATATGGAAGAGCGATAATATTCCAAGTATCCTCGGTAAATATTTCCAGGTCTACAGGAATTTTTCCGTCTTCATTCGGCTCTCCAAGCGTATATTCAATTCTTACGGTATCTTTTAAAACTCGTTCATTTGTTAATAACTGCTTTTTATCATCGATAAAATCAATGAGTTTATTATATCCTTTTATTTCTTCTCCTTTTTTTAACTCAGTTTTAGTATTTAACATAAAGGGAAGAGTTCTGCCTGTTACGTTATAATTAAATGAGTTAATAAAATAAACCTGATTAGGATCATCATTTTTAACAGAATCTATTTCTGTTTCATAAGTATTTAATTCATCCGCGTCTTGCGCGTATACCGCGGCGCTGAATAAAAACAGGATTGATAAAAAAACCGGAATATTTATTTTCATAATTTAATATCACCTCTTAATATAGTAATTATAGTATTTATATCTTTTTCTGATTCAATATTTACAGAACGAGCGCCTTTAGCGTCAGGCACTATAAATTTTAAAGCGTTATTTTTATTTTTTTTATCGTTTTTCATCGCGTTAAAGAGTATGCTTGATTCCTTTGCCATGGGATGAGGGCAGGCGCAGTTATAATCAAAAGCTTTAATTAAGCTTATAATTTTATTTGCTCTTTCTTTTGGAGTTATCCCAAGAGCGATGCCAAGCTCGCAGGAGCGAACCATGCCCCATGCCACAGCTTCGCCATGCGAAATGTTTCCAAGACCGCAGGCGCTTTCCAGAGCGTGACCAAATGTGTGCCCAAGATTTAAAAGAACGCGCTTAGTTCCTGTTTCTTTTGGATCTTCGCTTACGATACCGCCTTTAAAAGAAACAGCTTTTTCGACTAATTCTAAAAGCAATTCTTTATCGGTATTTTTATATTCCTTTAGACCTTCTATATTTTCCAGGATTAAATTAAAAAGAATATCATCTTCACAAAGAACAGCGGTTTTAATTAACTCCGCCATGCCGCTCTTCCATTCAATTTGAGGCAGAGTAGAGAGCGTATCAAGCGGAATATAAACTTTTTCCGCGGGATAAAAGGTGCCCGCGAGATTTTTAATTTCTAAAAAATCAAAACCTGTTTTACCGCCGACAGAAGCGTCTACCATTCCAAGCAGGGTAGTGCTGACTAAAAAGAAACGGCAGCCGCGTTTGTAAATAGAAGCCGCAAATCCTGACAAGTCTCCGATTACGCCGCCGCCAAACGCGATAAATTTTCCGTCCCGCCCAAGTTTCGCGTTATGAGCGCGGCTTAATATTTTTTCTACAGAGACCCAATTTTTATATTCTTCGCCGCTTTCCAATATACATTGCGGTAAATTATATTTATTATAAATTTTTTCAGCGATGGCTGCCGTATTTTTATCCGCTATAACAATAGAGTTGGAAAAATCACCAATATAAGTTTCAATTTCTTGAAATTCGCTGGAGATTTTTACATCTGTTGTATATTCGCCGAATAAAAATCGCAAAAAAAACACCTTTCCGGCAAAAACCGGAAAAAAAATGAGAATTTTACCTGTCAGACTGTTTGAATTTACAGCCGGACGGACATTGGATGCTTTGGCGGCCGAAACACGCTCAAGAAACCCAACGAATTAGCATATTTTAGCATATTATGGTATAAATATATATATAATATTGAGTTTATTCAATAGCGCTAGGTCATTCTGACAGGTTATAAATATTCTCTTCTATGCTGTTTAAGAAGGTAAATTTAGAAAATTCGTTAATTTCCGGCTTGTTTTTAAGGAATTCTCTCCAATTATCGATAAATTCATAAGCCGTTTTCCGGTGTAAAGGCAGGAATTTGCCATTTAATATATCTTCGCTGCCTTTATTACGCAAAATCGAGTTTTCTTTGAATATAACGCGTATCTCAGACAGTATATTTTTCTGCGCTCTCGCGAGAAAAACAAGCGATTCACTGGAGGAATAGGCTTCGTAGTAGAATTTTTTGTATATTTCATAATTCCATGAATGTAAAGGGAGCCTGATTCTGGAAAGAAGTTCCTGTTTTTCCAGGGATGTATCGTCAGAAGAATGGAATCTCGCGGCAGAAACCCATCTTGCTGTCTGATCCCCTCTTAGTTCATATTGAGCGTCAAGAGCGATAAGCGGAGCGGGCGTATCCATAAGCTGCTTTTTACTGCAAATATTGCCGCCTATAGTTGCGACATTTCTAAGTTGAACACCGCCAATATTTTTTATGCAATCTTGAAGAACTTTTGGCACAACTTTTCCCAGTTCCAGGAGCTTGCTTAATTTTGTCATGCTGCCTATTTCCAGGTATTGTTCTGTTCTTGTTACACTGTGAAGTTCAGGAATTTTATCCAGGCAAATAAATACAATCGGCAGTTCCAGAATATTTCTTTCCTGTCTGCTTATTATATCAGTACCGCCCGCGTAAAGAATCGCTTCCGGGAAACGATTCCAGGCGGTAAATAATTCCTGGAAAGATTCAGGGAATATAACCTGATTAAGAGGCGCGCCCATTGAGCCTCCCATTGCGTACTTCCGAGATTAAAGCTACGGCTTTTACAATTCTTTCTGTGCTTGTGCAGCGGCATTTTATGCCGGAAAAACCAAGTAATATTTCTTCTTTGCTTGGATTTGGCAGCCTGTCAAGAAGAGCTTCTGTACAGAGTACTTTTCCGGCTTCACAATAACCGCAGTTACCCAAATGTACTTGAGCAAAGCCATTTATAATTTCCTGATACTCAATAGTTTGAGAAAAACCCTCTATGGTGATTATCTCGCTTTCTTTTACTTTAAACGCCGGTATGAGGCAGGCGGGGCTTACCTTTCCGTTGAATATTACAGAACATGCTCCGCATTGCCCGGCAAGACATCCGGGTTTCGCGCCAAAGAGGCTAAAGCTGCCGCGAAGGATATCTATCAATCTGACACCGGCATCCCCGTTAAAGACAACATCCTCACCATTAAGAATAAAGTTAATTGTCATGCTGCCCCCACCTTACCATATCCCAAATGTCATTTCTTTTAAGCGGAATTGATTTAAAGCCATGATCCATAGCCTGGGAAACAGCCTGTAAAAACGCCGAAGGTATGCATGTAAAAGGAAGATCTCCGATTCCTTTTGCCTCGCCAGAAGACGATTCACTGTCTAGAAATTTAATATGAATTGGAGGAATTTCCATAGGAGAAAAAATTGTAAAATTTTCATACTGATTTCTGGGCAGCACACCGTTTTTATATTCTATGTTTTCAATGTATGCCCAGCCGAGCGCTTGAGCCGCGCTTCTTGAAAGACTGCGCTTTGCCCTGTTTAAAGAAATTATTTTTCCTCCGTCTATCGCGAGCCAGACACCTCTAATAATCGGGATACACTCTACAAGGTCTATAGTTACTTCAACTATAGCGGCGGCAAGCGCCGGCTTTTGAAACCCTGTGATATCGTCAACATCCCAAACGCCGCCCCTTATTAAACCTTTTTGCGATTTCATGGAACGGCGTATCGTAATTGGCAGCGGGTCCCGGAAGCGCTGCTTCTGGATGGAAGCGCAGCATTTTTCTACAAGTTTAGTGATTGCCGCTATATTACGTGATGAGCATGAGGGACCGGCGTCAGGCGCGTTTTCTGTGATGACTTTAACATTGTCAATCCCCATAATGTCGTTGGCGATTTTTCGCCAAATTCTGCCATAGTCTTCTGATGTTGTTATGCTTGTCGTAATTTCTACTACGCTGTCTTTGTTTAATGTTACTTCTACAGTATATGAATGATTATTTTCTGTGTCGTAAAGCAGAGAGTTACCCTGGTAACCGATCGCGATTCCTATACCCCTTGGGTTATCGCCTTTTTGCAAGGTTTTGCCTTTTCTGCTCTGGCGGAGCAGTTCATAAGATGTCCATTTTCTTGAATAATCACTCATCTTTAACGCTGTATTTATAAGCTCATCACCCAAAGGAGCGAGCTTTGCCAGTTTTGGCTGCGGCAGAGGTAAAATCGACTTTGTATTGATATTTTTAAGACGCCAAAGAGCAGGGTCATTGTTAACCGTGTCAGAAATAAGGGTAACATGACGCTCGGCAGCGAAGAACCCTTGAGCCATTCCAAAACCGCAGAAAGCGCTCTGCGGCGGAATGTTAGTATGGTTAGCCTTCGCTGTGAGTTTTAAATTTTTATAATCGTAAAGACCGAGCGCGCCAAGACAAACTTGATCCAGCATTTCTTTTTCGTTAACTGAATATGCGCCAAGGTTAACAAAAATATCGATAATTGTAGATGAGATATTACCGTTATCGTCGATAGTGCTAGCGATATGAACATTGGAAGCGCATCGTTTTGGCGTGTAAAGAAAGTCTTCCTCTCTGTTTAAGATAAGCCGTACAGGTTTTTTTGAAATAAAGGTGCAAAGGGCAGCATGGCAGGCGACAAGTGAAGGATACCATATTTTTCCGTCCATGTGAAGGTTAAGCGCTGTTGGCTTAACAGAAACAGAGTCCGCGCCAAGCCCAAGGCACGAAAGAACAGCCCGCTTTACGTGAAAGGGCCATTGTGTGGCAGTCATTACAACAAGCGGAGAGTTGTAATTGTTCGCGGGAATCTTCGCCGGAGGTTCGGCTTTCTTTTTTTTCTTTTCGTATTCGTCCATGTAAAAGGTAATAGCGCCTATTGGCTCTGCGTACCAGTGTTCCTGTATTCCTGTTTTATAACTTCCTGTTATTATAAAGCCGCTTTTTTCAAATTCTCCTTCCGTATTCCCGATTGTTATAACACGCTCATAAGCGGGTTCTCCATCCTTTACAGAAAAGACAGGTGTTTCATCTTCTGTTATAACCGCGCAGCCGGAAACAAGTTCATCCAGTTTTATTTTATCAGGTCCTAAAAGAATAGCGACAGGCTCTCCTATGTATGAGAGCTGAGTATTGGCAAGTATCGGTATATTTGAATTAACCAGGAGATTTTTACCGGGTATATCCTTGGCTGTTATAAGAGAAAAACCATCTGGAAGGCTTGGAACCTGTATACTTTTTAACTGACCCTTTGCTATTGGAGACCTTATTGTAACCGCGTATAACAAGTTTTGAGGGTAGATGTCTTCAAGGAAGGGCAGTTTTTCCATGTAAGGGTATTTTACTTGATTTTTTTATTGATTTCAATTATCATCTATTTAATTTTAATATATATAAACAGCCTAAGGATAAAAAATGCTTAATTTTTTATACACAGTATTAATATTTCCGATAGAAACCATAATAGAAATTTCATACCTTTTCATTTTTCGTTTATGCAAAAACCCGGCTTTATCTGTTTTAGGCGTATCACTGGTTGTAAGTATATTAATTCTTCCTCTGTATTTTATGGCCGAAAGGCTTCAAAAGGAAGAGCGTGATATTCAAAAGAAAATGAAGGCAGGTGTAGACAGGATTAAATCCGCATTTTCAGGCGATGAACGCTTTATGCTGCTTTCAACCTATTACAGACAAAATAACTATCATCCTGTTTACGCGCTTAGATCGAGTATTTCGCTTTTAATTCAGATTCCTTTTTTTATTGGAGCGTATCACTATATTTCTCATTTGGAATTAATAAGAGGCGTATCTTTTGGTCCAATTGCCAATATTGCAAAGCAAGATTCTTTAATCCAAATAGGAAATATTTCATTTAATTTTTTACCAATTCTTATGACTTTGATAAACTGCCTGTCAGTTTTTATATACACAAAGGGAGCCCCTTTAAAAGAAAAAATTCAGCTATACGGTATGGCAGCTTTGTTTTTTATTTTGCTTTACAATTCTCCTTCGGCTCTGGTTCTATACTGGACAAGCAACAATCTTTTTTCTCTTGTAAAAAATATTATTCAAAAAACAAAACATTCTAAAAGGATTATCTACGCGATACTGGCAGCTTTTTTGGCGCCGGTATGCGTTTATACATTATTTTTTCATGATGGGGTGTTTATTAGACGTCTCGCCTTATTTATGGCGGCATTTTTTGTTTTATTGTTACCTTTATTAACGTTAATCTGGAATAAAATAAAAATTAATATACCTCTCAATATTGCGGCGTTAGAAAATTTCCCAAATTCCTTAACAAAAATCAATTTTTTGCTTTCTTTGGCAGGTATTTTTTTATTAACCGGTTTTTTAACTCCGGCAAGTCTTATCGCTACAAGTGTGGAAGAATTTTCATTTCTTGGTCATTTCGCCTCGCCGCTGCCTTATATTGGTTTTACGGTGCTGCAGGGTATCGGGTTTTCGTTATTGATTATTTCAATTTATTTTCTTTTTGATACTCGAATAAAAAATATAATTGCTTTGCTTGTTACTATATTGTTTCTTATTCTTCTAGTGAACACACTGACATTTACTGATAAATACGGAATAATGACAGCGAATTTATCTTTTGAAAAATTTGAAAGTCTGCCTTTTAAGCAGTCATTGATTAATATGGCAATAATAATAGCCGTATGTTTTATGGTTTTATTTTTAATTTTATTAAAAAAGAAAATGATATTTTTATCATTGCAAATTATACTGGTTATTGCTTTATTTTCGTATGGAATATTTAACATTTTAAATATTATAAAAGATTTTAAGAATGAATCTCCTGTTACGAGCTCTGAAAAGAAAGATTTGTTTTCTTTTTCCAAAACGGGTAAAAATGTCCTTGTAATAATGCTTGATAGAGCCGTTTCATGTTTTTTTCCTTTCATAATTGAGGAAAAACCGGAATTAGCGGATAAGTTAAGAGGATTTGTGTATTATCCCAATACAATAGCGCCGGGACGTTATACTATTCACGGACTTCCCGGAGTTTTTGGAGGTTATTATTATACACCATATGAAATACATAATAGGGATGATCAAACACAAATGGATAAGTTATCCGAAGCAGTACAAGTAATGCCAAGAATATTTGAGGAGAATAATTTTAATGTATATGTTGAAAATATGCCTTTTATAGGTAAAAATGATTTTGAAGAAAATAATAATATAAAAATTGAATATAATAATAACGCATTTACAAAAAATTATGTGAATGAAAATGGAATTAATATTTTTAATTACTATGAGATATTATATAAAAATCTTTTAAGATTTTCATTTTTTAAGGCATCTCCGGTTTTTTTACATAAATTGTTTTATGATAACGGAGATTATCTTTCGGTTTACGAAGCAAATAAAAATATAACAAAACATACGATAGACAATTATTCATTTTTATATAATCTGCCGTTTATTACTGAGGTTGCGGATAATAATAGAAATCAATTAATATTAATTTATAATTTATTAACACATGCTCCCGCTTTTTTGGAATTACCTGATTATCTGCCAGCCAATAATGTAACTGACAGGAATGAAGGCATTTTTTCTGATGAAAATCATTATTATGTAAATATGGCTTCGTATCTGCTTCTTACTAAATGGTTTGATTTTTTAAAAGAAAATGATGTTTATGACAACACAAGGATAATAATCGTATCAGATCATGGTAACTCATATATGAATCAGATTCCCAATGATATTAAACTGCCAAATGACAGATGGCTTAGGTATTATAACGCGTTATTATTGGTTAAAGATTTTAATCGTGATTTTGAGTTAAAAACAGATTATACTTTTATGTCCAATTCCGATGTGCCTCATATCGCGTCAGAAGGCTTAATAGAAAAAATGGTAAATCCATTTACAAAAAAAGAGATGCTTATAAATAAAAATAACGGATATATTGTCACAACATCAATGAAATATCAAATACGAGAAATGAAAAAATATAAATATAACATTAGTGACGATGAATGGCTTCTTGTTCATACTGATATTTTTGATCCAAAAAACTGGAGCGTTTATAAACCTTAATCGCTAAAATAAACTGAAATATTTACCAAGGATATCTTTTAAAAGATTGGCGTTTCTGTAATCCTTTGTCTTATCCGCGTCATAACAGCAGATGGGACGCAGCTCATCCATGAGTTTTAATAAATCTAAAGTTGAAGGTGTCTTTCTGTTAATGCGAAGGATACGGCTGTAATCTGTAAGTGAGGGCATCTCATCGGCGGAAAGCAAAGATTCATCGAGCCTTTCGCCGGGTCTAAGCCCTATGTATTCAATCTTTATTTCTGTTTCAGGTTCATAACCCTGGAATCGAAT
>JGI24695J34938_10000235_pt1 | contig 52917 bp, 50 predicted proteins | sample TergutCo191P3_FD_34938 | JGI IMG/M metagenome (IMG submission 34938)
TTGCGGCTCGTAAAGACAGACCTGAAGTTTTAATGTCCGATTTTGAAGAAGCGCGTGATAAAGTGCTGATGGGTGTTGCGCGCAAGACTCTGGTTGTCTCCGATAAAGAACGGCGCATGACGGCGGTTCATGAGGCTGGGCATGCTTTACTTCATTATTTTTTAAAAAACGCAGACCCGCTTCATAAAGTTACGATTGTGCCGCACGGACGCGCTCTTGGCATGGCTTTGTCGCTTCCCGAAGAAGACAGTTACAGCAGATCGAAAGGCTGGATTGAAGATCGAATAGCGATTTGTTACGGCGGCTGGCTTGCCGAAAAACTTTTCTACGACGAGACTACAACCGGCACCAAGGACGATATTAAAAAGGCGACAGAAATGGCGCGTAACATGGTCTGCGAATGGGGAATGGCTGACGATTTGGGTCCAATCGCGTATGGTCAGGAAGACGAACCGATTTTCATCGGCAAAGAAATCGCCCGCCATAAAGATTATTCCGAGGATACCGCTCAGCGGATAGACAGAGCCGTTAAGGAAATTACCGACCGCTCCAGAAAAAACGCCGAAACAATTCTCGCTTCCCGCAAAAATGATTTAGAAAAACTCGCAGACGCTCTTCTGGAACGTGAAACGCTGATAGACGAAGAAGTCCGCAAGCTAATCGGCTTACCTTCCAAAGAGGAGGCGGTATGAATGATTATTAAAAATATTTTTTCTTTCCTACGCGCTCCTGCGAACCGCAGGTTTGTTGCACCTTTGTGGTTTGTTTTCTTCTTATTTATTTTTTCTTTTATTCTTAATGCGCAGGTGAGCGATGATTCGCAGGCAGCGCAGAGATATGTTCAATGGATAAAACAGGCGATCGAAAATGAAAATTGGGCCGAGGCGCAGACAGGTTTATCGCGCGGTTTGGATTTTGAAACTGTATCGTCCGATTTATCTTTTCTTAATGCGCTTTTCCTGATTAAAAACGCATCGAGTCCTGTAGCTGTTATTTATTATCTTGACAGAGCGATTGATACCGATCGATGGATTGAGTATGAAAAAAACCGCGCTTTATTATTAAAAGCAAATCAATTAATTATTATCCGCGATTATTATAAAGCGCTTGATTGTCTTGATCAGATAAAAAACGCGGCGGAGCAGATGAGAGCGGATGCAGCGTATTTTCGGCTTCTTGCTTACCGGGGAATGTCCTCCGGGGGAAGAACCGGTTTTACAGCGGGTTATAACAGTGTTCAATCTCTGCGTCAATTCAGAAGTCTTGTGCTGACAACTATGGACGCTTTCCCCCGCGACAGCCGCCCGCTTCGGGTCTTTCTTGAATATGCGCTGAGTTCGCTGCATGATACCCGCAATAGAAAACCGTCTCCGTCTGCCGGAATCTTCGCCGGAAACAGCGATCTTCTTGAAGGCGATCTCAGTCTTATGGAACTTATTTTAAGGCGGCTTCCGTTTTTACTGGAAAACGATCCGGAACTGGCGTGGATGGCTGCTCCTTTTATCAGGGATATTAATGAAGCGCGGAGATTAGTCGCTTCTTACCGCTCAGGCGGAATACCCGGTGTTCAAAACAGGGATTTTAAGCCTCATCCTGAATCAATTCCTGCCGCGCTCAACCTCGGGTTGTTAGATGACATTGAAGCCTGCGAAGAATTGTTTTCGGGAGGCGTTTCGCATAACAATCCTGTTTCATTGTATTTTAAACCGAACGGCAATCCTGTGCTTAACAGTGATGTTATAACGCGCGCTTTTAATCTTTTACGCAGCGAAGAGGGACGCGATTTTTTCACGCAAAAATTGCTTTCTTTTACCGGAATTATTTACGCCGATGAAGATAACGACGGGTATTTCGACAGTTTCGCGCAGTATGAGTCCGGCATTATTAAATTATTCGAGTATGACACGGAGCAAAAATACGCTTCTGATTTTTTAATTTTTTTTGATGACGGTATTCCCGATTATGCGATAATACGCGTAACAGGGCAGAGTATTAACGCTCATGTTAACTGGGAACGCGTTTCTTCTGCTGCGCGTTATCCCTTTGTCGATCAGGTGATACTCGGAAATCCGATTTCAAAACCAAATGAGATTATAAAATTCGGTCCGGCTGTTTATCAATACGCGCCTGTTTCATTTATCACTCTGGGCGGCAGCAATAAACGCGAAGGAATATTTTTCCCTGTGCCGGATTATCGGCATATTGAATTCAGCTATCGCACGCTTGTCTTGAATTGTTCAAGTATTACGCGATCAAGTCCGGAAATTCACCGCGCGGAAGAAATTTTTTATATGAACCGCGGTATAATTCAGAAAGCCGCTGAATTTATAAATCAAGAATCAATTTCTATTACTGATTTTGAAAAAGGGTATCCTGTTATTCAGCACATTGATTTGGATCAGGACGGCAGAATGGAAACAATCAGGCGCTTTCGCCGCCCGCCGCCGGATACTGACAGGCAGGAATTATTAAATTACCGTAATTTTATTGAGTCATCGGAGAGTGACTGGCGCGGGGACGGAAAATTTAAAACAAAAGAAGTGTATCTGGAAAACGGCACAGTTGTTTATTATTTTGATATGGACGGCTCAGGACAATGGACGCAATCAGAAACAGGAAACCGGAAATAAAAGATGAAAAAAAGTTTTATAATTTTATTTATTTTATTTTTATTTTCATGTCAGAGTATAAGTAATTCTGATACTGAAAAAAAACCGTCAAGGACTACAAGCGAGATAAGACTGAGCGATATCGAAGAGCGTCTTAATGACAGTCCTGTTAAGGCTCTAAGTATTATTTTTTTATACGAAGAAATTTACGCCGGTTTGGAAAGTGATGATTGGGAAAAGTTAGCTGAATTAAAAAAGCAGGCGAATGATAATCTGCTTGCGTTACGCGAAAAGGCGGTTAACGAAGAAAGATGGGACGATGTTTTATCGTACAGCAGATCAATTTCCAGTATCGGTATTTCAAATAATATTGCCGCAGAAATCGCGGCTTTTACTCTTGCGTATGCAAAAAATTTATTGCTTCAAGACGAAAAGGTCAGCGCGTTTTTAACCGCTGTACGCGCTCATGAATTAAAGCCGCTCGAATTTAATGACGCGCTTTTATTTTTAGAAAAAGCGGTTGAAGCAAGACAGCGGCGCGCGGCGGCTTACTTTTTAGCTGCGGCAGAGAGAGCAGGCGGCAGAAATATTCCTCCCGCGTTACGCGAATACGCATCGGGACGCGACACTGTTACAGATATGATTAAAGGAGTCGCCACAGTCATTGTTGACAGAGGTTTTAAAATTGAAAGAGGCATGACTTACCGCGACAGAATCGGAGGCTCAGCGTTTTTTATTGACGCGTCCGGTTTAATGATTACCAATTATCATGTTATTTCCAGCGAAGTTGATCCAAAGCAAAAAGGTTATTCGCGTCTTTATATCCGCATGGGAGATTCGACAAGTCCGCTGATTCCGGCGCGCGTTGTCGGCTGGGATAAGGCTTTGGATCTCGCTTTATTAAAAACTGAAATTGAAACCGAATATGTTTTTTCCGTCATTGATCGCGTAATTCCGCGCGTAGGCGATACAGTGCTTGCGATCGGCTCTCCGCTTGGATTGGAAAAAACCGTTACATCGGGAATTGTTTCCGCGCTTGGAAGACGCATTTTACAAATAGGCGATTCAATTCAGATTGATGCGGCGTTAAACAGCGGCAATTCGGGCGGACCGGTAATTGATAATCAAGGGCGGCTTGCAGGCGTCGCTTTTTCCGGAATTGCCCAGCATCAGGGATTGAATTTCGCCATCCCCGCAGAAATGCTCGCAGCGGCGCTTCCTGCGATGTTAAACGGCGGAAAATCACAGCGGCCATGGCTTGGATTATCGTTATGTGAAGATTTTTACGGAGCTGAAATTATTTATAGCTTTCCCGGTACGCCGTCCTCGGAACATCGGTTAAAAGAAGGGACTTTTATTAAAACGATAAACGGAAAAAACATAACCGCGTCTCAGGGAGGATTAATTCCCGCGCTGCAAAAAGAAGTTTTTTTATCAAAACCCGATGAGCTTATCGCGTTTGAAATTGCCGGCAAAGACGGAACGATAAAAAAACATATAATGCTGACAGCCGTGCGTCCTGAGCTGCCTTTGCTTGACGCTGCAAAAGTAGACAGACGGGAAAAAATCGCAGCGCCGCTTTTTGGGATGATTCTTTCTCCGCTTCCGTCAACAATTATTTCGTCTAACTTCCGCGTAGATAAAGTTGTCCGCGGCTCTGTCGCAGACAGCGGCGGAATCTCGGAAGATGATCCGATTTCTATCGGTCGTTTTCGCATAATGGAAAAAGAAGAAATTGCCGTGATGGAAGTTAATATTAAAAAACGCCGGATGGGTTATCTGGAAACTTATATGCAGCTTATGAATTGGCTGGATTCACCGGACACTTTGTGAAAAATTTTATCGTCTCATTTCAGGCTTTTCCGATATCTGAAGTTTTTGAAAAGGCTCATATAATTATAAATTTTTGCGTGTTTTTCGCATAGAATCTATAAGCGCTTTTTCAAAAGAAACTCTCAGTGATGTTGAAAAATCATCGAGGCATTTATTTACAGTATTTAATAAGTCTGTTGGGACATCTTTTTCCGGTTTGAATAGTTCGAAAACTTCAATTTCTAAAGCATTTGCCAAGTTTGCTAAGGATAATGGTGAAACCCAGCCTCTTTTTGTCTCTATATCGGATAAATAATTGGTCGAAATACCCATTTCTTCAGCTAATTTTGCTTGAGTCCATCCTTTTCTCTGACGGTATCGTTTGATATTTTTGCTTAAAATGTTGCGTAATCCTGTCTCATCCATAATATTCAGTCCTTTACCTTGAATATGATATTGTGGTATTGACTTGACATAATTTCAAACAGGTATTACTATTAAATAATAAACAAGGTATTACCAGTATTTATCTCTAAATATGGGTTAATTCATATGTAATACCTTAAAATTTTTAGGAGGATCAAATGATTAGAAAAGAAATTGGGTTGGGAATGCTGATAGTGATGTTAGTATTCGGAATGTCGATTGTTGGTTGTAAAGACGAACCTGAGCCTGAACAGGAACCAAACAACAAATTTTATGGTACTTGGGTTCAAGCGTCTACAGTGAGCGATGTTTCATCTCTTTCTGCCGCAGCCCAAGCCGCAGGTATGGGGGAATCATCTAGTGGAATAATTCATATCAAAGATGGGGATCAATGGTACAAACAAGATCTTAGTTTATTGTGGTATTATTTTGAAAATTCGACTTATACTTTTTCCACAACATCATCCGGTACTAGAAGTGCAGCCGTAAGTTATACATTTACCGAAACCCAAATTACTGCAGGAGGTGAAACTAAATCGTATACATTTACAACTAAGCAATCTGGCGGTGATCGTGTTGATATTCTTAAATGGGACGGTAAGATTTTGTTGAAAAGAACTATGATTCTATGAGTGCCGTTAGCGGTAAAACACATACTCAAGATCAATTGGATCATTATTCAGATCAAAACAATCCAAATAATGAAACAGATTTTACGGCACATAACAAACAATAACTGCTCCGCCGCCGACAAGCGGCGGCAGTTACCTAGAACATTAAATGACATATAAGCTCTAAAAATTTTTATTTATCTGTTATTTTTCCGTGCTCTCTGAAACTCCACCAGTTGTTTTCCGAAAAAATTATATGATCGATAAAATGAAGTCCGAGGATTTTCGCCGATCCACTAAGGCGTTCTGTGATTTCATCGTCTTCGGGAGAACTAATTAACTGCCCCGAAGGATGGTTATGCGCAACGCAAAACGCTGTGGCTCTGTCTTGGATAATATCCGCGAAAACTTCGCGCGGATGTACAATAGTTTTATTTACTAAACCGATTGTAACAATTCTTACAGCTAACACTTCATGCGCGCCGTTCAATGACAAACTGATAAAACGCTCCTGCTTGCGGTCGGCATAATGACGCACAAGAGAAAAAATATCAATCGGCTTCTTGATAATCGCCGAGAAAGATCCGTATCTTCTTCTGCCGAATTCCAGCATTGCCGCGACCGCACATGTTTTTGACGGTCCCATTCCAGGCAGATTTGAAATATCCTTAACAGAAGGGATTTCTTTGCTGCTGTCAAGAAGAGTCATAATGTCGCCGGAAAGTTCATTTACGTTCCTTCCGTGAATGCCTGTGTTTAACAAGACAGCAAGCAGCTCTTTATCCGAAAGCGAAGCTGCTCCGCGTGTTAGAAGCTTCTCACGGGGACGCAGTTCCTGCTGCAAACCGGAGAAAGCATTTTTTTCATGATTGTTTTTCATACCTATATATGGGTTGAAAGCGCCGAAAAACATGACTGAAAATTATAAAAAAAATTAAATATTTCCTTTTTTTCTGCCGAATTGCTTGACAAATATTTCCAAATAATCCATATTTATAATAGTTGAACAATTAAACAACTATGAAATTGAAATTGAAATAGGAGCCTATATGAAGAAAACAGTTCAAATAACCTGCGATTGTGACGTAATCCACGAAAAAATCGTTAAAAAAGTACGCGCGGCTATCCCTAAAGAAGAGGTTTTTAATGATCTTGCGGACCTGTATAAAATGTTTTCTGACAGTACCCGCGTGCGAATCTTATGGGCGCTTTCCTGCCACGAAATGTGTGTCTGCGATTTGGCAGTTTTACTCGGAATGACAAAATCCGCGATTTCGCATCAGCTTAAACTTTTACGCCTTACTAATCTTGTTAAAAATAAAAAAGAGGGGAAAATCGTTTTTTATTCGCTTGACGATGATCACGTCAAAGATATTTTCGAGAAAGGTTTTGAGCACATTAGAGAGAAGTAAACAGTGAATACTAAACAATGAACAGTGAATATTGAACAATAGGCAGCGCCCAAAGGAGTTTTATATGAAAATTAATTTTAGCGAGAGACAAAATTTTATCAGGTTGATAATCGGAGCAGTATTGCTGGCAACCGGAATATTTTTTGATAACTTCCGTTTTTTTATTCCGCATTCCTCATTACTAATTCCGTATTATACAATTGCAATAACGATTTTTATTATTGCGTATTTTATACTTGGTATCGATATAATCTGCCGCGCTTTAAGAAATTTAATACGCGGGCAATTGTTTGATGAAAATTTTTTGATGAGCGCCGCTACAATCGGAGCTTTTTTAATCGGGGAAGCGCCTGAAGCCGTCGCTGTTATGTTGTTTTTTCAAGTAGGCGAGTATTTTCAGGAGAGAGCGGTTGAAAAATCTAAGAAGTCGATAACTGATTTGATGGACATTAGACCCGATTATGCCAATTTGAAAAGAGACGGCGAAATCATAAAAGCAGCGCCTAACACTGTTTGTATCGGAGATTTTATTATTGTAAAACCCGGGGAAAAAATTCCATTGGACGGAATCGTGACAGAAGGCAAATCGATGATCGATACTTCGGCTTTAACAGGCGAATCTGTTCCAAGAAAGGCGCAGATTGACAGCACGGTTTTATCGGGCTGCGTTAACATGAGCGGTATGCTTACTATCAAAGTGACAAAAACTTTTGGCGAGTCAACCGTTTCAAAAATTATCGACCTAGTGGAAAATTCTTCCGGTAAAAAAGCAAAGACAGAAAAATTGATAACAAAGTTCGCCCGTATCTACACGCCTGTTGTCGTATGCACAGCTGTTTTACTCGCCGTTCTGCCGCCTCTGCTCATGAGCGCAGATTGGAGTATTTGGATTCGCCGCGCATTAGTATTCCTTGTAATTTCCTGCCCGTGTGCGTTAGTCCTTTCTATCCCGATGGGATTTTTCGCTGGGATCGGGAGAGCGGCGAAAAACGGCATTTTAATAAAGGGCGGCAACTTTCTTGAGGCTTTTAATAATGTTAAAACAGTTGTGTTCGATAAAACCGGCACTTTGACAGCCGGTGTTTTTAAAGTTACGTCGATTGAAAGCGCAGGTGGTTTTTGCGAAACGGAAATTTTAGAGTTTGCAGCTAACGCTGAGAGTTTTTCCAATCATCCGATCGCGTTATCCATCATGCAAGAATACGGGAAAGATATTAAAAAAGAAAACTTAAACGAATATACCGAGATCGCGGGCTGCGGAGTGAGCGTTAAACGAAACGGAAAAATAATTCTTGCCGGTAATAAAAATTTGATGGAGAGAAATAATATCGAGTTTTCTGAATCTGCAAAGACAGGCACAAAAGTTTATATCGCCGCAGATAATAAATTCGCAGGCTGCATTGTCATCTCTGACGAAATTAAAAAAGACAGCCGCGCCGCGATTGAAGCGCTTAAATCCAAAGGCGTGGAAAAAACAATCATGCTGACAGGAGATTCTTCTTCTATTGCGAAATCAACCGCTCTGGAACTCGGTCTTGATGAATTTTTCGCGGAACTTCTGCCGAACGAAAAAACGGAGAAGATGGAAGAAATTAAAAAACGGCAGAAAGACGGCGTTTTTGCGTTTGTCGGGGACGGCATCAATGACGCGCCGTCCCTTGCGTTAGCTGACATTGGCATTGCGATGGGAGCTCTGGGCAGCGATGCGGCGATCGAAGCCGCCGATGTAGTGCTGATGACGGACGAGCCGTCAAAATTACCGCAGGCGATAGACATTGCGCGGATAACAAAAAGAATTGTTTATCAAAATATAATTTTTTCCTTAGGAATAAAAGCGGTTTTTCTAACTCTTGGAGCTTTTGGCGCCGCAAATATGTGGGAAGCGGTTTTTGCGGATGTCGGTGTATCGCTTCTGGCGGTTTTAAATTCGATGAGAATTTTAAGAGTAAAATAATCTGTATGATTAAAATACTCTTGTTTTATGTAAATAAATACCTCAATATAAAGTAATGGTAGACAAGAAAAAAGTGCAGTTGATAAGAGCCGCGTCTATTACAGCTTTGATAGGCAATGCGGTTCTTGCCGCGATTAAAATCGGAACAGGTATTCAATCAGGAAGTCTTGCCGTTGTCGGCGACGGCATCGATTCCTCCGTTGATGTTTTAATCGCGATCATGTCATTAATTGTTGCGCGGATTATTTCCCGTCCCGCTGATGAAGATCATCCGTGGGGGCACGGGAAAGCCGAGACTGTCGCGACAGCGCTTCTTTCTTTTATGCTTTTTTTCGCGGGAGCGCAGCTAATTTTAAATTCCGGAAAAGAAATAATTTTCAGCGTTGAACGCGAAGTTCCTTCTCTTCCGGCAGTTATCGGCACTTTTATTTCGATCGCCGGAAAATTACTGCTTGGCTGGATGCTGTACACATTCGGGAAAAAATCAAATTCATCAATGTTAAAAGCGAATTCAAAAAATATGTTCGCCGACGTCATACTTTCCGCCGGTGTTCTTACCGGTCTTGGCTTGTCGATGATTTTTAATATCGCAATTATCGATTCAATTTTCGCTCTTCTTGTCGGTTTATGGATATTAAAATCCGCGCTCGAAATTTTCCACGAAGCAAATGCCGAGCTAATGGACGGCGGCTCGGATAAATCATATTACATGGAAGTTTTTGAAGCCGTAAAATCCGTCGAAGAAGCCGGGCATCCTCACCGCGTACGAATGAGACGCATCGCCGGAATGTGGGCTATCGATATCGATATTGAAGTTCCCGGAAACAAAACAGTTTTGGAAGGTCACTGGATCGCGTTCAAAGTCGAGAAAGCGATCAAGGAGCGCCTCGATAATGTTTACGATATCATGGTTCATGTTGAACCGAAAGGAAACATGGAAGATGAAGGTTACGGTTTATCCGAGGGTTGATTATCGTATGTTGTGATTGTCAATAATTCTGTCTCATGTAATTTTTTCCTCCTGAAAATACGCCATTATTTCAAAATACCCGCCATTGTCAAACTCAATTTTATCTGGTAATATGAAAAAAATCAAAAGAGAGGACATAATGCTGGATATTGGTCAAATTCATATAAATGAATACGAAATAGAAGATGACCGATCCAGAAATTTTGTCACGGCAGAAGCGCCGGGAAGAATCCATTTTCTGGGTGAATTAGCGCCGAATCTGGATGAAAAGAGAGAATCTGGGTTTTTTCTGTCCGCGGCGATAGACCGTTTTATACGAGTCGCCGTTAATTTCAGGAAGGACACTTCATTCCGCTTCTACGCCGCCGACCTGAACGAGCGTAAAAGAAGCACTCTTATCAATTTGAAATTTAAACGCGAAGATCGATGGGCGAATTATCTTAAACCGGCGATTTATCTTTTTGCTGAATTAGGCTACATGACGAAGGGGCTCAATTTTTCTTTTTGCGGAAATATCCCTCAGCATATCGGGCTTGCTTCTTCGACAGCAATAGAAACAGCGGCGGCAGTCGCGCTGCGAAAACTTTTCCGCTCGCAAATCGGCGATATCGAGATTGCGCAAAAATTAAAGGAAGCGCATTTTTCGATTTTTAATAACTCGATTCCGCTCGCCGATTTTTTAGTTTGTATGTGCGCCCGCAAAGATCATTTCCTTGTTATCGATTCGGCGGAGAACGATATCAAACTGATAAAATCGCCGTTCTCCCGTTTCAGATTTTTACTTGTCGATTCGCGCGTTCCCCGGATTGGAACGGAAAGCGAAATTAATTCGCGCAGATTCGATATCTTAAAAGGTTTGGAACTTCTTTCGCATAAACACGACGGCGTCAGCTACAAAGATTTCGCTTCCTCGGATCTTCTTGATGTGTTAGGTGATTTTCCGGAGCAGATTCGCCGCAGATGTATCCATGTTGTTGAAGAAATTCGCAGAGTAAGCGACGCGGCGGACGCGTTAGAACGATGCGATCTCGCCTCGCTCGCCAAAATAATTTATCACTCTCATGAAAGTTTGCGGGACCTTTTCGAAATCAGCTGCCCGGAAATTGACTGGCTTGTAAAACGAGCGCAGGAAATTGAAGGAGCGGCAGGCTCAAGAATGACAGGCATCGGCATGGGCGGAAGCACTTACACAATAATCCGGCGCGAGCTGGTTGATGAATACAAAAGCCGGCTTGATGATTACGAGCGAATCTTCGGTTTTCGTCCCGTAATTTACGAAGTTGGCATCGCGTCAAAAGCGCGTGTTCTCCCGGCGAAAAAGAGCGAATATGTTTAAAATATTATTAACTAATGATGACGGAATAACTTCTGCCGGAATCAGACTGCTCGCGAAATCGCTGCGTAACGCGGGTCACAGAGTTTTTCTTGTAGCTCCTGATAAAAATCGATCAGGATGTTCGCACTGTATAGAATTTTTAAGAAAACCTCTCAAGTTAGCTGAAATTGAAGAAGACACGTGGTCATGCTCCGGCACGCCTGTTGACTGCGTCATTACCGCGCTTCTTGGAGGAATCCCGGAGATTTGCATATCGACAGAAAGCTCCGCTTTAAATATGGAAAGAGCGCCGGATTTAATTCTCTCAGGGATCAATGCAGGCGCAAATCTTGGAACAGATATAGTTTATTCAGGGACTGCGGCGGCGGCAAGACAAGGGAGTTTTTTCGGGATTCCGTCTGTCGCTTTATCCCTTGTCGAAAGCGATATCCCGTGGCAGTGGGAATCTGTAATTTCGTATATAACAGAAAAACTTGTATCGATAATGGGCTACTGGAAAGCCGGTTCGTTTGTCAATGTGAACTTTCCCAATATTCAAAAAAAACCGTCATCGCTTGTTCCGGCTTTCTGCTCCGCTCGTTTTTACAATGATCGTATCGTAACTTTTATTTCACCCGAAGGCGGCAGATATTGTTTTGCTAAACCGGGTAAGGTTGATAATGTTCCGGAAGAAGGCTCCGACTGGGCGGAAGTTTTAAAAGGAAACGCCGCAATCAGCGTTGTTATGTCACAGCCGTCTGTCATTAATGTATAATACGGAATGTGAAATTATTAGTGTTTAATATATAATATTTGGTGTATAATACGGAATGAGGAATTATTTGGGAGGATAAATTCTGAATGACAGATAATGAGAAGCCGGAAATCACAGAAGGAAAAGAACCTCAATCCGATGAAAAATTTCAGGAAGGCGTGCGTCTTTACAACATGAAAGAATGGCACAAAGCTCTGGAAGAATTAAAAAAGACCAATCAATCCGCTTTAACTTTCGAAGAAAAAATGGAGCTCTCTTATTATCTTGGTTTATGTTATACGAAACTCGAACGCTACGAAAACGCGCTTATCCATCTTGAGCAGGTTGTCACAGCCGGCATCGATATTCTCAGAGTCTTTCAATGCCGTATGACTCTGGCTTATATTTATGTTATAACCAAACGTGTCCGCATGGCGGAATACGAATTAAAAAGGCTTCAATCAAGCGGGCTGGAATCGCCGCTTCTATATAACACTCTCGCATACGCGGCATGGATGCAGAAACAGCATAAAAACGCCATCGACCTCTACGAAAAAACTTTGGAAATCGATTCTGAAAACGCCACCGCGATGAACAGCATGGGTTATATTCTTGCCGATACCGGAAAAGATATTATGCGCGCGCTTCGTCTTTGCAAAAAAGCAGTCGATTACAGACCGGAAAACCCGGCGTATCTTGATTCGCTCGGCTGGGCTTATTATAAAAGCGGCGAATTGCTGGAAGCGCGAACATGGCTGCGCCGCGCTCTGGAAATTGCGCCTAACGAGGAAGATATCAAAAGACATTTTAAGATTGTATCGGGAGAGAAAGTTTGAGGTTAATAGTTAAAATACTTATAATATTTTTGCTGTCAACCGCGCTTTATGCGCAGCCGGTAACAGGCGGCACAGGACCCGACGCGCTTACTGCCGCTGATGAATTCAGGCTGGGCGTTCACGCTTTTAACAGATTTTCTTATAATGAAGCGATACTCTCTTTTGAGCGCGCTCTTTCGTTCCGTCCCGGCGAGCCTCTCATTTTAGACTGGCTTGGAAAAGCATATTATCGTTCAGGCTTTGAAGAAACCGCGCTGCGGCAATGGCGCGCCGCTCTTGATGTTTACGGCAGAAATTCCGGAATAGGAATGCTGTTAAACGCAAGAATTGAAACTGTCGCTAACAGGCGTTATCTTATGCCTGTCGCGGATGACGGAGTGCGTTATGTGGGAGCTGGCAAGTATCCGGGAAAATTTAATGATACTATTTTTTACAGGCAGCCGACATCAATATTGGCGAATAACGACGGCTCGGTTTGGATAGTAGCGTTCGGCAGTAACGAGATAGTCAGAGTCGACGTAAACGGAATAATCAGAGAGAGAAGACGCGGACCGATAAACGGTTTTGACCGTCCTTACGATCTGGTGCGCGGTCATGACGGTCGAATGTATCTTTCCGAATACCGGGGAAGCAGAGTGAGCGTTCTTGATGCGAACGGAAACTGGCTTTCTTACATCGGCTCCAGAGGATTAAAACCCGGGCAGCTTGTCGGACCTCAGCATCTTACAATCGATGAAGACGGATATCTTTACGTTGTAGATTACGGCAACAGGCGCGTTTCAAAATTCGATCCTGACGGCGCGTATATTCTTTCTTTCGGAACAAAGAGCTCGATTTTTCCGGGAATGTTATCGCCGACAGGAATCGCAGCCGGCAACAGCAGAATTTATGTTGCAGATAACGCGGCTAAATCGATTTATATGTTTGATCCTAACGGAAACTATATCGGACGCCTCGCTGCCGAAAATCTTCAAAACCCCGAGAGCCTTCGATTCCTTTCCGACGGAACAATTCTCGCCGTTGACGGCAACAGAGTAATTCAGATTGATCTTGATTCGGCGATTGTCCGCGAGCTTGGAATTACAAGCACTCCTAGCGCGGTGTCTTCTGCGAAAGTGCGCATAACAGGCGCGGACATGGATAGGAACGGCAGCATCGTCACCGCTGATTTTAACGGAAGCGAAGCGCCGATTTTTACCCGCTTTGACGATTTAGCTTCCGGCTTTTTTGTGCAGATACGCAATGTAGACGCAAAAGATTTTCCGCGCGTCATTGTTCAATTAACGGTCGAGGACAGACTTCGCCGCCCGATAGTCGGTCTTGATAACAATAATTTTTTGATCACAGAAGGCGGACGATATGTAGCGGAGCAAACTTTTTTCTCTCCCGGATTCAATCATCAAGGCGCAGATTTTTCTCTTCTTATCGAACGCTCCGCCGCTTCTCAGCCTTTCCGCGGCGATTTGACAGCGGCAAGCCGCGACATAAGCCGCGCTCTGCAGGAAATGGGTAACTCAAACATTGTCTCTGTAGTGAGCGCGGGAACTCAGCCGCGCCGCGAACAGCTTACAAACACTTTGGAAAACGCAGTGCGCGGTTCTGGTGATTCTTACAGTCCGCGCTGGCGGTTTGATCTGGCTCTCCGCCTTGCCGCCACCGATTTATTAAACGCCGCTCCGAAAAGATCAGTCGTGTATATCGGATCTGGCGGCATCGGCGATCTTGCGTTTGAACAATACAGTCTCTCGGAGATGACAAGTTATCTTGCGAATAACGGAATTTCATTTAACGCGATTATTATAGGCGGCGGTGAAATTTCCGCCGAAATCGAATATTTATGCGGACAAACCGGCGGCAAAGCGATGCACTTGTTTCGTCCGCGCGGAATCGGCGAACTTATAAAAAGCGCCGCGGACGCTCCCAGCGGTTTATATAGCTTAACGTACAATTCCAATCTGCCCACAGACTTCGGACGCGCTTGGCTCCCCGTGGAAGCTGAGGTTTATTTACTGGAAAGATCAGGCAGAGATAATACCGGCTACTTCCCGCCTCTGGAATAATAAATATTTTTATATAATTATTATTTTAGAACAATATCAATTTTTTTATGGATATTTCTTTTTGAAACCTTCTACTCTGGCGTTTACAGTTTCGTTTAACGGTGAATTTTCTCCGCGCGCGAGGTAATGATAACCGAGACCCGCAATCATGGCGGCATTATCTGCGCATAAATCAAGAGGAGGGAAAATACAGCGAAAACGGGATTGCTGCGCCAGCTGCTGCCGAAGATAGCTGTTAGCCGCAACTCCTCCGCCTGCAACAATTGTTGTAAGACCGGTATCGTTCGCGGCGTTTAAAAGCGCGCGTAATAGAGTATCCACAGCGGTTTTTTGGAAAGAAGCTGCGATATCTTCGTTAGTATGGTTTCCTTTTTTTTTCTTAAATTGATCAAGTTGATTTATAACCGCGTTTTTCAAACCCGAGTATGAAACATCGTAACGATGCTCGCCCTTGTGAAGAGACGGCAGAGGAAAACAAAACGCGCCGCTGTCTCCGTTACGCGCCATTTTATCAATAACCGCTCCTCCGGGATAGCCGAAATTATAATATTTTGCCACTTTATCAAATGCTTCGCCTGCGGCATCGTCAATCGTTGTTCCTAAAACTGTTATATTGTCAAAATTATCCGCTCTGCAGATAATTGTATGCCCCCCTGACACAAGCAAACCCAAGAATGGATATGCAGGACGCTCATCCCTTTGTTCTTTGTTGCTTGTTAACATCGGCGCGTATAAATGAGCAAGCATGTGATTAACGCCGATAAACGGAATGTTACGCGACCACGCAAACGCTTTAGCGAACGAAAGACCGACAAGCAAAGCTCCCAAAAGTCCGGGGCGGTTTGTTACGGCGACTGCATCAATGTCCGTTACGTGCAATTGCGCTCTTTCAATAGCTTCTTTTGTAACTGCGTAAATCCATTCGATATGTTTTCTGCTGGCGATCTCGGGAACCACTCCGTTCCACGGCGCATGAAACGGTATTTGAGTTTTTATTACATTGGAAAGAATTTTTTCACCGTCCTGCACAACAGCTGCCGCGCATTCATCGCAGGATGTCTCGATGCCAAGAACCTTCATTTATTGAATTATATCAAAAGCGGTTTTAATTTTATATCCTTGCTGAATAAAAATCGGGAATTGTTCTGTCAATAAAGGAGCGAGGTCAGGCGACCATGTGTGACCGATCATTACAGCGGTTCCGTTTCGCTGCGATCTTGCAAGCCCTGTATTGATATAACGAAGCATTGATTCTTTATTCTGTTCATTATCGATAAAAACATTTCTCTCGGTGATTTTTAATCCTATCCGGCGGGCGATCTCGGGAGCGACAGAATCAGCCGTCGTTCTTGAATCAAGAAAATAAAGTCCGTTTTCAGCGCAGAATTCAAGTATCGTCTGCATCGCTTCCTTATCCATCGTAATCTTTGATCCTTGATGATTATTAATTCCTTTTACCGGTCCGACTTCCGCGACGTTACGCGCAAGAACTTCTTTTATTTCCGCGGCGTTCATGTAGGAATAAACCGCGCCGGGACCGGGATTCTGCGCTCCGATTGCTTCCATTGGCTGATGCAGTATTACCTCTTTTCCCGCGGCTCTGATCCGTTTCGCGGCTTCCGCGGAATAAGGCAAGCCCGGAAGAACAGCGATTGTTAAAGGACCGGGAACGCGCAGGAATGGTTCAAGCTCGCGAAGATTATTTCCGGCATCATCAATTACAAAAACCAAAGTACCGGCATCTTCAACTTTTTTTACAGGCGGTTTTATAGTTGATGAAATTGCAGGATTGACAGAGGTATTTATCGAAACAGTCGGAGATGTCGATGATGCCGCGGAAGCAGAAGCCGAAGTATCAGAATTATTGTTTGAAGTATATGTATTATTTTCTGTCAAAACCGAGGAAGATGCGGGTTGTGTTTCTTTGATAACCGGCTGCTCTACAGTAACAGTAATTGGTTTTTCATCCGGGATTATTGCGATATTAACTGATGAATTTTCATCATCGATATTAGTCAAAAAATTTTCCTGTGAATCATCATCTTTATCTTTAATTCCGGAATGTACCATTATTACCGCGCAGGAAATTAACGCGGAAACTGCGATGATAATTCCGGTCAATAAAAGCGCGTGTAAAGCCTCGGAAAATCTGGATTTTTTTCGCTTTTTTGGTGTTTTTGCTTTATTTTTTCTATTAATTGTTTTAACCATAGGTATTTAATAATTATCGGTATTTTATATAAAATAATAGAGAGTTGATGACAGCGGTTTGATTTAAATAATTATTCTCCGCTCGCTTATTTGGTATTGTAATTAATCTTTTATTTATAGATAATGAAATATAATTATATAAAAAACATAGGAGTATTAATAATGAAAAAGAAAATTATTCTCGCTTATTCCGGCGGACTTGATACCACTGTGATTATTCCTTGGTTAAAAGAAAATCACGACTGCGAAATAATCGCTGTTTGCGTCGATCTGGGTCAAGATGCTGACTGGAAAACAATTACAAAACGAGCGATGTCTACGGGAGCCGCCGCGTGTCATGTTGTCGATGTAAAAAAAGAATACGCCGATGAATATATTCTTCCGGCGTTAAAAGCAGGCGCAGTTTATGAAGATAAATATCTTCTTGGTACCGCGACAGCAAGACCTCTTATCGCCAAAGTTCTTGTTGATTTCGCGCGCAAGGAAAAAGCTTCGGCAATCGCTCACGGCGCGACAGGGAAGGGGAACGATCAAATTCGTTTCGATTTAGGAATCATGGCTCTTGCTCCCGATTTGGAAATTATCGCTCCGTGGCGCGTTTGGAAAATTAAAAGCCGCGAAGAAGCGATTCGGTATTTAAAGAGAAGAAAAATCGCGGTTCCCGTAGATAAGAAAAAATCTTACAGCACAGATGATAATATCTGGCACATTTCTCATGAAGGACTTGAGCTTGAAGATCCGGCGAACGAACCTTTGTTCAGAAAAATGCTCGCCATGACGGTAACTCCGGAAAAAGCGCCTAACAAACCCGAATACGCCGAAATCGAATTCGATAAAGGCGTTCCGGTTTCGCTTAACGGTAAAAAAATGGAAGTGATTCAGCTAATCGGAGCGTTAAACAAAATCGGCGGAGCGAACGGCATCGGAATTTCCGACATTGTAGAAAACAGGGTTGTTGGAATGAAGAGCCGCGGCGTTTACGAAACTCCCGGCGGAACAATTTTATATTACGCGCATCAGGAGCTTGAGCATCTTTGCCTTGACAGACAAACTTATTCTTTTAAACAGCAGGTCTCATTAAAAATGAGCGAGTTGATTTACGGCGGTTTCTGGTTTACTCCGTTACGGGAAGCATTGTCAGCATTTGTAAACAGCACTCAGGAAACAGTAACCGGTAAAGTAAAAGTAAAACTTTACAAAGGATCGATAAGCGCCGCCGGCTGCGTTTCACCTAACTCGCTTTACAACGCAAGTCTCGCGAGTTTCACAACAGGCGAATTATTTAATCACGCCGACTCAAAAGGATTTGTAAAACTTTACGGTCTGCCGCTTTATGTAAGAGCGCTGATGGAACAGGAAAAAACAGGCGGCGCGAAAACAAGTTCTTCGTCATCTTCAGCTAACGGAAAGAAAAAGACGGCTGCCGGAAAATCAAGCAAAACAGCCAAAAAAAAAATGAGGAGTTAGGAACTAGGAATGAGGAATGAAAATGGATTAATGTTATTCTTCATTAGTCATTCCGCATTTCACATTAATATTTATCATTATTAATTAAATTGTAAAGTAGAGAGCAGATGGCGAAAACAAAGAAAAAAACAAGAGATACTCAAATATTGAAACCGCTTTGGGACGGAAGACTTTCTGAAAAACCCGAAGCGCAGGCGTTTGCTTTTCAAAGTTCTATCAATGTTGATAAACGGCTTGTGTTTGATGACATCGCCGGCAGCAAAGCGCATGTTATAATGCTCGGAAAGCAGGGAATAATCCCAAAGGACAGCGCGAAAAAAATCGCCGCAGAGCTTGACGTTATCGCGGCAGAATTAAAGAACGGTAAATTAAATATCGAGGAAAACGCGGAACAAACAACGAAGTTTTCCGCAGAATCTTCTATAGAAGATGTTCATTCATTTTTGGAAACTGTCCTTACGAAGCGGTTAGGTGAAACCGGTAAAATGGTTCATGCGGGACGCAGCAGAAACGATCAGGTTGCTGTCGCTTTCCGTCTGTACTTAAAGCGCGTAATACCGCAGATACAAAACAGCCTCGCTTCACTTATAAATATTCTTCTTGATACCGCGCAATCTAACGTTAACAGTATAATGCCCGGTTACACTCATCTTCAAAGAGCGCAATGCGTAACATTGGGACATCACCTTTGCGCGTGGTGCGCCGCTTTAGAGCGCGACTATTCCCGCTTTAACGACGCGCTGAAAAGACTCGATGAATGTCCGCTGGGGAGCGGCGCGTTAGCTGCAACTTCACTTCCGCTTGATCGCAGACTGACGGCGCAAACATTAGGCTTTGCAAGGCTCAGCATAAACTCGATGGACGCGGTTGCCGATCGGGACTTCGCTTTGGAAATTTCCGGCGCGTGCTCGATCACGATGGTTCATCTTTCGAGGTTTTGCGAAGATGTTGTTTTGTGGGCAAGCGAAGAATTTAAATTTATCGATTTATCTGACAGTTGGAGCACAGGCTCTTCGATCATGCCTCAGAAAAAAAATCCTGACTTTGCCGAACTAATCCGCGGAAAAAGCGGAAGAACAACCGGCAACCTTGTCACTCTTTTTACATTATTAAAGGGACTGCCTTACGCGTACAATAAAGATCTTCAGGAAGATAAAGAGTCTCTCTTTGACAGCATCGACACTTTATCAGATTGTCTTCTCATGTTCGCAGGAATGATCAAAAACGCGAAATTTAATTTAAAGCGAATGAAAGCCGCGTGCTTTGGAGGTTTCCTCGAAGCGACGGATGCCGCGGAGTATTTAGTGCGAAAGGGTACGCCTTTCCGCGCCGCGCACGAAACAACGGCAAAAATTGTACGCGATTGCATCGGCGCGGGTCATAAACATATTTCAGGTTTATCGCTTGCCGAATTAAAAAAATATTCTAAACTTTTTGATCAAGATATTTACAAAGCGATAACTCCGTTAGCCTGCGTTAAAGCGCGTAACATTCCCGGCGGACCGGCTCCCTCTGAAGTCAGAAAACAAATTAAAATCCTGAGAAAGAAGATTAAATAAATTTTTATGACGGATAAAGAAAAATTTATTACTATAATAGAAAATTTTATTGCGCAGACAGCGGTGAAGTTAAGCGATGATGTAATAACGCGTCTTGAAGAAATGCGTGCAATAGAAGATTCTCCTTTGCAAAAAATAATTTATGACAGTTACTTTGAAAATTTTAAAATGGCCGCAGAGCAAAACAAGCCGTGTTGTCAAGATACCGGGATGCCGCAATTTTACGTTAAAGCAGGAACCAACTTTCCGTTTTTGAACATAACAGAAGACGCGATTACAAATGCCGTGCGCCGCGCGACACAGAGCGTGCCTTTGCGCCCGAACGCTGTCAATTATTTTGATGATAAAAATACAGGCGATAACACAGGAGAGCGATCTCCGTGGATTCATTGGGAAATTATTCCCGATTCTGCGCAGATGGAAATCACTCTTTATTTCTCCGGCGCGGGAAGCAGTCTTCCCGGGCAGGCAAAAGTTTTTAAGCCTTCTGACGGACTGGAAGCGATCATTCCGTTTGTTTACGATATCGTAACAGGTCCAGGGGTTAACGCCTGCCCTCCGCTGCTTGTCGGAATCGGTTTGGGACACAATATCGAAAACGCCGCAGTGCTTTCAAAAAAAGCGCTGTTAAGACAAATTGGAACAAAACATCCTCATCCAAAAGGAGAGGAATTGGAAAAGCGCATAACGAACACGCTTAACAATTCAGGCATGGGCGCTCAAGGGTTAAAAGGCAGGCAGGCGGTTTTGGGAGTGCATATTGAATCATCAGCGAGGCACACAGCAACCCGCGCCTGCGCAGTTAATGTCTCGTGTTATGTGCTAAGGCGAGGCGCAATAAAATTTAATAGTGATTTATCTTATGAATAATATAATTAAATTGCCAATTGAAAAAGACGAATTAAAAATTTTACATACCGGTGATATTTTTTATTTATCAGGTTTACTTGTAACAGGCAGAGATGAAGTTTATCACAGAATAGTTGAAGAAAACATTATGCCGCCTGTCGATTTAAAAGGCATGGCAATTTATCACGCAGGACCAATAGTGAAAGAGAATAATACAAATAATTTTTCTCAATCTGAAATTCACATTCCGCATTATCAATTAATTTCGATAGGACCCACTACTTCAATGCGTATGGAAAAATGGGCGGCTGATTTTATTAAGAAAACCGGGGTAAAAATAATGATCGGCAAAGGCGGTATGGGAGAACTCACAACAGCAGCATGCCGCGAAGAGGGTGCGATTCACTGCGTGTACCCCGGCGGATGCGCTGTGTTAGGCGCAAGTCAAATAAAAAAAATCACAGGCTGTCATTGGGCGGAATTCGGCATGGCGGAATGTATGTGGGTAATGGAATCACAAGTTTTTGGTCCGTTAATTGTCAGTATTGACACTCATGGAAATAATCTTTTCCGCGCTTAAAAATTAAGCAGTGCTGAAGAATCATCATAATTTTAATCATTATTATGTTATAGACTTATTACTAAGTTTATGTTACCATAAATTTTGTTAAACCATATATGATTGATTTTATTTCTGATATAAAAGATTTAACGCAGAGTTTTGGCGCGACCGCCGATGAGGGGCTGACTGCCGAACAAGTTAAAATCAACGCCGAAAAATACGGTTCAAACGCTCTTCCTCGCGCGAAACCTGAATCTCTCTTAAAACGAATTTGGGATTCTTTAACTGAACCGATGATCCTCCTTTTAGTCCTCGCCGCTTTTATCGCGCTATTTGTAAATATCGCCAACGCGGCAGCTGGAGGTGAAGCTGACATTTTAAAAGTGATCGGAATTTTCGCGGCGATTTCTTTGTCAGTGACAATTACAGTCGCGATGGAAGGAAAAAGCGCCAAAGCGTTTGAAGCTCTTAACAGAATAAATGAAGATATTGTCGTAAAAGCATTGCGCGGCGGAGATGCGGTTATGCTCAATCAGCGTGATGTTGTAGCAGGGGACGTGCTCTTGCTTTCGACAGGCGATAAAATTCCCGCTGACGGAAGACTTTTGGAAAGCACCGAACTTTCCGCCGATGAATCGGCGCTTACAGGCGAAAGCGTCCCCGCGAAAAAAAACGCCGATTTAATATTAACCGACGAAAAAACTCCGTTAGCTGAAAGACGCAACATGCTGTACTCAGGGACTTTTATCACAAACGGATTCGGTAAATTAATAGTAACCGCTGTCGGCGGAAATACCGAGTTTGGAAAAATAGCGCACGAACTAAGCGGAGCGCAGAAGACCACAACTCCTCTTCAGGAACGGCTCGGCAGAATGGGCAAAATGATCGCAATCTTCGGAATAATCGCCGCTGTTGTTCTTTTTGCCACTCAATTTATTTCTTTTTTACATGCCGGAACCGCATCTTTTGAAAATATCATGGAAGCGTTTTTAATGAGCATCGTGCTTATTGTCGCCGCTGTTCCCGAGGGATTGCCTACAATCGTAGCTGTTTCACTTTCGCTTAACATCATTAAACTCTCAAAACAAAACGCGTTAGTCAAAAAAATTATCGCTTCCGAAACTGTCGGCTGTATCAATGTTATCTGCTCCGATAAAACCGGAACGTTAACCGAAAATAAAATGACTGTTAATAACGAGATAAAAGACGAAATAGTTTTGCGTAACATCTGCCTTAACAGCACAGGCGAAATCGGCGCGAAAGGAATTTTTATCGGCAATCCGACAGAATGCGCGCTGATTGCAGCCGCGGGAAAATCCGGCTGGGATTACAATGAAAAAAGACACAGCGCGCATATTATGCATGTTTTTCCGTTCACCTCGGAAAAAAAGAATATGACTACCATAGTAGAAGACAGCGGGACTTTTACCGCTTTTTGCAAAGGCAGTCCCGAAAAAATATTTACATTATGCGGCATTGATGAAGAAACCCGAAAAAACGCGGAAGAGCAGATTGTAAGCTGGGAGAAAAAAGCGTGCAGAGTTATCGCGTTTTCGCATAAGAAGCTGTCAGCGGACAGTGATCAATGGTTAGAAGAAAAAGTTGAAACCGGAATGATTTTTGACGGATTCGCGGCAATATCTGATCCGTTACGCGGAGATGTTTATAACGCTGTTTCTCAATGCAGACTCGCTGGCGTAGGAATAAAAATTCTCACAGGTGATAACATCATTACAGCGACAGCGATTGCGAACGAGCTTGGAGTCCTCGAGGACGGAAGACGCATCGCGGTTGAAGCGCGCGAAATTGAATCGTTATCTGACGAAGAGCTGACAAAAAAACTGGAATCGATTGTCGTTATCGCGCGCAGCACTCCTGTGATTAAAATGCGCGTGGTGAATTTATTAAAAACGCATGGAAATGTTGTCGCCGTAACAGGCGACGGAATCAACGACGCGCCGGCTCTTAAAAATGCGGACGTAGGAATCGCGATGGGTATCTCCGGAACCGAAGTTTCCAAGGAAGCAAGCGACATCGTTTTATTGGATGATTCATTCGCGACAATCGTAAAAGCAATCCGCTGGGGACGGGGTATTTACGAAAACTTCAAAAGATTTATTTGTTTTCAGCTAACGGTAAATATCGCCGCTGTTATCACAGTGCTTGTTTCCACGACCGTACTCGGTTTAAAAACTCCGCTGACAGCTCTTCATCTGTTATGGATCAATATCATCATGGACGGACCTCCCGCGCTTTCATTGGGGCTTGAACCGATTCACGGTGATTTAATGAAAAGACAGCCGATTAAACGAAGCGAAAATATTTTATCTCCCGCGCTTTTGGTAAGAATTGTTTTAACCGGCATTTACATTTCGGCAGTGTCGCTTATTCAGCATAATTCCGATATATTAAAAATCGGCGAAGAATATTATCCCGGAATGAATTACGCGCCGACAGTGATCTTCGCATTATTCGCGCTTTTCGCTTTGTTTAACGCGTTCAATTGCCGCGAGCTTTTTACGACAACAATCTTCAAACATTTTCTCAGTAACAGATTGATGTTAGCCGTCACCTTTGGGACAATAATCCTTCAGATTTTGATAATCCAAACAGCAGGAGCAGTCTTCGGAACAGTGCCGCTGCCGCTTGAAGTCTGGGGAAAGGTTTTCTGCGCGGCTCTCAGCGTGATTGTGTTGTCGGAAATCATAAAGCTTATTATCGGAATATGTATCAAAATAAGGAATAAATAAAATTATCCGATAATAATATATGGTAAAAAAACTATCGTTTTTCCTCATTTTTATTAATTTTACTATACTTTATGGTCAGGATTTAAGCATTAACGCGCGGGATTTATCGCTGGAACTGCGTCCCGACGGCGGTTTTCATCTCTTTATTCGTAAAAAACCTGATATTTCTTCCGTGCTTTTAACTGAGACAACCAGAGACCCAAGTTTTCGTTCCAGTAATTACGCGTACCGCGCAGGCGAGTGGAACAGTATTAACGGCGATGAAATCCGCATCTTAAACGGCGTTCCTATTTCCAAAGAGAGCCGGATTTATTCGCTGGTTTCTTCGACTGTTGTTAATCATCCTGTGTTAGGAGAGGCGTTTCATATTTACCTGCCTTACATTCTTTATTACGGTTATCCCGATCAAAGGCACGGCGAAGTTTATTTGACAGACGGCACATATCTTAACGTTCGCGCGTTCGCTCTTCCATACGCTGATTACGCCGGCGCTTTTAAAGATAATCCTTTTACTCTCGAAGCAAGGCAGGAGCCTCCGCCGGGACATCCCGCCGGAATATACTTGTCTGAAACATTAGACGCGTTTAAAGAAATTGCAAATACAGGCGGCGGAGGAATTGTTTATTCGCGGGGACCGGATGATGTTGTCGATCTCATTAAAACGTTGTTGGAAAGCGAAAAAGGAAAAACCCTCGATATTGTAATATGCCTTGACACTACAAACAGTATGAGGAAATACATTGACGCGCTGCGCCAAAAACTTATTCCGATGTTACGCGAAATTTTAAATGATTTCACTTCGTTTAGGATTGGCATGATTCTTTTTAAAGATTATCATGAAAGTTACCTGACTAAAGTTGTTCCGTTTACAAATAGTTTTTCAAAATTCCAAAGTGATTTATCCGCTATACGCGTGCAGGGCGGCGGAGATATTCCTGAAGCTGTTTACGAAGCTCTTTATGACGGCGCGGTAAAATTTAACTGGGAAGCGGAAGCCAGGATGATGATATTGATAGGAGACGCTCCTCCTCACCCGGCGCCTCGCGGAAAAATTACAAAGGAAATGGCAAATAAAGCCTCGGCGGAAAAAAACATCACTGTAAACGCGATGATTCTGCCTCAATAGGAATGAATATGAATATATTTGAAGCGATAATTCTTGGAATTGTGCAGGGGTTGACGGAATTTCTTCCGGTTAGCAGTTCCGGTCATCTTGTTTTATTACAAAAGATTTTTAAGATTGAAAACCAATCGCTTTTTTTTGACACCATGCTTCACGCGGGAACTTTAATTTCTGTTTTTATTGTTCTATGGAAAGATATTTGGAACTTGATAAAAAACCCGGTTCAAAAACTCATGTTGTTTTTAATTATCGCGACAATTCCGGCTGTAATCGCAGCTTTACTTTTTGATGATTCTATCGAAGAGATTTTTAAATCGGCTCGGTTTTTAGGATGGTGCTTTTTATTCACAACAGCGCTCCTTGTCGCGGCGGAAATGCTCTCAAGAAGAGCGTTAAACAAAAGTGAACAAAAAAAAGCCGAAGACATGACTTGGCTTGACGCTTTGTGCATCGGTCTCATGCAGGCAATCGCGATTCCGCCGGGTGTTTCACGATCCGGAGCGACAATCAGCGGCGCGCTTTTTCGCGGACTTGACCGCGACTTTGCCGCGCGTTTTTCATTTTTAATGTCGATTCCAGCGATTCTGGGCGCTGTAGTCCTGCAGACAAAAGATTTAATTACAAGCGGCAATGTAAACAGCCAAACCGCCGATGCGGCATTAGGAACGTTAAGCGAAACAACAATTAACGCCGGAGCTGTCGTCGCAGGGACTCTCACCGCGGCAGTTGTCGGTTTTTTCGCTGTAAAATTTATGTTAAAAATCATCAGAGAAAAATCGCTGTTCGGTTTCGCGGTTTACACCGGAGCGCTGGGGCTGCTTGTGTTAATGGATCAATATTTTACGCGGTTTGTGTTTTAATTAATACGCCTGCTGCCGTGAGATATTATTCAATCTCCGCCGCAACCTGTTCTCTTGCTTCTCGTCTTTCCTGTAATTTTGACTTTCTTGGAACAGGATTTGTTTTTACTTCGATAGTATTTAAAACAATTTGTGATAATCGTTTAAAGTGCTGAGGCAGAAATACTTCATCAGGCGAATTATAATAATCCAACACGCCGTTAAAACCGTCACGCGCAAGGTTATATTTTTTCTGTTTATATTGAATAAAAGCGATATGATATTCCGCTGTTATCATTAAATCAATATTGTCGCGGTTGCGATCGTGTAAAATTTGGTATAATTGCGTCGCTGCCTTAAACCGGTTTCTGTCCATCGCTTCCTGAGCGCGTTGTATTATTTCCGCCGATGTAACATCCTCGCTGATACTTACTGTTGAAGCGCATGCGGAAAAAAGAACCGCGGTTAAGAGCGGCAGGATTAATCTTTTCATTTTCATAGTATATCTATAACCATTTAAATAGTCTACCGTAACAAAACCTCATGGACATTAAATTGATAAATAGTGCATAATAAAAACATGACAGCAGGTGTAATAGGCGCGACAGGGTACGCAGGCGCGGAATTGGTTAGAATCCTTTCAAGACATCCCAATGTAGATAAATTATTACTCTCTTCCGTAAGTTTTGAGGGTGAAAAAATCGAGGATATTTATCCCAATTTTTTGAATAAAATCACGGGAAAACTTCTAAAAGCCGATGATGTTATCGCCGCTTCCGACGTGGTATTTTCCGCTCTTCCTCACGCCGCAGGTGAGCCGTTCGCCGCCGCTTGTCAGAAAAAGCAAATTCATTTTATCGATCTTTCAGCGGATTTTCGTTTTGATGATGATGAAGAAACTTATGCCGCGTGGTACGGAAAAAATTATCAATTTCCGGAATTGCATAAAAAATCGATATACGGCTTACCTGAAATAAATAAACAAAGAATTAAAGAACTCGCCGCGAAAGGAGCGGTAATCATCGGCAACCCGGGATGTTATCCCACAGGCGCGACATTGGGAATCCTGCCCGCGATTGGTACAAGCATGGCGGCAGGAGTCTCTGAATCATTAGATACTGGTATGGAGTCAATCATTAAAATGAATGATCCCGGCGGCTCTGTTTCGCCAATCATCATCGATGCGGCGACGGGGACTTCCGGCGGCGGCAGAGAGCCGTCCCGATCCTTTCATTACAGCGAGTGCGCTGATTCAGTTGCGCCGTATAAAGTTGCGTCTCATAGACATTTACCGGAAATAGCGCGTAACGCCGCCGTGATAGCGCAGCGCGCGGGCGCGGCTGCTCCTCAAGTGATTTTTACGCCGCATCTTACTCCTGTGATCAGAGGAATCTTAAGTACGATCTATATTCCGTTATCTGATAAATTCTGCGTTAAGCAAAACCGCGCTGATCCAAAAAAATCTTACCTGCCGCCGTCAAAAGAAATCGAAGAGATGACTGCAAAAATCCGCGGGATTTATTGCGCGTTTTATAAAGAAGAGCCTTTTGTAAGAGTTCTACCCGAAGGCGTTATTGCATCGACTAACCGCGTGCGTCACTCAAATTTTTGTGACATCAGCGTTCATGTTGATATTAGCGGCTCAACTTTAATCGCGGTAACAGCGATCGATAATATGATAAAAGGTTCGGCTGGACAAGCGGTTCAAAATATGAATATTTTATTCGGTTTTGAAGAAACAGCAGGCTTGGAAATGATACCAATGTTGTTTTAATCAGGAAAAATATATGAAAAAAATAACAGGCGGTGTGTGCGCTCCTAAAGGTTTTCTCGCCGGAGGAATACGCTGCGGAATAAAACCAAGCTCTCAAAAAAAAGACCTCGCTCTTATTTATTCGCGAAAAGACTGCCGCGCCTGCGCGATGTTTACAAAAAACAAAGTTAAAGCTGCAAGCGTTGTTTTATCCGCGGAAAATATCGCGGATGGAAAGTTACGCGCGATTATCGCTAATTCCGGGAATGCGAATGCCTGCACCGGAGATGACGGCATGAAAGCCGCAAAACGCATGGCGAAAGCCGCCGCGGAAATTTTGTCAATCGATCCGAAAGATACGGCAGTCGCAAGCACAGGCGTTATCGGCGTTCCTCTTCCAATCGAAGTAATCGAAAAAAATATTAACGCTCTTAAAGATTCTCTGCGCGATGATGCGCAAGGACACGCGGACGCTCTGGAAGCGATTATGACAACCGATACGCGCAATAAAGAAATAGCTGTCGAAATCGAAATTAACGGTAAACCTGTTAGGATCGGCGCAATGGCTAAAGGATCGGGGATGATTCATCCGAATATGGCTACAATGCTTTGCTTTATAACGACAGACGCCGCAATTGCGCATAACGCTCTTGATGCCGCGCTGCGCCGCGCTGTGTCCCGCTCATTTAACCGCCTCACCGTTGACGGCGATACTTCGACAAATGATATGATAGTAATCATGGCAAACGGGGAAGCGGGGAATGAGGAAATAGGAATTACTAATGACGAACGCGTAATGAAGAAAGAAGAGGAGAGCGGGTTTGATATATTTTATAATGCGCTGGAGTTTGTTTGTATTGAGCTGACAAAAATGATGGCAAGAGACGGAGAAGGCGCGACAAAACTTGTAACAGTGACTGTTACAAGCGCGTTAAGCGAAACATCAGCGGAAGCGCTGGCTATGTCTGTCGGATCATCGTCTCTGGTAAAAGCCGCTTGTTTCGGCGCGGACGCGAACTGGGGCAGGGTGTTATGCGCCATGGGTTACGCCGACGCGCAGTGCCGCAATGATACGGAGTTTGATCCTGAAAAAACCGATGTTAGTTTTAAGAGCAAAGCGGGGGAAATTCTAGTCTGTAAAAACGGGCAGACATCGCATTTCTCGGAAGAAAAAGCAAAAGAAATTTTATCGCAGGAAGAAATTGAAATTATTATCGATATAAAACAAGGCACAGAATGTGTTTCTGTCTGGGGCTGCGACTTAACGTACGATTATGTGAAAATAAACGGAGATTATCGATCATGAGCGAAAATGAATTAAACAATAAAGCAAGAGCCGGAGTCCTTGTGCACGCTTTGCCGTATATTCAGGATTTTCAAAATAAAACAATTGTTGTTAAATACGGCGGAAACGCCATGCTTAATGACGAGTTAAAAACTGCGGTCATCGAAGATATAATTTTAATGTCGTGCGTCGGAATCCGCACTGTACTAGTTCACGGCGGCGGACCGGAAATCGAGGCAATGCTCAAAAAAACAGGCAAGGAAAGCCGCTTTATAAACGGTCTTCGCTACACCGACAAAGAAACAATGGAAATCGTGCAAATGGTTCTCTGCGGAAAAATTAACAAAGAGATAACAGCCCTTGTTCAAAAAAAAGGCGGCAAGGCTATCGGTTTGTGCGGAATTGACAGCGGACTCCTCAAAGCGCGGCGGATGAACGCCGGGACCGATCTTGGTTTTGTCGGCGAGATTGAAAGCCTCGATGTATCAATATTAAATAATCTTCTTGATCTTCAATATATTCCCGTGATTTCGTCGGTCGCTTACGGATTAGGTGAGGATAACGGAAATGCCCTCAATATTAATGCCGATATCGCCGCCGCAAAAATCGCCGCCGCTTTAAACGCCGAAAAACTCGTGTTAATGACCGATGTCCGGGGGCTTCTTCGCGACGTGCAGGATGAATCAACATTGATAAAAACAGTCCCCCGCAAGCAGCTTGAATCACTCAAAACTGAAGGAATCATCACAAAGGGAATGATCCCCAAAACTGACTGCTGCGCCATGGCTCTGGACGGCGGAGTGAAAAAAGCTCACATCATAGACGGACGCCTCCCCCACGCCATTTTAATCGAGCTGTTCACAGATGAAGGAATTGGCACAGAGATAGTGACTAATGTTAATGACGAGTGAGGGAGCGGTTATTTTCATTAAACATTTGTAGTTCTATATTAGTAATTTATACAGGCTACTAGACAAAGAAACTCTAATTTTGTTAAAATGCAATAAGTAGTGAAAACATAGGAGGCTATTTGGCAGAGAAAGATTTGCGCATTAACGAACAGATTCGTTCCAGGGAAGTTCGTCTAATCCGGGATGACGGTGACCAAGGGATTATTTCTGTATCGGAAGCGCTTGAACTTGCCAGAGAAGCTGGTCTTGATTTGGTGGAAGTTGCGCCTCAGGCGTCTCCTCCTGTTGTCAAGATTTTAAATTACGGCAAATTCAGATTCGAAAATGAAAAGAAGCTTCGGGATTCCAAGAAAAAACAGAAGCTCCTTAAAATGAAAGAAATCCGGATGCAGCCGAAGATCGATGATCACGATCTGGATTTTAAATCAAAACATATTAAAGAATTTTTAACCGACGGAAATAAGGTTAAAGTTACGATTCGTTTCCGCGGGCGCGAGCTTGCTCACACGGAACTTGGTTTTGATGTAATGAAAGATGTGCTTTCCAGAATCGAAGGAGAGTATGTGATGGATAAACAGCCTGCAATGGAAGGGCGTTTTATGTCGATGGTTTTAAGTCCGAAAGGAAAAAAATAACCTGATCGTAAATTTTGCGGCAGGTAAATTTAATTTATTTTGATCGCTTAATTTGCGGTCTTTTGAGAGGTGGCAAATGCCCAAGATGAAAACAAAAAAAAGCGCGGCAAAGCGTTTTTCCTTTACCGGCACAGGCAAGGTAAAATATAAAAAACAAAATCTGCGCCACATCCTGACTAAAAAGTCAGCGAAACGAAAAAGAGGTCTGCGTCATGCCGGTATCCTGTCGGATGATAATGTGCCTGTAATCAGAAAAAAACTTTTACCGTATGGTTGAAAATCGTAAATTTTTGAGAGGATATTATGTCGAGAGCAATTGACGGATCAAAAAGAAAAAATCACAGAAAAAAAATATTAAAACTGGCAAAAGGTTATTGGGGCAGAAGAAGCACCAACTATAAAACAGCAAAAGACGCAGTCGCAAAATCTTTAACTTACGCTTACCGCGATAGAAAAGATCGCAAAGGTGAATTCCGCAAACTGTGGATTATCAGAATTAATGCCGCCTGCAGAGAAAACGGTCTTTCATATTCAAAGCTGATAAACGGCTTGGATAAAGCGGGAATTATTATCAACCGCAAAGCGTTAGCGTTTTTAGCATCGGAAGACAGCGCGGCATTTAAAGCGATTGCCGAAAAAGCCAAATTGGCTTTAGCTAATAATTAGCTTTAGTTAAATAATTGGCTTTAGCTAATAATTTGCTAATTAAGCTGTAAGCAAATATACAGGCTGGGAGGGGATCATGGTCAGCCTTGAACAAGTTCAATTACTGGAATCGAAAGTCGCCAGGGCGATTGAAATCGTCGGGCGGGTAACCGCCGAGAACGCCGCGCTTGTTTCGGAAAGAACGGGGCTTCAGTCAAAACTTGACGCAAGCCAAAAACGCCTTGATGAGCTTGAATTGCTCGTTATTCGGTTTAAGGAAGATCAGGGGCGGATTGAAGACGGCATTATCGCCGCGCTTGATCGTTTAAGCCAGTTTGAAGAAGCTTTTGAAAACGGTTTAAAAGACGAAAAAATTTCAGGAAAAAAAAACAAGAAAATTGAGAAACCGGCTGAACAAGCGGCGGATTCAAAGCCTGCCGGCTCTCAGGAATTTTTTGAAATTTCAAATGAAGAAACCGAAGATAGTTCCGAAGACAGCGAACTGGATATTTTTTAAGGAAATAAATGGCTGATGATTATGCTGCCGAAAAAAATGGTACTCCTAAAAATGCGGTTAAAAGTTCTGTTTTAAAACTTGATGTTCTTGGAACGTCATTTACCATAACGGTCGAAGAGGATGAGAGTTACCTGAGTAAAGTGCTTACACAATACAAGGCGGCTGTCGAAAATACTCAAAGTATTTCCGGCATCACCAGCCCATTAAATATTGCGATTTTAACAGGCTTTTTGTTATGTGATGAAATTAACAAAATGAAACAATCAGGCGAAGAAGCTTCGGGCAAGACATTGCGTCTTATCGCGGCTCTTGATGAAGCGTTAAAGGCATGCGCAGATGAGTAAAATTTTTAAACTTCATAATCAAATTAAACATTACGAATGGGGTTCGGCACAGATTCTACCCGAGTTTTTAAATCAAGAAAATTTAAAAGGGCTTCCGTTTGCCGAGATGTGGATGGGTACGCATAAAGGCGGTTCTTCCAAAGTACAGCTTGATGATAACGGAAGTTTAACGGAATTAAGCGAAGTATCGGGAGATCTTCCGTTTCTTTTTAAAATTCTTGCAGTGGAAAAACCTCTTTCTATTCAAGCGCATCCTGACAAAACTCAAGCTGAGGAAGGTTTTAAAAAGGAAGAAAAATCAGGGTTGAGCATAAAATCGCCAAAGCGAAATTATAAAGATACTAATCATAAACCCGAAATTATCTGCGCTCTTACTCCGATCAAATTAATGGCAGGTTTCAGAGAGCCGCAAACGATCAAAAAATTATTTAATGATTATATTTTTGTTTTGCCGCAATTAAAAGAAATTTTAACGCCTGTAATTAATTCTCTTGCCCGCGGTCAGCTTACGGATTTTTTCCGCGCTCTTTTCAATCTTTCCGGATATGAAAGAGATTATCTAAGCTCTATTATCAATAATTATGAAAGTAAAATCCAAAGCGGTTCAATTTCCGACGAAGAATGGAATCTTATAAAATATTTTTGTTCTGTGTATCCGGGAGATCCGGCGTCGCTGTCGCCTCTTTATCTTAATTATATCGAGCTGAAACCCGGTCAGGCTATTTTTGTTCCTGCGGGGATTCTTCACGCGTACATCAGCGGATTTGCCGTTGAGCTTATGTCAAACTCCGATAATGTTCTGCGCGGCGGTCTTACTCCCAAACATGTTGATATCAGCGAATTGTTAAACATTCTGCGTTTTGAGCCTTTTATTCCTCAGGTTATTACGCCGTCCGAGTCCGCCGATTGGTTTTGTTATAATACTCAATGCAGTAATGAGTTTGAACTCGCCTGTATGAGTAAAGAGCAAAAATTCCCCGGGAATACTCCGGCTATGTGTATTGTTACCGAAGGAGAAGTTAAAGTTGATGATAAAACATTTAAAAAAGGCGAATCTTTTTTTATCCCGAAAATTGATGTATCGAATGATTCCGCGGCTGAAAACGCGGACGTTCCTTTTTTCGGTGGAGATTTTAAATTGTATGCCGCGTGCTCTCCTTGCCAAAAATAATATAAGTGCGTATTTTAATTGACGCCGATTCCTGTCCGAAAGCTGCGCGGGAATTAGTTCTGCGAAGAGCGGCGAAACTTTCCATACATGTAATTTTTGCGGCTAACCGCGCGATTCCCTCCGATTACGAAATAGCCGGCGTTAAAGCAAGCGTTCAAATGGAAATATGCTCCGCCGAAGAAAATTCCGCCGACAATCGTCTTGTAGAGTTAGCTGAAAAAGACGACCTCGTTATAACCCGCGATATTCCTCTTGCGAAACGTTTGGTCGAAAAAAACGCGGTTGTAATTGATGATCGCGGACGGATTTTTACCGCAAATAATATCAATGAAATTTTATCGCTTAGAAACTTTACTGTCGGTCTTATAAATGACGGAATGGAATTTGTCAGAACCGCTAATTACGGTAAAAAAGATTTAAAAACATTCGCCGACAGCTTAGATAAAATAATTACTAAGAATTTTGCTAAGCCGCGTCTTCAGGGTACTGGTTCTGAGTCTGTTTAATGTTAGGCAGCACTTCAAAAAAACAATCAATCAGTTCAGGATCAAATTTTGATCCCGCTAATTTATGAAGTTCGTCTAATACATCGTTTTCTGTCCACGGTTCTTTATAAACTCTCCTCGAACAGAGCGCATCGTAAACATCAGCGATTGCGACAATTCTTCCGCCTAATGGAATTTCCTCTCCTTTTTTTCCGAGCGGCTTGCCGTCTTCGTTTGTTTTTTCCGGCTTTCCTGTATTTGGATCAACCCAGCCCGGGTAACCTGTTCCGTCCCAGTTTTCGTGATGAGTAAGCGCGATATCTTTAGCCAGAACATCGACAGGAGAGCTGATATCCGTAAAAAGACTTGCGCCGTAAAGAGTGTGGTTTTGCATTATTTGATACTCTTCCGGAGTAAAGCGCGCCGGTTTTTTTAAGATAGCGTCGGAAATCGCAACCTTGCCGACATCATGAAGCATCGAGCTGATTTTTAAAATGTCTCTGTATTTTACTCTTTCATCTAAATTTATATTGTGATGATGAGCCCAGCGATCATAAATTTCCACAGCGTAACCGGCGACGCGGTTTACATGAGTGCCGGTTTCCTTCGGGTCGCGCAGCTCGGACATTTTGATCATTCTTAAAATCATCGCTCTTGTAATATACGCTCTTTGCAAAACCATTGTGGCGCTGTTAGCGAAATGAGTCAGAATGATTTCATCTTCGGAAGAAAACGGAATTATATTTCCTTTATTATCTTTGGAATTTATTACCTGAATAACTCCCATCAATTTTTGATCTGTCGATACAAGCGGAATCGTAAGAGTGGAAACAGTTTTATATCCCGTGATTAAATCAAAAGTTGAATAAAATTTATATGTTGATTTCGGCGGAATATTATACATATCCGGAACATTGATTATTTTTTTATTTAACGCGCAGTATCCCGATATCGACTTTTCGTTGATTGGAACCGAGAAAATCGAATAGATCATTTTTTGTCCCGGCGGAAGATTTTGCTGGATAGTATCGTTTTGCGAATATCTAATCGCGAGTTTTTCCGCGCCTTCTTCGTTCGGTTCTGTCGGAACAGTTATGTAAATCGATCCCGCGTCCGCTTTAGAAACCTTTCTTGCTTCGTAAAGGATTCGTTCAAGGAGAAGATCAAAATCCTGTATTTGATTTAATTCGGAATCTAATCTTATGATTTGTTTATAATCGGTCTCAGCTTTCATTGTCTATATCGCTTCCTTACTACTTGCTAAAATCGCGAATCACCAATATTTTATAATAATGACAGGAATTATACAATGGGAATAATAAAAACCGCTTTGGAAATCGCGCTTGAGAAAACCGCGAATGTGAGCAGCGACAAGTCCAGTATCGCCTCTTTTAACGCCGAGCAGACAGGCAAGAAAATCGCCAATATGTATCTGGACGCGGAAATTGACCTGAGCGCAGAGTTAAAGAAAGCTGAGGCTGAGTTCCGCGCCGAATTCGGCAGCGGATATGAAAAGCACCTTAAACAAGGGGTTTTTAACGTGTTTTTATCAAAAATCGCGCTTCCGGCTTCTGTTGAAGCTTTAGGCAAATTTGATAAATTGGGTAAGGGTTTTAATGTTTTAATTAACAAAAAGGAATTCAATAGTTTCTTTAACCGGATGATTCAGATTTTTAATCAGTTCCTGGAGGAAGCCGCTCAGTACGAGCAGATGATCCGCCAGCAATACGCTCCAAAACTCCGCCGGAAAGAAGAAGAATTATCAAAAAGACTCGGCAGAGAAATTCATATTAATCCGATGGAGGATCAGGAATTCGCCGCTGTTTTAAGTCAGCATATTAACGCTTTAAAATCAAATTATGAATATATTGTTGAGGAAGCCAGAGATGAAATAAATAAAATGTTCAGCGGAGAAAAATGATAAAATTAATAAATTATTTTTTATTCATAATTATTATAATACTGATGATTTCCTGCGCGACTTCAACGCGCGATCATTCTGTTTATATTGAAATTCCTGAAATCCCGCAGTACATCATGGGAGAAGGAAAAGTGAGCGCCAATAAAATGTCGGATTTTCTTTTGCAAAATAATCCGGCTGTTGGTTTATCTTACGCGATTTCGCTTGCGCGGATTTATATCGAGGAAGCTTCGTTTGAAGGAGTAAATCACGATATAGCGTTTTCGCAGATGTGCCTTGAGACCGGATTTCTTCGCTTCGGCGGAGATGTAAAAGCAGAGCAATATAATTTCGCGGGAATGGGAGCAGTCGGCGGCGGAGAGCCGGGGCTTTCTTTTCCCGATCCGCGAACCGGCGTCCGCGCTCAGATACAGCATTTAAAAGCGTACGGCAGCGAAGAGGCGTTGAACGAGTCTCTTGTAAATCCGCGCTTTCGATTTGTGCGCAGGGGAATCAGTCCCACAATCGAAGGTCTCGCCGGAACATGGGCAGCAGACAGACAGTACGCGGTAAAGATCAATGCTATTTTAAAACGATTATACGAATTCGCGTTTTAATTTATAAACCGATTCCTAAAAATATGTTATATTTTATATATGAAATACGGATATTTTGATAATGCGGCGCGCGAATATGTAATTGACAAAATCGATGTGCCTGTCTCGTGGACAAATTATATCGGAGTAAAAGATCTCTGCGGCGTTTTTAATCATACCGCGGGCGGCTATCTTTTTTACAAGAGCCCGGAGTATCACAGGATTACCCGCTTTCGCCCCAATGGCGTTCCGATGGACAGACCGGGTCATTATGTTTATGTCAGAGATGACGATACAGGTGAATACTGGACATTATCCTGGCAGCCTGTAGGAAAAGATTTAAATACAGCCAAATATGTTTGCAGACACGGACTTTCGTACATTAAATATCAATGCGAGTATTCGGGGATTTCCGGAGAGCAGAAAATATTTATTCCGGTTGATGATCCTGTCGAGATTTGGGACGTTAAACTAAAGAACGATTCTAACCGCAAGCGCAGATTGAGCGTCTTTGGTTACGCGGAATTTTCTTTTCACCACATCACGATAGATAATCAGAATTTTCAAATGAGTCTTTACTGCTCCGGCTCATCGTTCAAAGACGGCATTATCGAGATTGATCTTTTTTATGAAGAAAAAGGTTTCCAATATTTTACCGCCGGTACGGATGCTGTTAACACCGCCTCCGAGGGTAAAAATTCCGCTGACGCAATCGCGGATAATCCTAAAAACTTTGACTGCCTTCGCGACAATTTTATCGGGGCATACAGAACAGAAGCAAATCCGATTGCCGTCGAGCAGGGCTTCTGCTCGGGTTCTTCAGAACTTGGCGGGAATCATTGCGGCGCGCTGCGGCAAACAATTGAATTGGAACCGGGAGGGGAAATACGAATTGTGTTCCTCCTCGGCGAAGGAAACAGGCAAGCCGGGGATGTTATGCGAAATAAATATTTTTCTTCCGGTTTTAAGCAGGTCGATGTATCATTTAAACAGTTGAATAATTTCTGGAATGAAAAGTTAGAAAAATTACAAATCGACACTCCCCACGAGGGAATGAATACGATGATCAATATCTGGACGCTTTATCAGGCGGAAATAAATGTGATGTTTTCGCGGTTTGCTTCGTTTATCGAAGTGGGCGGGCGCACAGGTCTCGGTTATCGCGATACTTCGCAGGACGCGATGATGGTTCCTCATTCGAATCCGCAGAAGAGCCGCGATCGTCTTGTGGAACTTTTACAAGGACTGACAACCGAAGGATACGGACTTCATTTGTTTAATCCTGACTGGTTTAAGAAACAGACTGAAGCCGCATTCAAGTCGCCGACTGTAGTGCCTACTCCTTCGCGCTCGCAGATGGTTCACGGTATAGAAGACGCTTGCGCCGATGACGCGCTTTGGCTGATTCCCGCTGTCGCAGAATACATCCGTGAAACAGGTGACGCGGGATTCGCCGATGAACAGTTTACTTACGCCGATACTTTTGATCCTGTAACAGGGGATGGTAAAAAAGAATCGGTTTTTGATCATTTAAGGCTAATCCTCGATTTTTCCGCGCGCGAAATCGGTCCGCACGGCGTTTGCAAGGGGTTAAGAGCCGACTGGAACGACTGTTTGAATCTCGGCGGAGGAGAGAGCGCGATGGTTTCTTTTTTACATCACTGGGCGCTGGAACATTTCATCGCTCTGGGGAAATATTTAAAGAGAGACGTAAGCGCTTATGAAAATATGGCGTCTAACGTTCGCGAGGTTTGCGGGCGCGAGCTTTGGAACGGAAGCTGGTTTACAAGGGGATTTACTTCATCGGGAAGGAGTATCGGCTCTCCTGATTGCAAAGAAGGACGCGTTTTTATGGAATCGAACACATGGGCTGTGCTTTCCGGCGCTGTAACTCCGGAGCAGGGAAAAGCCGCGATGGACGCAGTGGATAAATTTTTATATACTCCGTACGGTCTAAAACTATGCGATCCGGCTTACAGCGAACCTGATGACGAAGTGGGTTTTGTTACCCGCGTTTATAAAGGATTAAAAGAAAACGCGGCGATTTTCAGCCACCCTAATCCTTGGGCTTGGGTTGCGGAAGCTATGCTCGGAAGAGGGGATAGAGCGTTAAAATTTTTTGATAGTCTTTGTCCTTACAATCAGAATGATATGATCGAAACGCGGAAAGCGGAACCGTACATGTACTGCCAATTTATAGCGGGACCGGATCACAGCGCTTTCGGACGCGCTCATCATCCGTTTATGACAGGTTCTGCCGGCTGGAGTTATTTCGCTGTTACGCGCTACATGCTCGGTCTTCGCCCGGATTTTGATTGTTTAATAATCGATCCTTGCGTGCCGTCTTCGTGGAAGCAGTTCAAAGCGCGCCGTGTCTGGCGTAATGCTGTTTACAATATCATCGTAGAAAAAAAGAGCGCTGATTGTAAAGGCGTAAAGGAATGTAAATTGAACTCTCAGAATGTTAATTGCGATGACGGTACTGCGCGTGTTCCGGCGCAGAAAGAAGGCAGCGTGAATGAAGTTGTCGTTGTTTTATAATATGTTTAATTGAAATTTTAGATTTCAATTATTATATCTCCATGAGCCGCCTCTGTATAAATATGTTCCTTCTATTCTTTTGTTTTTATAATAAAAGACGTCAAAGGAATACGGAAAAGAATTATTAACATCGGATTTGGAATCATTGGTTAAAGTGACATTTTTTCCGATTGTAATATTTGTTATACGGTTATTATGAAACGCCGATTTTCCTATCGAGTTTACACTTGACGGAACAGTCATAGTAATTAACATATTACTGCTGAAAGCGCCGGCTTCGATTCTGGTTACTCCCTGCGGAATAGTCAGGTTAGGCAATTTATTATTATGAAACGCTTTTTCTCCTATTGATGTTATGCCTGAATGAATTGTTAAACGTGTTATTTGATTATTAGAAAAAGATTCTTTCATAACCGCTGTAACACGGGGCGGAATTATTACGCTTGATATTGAATTTTCGGAAAAAGCATGCTCACCGATAAAATTCACATCGGAAGGAAAAGTAATTCGCTCTAATTGATTTGAAGAGAACGCGCCGTGTCCGATATATGTAACGCTGGAAGGAATTATTATTTCTGTTAAGTGATTATTGGAAAAAGCGTTATGCTCAATCGATGTTACGCCGAACGGAATTTTTACGCTGTCTAATTGCTTGTTACGGAAAACTTGAGTGCCGATTGCGGTTACTCTGATTTTATTTATCATCAAAGGAATTATTATGTCTTTCTCGTTTCCGTTATACGCGGTAATTACGCCGTTGTTATTTATATTATAAATTCTTTCCAGTCCTGCTCCGAGATAATTCTTCTCATAATCTTCTATTGATAATATGTTTGCTTTTTTTTCCCATGCGCGGTCTGCTAAGACTCCGTCAATACTTGTTACCTGTACGATTAAAAAATCTGTTGCCGGGTTCGCGTTTAACGCCGGGAAAATAATTGTTTTTGTATCGTTAAAAACTGTTATCTGTCCGTTTCTTGCGCGATGCTCGTAAATTAGTTCCACAGTCTGACTGCCTATACTTTTTCCATCGCTGGTTAATATTTCTATTGTAACAGAATGATTCTTTCTGTTATTTGTAAACACAGACACCGAATTGATTGTTTTTACAGGCCAGTCAAGTTCCCAAGCATGGGATTTTCCTGTCGCGTCAATTCCGCTTTTTACTGTTTTGATTATTTCGTTAACGCCGGCAGCCCATGTAATATCCGGGTATAGACTTATTGTGACGCGGGCGTCTCTGTTCACCCATGTAATTTTCGGATTATAAACAATTTGAAAAGGAGGTTCTTTAGTTGTTTCGTAAAAATAATTTTCCGCCGTTTCCAGTCTGTCGATCCACAATGCGCGCCATGCTGCGGTATCCTCTGTGTCATCGCCGAGAGTTCCGGTGGAAATTTTTTCAATAAGGGTTTCTATCGGACTTTCGATTTGCGCAAAACCTGGCGCCGGAAAAGTTAATATTAATAACACTGCCAGAAAATTTTTTATTTTTTTTATAACGGCATATTTTTTCATTCTCATAATGAACCAACAAACCTCATCTATAGAGCGGGGTTGTTTATTGCAATTTTCCCCTATATTGCTGTATACCTAAATTATCGAGCCTGCGCCTGTGAGCTTCAAGTCTTTTTGCGAAATTTTCAAAGTTTTTTTCATTTTTTGGAGTCCAGACAGTTTCTGCGATGGCGCAAATGCGCGGAAAGATCATGTATTCGGCTATTTTTCCCGCATAAATTAATTCTGACCATAAATTTCCCTGCCCGCCTAAAACTTTTGACTCGTCCTGTTCGTTTATCCCGGGTGGAATCGGATCCATCATGTAGGAAGTATAAACTGAAGCCGCTCCTCCAAATGTCTGCCCGGGTTCTTCCTGAACATTTAAATGTTTGTAATCAAGGTAACAGCCGTTTGTATTTGGAACCATTATCACCTGATGACCAAGACCGGCAGCTTTTATTCCGCCTTTATCTCCGCGCCACGACATTACGACCGTATCCTTTGGAAGTTTAAATTGTTCGGTGTCCTCTAAGATTTCATCCCAGCCGATTGCCGTTTTACCGCGATCTGTCAGCATTTGCACCAGCTTGCATGTTATCCAGCTTTGCAATTCCTGCGGCTTTTTTAATCCAAGCTCTGAAAGTTTTTTCCGGCATTTGGGACACGCTTCCCATCTGTTAAATAAAACTTCGTCTCCGCCGATATGCACATATTTTGACGGAAAAAGTTTTACAAGCGTATCTATAATTTTTTCCATTAAATCAAAAATCCTTTCGTTTCCCGCGCATAAAACATCTTCGAAAATGCCGAATCGATCCTCGACATGATACGGACCGCCTGTGCAGCCGAGCTCCGGATATGAAGCAAGAATCGCGCTTGCATGCCCCGGTAAATCCACTTCCGGGATAACTTCGATATGAAGAGTTTTCGCGTAACTGATTACTCCGAGGATTTCTTCTTCGCTGTAAAATCCGCCGAATGGTTCGCGCCAGCGCATTCTGTTATCTTTTCTAAGAGAGCCGATTTCCGTGAGCAGAGGATATTCTTTTACATTAAGCCTCCAGCCTTGATCGTCAGTAAGGTGCCAGTGAAATTTATTTATGTGATGCATCGATAAAACATCAAGAAGATTTTTGATGAAATCAAGCGAATAAAAATACCGCGAGCAGTCCAGCATAAAACCGCGCCACCCAAAACGCGGGAAATCGGTGATTTCAGCGCAAGGTAGAGTTAAGATACCGTCTTTTGTTTCAGATAACACAAGCTGACGGAAGGTTTGCTCTGCGTGAAAGAAACCGGCGTCAGTTCCCGCTTCGATTTTTATATTGTCTTTTTCGATTATTAGTTTATAAGCCTCGTCATTAAAATCGTTTTTTATTTTTCCATTTTCGATTTTTTTTAAACCCGGCGTTTTATCAGATGAAAAAATTCCGCCGTTATAATTAATTATTGCCGGTTTTGGTATTACAGTTATTTCTCTTTCCATTAAAATTCTCCGTTAAAAATATTCGGTTACGTGCTGCGGGCGCTGTGTAAAAACGCTTTTTAATGTTTCGATATTGCCGTGAACTTCCAGCCCTTCTTTTCTTGAATACATCGTGTTTTCCAATGTTCTATAGCCGGTAACAAGCTGGCTTAAGGTAAGTAAGTCGCAGGTTATGTCGGCGTTCTTCGTTGTTTTTGTAACTCTGGTTTCATTAGCGGAACATTCAACAAGAAATTTTCCGCTGTTAGCTGTAATGTGTTTATCCTCAACTTCAAGCACATATTGAACACCGTTAGGTGATACAGGGCGGCGCATTAGTTCGAGAGCTTTTTGCACGTTTATAATCCGCGTCATTTCTCTTGGTTTGTATTCTGATTCTACAGACCATGAGTCGCCGATAAAATCATAAGGATCGATAAAGGCGGGCATCATCCATTTAAAATTTTCAAACTGTGCGGAGAGAAGATTTACAAGTCCGAACATGCCGTAAAGCCCTTTCTTATTTTTGAACGCAAATTCTGTCACAGACATTTGATGCTCTCCGTCTTCCGTTGTGTCTCTGTATTTAATATAACTTAAGGCTTTTCCGTTTTCGTCTTTCCAAAGATAAATGTACGTCCCTGAAGCGCAAGGGTCTTCTCTTGTAAAAATTTTCCATGCGCGGTTATCTTTCCAGTAATCTCTGCATATTCCGTGATTGATACCGGCGATGTACGCGCTGTGAATTTCGGCAAGAAGAGTTGTGTCGTCGCCCGGAAGAATATGAATAAACTCACCCTTTGCTTTTATATCCGAAAAATTACCCATGTCGATTTTTATGTTGTTTCTTGTGCAGGTAACTTCGTAACCGAACTTGCGGTAGAAATCGTGATCGAACGGAGACAGATTGGAAAAGACAACTCCTTTCTCGTAAGCTTCGGGAAGAAGTTTTTCGTATATCTTTCTGATGTGTCCGCCTTTGCGCGCTTCAGGTAAAGTGCCGACTCCGCTGATGCCGGACATTTTTACGCTATGTCCGTCAAAACGCATCAGATACTCAATCTCTGTCATTCCGGCGAGAAGTTTTTTCCCGTCGAAAACGCCCCATGACCACTCGGGCGGATTGCCAAGCGGATCAGGCGATTTATTGTCTTCTTTTGAATAATCGCGGCGCATGTTATAAACAATCGTGTGTATTCGATATAGCTGAATCAATTCATCCGCATCCAATCTTTTGATCGGAAGAGTATACACTTCTCCCATATAAACCTCGTTTGTTATGTGAAATTAGTTTTATATTAACCTTTAACAGCGCCCGCAGACACACCCTTTGTAATCTGTTTTCTAAAGATGATATAGAATAAAATCATCGGGAGCATACCTGTTACAAGAGCGGCAAACATTTTACCGTAGTCTGTAGAAAGCGCGCCGGAGAACATACTCATTCCCATCGGCACTGTTTTTAAACTATCTGAACTGACTAAAACGTTAATCAGCATAAACTCGTTCCAAGTTCCGGTTGTTGTAAGAATCGCAACAGTTGTCGCGACAGGCGCCGCCATCGGCAGAATGATTCCCCAGAAAACTCCGAGGTATTTCGCGCCGTCAATTCTCGCGGACTCGATAACTTCTGTCGGGATGCCTTTAATGTATTCAGTCGCAAGATAAACGCCTAACGGCAATCCAATCCCGATATACGGAATTAAAACGCCGAGCCTTGTATTAAAAAGCCCGACTTCACGAATTAATAAAAACAGCGGAACCATTATACATTGCAGCGTAATTAAAATTCCTATTATAAAACTTGAGTGAAGGACAGGAGTGATTTTCATCGGCAGTTTAGCAAACGCGAAACCTGCCATAAAACTAAGTATTATTATGGATATTACCGTAACAGATGTATATACAATACTGTTCAAAATTAATGTTACGAACTTAGCGTCTCTCCATGCGATTGGATAGTTATTAAAAAATATTTTTTTTGGAAGCGCCAGTTTATTGAAGTTGTCAATCCTGACGCGGAGATGTTCGGTTGTGGATACTCTTTCTATTTTTACATCGCCTTTTTTATGCTGAGAAAGTAAATACTCGCCGACTTTTGTCTCTGTGCCGTTGTTGTCAAATCTGCTTATGGATATTCTGTCATTAATAATATTGCCTTCTCTGTCTTTTCTGACAATATATTCGCGTAACACTTTGTTGTCGTTATCCGAGAATATAATATAATTTCCGGCGCGCATATATTCGGCGGTAGTTTTAAAAGATGTCATTATTACCCAAAAGACAGGATAAATCGCAAGGAACGCGAATAAACCAACAACAATATACATTGTTGTAAGACTTAACACATTTGTTTTTTTTATATCACTGCTCATTTGATTCATATCATTCTCCCGTAGAAAAACGTTTTTCCACAAAACGCGTTAATCCGATTAAGATAAAACAGATTATTACCATTACTGTTGATATAGCGTTCGCAATCGGGAAGTTGTTTCCTTCGCGGAAGGCTTTTTTATACATATAAATCGATAAAACGCTTGTCTGTCCCGCCGGATCGCCCGCCGTCATTACCCAGATTAAATCGAATGATTTTAATGAACCGGAAATTGCCAGAATAGCGCAGGTGACAATTACGCCGGAAAGCGCCGGCAGAATTATATATCGAAGGGTCTGCATTTCTGTAGCCCCGTCTATTTTCGATGCTTCTATAATTGAGACGTCGATTTTCTGCAGGTTGGCAAGGAAAATCAACATATACATACCGGTATACATCCAGAGTATAACTATTAAAATCGGGATCATGTCCTTCGCGCTCGGGACAAACATCGCTTCAGGATTTATATTTCTCTGGATTTCCAGCATTACGCTGTAAGAGCCGTAAAAAAATCTTTTAAATAAAATACCGATGATTACCGCGGAAATAACATTCGGCAGATATATAACCGCTTGAAAAAAATCAATCCCTTTTATTAATCCGCGCGAAAGAATGTACGCGAGGAAAAAACCTAACGGGATTTGTCCGAAAACAGAAATTAATACAAGATAAATATTATTTTTTAAAGCTAAGTAAAATACGGGGTCTTCAAAAATAATTCTATAGGATTTTAAACCGGCAAAGTTGTGATTTGCCATGTTAAGGATGCCGCCTTCACCCCCGCGATATGTCGAAAAACTTAAGATGATCGAAAATATCACGGGGAAGGCCATTACAAACAGATAGATAACCAAGGCAGGCAGTACAAGAATTAAGTAGGATATCCGTTCTTCACCTCTTGATGATAATTGATTTCTTATCATATACTGCCGCCTTTTGTTAATTAAATTTTACAGATTGTCAAACGCTCTTTGAACCTCTGTCGCAACAGCTGCTGCTGTTTTCTGCGCTAATGCAAGTGAAATAAGTCCGTCATTGATTACTTCGTATACAGATGACGGGAATACGCCGTCGATAACCGCAGTCGCTGTCTGGAATTCGCCGCCGAGATTACCGATTGCTTTCTGCATCGGCTCAAGGTTCATCGCGCCGAAGTTAAGATCGGTTCTGGACGGAGTCGGTGTGCCGCCTCTTTCTGTGCGGAGTTCCGAAACTTCTTTACCAGTCAGCCATTTTACGAGTTCCCATGCATATTTTTCTTTATCTGATCCTGAGGGGATCGAAGCTGCCATCGCATAGCCTACGCCGAGAATAACTGAGCTTGAGCTGTTGATTTTCGTGCCTGGAATATCGGGGAATACGCCGATTTTGATGTTATTCTGTTTTGCCGGGCTGATAAGAGCTTGTCCGGTGTCAGAGTCTGTGATGAATGCGCCTACGCGCCAGTCGCCGTCAATATAATAAGCGCCCATGTTGCTCGCGAACATACCGGGACCTTCGCCGTAATCAACGCCAACCTGTGAACGGTCGATAACGCCGTCAGCATAAAGCTGTCTGATGAAATCGAGAGCGGCTACAAAGTCCGGGTCTGTGAATTTCGCTCTTTTTGCGTTAACTCTTTCGTGCCAGTCCGGTCCGCAGAAACGTCCTGCAACCATCGAGAACAGACAGCTCTGCATTACCCATGTGCTCTGCGCCGGAATTAAAATTGTCTGATAACCGGCTGCTTTTAATACAGGAACCTGAGCTACGAGCTCGGCGTAGTTTTTAGCGGGCTGAAGACCAACAGCGTTCAATACTTCCAAGTTTGTAAAGAAAGCGTGTGTGGTTGTGATACCCTGAGGAATCATCGCCATGTAACCGGCTTGCTGCTGTGAAGGATCCATTGTCAGCGAGATATAAAGATTTTTGATACCGTCTCTGTTAATAAAAGGAGTAAGGTCCTTTAAGAGTTTCTGATCATGAAGATAATCCGATCTTCCGGACGGCCATACATACATAACATCCGGCATATCATTCGCCGCTGCGTATGTTCTCATTTTATCATGATAAGCATCGTCAAAAAGATTTTCTCTGTCGATTTTAACGCCAGGATTATTTTTTTCGAAGGTGCTGAACCAAAGATTTGCATCCGCTACCGCGTTAGGCGCTGACGCTTCCAGGTAGTATAATACTTTTATTACTACACGATCATCTTTGCAGCCGGTTAATAAAACGGCGCTGATCATTAGTACTGCGAGTATTATCATCGCAAATTTTAATTTTCTCATCTTTTTCCTCCTAAATGAATTGATGATTCTAATAGATCATTCTACACTTTATCCCTAATTTATGTCTAGTATTAAATATAATTAAATCTTTATAAATTATGTACTTTATTTCTTGTATAATATTATACAAAATATATTAAGATAATACATATTGATATGCAGAAGCAGAGGCACACGCTCGCCGGCTCGCTTGGATGATTGAATGCCTCGACTCTATATTACGATTATGTTATTATTGTAAGTAATGAGTAAATCAAAAACATTTCAAGTTGATCAGAAAGTTGTCTACCCAAGTCAAGGCGTCGGCGTTATTCAATCAATCATTCAAAAAAAGTTTAAAGATTCAAAGATTCCGTATTATGTAATTTATCTTGAAGTGACGGACATGACAATTATGGTTCCGGTTGACAAGGCGATTGAGCTTGGCATCCGCCCGACCGTTTCCAGAGATGAGGCGATGAAAGCTCTTGAGCTGATAGGCGAGGATTACGACCCGATTCCTTCGGACTGGAAAATGCGTTATCAAATAAATCTTGAGCTGTTAAAAAAAGGAAGCATCAAAGACATCGCGGTAATTGTCCGCTCGCTTTATCACCGAAGCAAAGTAAAAGAGCTGCCGATTCTTGAACGCAAACTTTACGATTCGGCGTTAAAACTTTTAGAAGATGAAGTATCGATATCTCTGCGCAAATCAAAAGAAGAAGTTCAAAACATGATTTTTTCGCGGCTTGAACTGGAAGAATGATTAATGACTGATTAGGAATGATCAATGAATAGTGAGCAGTGAGCAATGGATAGCGGACAGATAGCGGCGATTATTCTTGCAGCCGGTTCATCGTCAAGGATGGGCGGAGTTAAAAAAGAGTTCGCCAAACTGCCAAACGGCGAAACAGTGCTAGCATGCAGCGTTCGTGTTTTTTCATCATTAGCGGAAAATATTATAATCGTTGTTCCTCAAAATTGCGAAGCGCAGGCGAAAGACGCGCTGCCCGCGGAGTTAAAAGAAAATCAAAACAATAAAATAAATTTTGTTAAAGGAGCGGACACCCGCCGCGGCTCAACTTTGAACGCGTTACGCGCACTTTTACCGTTTAATCCGCGTTATGTGCTAATCCACGACGGAGCGCGTCCGTTTATCAGCAATGAGGCAGCCGCGAATTTAATCGACGCTGTTAAAAAATACGGCGCGGTTATTCCTGTTCTGGAGATAACAGAAACTCCTAAGGAATTAGGAATTAAGAATGAGGAATTAAGAATTAAAAATGTGGAATGTGGAATTAAGAATGTGGGGATAAGAGGAGAAAATAAGGAACAGACAGCGAAGAAGGAAGTTGTATTCATAGAAAGGCATTTGAAGCGGGTGAATATTGTTACGGCGCAGACGCCGCAGTGTTTTAAGTTTCCGGAGATTTTGTATGCGCACGAAGAAGCGGCGAAAGTTGACGAGGAATTTACCGATGATGCTGAAATCTGGGGAAGATTTGTCGGACAGGTTGCCGCGATTCCCGGAGATATTAACAACAGAAAAATTACTTTTCCTCAGGATTTGAATTAAATTACTAATTACTAATGACTAATGAGGAATTACTAATGAGGAATAAGGAATGATTATTATTAGTAAAGAGAAAAATTTTAATATTCGACATTACACATTCGTCATTCGTCATTTAATATTATTCATTATTCTTTTTACTTTTTTTTCATGCAGCCGTTCGAACGATAATTCAGAAAAGACTCCGGCTCTTATTTCATGGTCAGGGGCGGCGCCGATGATGTTCTTGCAGCCGGGGGAAAATCCGCTTTGGTTTCAACTGACAAAGGACGGTCCTGTTCACATCGATTATATCGAGGACGCGGAATATTCCTCTCCTCTTGTTCCGTGGGTACTCGCGCCCCATATACGTTACATTGAAAAACAAAGCGGCGATCTTATTCTTGTTGTTAACCGCATCGGCTTTTTAAAAATTTGTTCTAATGCCGCAAATGTTCAAGGCGCGGATAGTTCCGGCATCGCGGTGTACAGTTTTTCCGGCGGAGAATATTTCAATAAATATTCTGCGGGCGGTTTTGTTTTTTTTATTTCTCAGCCTGTTGTAATTTTATATTTGGATGATCGTTTTTTAGATACTGATGAGACGCCGCCTGCGCCGAGAGCGTGGACATTCAATATGAATTCAAATGCTGTCTTTCCGATCGATATTCCTGTTTTAAATCTTTTCCCCGAAGAAGAACGCTGGGATATCGATACATTACGTCTTGCTGATGATACATTTTTTTATTACCGCGCCGTTAACAAAAAAAATACTAATCGCACTGTTCACATGTACCGTACCGGTGATCTTGGCGAGCTGTCTAAAGGAACGGAAATTTCTATCGATGTTTTTTATAATTCCGCGCCGCGTAAAAAAGAGATAAATCATCCGTTATTGCCCGCGCTGCCTGAAGGTTTTGTTTACACAGGAATTGAAACTATAAACGGCAGTTTGTTCGCTTCGTGGGAAGAGCAGGCGGATTACAGTATCGGAGCCGCCGGTTTTACAATGATAAAGCCAAAGTGATATTAACTAAATCAATCATTTTCATTAAAATGATCTCATGGAAAAACTAAGAATACTTATCCCTAAGGGAAGAATTTTTGAAAATATCAGCCGTCTTTTTTCCGAAGCCGGTTTTCCCATCGCGCTTTCTGACAGGACATACCGCCCTTCGCTTGGCGTTTCATGGCTCGACGCGAAAATTATGAAACCGCAGAATGTCGGCGAGCTTTTAGAACTTGGCAGTCATGACGCGGGTTTTACCGGTATCGACTGGATTAATGAAAGCGGCGCTGATGTTGAGGAAATACTCGATCTCGGTTTTGATAAAGTAAAAATTGTCGCGGCTGTTCCCGCGGATTATGACGAAGCGAAATTAAAATCGAAAAAATTCGTTGTTGCTACAGAGTATGTTAATCTCGCCGAGAAGTGGCTGAAGTCTTCGGGTTATCAATACAGGATTTTACGCACTTACGGGGCAACGGAAGTTTTTCCGCCGGATGACGCGGATATGATCATCGATAACACTTCTTCCGGGCAGACTCTTAAAGACAACGGACTTAAAATCATCGGCACTTTACTTGAATCGTCTACGCGTTTTGCCGCATCACGTTCCGCGATCGCCGACCCGCAGAAAAAAGCGCGCATCGAAGAGTTAGCGATGCTTTTCCGCGCTGTTCTTGACGGACGTGAGCGCGTAATGCTTGAAATGAATATTCCAAAAGAGCAGTTTGAATCATTGTCGAGTCTTCCCGCAATGCGAAGCCCCACTGTCGCGCCGCTCTACGGAGACGCGGGTTACGCGGTAAAAATCGCCGTAAAGAAACATGAAGTGCCGGATATTATACCTAAATTAAAAAAACTTGGAGCTTTGGATATTGTGGAGTATGATTTAAGGAAAGTGGTACAGTGAGGAATGAGGAATGTATAATGAAAAATGTGGAATGAGGAGTAGAGAATGAGCAGGATTGCGGATATTGAGAGAAAGACTAAAGAAACGCAAATTTTTATGGAGCTTAACGTTGACGGAAAAGGCGAAGCGAAGCTGAAATATCCGATTGGGTTTATGTCGCACATGCTCAGCACGTTTGCGCGTCACGGGTTGTTTGATATCGAGGTACGCGCCGAGGGAGATTTAAATGTTGATCAGCATCATCTTGTTGAGGATACGGGGATTGTGCTTGGGCAGTGTTTCGCCAAGGCGTTAGGTGACAAAAGAGGCATTAAACGATGCGGAAGCTGTCTTTTCCCAATGGACGAAACTTTGGCGCGCGGCGCGGTTGATATCAGCGGAAGACCTTTTTTATTTTTTGACGGACAGCTTTCTTCTGTGCCGATAAAATCAATTCAAGAAGACAGTAAGCTCATTCAATTGAAGCAATATGATTTTCAAAATGATGTTATCGAAGATTTCTGGCAGGCTTTTGTTTCGTCCGCCGGCTGTAATCTCCATTTGGAAATTATCCGGGGAAGAAGCGATCATCATAAAATCGAAGCGTTATTCAAGGCAGCGGCAAGAGCGTTACGCGCAGCCTGCGAGATAGAAGAACGCGCTAAAGATATCATTCCTTCAACTAAAGGATCATTGTCCGGCTTTGAAGCGCACGGAGTGTTTGTTTGATCGGAATAATTGATTACGGAGCGGGAAATCTTGGCTCTGTTGTGAACGCATTAAAGCGGCTGTCCGCTCCGGCGCGGTTTGTCGCATGTCCGGAGGAATTAAATCCTTCATTATCACCGTTTGAAAAAATAATTTTTCCCGGCGACGGACATTTCGCCACCGCTATGAAGCAGCTTAATAAATCAGGTTATGCGCAAGCGATCAAGGGATGGATAAAAGCCGATAAACCGTTTTTTGGAATTTGCATCGGGCTGCAGCTGTTATTCGAAACTTCGGAAGAGACGGCAGGCGGTGAAGAAATACGCGGACTATCTGTGATTCCCGGAACAGTGCGGCGTTTTCCGGGGCGAAAAGTTCCGCAGATTGGATGGAATCAAACAAAAGCAAATCCGGCGTCAAAATTGTTCCAAGGTTTGCCGGAGAATAGTTTTTTCTATTATATACATTCATACTATGCCGATCCTTCGGATAGAAATGTAACAGCCGCTGAAACTGATTATTATGTGAAGTATTGCTGCGCTGTAGAACAAGGAGCGTTAGCCGCGGTTCAATTTCACCCTGAAAAATCAGGCGAAACCGGAATCCGGCTTTTAAAAAATTTTTTAGGAAATTAATATGCAGGCAAAAAGAATTATTCCGTGTCTTGATGTTGATGACGGCAAGGTCGTTAAAGGCGTTAAATTCGAGGGTATTAAAGATGTGGGTGATCCTGTTGAGCTTGCCAGGCGTTATAATGACGACGGCGCCGACGAGCTTACTTTTCTTGATATCGGAGCGTCATATAAAAGCCGCGCCACTTTACTTGATGTTGTAAAAAATGTCGCCGCCGAAGTGTTTATTCCTCTTTGCGTAGGCGGCGGAATACGCGTTATTGATGATATGCGCGCTGTGATGAACGCAGGCGCGGATAAAGTTTCGGTCTGCACTTCCGCTCTGAACCGCCCTGAACTGTTACGCGAAATGGCAAACGCTTACGGAAGCCAGTGTGTCGTGCTTTCGATAGATGCGAAACGCGTAAGCCGTAAAACGCCTGAGGAGACTGACGGAATTTTGCGCTGGAACGCTTTTTCTCACGGCGGCAGAACCGACACGGGGATTGACGCTGTTGAATGGGCGGTTCGCGCGGTTGAGCTTGGAGCGGGGGAAATTTTACTCAATTCGATTGATGCCGACGGTACAGGAGACGGTTACGATCTTGAATTAACGCGCCGCATCCTTAACGCAGTGCCGGTCCCTGTGATCGCTTCCGGAGGAGCCGGAACGTTAGATCAAATAGCGGCTGTGCTGCTTAGCACTTTTAATCCTGAAATAAACAAATCAGTTTCGCTTAACGTATCGCGTGATGATTTATCGCCGGGGGCGGATGCGGCGCTGGTGGCGTCTTTGCTTCACTTTGGCAAAACAACAATTAAAGAGATAAAAAAACACGCGCAGGAAAAAGGAGTCTGCGTCAGATGGTGAGGTTTATAATGAAAAGATTTTCGTTTTTATTATTAATAGTTTGTATATTTTTGTTTAATTGTAAAAAAACAGAAACGTCATCTGTAACAGATGATTATCATGTTGAATTTTCTTATGGTTCATCAGGTTCCGAAGAATCGCCGCAATTTTCGTATAACATCAATTATGATGATATAAAAAATTTTCAGCCTTCGTTTACGGCTGACGCTCATAAAAAATATCTTAACGATCCTTTAATGTTTCACGAGCTTCCCGACGGCGGCATACCTGTAGGCGCAACCGCGGTTGTGGGAAGCGACATCTGCCGTTTTTATCCTATCGAGAGCATCTCAACAGAAACCGATCTTGCAAAACTTACAGGCGGCGAATTAATTCCATTTTCAACAATAATTCCTTTGGGAGAAAAGCTGGAAAACAAGGATCGTTCCGAAAAGTGGTTTTCTTTTCAGGATAATTTTAACTATTTTTATAAAACTGTATGGAACGGAAAAAACGGCATTGTCTTCGGCGCGGATTTATACGGAATCTACGCGACAAATAACGAAAACAGAATAAATTCTCTGCTTTATAAATATTGCGGAAAACTTGAAAATTTCTATCCTATAACCGGTTTACAGCAATTAAACAACGCGATTCAAAAAGATTTGGAAAATTTTGGGATAGCTTTTCAGACTGTCAGACCGAATGAGTATTATTTATCAAGCGAATATCCTGATGATATGATAAGTCTTTATAAAGGGTTAAATGATTACAGATCGATAACTCCGATATTTGTCACTACAGACCTTGC
>JGI24695J34938_10000245_pt1 | contig 52223 bp, 44 predicted proteins | sample TergutCo191P3_FD_34938 | JGI IMG/M metagenome (IMG submission 34938)
TACGGCGACCTTACAGACACTTCAAACCTTATCAGGATAATCCAGCAGGTGCAGCCCGATGAAATTTATAACCTTGGAGCGCAAAGCCATGTACAGGTTTCCTTTGAAGTGCCTGAGTACACTGCGGACACTGATGGAGTTGGAACACTGCGCTTACTCGAGGCAATCCGTATACTTGGTATGGAAAAGAAAACGCGTATCTATCAGGCTTCCACTTCAGAACTTTACGGTAAGGTACAGGAAATTCCTCAAAAAGAAACTACGCCGTTTTACCCGCGCAGTCCTTACGCCGCGGCTAAACTTTATGCTTACTGGATAACGGTTAATTACCGGGAAAGTTATGGCATGTACGCATGTAACGGAATACTTTTTAACCACGAAAGCCCCCTGCGTGGAGAGACATTTGTTACGCGCAAAGTAACAAGAGCAGCGGCTCGCATCAGTCTTGGTTTACAGGATAAACTTTACATGGGAAACATTAACGCCAAACGCGACTGGGGATACGCCGGCGATTATGTGGAACTTATGTGGCTCATGCTTCAACAGAATGAACCTGATGATTATGTAATGGCGACAGGTATTACCACCACTGTCAGGGATTTTATAACAATGTCATTTAAAGAAGCAGGAATCAATCTTAAATGGGAAGGTAAAGACATAGAAGAAAAAGGCATTAATCAGGCTGATGGAAAAATCCTTGTAGAAATAGATCCCCGCTATTTCCGTCCAGCGGAAGTAGAATTGCTTATAGGCGATCCTTCAAAAGCAAAGGCAAAACTTGGCTGGGAACCGAAAGTAAAGCTTCCTGAGCTTGTAAAAATGATGACAGAACATGATATAGAGCTGGCTAAACGGGAACTTCATCTTAAAGAAGGCGGATATAAAACGGAAAATTATTATGAATAAAGATGCTAAAATATATATAGCAGGACACACAGGATTGGTAGGCGGTGCGATTACCCGTTACCTGAAAAGATCAGGTTACACAAATCTGATTACAAGGGAACTGGATGAGCTAGACTTAACAAATCAAAGAGATACAAATAATTTCTTTGAAAAAGAAAAACCTGAATATGTATTTCTCGCCGCCGCGAAAGTGGGAGGAATTGGAGCAAACTCAACATATCCTGCTGATTTCATCTATATCAATACAATGATAGGTTTTAATGTAATTAATGCCGCGTATAAAAGCGGAGTAAAGAAACTCATCAATCTTGGATCATCATGTATTTATCCCAAACTCGCGCCTCAGCCTATGAAAGAAGAATACCTTTTATCAGATTATCTTGAGCCGACCAATGAGGCTTATGCGATAGCTAAAATAAGCGTGATAAAACTATGCTCGTACTACAACCGGCAATACGGGACAGATTTTCTCTCTGTAATGCCTACCAACCTTTACGGTCCAGGGGATAATTATGATCCTGAAGGCTCCCATGTACTGCCTGCGCTTATCCGTAAATTCCATGAGGCGAAAGAAACGGGCAAGGATCGTGTAACGCTATGGGGTGATGGCTCTCCAAGGCGTGAGTTTTTGTACAGCGAGGATCTTGCAAGAGCATTGGTTATGCTGATGCAGAATACGGACTGTAAAGATTTATCAAACCCCGCAGGCGATTTTGTCAACATAGGAAGCGGCAAGGATCAGACAATCAGGGAACTGGCGGAAAAAATACGGGATATCGTTTACGAAGATGTTCCCGGCAGAACATGCGTCATTGAATGGGATGCATCCAAACCCAACGGCACGCCGCAGAAGCTGCTTGATATTTCTCGAATTACAGCTTTGGGATTTACTCCTGAGATTGAATTATCCGAAGGGATTAAACTCAGCTATAATGATTATTTAAAAAATATTCCTGACTTCATTCCCATCTAATCTCTCCCACCTTCAAGTCTATAACTTTTCTCTCAAAAAAAATACCTATTCTTATTTACAAATTTCTTACTTCTAATTGTTTAATTTATTTCATTATTAAATTCAAACAATCAATCTTTACCTTGAATTAATAAATGTTATAATGGAAAAGAAACTGGTAATTAAAGAAAGAAAAGTAGTCACGACAGGACCGTATTGATTAAAATAATAAAGAAAGTGATTTGTTATTGCAGTTATTGTAGTTTCAGGAGTTATTATATCGGTTTTATTTAATCGTTTCCCGTTCATGTCAACTATTTCTATTCTATTTGCCGCATTACGGCTTGGGACAAATCCGCCGGCAAGGCCGATATAATATTCCCAGTCGCGATCGGGAATATAAGGATAACGGCCGGGACTTAAAACTGCTCCGGCAACTGAAACAAAGTACTGCCTGAACGGAATTATAAGAGTGTCGTTTTCCTGCACAAGCACATTACCGCTGTAAAATGCATCGTAAAGAATAAGATTTAAATCAATAGGTATGCGTTCATTTTTACGGATGATATATGCGTTTTTTATATCTGAAACTTCAGAAAACCAGCTCTCATTTCTGCGGACAAGGGATGAGTATGTTTCCCCATCATTAAAACGCATAATAATCCGGCTGGAAGATGAAGCGGAACTTGCCGCGGTTCTGCCTACCGCGCCTTCTACAAACATAACAGGTTGCAGTAATAATATTTCCGGAACATAAACCGAATCAAAGTGCTCCAGAGGGTAATTATTAATAAAATCAATTTCATTCAAAAATATTTTATCACCTGAAATTCCCCTGGTGTTAATATATCGTACAATTTCAATTTTTGCGCTGTCTGCAAAAGCAGTATAGCCGTTGCCGTAAAAATCAATTAGTTCATTTATATTTTCTCCGTCCAGCAGTTGATATATCCCTGGCCGTTTTACTTCTCCTTCAATTGTTACGATACGTTTGGCTTTATTAAACGTTATTGTATCTCCCGGACGCAGGTACGGATCCTGAGTTTGGTCGCCTAACCGCTGTGCCTTAAAAAGATCGTATACTCTTGTTTGTCCGTTGGAAGCCCTTATTGATACATCGCGGATTGACGCGAAATCAGTTAAATTTGTTACGATTAACGATGAAAGTCTGCTTAATCCCCATGCGTCAATATCTCCCGCGAGGTTTACCTCGCCGTTAATGGAAACCCTGAAGATAGCCGGTTGAGTCAGTACCAATTGCACTCCGCTTAATGGGTAATTGTTGGAAATAATGTTTTCGACTTCAGTCTTTAAATTTATAAAAGTTCTTCCGGCTCCGTTAATAACCCCAAGATTAGAAACGCGGATTCTGTACGATGAATCTACAGTAATTACATAGTTTACCTGCGAGGTGCCGGCGGCATAAGATAAAGTATATACATCTCCCGGAGTCACCCTGTAATCGGAGCTTGAGCGGGCAAGCATTAAAATCCGACCCGTATCAATTGAAGGCATTGTTATTGTATTTACAGGAGGTCTAACGGTTGTAGTTGCTTGTGTGGCCGAACCAGGATTAGTATTTGATGTTGTCCTGTCCTGGGCGAAGGAGGATAATATAATGAAAAATAACAGGATAAATATGCAGACTAATTTATTCTTCATTAATTCCTCTTAGTTTTGCCATAGCCTTCGGATCTTTTCTGATATTTACAATAGCGTTAATGACAAATGCCAAAAAAACAGAAACGAAAAATCCCGCAAGAGTAACAATGATGCATAACATTTCCCTGTTAGGTTTTGATTCTTTGTCCGGTATTTCCGCCATTTCCAGGATTTGAAAAATGGGCGTTTCGCTTGCCATGCTTATTTTTAATAGTTCGTACTGTACTCTAAGCTGAGTGTAGATCTGCCGCTTGGCTGTTAACTCTAGAGTGATTCTGTTTATATCTGATGTAATTGCAGGAAGCCTTCCATAGGGAGATGCGGTAGCGACTGTCAGTTCCAGGCTCCGGCTTTCTTCTTCAAGCTGTATAATTTCCTGAAAGGTATTATCAATGTTAAATTCCAGATTATCCCTTTCAATTAAATTTTTATCCAGACCAAGTTCAATAAAACGTCTTTCAAGGTATGTTGTGCAAAAATTAACAATATCTCTTGCAAAAACCGGATCTCTATGGGTAAAACCTATGCTGAGTACGCCGCTTTTTTGATCATACGAAGGCGTAAGCGGCCCTCTGATTATATTTCTGCTTGTTGTTTTTGGGGATTTACTTAAATTATATTTTTTTATCAAATCAAACTGATCTACAACTGAGTCAAGAAATGAATTGGTATTTATAAGGTATAACGCAAGTTCGCTGAAACTTGAGCCTGATGACATGCTTATTCCGGCAAGAGATGCCAATCCGCCCAACGCTGACGATATGCTTCCGCCTGATGATCTGTTTTCAATAAGCATCAATGCCTGTGGAGTATAAAGATTTGGGTAAAACGACTTTTCAGGCGGCATATTGTCAGAAACATATGAGAAAATATTTACCCCAATACCCGCAAGTACGGTAACTACCAGTATCATGATTTTATACCGCCAAACAACGGCAAAAAGGTCTATTAAACTGATTTCATCATCAGATTCATTTTCTTTCTTTTCAATTTCTTCGTTCATATACTCCACATTTGTTACTGTTATGCATTAAATTTTCGGCTATATACTAAATATAGTGAATTTTATTAAATTTGTCCATAATAGGGAAGAATTTTAGCCGCAATCATCTCCCATTCGCGATTTTTTTCCTCAATGGCCGTTATGCACATATCAATTTTTTCTTTTACCGCCCTTGCTTTTTCTCCGTTTGAGTAAATTTCCTGCCGCGACAGTTCCGCTTCATAATGTTTTTTCTCCCTGTTAAGTTCTTCCAAAACTGCAAGAATCTCCTTCTCCTGCCTTTCCAGCCTGCGAATCACTGTCTGCTTCTGCTTTTCAGCTAAACGCCTCTCTTCACTGTTAATTCCTGCCTGTTTTTCTACCGTAAATCTCTCTTCACAGCTCATTTCAAGTTTCTCATTTTTGATTCCAATTTTATCCAGGTAGTACGCATAATTCCCATAATATAGTTTCACGGCGGCGGGTTCTGCTGCTGTTGCGGGGCGTAACTCAAGAGTTTTTGTGGAGAGGGTTTCCATGAACGCGCGGTCATGGGAGACAAAAATAATAGTGCCTGTAAATTTTTTAAGCGCGTCCAGCAGAATGTCCTTTGAATAGAGATCGAGGTGATTTGTAGGTTCATCCAATACCAGGAGATTCATGGGTTTCAGGAACATTTTTAATAGGGCAAGGCGGCTTTTTTCGCCGCCGCTCAGAACAGAAACGCTCTTGTAGACATCGTCGCCGCGGAATAAAAAAGCACCCAGCATATCGCGCAGTTTGGGGATTAAAGCCGTAGGTGACTGAGACTCCATAAACTCAATTATTGATTCATTTGAATCAAGCGTCTCCGCCGCGTCCTGTGAGAAGTATCCTGCTTTTATACCGCTGCCATATTTAACGGTTCCGGTAAAATTACTGTCTATGCCGGCTATAATCCGCAGTAATGTACTCTTGCCCGCGCCGTTTACACCGGCTACTACAAGCCTTTCTCCTGAGTCAATGCACAGGTCAAGGCAGGAGAGTACTTTTCGCTCTCCGTAACTTTTACCGATACTTTCCAGGGTTAAAGCGACATTACCTGAATGCGGCGGAGGCGGGAAACTAATATTTATCTTTTTAAGTGATTCAGGTATTTGAACACGTTCCATTTTTTCCAGACGTTTGATCAGTTCCTGCGCGAAAGCTGCCTTAGATGCCTTGTAGCGGAAACGCCGTATAAGGGCTTCAGTTTTTATTATTTCATCCTGCTGTTCGTGATAACGTTTAATAAGGCTGGCAAGTTCTGTCTGACGGACTTTTTCATAGGCACTGTAATTACCCGCGTATCGTTTTAAATTTCCGTTAAAAATTTCGTATACTTCATCAACGCACATATCCAGAAAGTACCGGTCATGGGAAACCAAAAGATAACCTCCTGGAAAAGTATTCAGCCATTCTTCAAGCCAGGCTCTTGCTTCAATATCAAGGTAATTTGTAGGCTCATCCAAAAGCAGAATGTCGGGTTTTTCCAGGAGAACTTTGGCAAGGGCAATACGCATCTGCCAGCCGCCTGAAAATTCTCCCGTGTCGCGATCAAGGTCTGACAAGGAAAAACCAAGGCCTGTCAGAACCATTGAAATGGCCGCCTCTCTTCTGTAATATCCGGAAGCTTCAATCTGCTCCTGTAAATTGTGATGCTCTTCAATTAATATTTTCGCAGATGATTCATCGGCTTTGGTTTTTTCCAGCAAGGCGCCGATTTCTTCAAACTGCTCAATTAATACATGGATAAAATGAAACGCGGTTTCTGCCTCATCGCGGAGGCTTTTTCCGCGGTGAACAATTCCCGACTGAGGCAGGTAGGATATGCGCGTTCCCTTCTGAATGGCGCGGTCTCCGGAATCGGCTGCCGTTTTGCCTGCGATTATTTTCATTAATGTGGATTTTCCGCTGCCATTCGCGCCTGTCAGACAGGAACGGGAACCTGCGGCGAGGCGCAGGCTTATATTTTTCAGAATATCCCTGTCGCCGAATGCAAGAGAAATGCCTGAAAACTGAACTGAAAAGCTGTTCTTTACAAAGACCATAATTAATATGACGAATCTTTGAAAAAATACAGAACCATGGGCGACGGAGAACGGCGCATGACGGTTAGGTTTTCCACTGTATTGTCCTGTACGACTTCCAGACGCATTCCCTGGTTATCAAGGCTGTACATGAAACGCAGATTCAAATTTGGAATAATATCAGTAAAACGGAATGTAGCTGCGCCTGTGTAACGCTCTATTAAAGAGGAATCCAGGAAGATGTCCATATAAATTCGCCCTTCGCCTTTGGCTTCGGCGGGGATTAATTGAGGAACCAGAAGATCAAAACCTGTCCAGATAAAACCGCCTGTTTGTGTAAACGTAACAGTTCCGTAATTGTTGCTTGTAAATACCGGCCCCTGATCGTAAATAGCCATAAACTGGCCTTCCCGCCGCGCGTTCTCCTGAATAATAAGATCATTTACATCCGAGGAAAGCGCTGCAAAATTGAAAGTACGCCTGACGCCTGTATCTTCAGTTATCTGTACCGAAAGAGCCGTGTTAGAACGCAGTGTCATCTGCAGGCTGCTGCCTTCAAAACGCCATGTACGCTCCCCGTCGGGATAGATGCCTTCGTAAACAATTTCTCTTTCCAGGTCAGGCAGAATTATTTTGGCAATGCCTGTATCCTGTCCGGGATCAAAACGGTAGTGTTTTTCAAGTTCGCCGGTATTTATACGCCTTGAATTTATCATCTGTAAATATGATTCAGGAGACCATCTTCTTGACATTATCATATCCAGGTCAGGATCATGAGCCGCTTCATTTTGCACGACAGCAGCGGAATTAGGCTGCCAATCAGTGTAATTAAACTGTTTAAGCCTGTATGAGAAGCAGAAGCCTGTAACTCCGTCGCTGGTTAGCACTTTAAGCCAATCGCCTTCCAGCGGATCGCCCGATGCGCTTATCGGCGGAACTCCTTTTACTTTATTCAGTACCTTTATTACTTCACCAAGGCGCAGCCTGTATACCCGCCTTGAGTTATTATCAGGGTGATCCCGAATGGGCAGGCCGTCCTGTAAATTTTCTGCGTAAATTTGGGCGTATTCGGCAAATTCCTCCGCCCAAAGAGCGGCTTTTTTCTTGCTGCCTATAAATTCAAGCCTTTTTAAGGGGATTTCCATTTTATCTGTATCATTCTTATCCTTTAGCAGCTCCCCGGGAATGCCGACTACCCAAACATGTTCGATATTTGATTTGATATAGACCGGTAAAACTGTTCCGGAAAGGACAAGAGGTTCATCTGTAGACCATAATAAAACACCCCATCCAAGCCGCTGTGAACATGATAACAAACATATAGTTGAAATAAGAGAAAAAAAAATAAAAAAAAATCTATTTTTGGTATTCATAATAAAAAAAACCACAGAATCACACTACCTGTAGAATACACGCGGTTTAGTGAGACTCTGTGGCTAAATTTTCTTTTGTCTACTCGACGACTGCTATAACATCGGACATTTTCAGAATCAGGTGTTCTACACCGTCAATTTTGATCTGGGTTCCGGCGTATTTGTCATACATAACTTTCTGACCTGCCGATACCTTGATCGCGTCCTTGTCGTCTCCAACTTCAACAACCACTCCCTGCTGGGTCTTTTCCTGGGCTGTATCGGGAATAATAATTCCCCCGGCGGTTTTCGCCTCATTTTTCTCCAATTTTACCATGACCCGGTCTGCCAAGGGTTTAACCTTCATTTTTATCTCCTCCGTATATAAAAGTTTAATTTAACTTTACTATACCAAAATGATTTTCTTTTATCAATAGCCGCAATGAAAAACGGAGAAAATGGATTGTATAATCCTCAGTTTTCATTTCATACGCTTTAATATCCATGAACTGAAAAATTATTATAGCCAAATTTACCTGTTTATTGAAAAATATAGTGGTGTTAAATACCCGATGTTCAAGGGGAGAAAAATGGCCAAATACAAGAGCGGGCGGGTTACGCTGCCCACAGACAGGGATATGGACGAAAAAATACTGGAAATTCGCGAGCTTTGGGGTGCGGACGCGGTGCGTAACAGCGACGGCACAAGCCTTGGAGAAGATATAATGCACAGTTTTCAGAAAGTATACGCCACATATTTAACCACAAGAGCGGATTTAATATGGGGAAAATTGCACCCTGAAGAACTTTCTCAAATTTACCTTATGACTCCGCACACAACAGCGCGGACAGAAACGCTGGAAATACGCCTTTTAGATGGTTATTACGAGGAAGAAGTGCAGATAAACAAAATTGAAGATCCTGTCCGTTTTTGGGAAGTAATGGACCGCACTACAGGAGATGTTGTAGCTCCTGAACGCTGGAGATGGGATTTTGTAAAGGGAACGGTAACAATCAAAGCGGAAAAGTGGCATGTATATACCGTAACCTTTCTTGCTTTTCAGATATGGGACGCTGTTTGCATGTACAATCACCTGACAAACAACTGGGGAAGCAGACCTCACGACCTGCCTTACGATGTTTACAATCCGCGCACAAGGGAACATGTTCTTCAATATTTAAAGGATTGGCTTCATGATAATCCGCGGCCTGATGTTGTCCGCTTTACCACTTTTTTTTATCAGTTTTCATTGATTTATGATGACCTGAAGCGGGAAAAAATTGTCGATTGGTTTGGCTATTCAGGAAGTGTAAACCCGCGCCTGCTTGAAGATTTTGAAAAAGAATACGGTTACCGTCTTCGCCCGGAAGATATTGTAAGGCAGGGATCGCATAACAGTTCCTTCTGCGTGCCAGCCAAACAGTTTTTGGATTATATGGATTTTGTGCAGCGGTTCGTAACAAAGCTCGCGAGGCAGTGCGTGGATCTGGTGCACGCGGCGGGCAGGGAAGCCATGATGTTTTTCGGCGATCACTGGATTGGAGCGGAACCTTACGGAAAATATTGGGGAGAAATTGGTTTAGACGCAATTGCAGGCTCTGTAGGAGACGGCGTTACGTGCAGAATGATTGCCGATGTGCCTGATGTAAAATACCGGGAAGGGCGTTTCCTTCCGTATTTTTTTCCCGATACTTTTTATCCCGGAGGGGATCCGACAGCGGAAGCAAACGCAAACTGGCTGGCCGCAAGGCGTTCCATCTGCAGAAAACCTCTCGACAGGATAGGGTACGGCGGTTATCTTGGACTTGCTTCCCGGTTTCCTGATTTTATCAATCGTGTGGCGGAAATATGCGATGAGTTCCGGGAGATATATGACAAGATAGGCGGTACAAAACCTTATGCTCCCAAATTTAAAGTCGCGATATTAAACTGCTGGGGAAAAACGCGCAGATGGCAGACTACAATGGTCGCTCACGCTAAAACATACAAGCAGAATTATCCGTACATCGGCATAGTTGAAGCTCTCTGCGGAATGCCCTTTGATGTGGACTTCATTTCATTTGACGAAGTGCGCGCGAATGGAGTGCCGTGCGATGTGCGCGTAATCCTGAACTACGGCATGGCAGGCACTTCCTGGAGCGGCGGAGAAAACTGGCTTGATCAGAAAATTGTCAGCGCGTTACGTGAATTTACACATTCAGGCGGCGGCTTTATCGGAATAGGGGAGCCCTGCGCACTCCTGCATCAGGGGCGATTCTTCCAGTTAGCTGACATTCTGGGCGTTGACAGGGAACTTGGCTTTACATTGATCTATACCAAATACACAGAACAGTTTCGCGGAGAACATTTTATAATTGATGATCCTGGCCGGGATTTTGATTTTGGCGGAGGATCCGACGATGTATACGCGATTAATGACAATACCAGAAATCTTGTTGTAGAAAACGGCTGTGTCAGGATCGCTGCAAACAGTTTCGGCGCGGGCAGGTCTGTGTATATATCAGGCCTGCCATACAATGCACGTAATGTCAGGCTGCTTCTCAGAAGCATCTATTGGGCAGGCGGCATTGAAGGAGAGTTAAAAAAATCATGGTTCAGTGAAAATATATACACGGAATGCAATGCCTACCCTGACAGCGGCTGGTATTGCGTTTTGAATAATTCCTGTGAAGCGCAGACAACCAAAGTATATAAAGGCGATGGAACAAGCGTCAATGTTAATCTTGAGCCGATGGAGATCAAATGGTTTGTAATTTGAGCTTAGATATTAGTCGTGCAATCTATGAAAAAAACAATTTTATTCCCAGATACCCAATCTTTTATCCAGTTCAAAACGGACGGAAACATTATCAGGATCCAGTTCCAGAGAATTCTCCAGAGCGTTATACGCTTCACTGATACGTCCAAGGGAAAAAAAACATTTTGCAATTCGGGATTGAATTACTGCGGCTGTTTTTTGGTTTTTTACTTTTAATGCCGCAGTTTCGTACTGTTCAATGGCGCGGACAGGGTAACGCTGCGATTCATAAATTCGCCCCAGATTGGCGTAAATAAACCATTCATCCGCACCTGAAGGAACGGAAGTCAGGATTTTTTCAGCCATTTCAAGATTTCCCTCCTGCATTAATTGAATTGCCCTGTAGACAGAAACCCATTGGCCGTTAAATCCTAACCTTTGAGCGTGATTTAACAATATTTCAGCTTCATCATTGTAACGCTGATAAAAAATTTTCCATGCCGCCCACCAGTAAAGGTTTTCAATGCCGGAAAAATCCTGGTGGCGATCCAGAAGGAGCCATGCTTCAGCTACCTGACGGCCGGGTTCCTGCCATTGGCTGCCGCGCCTGCATATTTCTAGGTCGATATAAGGGAAGTCTGAAATTTGGGAAACCGCGGCGGATGAAATTTCACGTAACGCTGTTTGCACCTGTTTGGGTTCGAGTATTGCCATCGCTTCACTGTGATCAAGTAGGCGGCTGTAGCGGATAAGGCCGAACTGGCGGCTGTTTTTTACAGACAGGGGATCCGCGTTAACAAGCTCTTTCAAGTAATGGACATACTGACTTTGATCTTCACTGGTAATGGCGAGGTTGTAAAGACTGTTCTCATTCCGTGTGCTTGCCAGAATTGACCAGATTGAACGGGCAGTGCCTGTATAACCTGCCAAATACAAGGCGTCAGCCTGGCGGATTAACGCGTCTTCGTCATCAAGGCGCGAGAAAATTTCTGCGGATCTTCGGATGTCGCCGAAATCATAGTAATATTCAGCGGCGAAACGTATAAAATTTTCTGTTACAGGAACCTGTGAGTTAAAATGCGTCTGTATAAGTGTTGCGGCCTCGCGGAAGTCCCCGCGCAGAATGGCAAGAATCGCAATATCAATAATGAGGTCTTCATTATACTCAAAACCTCCGCTGTAAATATGAAACAAAGGTTCGCTGCGGGAAGATCCCCCTGCCGCAGAAAGCGTGTTGTCTATTTGAGCGGCTGCTTGCGGACTGTTAAAATCCCCCAGAATTATATGCGCGCTCAGGCGCAGTTCATCCAGCGAAGGTTCTGAAAGAGCGTTTAACATTTCGCGTAACTTCTGTTCCGCTTCCCTGTTAACCGCCGTATCTTTTATTATAGCGGCTGCGGCGAGAGCGGTTAAAGGCTGCGATGAAGGGAAGGATTTAAGCGCGCGGTCAATTGAATTAAGGTATGTTTTCGCGTACGGGTAGTGAAGATCCGCAAGCGCCCTGTGGCGTTTAAGGATAGAAAGCCAGGATTCAAGGGTTATTGCCCTTTTTTCAAGCCGGTCAAGCTCGCGGCCAAGCTGTTCATATTCCTTGTCTGTGCCGGTAATAATCTTTAATGAAGCGTCGTATTCATTAAGGAGAAGAATAAAATTATCTTGCTGCCGCGCAGCCCTGGATGCGTTTCTTTCGCTGAACCAGAAAACAATAAAAACAACACCTGTTAAAATTAAAAGTATTAAACCGGCAAGCTGCGTTATGCGCAAAGGATTGCCGCCGGATACCGGAAAACTCATATTTCCTGCACCGGCTCAGGAGCGCTGTTGGCGCAGCCTGCGGCATTACTCTGCAGTACAGTCCGCTTAATGCTGTCCAGGACTCCGTTAATGAAACGGAAGGATTCATCTGTGCCGAATTCCCTGCTTATACCGATAGCTTCATCAATTACAATTGAAGGCGGAATATCGCTTTGGTACAATAATGTATAAACAGACATCCTTAATACCGCAAGGTCTACGCGGTTTAAACGCGAGATGTCCCAGTTTTCAAGATGATCTTTTATTGATTTGTCGATTTCCGTGATATTTTCAATGGCGCCTGCGATAAGGGTTTTGGAAAATACTGCTATACCTTCATCCAGAGAAACGCGTTTTTCTTCGTCAAGCCAGGCGAAATTAACAAGTTCCTCTACAGGGACACGGTTAGATTCCCAAAAATATAGAGCCTGAAACGCGAGAATCCGACCCTTTCGCCGCGATGCCATTTCAATCAGCCCCTTTTGGGCAGGCAAACACAGGAGAATTTTTTCGCGCGTTTACCATCTTATATTATTATCAAACACCTGGAAAGTTCTGCCCGCTCTTAACTCTGTAGTAAGTTCCTGGGTTGCCTGTGTTAGAACCGCCTGTTGTCTTTGGTTTAACATAGTCTGCCCGATATATTGCCTGACTGTTATTCTTGTTCCAAGCTGCGCTATATCATCCAGCTCCAGGTTTCTCATAGCATGATTTTCAGTTACCTTAATAATTTGGAAGCCTTGAATGCCTTCAATCAATCTGGAAACCTCGCCCTGTCTTAAACTGAACGCGATATCTATAAACACCTGCCCGACAGTTGATACAGCCTGGGAATTCCTCGGCAGATACCCGGCATCCCCTGCCTGATAACCGGAATTTGGCGCTGCCGATCTCAGTACAATTTCATCGAATTTTGAAGGATTTGATCCAATTTCCCGGATCAGTTGATTGGCTAAATCCCTGGCTCTGTTCCTTGCTGCAGCGTCTGCGCCATAGGGAACCTGAATCATGGAAAAACGAACTGTTTCAGGGCGGACAAATTCGGTTCTCGCATTGTTATATTGAGTTGAAATTTCGGCTTCTGTCGGCACTTTTACAGAGCCAAGCAGTTCGCTCTTTTTTGAAAGGAGGTACTTTTGCACAATCAGCTGCTTACGTAATTGTTCCCTGAACGCGGGCATTTCCAGAGCGCTTTGTTCCCTGATTGCCTGGTTAAATTCCGCGTCAGTAGGCTGCCGTCCGATTTGCTGAGCCATCTGCGATCTGAGTTCCTGTATCTGCTGATTTACCTCATTTTCGGTAACGGTGACTCTGTCCCGCTCGGCAGCCTGAATGGCGAGCCGTTCATTGATCATTACATCCAGCACCTGGGAACGTTCTGCCTGAGTTAAAACCCGGCCTGCGGATTTTTCCATTCGATCCACTTCAGTACGAAGCTGTCCGACTGTAATGACTTCGCTTCTTATTAAATTAACAGTTGCCGCAGGCTGTAAATTTGCCTGAGCAAAGCCGGAAACCGATAATAATGTTAATAAAGTCAGAAAAAATATTGTTCGTTTCATATTAATCCTTTAAGTATAATATATCACAAATTTAAACAAATGATAAGAGGAAAGAGTAACAAATCTGAATTTGCGATGAACTAGTGTCCTGTTATATTCGGTTTCCAATATAACAATATGCGTTAAATCCTTATTACATAAGGATTTAACTTAACATTTCATTCCGTTATATGAATATAACAGGATACTGGCAAATATTTTGCTGCCTAACTACGGCGTTACTCATTCCTCATTCGTAAGTACAGCTCTAATCCTCCTTACTCCGGCTGATGATGATTGTTCTTTTTGTATTTTAAACTTTCCCAATGTCCCGGTCTTTTCCACATGAGGGCCGCCGCATACTTCCTTTGAAAAAAAGTCTGTTTTTGAAATGCCGACAGTGTAAACTTTTACCTGCGATTCATATTTCTCGCCGAAAAGGGCAATCGCTCCTGATGATTTCGCGTTTTCTATAGCCATTGTTTCCATTAAAACAGGAAGATCTTTTTTAATTTGCTCATTGACCATATTTTCAACCTTAATTAAGTCATCGGAAGTCATGGGAGTGTCATGGGTAAAATCGAATCTAAGGCGTTCAGCCGTAATATTGCTGCCTTTCTGAGCAACATGCTGCCCTAAAATTGCTTTTAAAGCCTGGTGCAGAAGGTGCGTAGCAGTATGGTATTTTACAGCCATCTCTCCCTGATCGCCCAAACCGCCCTTAAACGCCTGTCCGCTCTGAGTACGGGATAACTCCTGATGCTTTTTAAACGCTTCATCAAATTCTTCCCTGTTTACTTTCATTCCGGATTCTGATGCAAGCTCTTCTGTAAGCTCTATTGGAAATCCGTAAGTATCGTAAAGTTTAAAGGCCAGACGCCCCGGCATGATTCTTCGCGGATCCTTTAATAAATTCGGAAGGAGTTTTTCAAATTCATGTTCACCCTTTTGCAATGTCTCCATGAACTTCGCTTCTTCCCTGATTAGTTCGTTCAATAATGAGGCGCGGTTTTCTTCAAGTTCAGGGTAGGAGTTTTTTAACTTTTCAACCACCACTTCGGCAATGGGAGCTAAGCTTATTCCCTCGATAGAAAGTTTACGCCCATGCCGGACAGCGCGGCGGATAAGGCGGCGCAGTACATAACCCGCTCCTACATTTGAAGGGTTTACAGATTTTGGATCACCTAAAATAAATGCCGCTGAACGCACATGGTCGGCAATGATTCTGATTGAGCGGTCTGTTTCTTCATTTTCGCCGTATTTGCAGTTTGCCGCTTTTTCAATGGCCGCTATTATTGCCGTGAAGATTTCGGTATCGTAAACGCTCGACTTTTTGTTCAGGACGGTAATGGTTCTTTCAATACCCATACCGGTATCAACGCATTTTCGCGTGAGAGGTATATATTCACCCGATGAATTTTTATTGTACTGCATGAAGACATCGTTCCAGAATTCTAACCATTTACCGCAGGAACATCCGGGCTTGCAATCCGGTCCGCATGGCGTATCCCCAATGTAATAGAACATTTCTGTATCGGGTCCGCATGGTCCTGTAGTTCCCGCAGGTCCCCACCAGTTATCTTCTCTTGGCAGATATGCTATACGGTTTTCCGGAATACCGGCTTTTATCCAGATTTGCGCGGACTCATCATCCCTCGGAATGCCTTCTTCGCCTTTAAAAACAGTAACCCCCAATTTTTCAACGGGGATGTTTAGCCACTTGGGAGATGTGATGAATTCAAAACTCATATTTATCGCTTCTTCCTTAAAGTAATCTCCCAGCGACCAGTTTCCAAGCATTTCAAAAAAGGTCAGATGGCTTGGATCGCCTACGCTGTCAATATCGCCAGTCCGGATGCATTTTTGATAATCCACTAGCCTGTTGCCTGCCGGGTGTTCTTCACCTAAAAGGTAAGGAACAAGCGGATGCATTCCGGCGGTTGTAAAGAGCACAGTCGGATCATTTTCAGGCAGCAGCGATTTACCCTGTATCTGCGCATGTCCTTTGGAAACGAAAAAATTTATAAATTTACTGCGAAGTTCATCAGCGGTCACGAGGAAAGCCTCCTATTAAATTGTTTGCAGGACTCTAATTCCGGCTATTCGTTAATCTCCGCTTCTCCGGGGGGGAAAAGGTACAGATCAGGTAATTTAAAAGTTCGGTTTAAAGCATATGAATGCGGAGTATGATATCTGCTGGTAGATGAGATTTCAAAGAAGTGCTGCAGAGGTTCATAATCGGGCGAATTTACTTTAATCGCGAATTTAAATACCTGAATTGCTTCAGGAGCATAGGCGGTTATTGGAGCCGGCCAGAAACTGAAAGCGCCAGGAGTACTGGTAACCATTCTGTAAGGATTCTGCCAGTTACTATTTCTCATGGAGACAATGTCGCTGTCCAGAGTTAATTCAACATCTATATCAACTACCGGTTCAAAACTTTCGCCGTTAAAGATACGGCCTGATATTGTCGGAATATCAAATACAGGCAGATTATGTTTGGAAGATGCAGCAGTGCTTCCGTCATGCGGCGCTGTCGGACGCATGTTGTGATTTACCAGTCTTAAACCCCGGTAAACAAGCGATGTTACATCAGCTTCAGCCTGCTGGTGTGTTATACCGGTTTGCTCGATTCTGGTAAGCCCCCTGTTTGATACAATATAATGAGGCGCTATACGGTTAAGGGCATAACAAATAGTATCTATCCGGCATTGATAACACAGACATAAATCGTCCGAATTGCCGCTACTTTGAATTTCCTCGAAAATTGACTGCACCGCGTTAACCACGATGTCTTCGCTGGTATTGTGAATATCCATACTCATGACTCCCTCTAAATTACTTCTTTTAGTATATCATATATCTGCGGAAAAGTCTTTAGTGTTTTAATATATTTTTTGTCAATAAATATTCTTACAGTGTAAAGCGTATGAATAAAGGAATTTACTGTTTCTGTCCTGAACGCGCTGGAACTTTCGCTGAAACTGCATCCTTCGTCAACAACAAAAAGACCGGTTTCAAATGACATTTTTTCCGGAACATCGATAATAATGTCTTCTCCTTTTACCGGTATGCCTGTTTTACGAAGTTCCGCCGCAAGCTGTTCTTCCAGCCGGGGACGGGATTTTATGTCCTTTATTGTGTCAGAATCAAGGCGATCAAATGGAATTTCCGCGGCTTTTATGAAAATTCTGCCTTCTTTTACATCTTCAACAAGAGGATTGCCTGTTTTTTGGGTGAGAAGGTCAAAAAGGCTGTAGTCGTCCAGGTTATACAGGTCTTCGCCTGATATTTTACCGGATTCAAGACCTTTTATTAGAGCTTTTTTAATCATGGAAGTGGCGGATCGTACCTGATGGTGCCAATATACCGTGCGATACATTAAATATTTTGAAAAAAGGATAGATTCAACATTGGGAATGAGCCGTGAGTCTATATCTGTACCCCTTTCCTTGTTTGGATATAATCTTGACAGGATAAAATCAACATCCTGCGCGCCATAAGGTACGCCGCAATAGCGCGCGTCACGGTTAAGGTAATCAAGCTTGTCAGGATCCAGAGCGCCTGAAAGGAGTTTCCTGTAAAAAAATAGTTCATCTGTTATATTGGAGTATTTAACTTCTTTATCAACAATCGCGGCTGTAAGATGAGGATCCGCTCCTGTTTCACCAACGAGGCTTATTATGGGTTCTTTCAGAATGATTTCACCTGTAAGTGATTCATGAGAAGAAAGAGATAATTCCTTTAATGAGTGAGTATATGGGAAATGTCCAAGATCATGTAAAAGACATGCGGCGAGGAATGAATTAACTCCTTCATGTGTGAGCCATGCGGATGCGCCCCGTGTACTGAGATTTTGCAATAAACGCCTGCCCAGATGGTACACGCCGATAGAGTGGCTTGCCCTTGTATGTGTCGCGCCAGGATATGTAAGGTAAACCGGCCCAAGCTGAAGGATTCGGGAGAGCCGTATAAATGGAGCCGATACTGTTAATTGCGCCAGTTTCTCTGTCATAAAAATATGACCCCATAATACATCTCTGACAGGATGGGTATAATCTTCGGTTAGCGAAGCTTCAACAGTCTTTTTCATTTATTAATTTATTATAGAATTTTCACAGTGAATATGCTAGAATTGAATCAGGAATGAAATATCCTTTTAAATATACTATTTGCCTAACCGGCTTATTTTTTTTTACTTCGTTAATAGCGCTTGCCCAGAATCGGGATATTGTTTTAACCAGAGGATCAATCCCCGAGGAATTACTTAGACCCAGGCGGGGAGAATCTCCGCGTTATCCGGTTGATACTGTAATTGGAGAATTGGGAAGGGGAGAAGCGCCTGTTGACGCGTACTCATTCGCCAATAGAATCGCTTCAGGTTTCATATCAGGAGAAATGACCCATCCCGCCCTGGCCGGCATTAACGCGTCATTACGTGAAAATTATTTATCATTGCTGAGAGCCGTTGAAAGCGAAAGTTACAGGATTGGAAGCGGTAAGGGAGAACCGGACGGTTCTGTTTCTTTTTTAATCCGGTTCATTGGCAGAGAGTTTGGCATAACGGGCGAACTGTTTATAAGATATGTGACCAGGCAGACAGAAGAGGAAGCTGACGGAGAGATAAATATTATAATAACGGGGAACTGGACTTTTGAGGAAATGATTCTTGATGAAGCGAAAACCCGCGACGAGGAAAAACGCGAATTGCAGCGTTTTGATTTTTCTCCCTATGAAAGGTTTTTTTAAAAAGAAACGTAAAAATGATTTTTCTGTAGATATATTCAGGATGAATTATGGGTACACCGGTAGGGCGTATTGAAAGGGAATATCTCTTTAAAGTGTTATATGACGCTCAATTGCCAATAATGTACATGAAGGATCGCGCTGAGTATACCATGACTCTTGAACATCCTGTTAACGATGAAATGACGCTGCGCCCCGACAGATCAATAGGCAGACCAAAACCGCTGTCAAGACTTGATTTGCTTTTTAAATACAGGGGACAGGTTGTGGATTTTTCCGCGGAAATTCAAACCTTTCATGATGATTTGATAGTCTGTAAAGTTCCTCAGATGCTTTATAAGGATCTAGATCGTGATTATCTGAGAGTTGATACTCCATCTGATTTAAAAATTGTTTTTACCTTCCGGGGCGATCGTTACAAACTTTCACTGCCCAAACTGTCGGAATATGAAACTCTTGATCATGAAGAACTGATTCGCAGTCTGGATCCTCGCAATCTTTCAGGACTGATCATGCAGATAACAAACCTGCTGAAGAATTATGCCGACGGGTACAAGATTGTAAATTTTAAGGACAAAAAACCAGAAAATATCGAAGAAAGAATTGTGTCGGAAACCGGTAAAACCCTCTTTGTGCCTTCAACGGTCGGACGCCTGCCAAAGAACGATCCATATCCCAAAAAAAGAATTATAACAGAGGATCTGTTCAAACGTTATCTTGAAAGCACCGGAACAGGCCAGGCTTATCTTGCCGAAATGTGCACCCGTTTTATTAAACAAAAATATGATGACGGAATTTATTCTGATGCGTGGATACCAATTCTGTTTCAGGAATATGTGATAGGTTATGTCCATATCTGGATAGACAAGGAAGACCGCCTTCCCATTGATTACAGCGTAATTGATAATGTGTATGAATATACCAAAGTTCTGGCCTTCGCGCTGAAGGAAAACGGATACTTTGAACACGGCAAGGTAGAAAATGAATCATTCAGGGGCAGGGTTCTTGACATGAGCGCATCAGGTCTGCTTTTCGCTTATCCGCATAGCAGCGTTCTTGCCTCGACGCTTTTGATAGATTCTGAACTAACGGTAACCATTGAAGCTCCCAACCGTTCAATCAATGTGATAGCGAAAATTGTCCGCCGTTTCAAGGACAAATCCGCTCAGTACTTCGGCTGTCACTTTATTAACATTGTTCCCGAAGATATCCGCTTCCTTTTTGAACATCTCTACGGCCGCCATATGGACGATGACACAGTCACTGATCTGCTGATTGGGCAGGTGTAAAGGAATCGTAATGGGAATGGATAACGGTATATTGATTTTTAACGACTGCAATTTATAAAAAAAAATCTTTCACACCCCTGCCAATCACTCAGTAATGGAACAAAACAACTATAATTCAAAAATGTATGCTTAAATAAATGTTTTAGGGGTGTCTGGGGCAAAGTGCCGTGCCCCGCCACGGTGCTTGTGCTCCTGACAGGTCCCCAAACATAATTAATAAAGCATACATATCTGTATAGTATTACTTTTGTGAAAAAACATTGAAAAACACCCCGAAATGTACTAAATTTAAAAAAACAGCAAAGAGGTGCTTTTTGTTCAAAGGTTTAACACAACGGGTAGAAAGACTATTATCAATAAACGCACAGGAAGAAGCGCGGCGTTTTAATTCTGATCAGTTATTGCCGGAGCATATTATTATAGCGATGCTCAAGGAAGGCGGAGGAACTGCCTGCAAGGCGCTTGTTTTCCTGCGGATAGATTTGCCGGAATTTAAACATATACTTGAAAGTTCCATCCCGAGGATACCGGGTCTTATAATTCGCGGAGAGGTTCCTCCTTCAAAACGTACAAAAAATATGCTTGATGTCGCAACAGAAGAAGCAAGAGCGATGGGAAGCGATTATCTTGGTACTGAACATATACTTTTCGCAGCCATGAGGGAACAGGATTCCAGCGTTCAGGTCTATTTAAATCAGCGGGCAGTGGATACTGATATGATGAGGGTGATAATTCAAACCACATTCAGCCAGCCGGGAGCCCGAAGTGATGATGGGTATGTGCCTGTGGAAAAATATCAGCCCTATATTGTTCACAGGGAACGGCCTGTTATTCCCCATAGAAGCGGTGTAGAAACAGAGCGTCAAACCCAGAGGATAAAGCCTGCTACATATCCAGTACTTACTCCAATTCTGGATAATTTTTCACGCGATCTTACCGCGCTTGCCAGAGCTGGTAAACTTGATCCTGTTGTAGGCAGAAAAGCTGAAATTAACAGGGCTGTCCGTATACTGGCAAGACGTACAAAAAACAACCCGATTTTGGCAGGAGAGCCGGGTGTCGGAAAAACAGCGATTGCGGAAGGGCTGGCTCATTATTTAATCAGTGAGGATGTTCCGGAAGCTCTGGCTGGTAAGCGTATACTATGTCTTGACATGGGGCTGGTTGTCGCCGGAACAAAGTACCGCGGAGAGTTTGAAGATCGAATTAAAAAAATCATCCGGGAAGTTAGTCAGGCGGGTAATATAATTCTCTTTATTGATGAAATTCATACAATAATCGGAGCGGGCGGAGCGGAAGGAACACTTGACGCTTCGAATATGCTCAAACCTGGTCTTGCCCGCGGCGAGATTCGCTGCATTGGAGCGACAACGCTTGCCGAATATCGCAAACATTTTGAAAAAGACGCCGCGCTTGAACGCCGTTTTCAGGCTGTAATAGTCAATGAACCAAATTTTGATGATACAGTTGAGATTCTAAAAGGCATTCAGAAAAAGTACGAAGAGCATCATAAAGTAAGATATACTGAAAGTTCTGTTACCCTTGCCGCGAAACTCGCACAACGTTATATAATGGGCAGGTTTATGCCGGACAAGGCAATAGACATTCTTGATGAAGCCGGCGCAATGCGCAAACTGGAAACGCGCGATGAACCGCCTGAAATCGCCGGTCTTGAAACAGAAATAACAAAGTTATGTGAAGAGAAGAATGCGTTTGTAAGCGCTCAGGATTATGAACATGCCGCCGAAGTCCGCGATAAAGTACGCGCACTGCGGGTGCGCCTGGAAGATGCGCACGCGGCATGGGAACGGGCTTCACTGAATGAATTTCCGCAAGTTACAGAAGAAGATGTCCGCCGTATTGTTACAGAATCAACTGGAATACCGGTTATGCATCTTGAGGAAAGGGAATCACGCCGCCTGCTTGTTATGGAAGATGAACTACAAAAATCCGTAATAGGGCAGAATGAAGCGATTAGACGGATTGCTTCGGCCATCAGGCGATCCAGAGCGGGTGTTTCATCTCCGCGCCGTCCTATGGGTTCTTTTATATTCCTTGGACCAACAGGAGTAGGCAAGACGCTTCTTGCCAGAAAACTCGCGCAGTATCTGTTCGCAAGCGAAGACGCTCTTGTACGGATCGATATGTCTGATTATATGGAAAAGCATAATGCATCCCGTCTTGTAGGCGCGCCGCCTGGTTATATCGGTTATGATGAGGGCGGAATGCTTACGGAAAAAATCAGGCGGAATCCATACCGTATTATTCTGTTTGATGAGGTGGAAAAAGCGCATAGCGATATTTTCAATATTTTGCTTCAGGTAATGGAAGAAGGCGAACTTAAAGATTCGCTTGGCCACACTGTAAATTTCCGCAATACCGTTATAATAATGACGAGTAACGCTGGTATTCGTGAGATTTCAAAAGATTCAAGGCTGGGTTTTTCTTCCGGCAGCGGCCTTATGAGCGTTTCAGAAATTGAATCGGCTGCCATGTCAGAACTGCGCAGAATTTTCAATCCCGAATTTATCAACAGGGTTGATGAAATTATGGTTTTTAATCCATTAAACCGTAAACAGATTGAAATGATTTTTGACATCGAACTGGATGATCTATCAAACCGTCTTGCAGAGCAAAATTTCGGAATAAGAATTTCAAGGACCGCAAAGAACATCCTGATTGACAAAGGCTGGGATCCAAAATACGGCGGCAGACCTTTACGCCGCACCATTCAAAAAGAACTGGAATGCCCGTTATCAGAACTTATTCTGGACGGCTGCTGGGAACCTGGCACGGTTTTTACAGCTGACGGCAGAAACGGAGAGATTAAACTGCGCGTGAAGAACACCGTTAACGCGGAGCAGGAACTGGTAGAAACCAGTCAGTATATATGAACGCCGCTTAATTCAATTTAATCCATTCATGGATAAACCTTAGGGCATACTGCTGTATTCCGTTAAAATAATTATCAATAAACGCCGCAAGTGCCTTTCCCATATACCGGTAATGCCAGCTTTCCCAACTGTAGCCGGTTACTCCTTCATAGCCTTGAGGGTATGAGAGCGACCAGCCGAAACGCGAAGCGTTAGCTGTAAGCCAGCGGCTTTCCCCGGTTAAAGCGAAGGAGTCGTCTATGGAACCGAAGTCCACAACTAACCCCAACTGATGCTGGCTGTGCCCGGGACGGGCGGATATTTTATCCGCCGCATTCTGACCCATTTCATTCACATAACGCTGGTAAAGCTGTACCTGATAACTGTATGAACGGTAAGCTGAAGACGCTGTCAATACCAATCCTTCGGCTCTGGCTGCACTGGCCATCTCTTCCAGTGATGCGGCGGCGGCGTTTCTCAGATACAGATCATCCCTGTTTATTCTGTAGGAACCGTTATTTAATTCAACAAGATCCTGGGGTTCATAATTTCCGGAAAGAGAGCGCTCCTTGTCTACAAGAATCCACAAATACGGATCGCTTTGTAAAATGGCGGTTAATTCAAGGATAAAAAAAGGATTTGATAATATATTTTGCTGTATTTTACCTGATATATTTGCCGGTAGTTGTGCGTTTGTAAAAACAATAGAAAAGGCGGAAATATCCGGATTTGTATCTTCACCTGATGAACCATCAATTTGAGCATCCGGTTCTTCATGAGAGGCGGGTGTTGTAACAGACGGTGTTATTGACTTATTATTTTCATTCACTGCGTTGGATTTTAAACATGAAAAAAAAAATAATAATATAAAACCGCAAATAATAATGGGAATTTTTCTTTTAATAGCTCATTCCTTGTTTTTAAATTACAGTTCCCGGATATAGAATCGTATTCTTTGGTATTACAATGATCCCATCCACAATATAGTAATACCCGTAGTTGCCGTCTGACCGTTTAATGTCGTCTACTCCAATACGGCAGCCTTCGCCGATACACACATTCTTGTCGATTATCGCCCCTTTTATTATTACGCCGCGGCCAATTCCTACATTTGGCACTCTGGCTTCGGCGTTTTGCGCTTTCTGAACCTCTGTTTCGTAATAGTCAGCTCCCATACATATAACACCGTTAAGGCTTGAACCGCTTTCTATAAGTGTACGGATACCGACAATTGAATTCGTGATATTGGCGTTTGTGATAATACAGCCTTCCGACGCTATTGATTGATTCATGTTTGAAAAATTCATCTTGGATGGAGGGAGGTTGCGCATGTGGGTATAAATTGGTTTATGCTCATCATAAAAGTCAAAACGTGGTTTTAGTGTGGTTAACTCAAGGTTAGTTTCATAGAAATTTCTGATTGTGCCAATGTCTTCCCAATAGCCGTTAAAAATGTAAGCGTTTACCTTTAATTTGCTGATTGCAGAAGGGATTACCTCTTTTCCAAAGTCGGTAAGGTCGTTTGCGAGGCAGTCCTCCATAGCTTTTGAATTAAAAACATAAATGCCCATGGAGCCAAGGTAATTATCATCCTTGCTTTTATCTTTAAATAATTCCTGAGGAGCTTTAAAATTGGAAATATCCTTGCTTGGACCTGGTTTTTCCATGAATTCAGTAATCTGATTGTTTTTATCAGCTTTTAGAATGCCAAGACCGCTTGCGCTGTCTCTGGAAACACCGGTACAGGCAATTGTAATGGCAGCGCCTGAACTAATATGTTTCTTTAAAAGATCCTGTAAATCCATTCTGTATAGCTGATCGCCTGAAAGTATAATGTAATATGATGGATTCTGTGTTCTGAAATGGGAAAAATTCTTGCGGACGGCATCCGCTGTGCCTTCATACCATCCTGAATGCTCAAAAGTCTGTTCAGCGGCGAGAAGCTCGACAAAACCATGTGAAAATGAGTCAAAAATATATGTTTGACCGATATGCAGATGTAAAGACGCTGAATTGAACTGTGTTACAATGTAAATCTGCCTTAAATTGGCGTTAATGCAGTTGGAAATAGGAATATCGACAAGCCTGTACTTTCCACCAAATGGGACAGCCGGCTTTGATCGGAACTGAGTAAGCGGGAATAAACGGGTACCCTTGCCTCCCCCCAATATTATGGATAAAACATCAGACATATCGCTTCTCCTCGATATTCAGTTTCTGTTAAAAATTTAAACTGCTATTATTTATTATATAGTATAATAAAACCTTTGTCGATAGAATTGTTTGATAAATTGTGAAATCTATATTCACAGTTTTAACAATTCGGAGTAGGATATGCTTATGAGTGCCGGAAGCTCCGCTGCTAGTACAAGAGATAATCTGGAAAATCTGCTGGAAAGCCCTGAATTTGCACCTAATACCATAATTAACAGGTTATTGCCAGCCATGGATGGGGTATATGCTCCCTTTCCGGATGGTCTGGATGTCCGGATTATAAAATCTTTGAACAGAAGAGGGATTGAACGGCTCTATATTCATCAGGCTGAAGTGTGGAAGCAGGCGCAAGCCGGTAAAAATGTTGTTGTTGTCACTCCTACAGCTTCCGGTAAAACGTTATGTTACAATTTACCGTGTTTACACGCGCTATTAACAGATGATAAAGCGCGTTGTCTGTATCTTTTTCCCACGAAAGCGCTTTCCCAGGATCAGCAATCGGAATTAAATGAAATTTCAGGCGGCGATGAGGGACTGAACCTAAAAATAGCGACTTATGACGGAGATACGCCTGAAAGTTTGCGCATATCGGCGCGCGACAGCGGCAGAATCATCATTTCAAATCCTGATATGCTGCATACAGGCATTCTTCCCAATCATCCTAAATGGATAAAGTTCTTTTCCAACTTAAAATTCATTGTAATTGACGAAGCCCACGCTTACCGGGGCGTTATGGGCAGCCATGTAGCCAATGTTATCCGCCGTTTACGCCGTGTCGCGGCGTTTTATGACGCTAAACCGCAATTTATCCTCTGCTCGGCGACTATCGCAAATCCCGGAGAACTCGCGCAGGCGCTAATAGGTCAAAATGTAGAGTTAGTTGATAAAAACGGCTCTCCGCGCGGTGAAAAGAGAATAATTCTCTACAATCCGCCTTTGGTAGACGCTGTGCAGGGCATCCGCCGTTCTGTTGTCAGTGAAAGCCGTCGCTGGATGATTGCTTTACTGAAGGCGGGGATAAAAACCATTCTTTTTGCACATTCACGTATAAGAACAGAAGTAGCCGCCTCCTATGTAAATGAGGATTTAGCCAATATCTTTACTGACAATTCACGTATCCGGGTAGAAGCGTATCGCGGCGGATTTTTACCTAACGAACGCCGCCAGATTGAGAAAGGTTTAAGGGAAGGTACAATCCAGGGAGTAGTTTCGACTAATGCGCTGGAACTTGGAATAGATATCGGCGGTCTTGACGCTTCTGTGGTTGCGGGCTTTCCCGGTTCCTTTAACAGTTTCTGGCAGCAGTCGGGCAGGGCAGGCAGGAGGGGCGGTACTTCTGTTTCTGTGTTTATTGCCAGTGTATCTCCTATCGATCAGTTTATTATGAATGATCCTGAGTGGTTTTTCCGTAAAAACGCCGAAGAAGCCCGCGTTGACCCCGATAATCCGTACATTCTGACAGATCATGTGAAATGCGCGTGTTTTGAACTGCCGTTCAGGGATGATGAACTAACAATGAATAATGAACAATCAGCGATTAACAATATTGAAAGAGTTTATGGTGAGAATGCTCTTGACGCGCTTGAGTATCTTGAGGAAGCGGGGATTGTGCGCTATACAGGAGAGAAATGGCATTGGGCAGACAGATCATACCCTGCCGAAGGTGTAAGCCTTCGCTCCGCCGGAGCGGATAATGTTGTGATAATTGATGTAACAGACGGCAGAAACGCGGTAATTGGTGAGATGGACAGGCCAAGTGCTAAGGAAATGCTCTTTGTTAACGCAGTTTATATCCACCGCGGACGTCAGTATATGGTTGAACTATTGGACATCGAAAACCGTAAATGCCATGTCAGGGAAGCCGATGTTAATTATTTTACAGACGGTTTGGTGAAGACAGATATTAAGGTGTTAACTGAAGATGAAAGGGTTAAGGTGGGGAATGGGGAGTGGGGAGTGGGGAGTAGAGAATTGGGATTAGGGAGTGGGGAGTTTGATTTGATTAATCGGGATGATATGTCAACTCACGATTCTAAGTTTCCTGTTCAAAGTTCTCAAACATCAATCCCTACTCCCGACTCCCCACTCCCGACTCCCCACCATCCACTCCCCACTCCCTACTCCCTGGAAACAGTGCTTGGTGATGTTTTAGTCCGTTCTCAGATGACCAAGTTTAAAAAACTGCGATTCCGTACCCATGAGAATATCGGCTACGGGGACATCAGCCTGCCTGAGGAAGAAATGCAGTCGCGCGGGCTTTCTTTGCTTTTCGCGCCGGACAGCGCGGGAGGGAAGGTGTTAGCTGCAATGGATGAGCAGCAGATCGGCGAAGCGCTTTCAGGCACAGGCGCTTTGATACGCAACATCGCGCCGGTTTTTCTGCTGTGCGATCCGCGCGATCTTGGAATTGCCGAGCGTGTAAAAGATCCCCACTTTGGCGTAAGCGCGCTTTATATCTACGATAAATATCCCGGGGGAACCGGTCTTACAGAAAGCCTTGCCCGCCGCCTGGAACCTCTGTTATGCGCCATTCTTGAAGCCATTGAACGCTGCCCCTGCAAAAACGGCTGCCCTTCATGCGTTGGGCCTGGAGGAAATAAGGCTGCGGCGAGAGAACTTTTAACGGCGATTGGCAAATAATGCCTTTCCTTATTTATTATCCTTGACATATTTTTATCATAATTGTTATAATAAAATACCAACAGGAGATGTTTAACATGAAAAGGTTTATTATCTTTTTTGTTCTTTTTTCTATCGTTACATTATTTTCTTTTACTCAACAGAAATTCGCGCTTGTTATAGGGAATGGAGCTTATGTACATACTACCCATCTTAACAATCCTGTAAATGACGCGAATGACATGGAAGCCGCTCTGCGCGCTTTGGGTTTTACTGTTGATAAGGTTTTAAACGCCTCGCAGGATCAGATGGTTAACGCTGTCATGCAGTTAAAAAGGCAGCTTGGCGCGTCAAGAAATTCCTACGGTTTTTTATTTTATGCGGGCCATGGTGTGCAGTCAGGCGGCGAGAACTTTTTAATCCCTGTTGACGCCAATATTCCAAGCGAGAATTTTCTGCGCAACCGCACTGTCTCCGTTCAGGAAATGCTTGACGAACTGAACGACGCCGGCAATGAATTCAATGTTGTAGTCCTTGACGCCTGCCGTGACAATCCATTCAGCTGGAGGCGTTCAGGCTCACGCGGTCTTTCAGTTGTTGGACACCAGCCCGCGGACAGTATTGTCGTTTACGCCACTGCCGCGGGTTCTACCGCCGCGGACGGAACAGGCAGGAACGGCTTATTTACCTCTCACCTGTTAAACAATCTTAATATACCCGGTCTTGAAGTAACCGAAGTCTTCCGCCGCACAGGCGCCGATGTAGCCAGCGCCAGCGGTAACACTCAACGCCCTGCCGTTTACAATCAATTTTACGGAACAGCGTATTTGGGAACAAGACCTGCGCCAGCCGTAGCCCAGCCGCCAGTACAGTCAACACAATCCGTGCCAACTACGACAGTACAATCTGCTCCTGCACAGTCAACCCAGCCTGCCTCTGCCGCGCCAACTATAACGCCTGCTCCATCGACAACAACTTCCGCCGCCTCGGCAGTTCCCGCAAATATGGTACGCATAAACGGCGGGACTTTTGCCATGGGCAGCCCATCTAATGAGGCAGGGCGTGGTAGTGGTGAAACACAATGGCAGGTAACAGTAAGTTCATTTAACATGAGTAAGTATGAAGTAACACAAAAAGAATACCAGGAAGTAATGGGAGTAAATCCCAGTTGGTTTAAAGGAGATAATTTACCAGTAGAGCAAGTAACGTGGTTTGACGCGATAGAATATTGCAATAGACGCAGCCAGAGAGAAGGATTAACACCAGCGTATACAATAACAGGCAGAACACCTGCGAGCGGATATCCAATAATAGCGGCGACAGTAACATGGAACCGCAGTGCGAACGGATACAGACTACCGACAGAAGCGGAATGGGAATATGCCTGCCGGGCAGGGACAACAACAGCGTACAATACAGGTAACGCGATAAACACTAATACAGGCTGGTATATCGCGAATAGTAATGGCAGAACACAGCCTGTAGGGCAGAAAACCGCGAATGCTTGGGGATTGTATGATATGCACGGGAATGTATTGGAGTGGTGCTGGGATTGGTCTGGAACATACCCAAACGAAGCGCAAACAGACCCGGTGGGTGCTTCTTCGGGGTTTATCCGCGTGTATCGCGGCGGGAGCTGGAGCGGTTCGGTCGCTGACGCCCGTTCTGCGGGTCGGTACGGCAGCAATCCGCCTTACCGGTATTTCAATATCGGTTTCCGCGTGGTCCGCCCCTAGTTTGCAGGGTATAGTGACTGTCACCACTTTTCGTCTAGTGTCGTTATGCGCAATGAGACGCTATATATAGCGTGTACTTTGCATTAATAATCCGCGGAAATCCTTTTATCCGTGGATAAATATAAAAATTACTTATTACAAATCTGCGTCTATGCGAAAATAATTAATTCAATCCTGAAACAAACCTGTTTCCCTTAATATAGAATCGCAATTCCAGTTCCTTACCTGCGGACAGTCCAATGCGAGTGCTGGCTTCTATTTCAGGCTTTATCCTGTTATTATATATTTGAATAGGCCCGTCAATTAAACTTAAATTATTTTGTTTTAATGTGATGCCGAATGCCTGTGTCAGTTTTCCGGGGCCGCTGCACAGGTTTTCTGTCTTTTTTGTTTTACGTCTTTTTTGCATCAGTTCAATACCCTGCACAGGTTCAAGAGCGCGGATAAGGACAGCTTCTCCTTCACCTTCTTTGCCGGAAACAATATTCAGGCAATGGTACATTCCATAAATTAAATATACATAAGTGTATCCCGCAGGCCCGAACATTGGCGTATTGCGCGGGGTAGGACCGCGGCTTGCATGGCAGCCAGGATCATCCCTATAAAGATACGCCTCTGTTTCAACTATTATTCCGCGTAATTCTCCAAATACCAGTTGTTTGCCCAAAAGAGCCTTTGCAAGTTCAATGGTTGGCTGATTGAAAAATTTACTTCTTAGTATCATTGCCGTTATTATACAATATGATATAATTATTATACGGTAAAATGACTGGTAATTTGCGGGACAGATTAAAAAGAATACAAAATTTAAAAAAAACTGAAACTGCTGTAGATATACTCGCCGCTGCTCTAAAAACACGAACGCCTGAAAATAGTTCATTCGCTGATTTAACATCTCTGACAGAAAAAGGCTGGATTCCTTGCGGATTTCAGGTTTTAAAAAGAGAAGTTTTAATTGACTTTCCGACGAAAAATTTTAAAAAAATGCCCGCCGCTTTACCGATTATTATTCCGGATTTGGCAAAAAAGGCTTCCTGTTGCATAAATGATTTTATTTTTTTTGATTTAGAAACAACAGGGCTTTCAGGCGGCGCGGGAACAGTGGCTTTTCTTGCGGCTTTTGGCCAATTTTCACCAGACGGAAAATTGCGCGTAACGCAATACCTGCTTCTGGATTATCCGGGTGAAAATGATTTTTTAGAAGCGGTTCTTGTAAATTTTAAAATTGAAAGATCTGTGATAGTAAGTTATAATGGTAAAAGTTTTGATTCAAATATTTTAAAAACAAGATGTCTTATGAATGGAATAAAACCGCCTGAATATACTCACGCTGACCTTCTTCATCCTGCAAGGCGGCTTTGGAAAAATATTATTACTGATTGTTCTCAAAGCTCAATCGAAACTCAAATTTTGGGTTTGGATCGAAAAGGCGATATGCCGGGATCTCTTGCCCCTGATATCTGGTTTGAGTTTTTAAAAACAGGCGGAACAGATTGGTTAATGGGTATCTGCGATCATAATATCCGTGATATTACGGGGCTTGCTTCAATCCTTTGCGCCATGTTTTCCATCGCAGAAGATCCGTTCAAGGCGGAAAAATACAATATTAATTTTGAAAGGCTTGCCCTGCGCTGGCGCGATATTATCAGAAAGTCAGACAGGTATTTGCAGCTAACAAATGAAGGTGACGGATATGAACAATATGAAGAACTTCAATTGACAGGGAATAATCTTTTAAAGTACGCCGCGGATAAAGGATATAAGCGCGCGGTCTATGTGTATTCATTCGATCAGATGAGAAAGGGAAATTACCATGAAGCGCTTGATTTCGCAAGGCGCGGACTGAAACTCTTTGGCGAAGATACAATATGGCATGAAAAATTATTACGGCGGATTGAGAGACTTGAAAAGAAAATATAATAGTTCATGATACATTGCAGTATATTAATCGTTTAATCCTTTAATCCGCTGTAAATGTCCTCTGGAAAATTTATGAGAGCCGCTGCGCCTGTCAATTTCAGTTTGCATTTTCTGCCTTACAGATTCTGCAAATTCCCTGATAGAGTCTACAGACAGTTCTCCGTTTTCATCACGTCTTACATACTGACTGGGATAGACAGGTTCAAGCACAACAAGAGTTTCATTGGGAAGCGAACGCCCCCAAAATGACCAGGGACGGAAAGGCCCTTCTGAAAAAACAGTAACTAAAGGAAGAATGGGGACATCCAATTCAGATGCAAGCCTGAACGCTCCGGTTTTAAATTCACGGATATTTTGATTGTACAGATAACATTCGCCTTCAGGATAAAAATGAAAAAAACGCCTGTACTTAAATGACCTTTCGCATATCTCAAGAATTTTCCGGTAACCGGTTCTTCCTCTCGGCACCGGCACTCCTCCCAATAATCTTGTGAATGTTCCCAAAAAGGGAAATTCTACGGTAGCCTCCAAAAGAGTCTGATAGAAAAGATACGGAATCGCAAGTGAAACAATTTTTACTGGATCAAGAAAAGTCGTATGATTGGAAACAGTAACTGCTTTTTTTATACTGTAAATTCTGAATCGATTTTTAAATCTTGTAAAAAACATCATATAATTGATTAAAAAGGCTATAGGAAAAATCAGAAATAAAACTAAATGAGATGCCAGTCTGAAAAAAAATGAAAGGTCTATGACAGGGCGACCATGTTTGTATGGCATTAGCTGACCTTTCTGTCCTTCCAGATAAAACCTTTTCCTGACACGGTTCTGAACCATGACCACGCTGCCATGTAAAGAAGATTTAAAAATATCAGCGGCCACAGTAATCCGTACCACCAGTTTAAACGCTGTCCAAGGAACATAAAAATCCATGTTAATGTGTAAAGAAGATTAACAATCAATATATGCAATGTCCAGGGACTTTTCAATATTAGTCCGCCTATCAATAGCGGAAACGGAAAGAAAAGGAAAAATAAAACCGCGACCGCCATAAGAAAAATCACAATGGTATTCTTTCCCAGAAAATCAAAAATATTTTTTCCGATGCCTTCAATAGCCCCGTGATAGCCATTATACATTCTGCATTTAACATATTCCGTGATATTGAGGAAACGGACAGAATAACCCTTGCGTTTCACATAACGGGACATGTAAATGTCTTCGGATGTTTTTTTTCTGAATGATTCGCATCCGCCGATTGCTTTGAACACATCATGCCTGATTGCGATATACTGGCCTATCGCTGCTGTAAAACAGCTGAGTTTGGTATAACGGTTAAGGCTTAAGGGTATTACAAAACCTGTAAGAAAGAACATCAATGGAACTGTCACAATTTCACCTAATGTTTTAAAAACCTGTCCGATATAACCTGACACCATATCCGCTTTTAAATATTGCATGTTTGTAACAGCCCAGGAAATGCTGGAAGGGCTATGTATTGTATCCGCGTCTGTCAGCAGAAGAATCTCTCCCTTCGCGTGGGAAGAAAGCTGGTGCAGCGCGAAAGGTTTTCCGTACCAGTCATCGGGCAGGGGATCGCCTGTAAATGCCCTGATTTTTTGATCTTCTGACACATAACGCTCGAGGATTTTTGCCGTATTGTCCACAGAATTGTCATTCAGAACAAGAATCTCATAATTTTTGTATAACTGGTTTTTTAGCGAGTTTAGGCAGCGTTCTATGTTTTTCTCTTCGTTTCTCGCGGGGATTAATACGGAAACCAAAGGACCGTCAACTAATTCAGGCCCGTATGTAAAACGCCACATTTCATAATGATTAATAAGCGATAAAATAAAAAAATATGAAGCGACAATAATCAGCGCGTTATAGTAGTACGGGCTTAAAAGCAGCGCCAGATAGTTTAACATTGATTTACCCCAATTCTATAATTTTGCAAGGAGAGACTGCGCGTATTTGTTTGTAGGATACACTTCAAGTGATTTTTGCAGCCATTGCCGCGCCTGGGCGCTGTTTTTTTGCTGTAAATACGCGTAACCTATACCTATATAAACATTGAAAAAGTCATCTTTTTGCATATTGCTTTCATCGGGGATGGCGCTCATCATTTCTATTCCCCTGCGGTAATTGTTAAACGGAGAAGGAGCGTAAACCCAGCGCGCGGCGATCATAATCTGCGCCGCCGCGTTTCGTCTGTCTATTGTAAGGGCGTTTTTTGAATATCTTTCTACTTTTAGTCCGTTAGCCATGGCATAGGAGACGGAACGCACAGCGCATGATTGGGAAATATTTTCCGCTAACATCTGCCATGCTTCGGCGCTGTCCTGTAATTCCAGAGCCTTCTGTGCCCATATTATTCCTTCTTCAAAATGAGATGCTGCCTGATCTTTTTTTTCTTCATACTGATACGCCCTTCCCATCATATATTCGCAGCGTGAAAGCATTATATACTGCGCCGCTCCGGAAAGGGATGCCTTCGCCCTGTTTGATACATTGTTATATACAGGCATAATTTCATCCGCTGATAATTTTTGTTCATAGATCGCTTCCCGCAGCGGGATATACCACTCTGGCAATGACTGGCCAGAGACTGAAACTAAAGGAAAAAGCAATAAAAACGCAAGTACAATCATATTTACAATATATACTTTTTTGTTTTTTTATTCCATAAAAATTATATAAAAAAAATAATATATAAACATTAATCAGGTATTTTATATTGTTTTTTTCCGGTAATTGGGTTAATGTGTTTCCAATGTACGATTACAAAGAACAATGGAAAGAAATTATAACATCTGCGCTTAATGATATATTAAGCGAATCGGGAATTGAAACCCGGATAAACGCGTTTCAGGTGATTGCTGAAACTCCTCCAAACCCAGGTATGGGAGATATTGGTTTTCCCATGTTTGGTTTCTCGAAGATTCTGCGTAAAGGTCCGCCTCAAATTGCTCAGGTTATGGCGGCAAAGTTAAAAGAAACGATTGCATCAAGCGTTTGGAACGGAACCGCAGAAGCGCAGGGACCGTATTTGAATATCAGGCTGGATCGCGGCATAACGGCAAGGTCAATACTTAATGAGGTATTATCAATAAATAAAGAAACAGAATGCAGTTCTGTAGAGCCGGGTTTTTCATTCGGCAGACCTTCAACAATGAAAAATAAAAAAGTGATGGTAGAATTTTCCAGTCCCAATACCAATAAACCTCTGCACCTCGGCCACCTGCGCAATGACGCGCTTGGCGAAAGTGTTTCTCGTATTCTCGCAGCCTGCGGCGCCGAGGTGCGTAAAGTCTGCATCATCAATGATCGCGGTATTCATATATGCAAATCCATGCTTGCGTATAAAGAACACGGGAACGGCAGAACTCCTGAATCTGAAGGAATTAAAAGTGATCACTTTGTCGGTGACTGGTATGTGCACTTCAGCAAGGCTTTAAAAGCGGAAGTTGAAGAGTTGATCAATAAAGGGATTAAAAAAGAAGAAGCCGAAGCTCAGGCTCCGCTCATGAAAAGGGCTCAGGATTTATTACGCATGTGGGAAGCAGGCGACTTTGACACAACAGAACTATGGAAAAAGATGAACGGCTGGACAATCGACGGAATGAAAAAAACTTATGAGAGGACAGGCGTTTCTTTTGACAAGTATTATTTTGAAAGCGAAACATATATGCTCGGCAGGGAAGAAGTTTTAAAAGGTCTTGAAAACGGAATCTTTTACCGTCAGGAAGACGGAGCCGTAGCCGTGAATTTAGACGAGGAAAAACTTGATAAAAAGATTCTTCTTCGCAGCGACGGAACTTCGATTTACATTACCCAGGATTTCGGAACAGCGATCAGCCGTCATAAAGACTGGCCTTTTGATCAGTTGATCTATGTGGTCGGATCCGAACAGCAGTATCATTTTAAGGTGCTGTTTGTTCTTCTGGAAAAACTGGGCTATCCATGGGCGAAGAGCCTGTATCATCTTTCCTACGGCATGGTAAACCTGCCTGAAGGAAAAATGAAAAGCCGCGAAGGAACAGTTGTTGACGCTGACGATCTGATTGACTCACTGCGCGGCATGGCGTTAGCTGAAATCAGGGCCAAGGAAAGGGAAGATGAAGTCGGCGATCCTGGCGAAGTAGCGGAAAAGATCGCCCTTGGCGCGCTTCATTATTTTTTACTTCAGGTCAGCCCCGCAAAGGATATGCTTTTCGATCCAAAAGAATCGCTTTCCTTTACAGGAAACACGGGCCCTTACCTTCAGTACATGGGCGCGCGCATTTCTTCTATGCTTCGGAAAAATGATCAGATGACAAACAACAGGGAACATAGGACAGATAACATTGATTTTTCATTGCTTGTTTCCGATTCTGAGTGGGAGTTGATCAAATGTCTTGCCGCGTATCCTGCTGCGGTCGCTGAAGCCGGTGCATCCTTTGATCCTTCCCATCTTGCCGCCTATCTTTACGATCTTTCAAAATATTTCAGCCGCTTTTACCATGAATGCCCTGTTTTAAACTGTGATGATCAAACGCTTTCCAGGGCAAGACTTGAACTTTCCCGCGCGGTGATGCTTGTGTTAAAGGACGCATTTTATCTTGTTTGCATACCTTTTTTAAACGTTATGTGACGATTAATGGTTTAAGAACGCCAATGACACGGAACCATGATTAAAATACAGGTCTCCTTTGCCGTCTTCAGTCTGCAGAATACACCGTCCTGCGGGGTCTATTCCTTTAAAGGTTCCGCGGGCCAGAATGCGGCCCGGCACATCAATTGAATTATTTTCTTTTTTGTTTTCTGGTTCAAAAACAGCCGTTTTCGCGTTGATGCAGTCGGTCAGTGAATTCCATTCGGCGGCAAGAATCCTGCTGCCCTGAAAATACGCAGCGGTTGAGTTAAAACTTTTCTTAACAATTTCTGTTTGTTCCAGAATTTTTATGAGCGTTTCACGCCGTGAGAACTGCCTGCCTGTAATATCCGCGCAGCTTGCCGCCTTGAGCGAAGGAGAGGGATTGTTTACATTTACGCCGACGCCGCAGGACATCCATGTTATTAAATCTCCCTCCCCGGAAATTTCTGTTGTAATCCCGGCAATTTTTTTTCTGTTAATATAAATATCATTTGGCCAGCGCAGATAAGCCTGCGTTCCGCAGATTGATGAAACAGTGCGGACAACAGCAATTTGCATAACAAGGGAGAGCAGTGTATAGTCCGCTATTGTGAGGCGCGGACGCTCTAAAATTGTAAAAAAAAGTCCGCCCTGGCGTGAAACCCATGTCCTGCCGTTACGCCCCATGCCTGCGCTCTGTTTTTCGGCGGTAATGACAGTTCCGGCGTTTTCACCCCGCAGGGCCAGTTCCCTCGCGCGGTTCATGGTGCTGTCAGTGTTCAGATAATGATGGAATAACGCTTCCTTTTCGCCGAATTCCCAGGGATAAATAAAATCTTTTTCATTTTTTGGATCAAGGGAATAACCTGTTTCCCCTGTCTCAATTGAATAACCTGCTTCAACAAGGCTCTGAACATTCTTCCAGACCGCGACGCGGGATACTCCCATATCTTTTGCCAGTATGCTCCCGCTTACAGATGATCCCTGCTTTTCACGTAACAGGAAGAGCAGCTTGGCTTTGCTTGATTGACCGTCATCTATATTCATAGTATCTCCTTGCCTCCATTGCCTTTGCTTTCAGCGCGGCTTTTTCAAAACTCAATGAAATTAAAACAAATACTGACATTTTTATTTTATCCAGTCCCTGTTTGCCTCCCCGCGCCTTCCATGAAAGATTGAATGAAAACCAGATGGAAAAAATTTCCGGAATAAAACACAAAAACAGTGAGATGTTTTCCACAAATCCGCTCTGCTTTGATATCCGCTTTCCCGCAAATGGCAGGCGGGTAAATCCCAATCTTATGAATCGTTCTGTCATGTTTAAGCTATCCCTAATTTCCATGGAACTTGTGGTGCGGAATAATAACGCGGATAACTGCACAATTAACATCAGGCGAAGAGCGATGCGCAGGAATCCCGGGCGCGGAAGGAAGACAGTGGGCAATGAGTTATATTCAATGAGCGATGATAAATTTTTCCAGTTGTCAAAAATATTCGCAATTAGGGAGAGGGCGTACATTAAAGCCGCGTAATAGAATACAGGTTTCAGGTCTGTTAACTGTTCGCGTAATGTGAAATTGCACATAAAAGCTATAAATATAATCACGGCTATTCCGGCTCCAAGCCAAATTGAAGGCAAAGACATGCAGATTAGCGCAGCCGGCAGTAAAAGAAAAAGTTTTAATATCGCGGGAAGTTTATGCAGAGGCCCCTTTATTGTTTTATATCTGAACACAGCCTGCTCTCTATTTATAACCACAGAAGATCTCCAAGTTCCCGCGCGGGATTGCATAATGGATGATGAATGCCCCATTTTGAAAAAGGCGGATCTTCGCCTTTTATGCCCGGTTCAGGATTAAGGGAAAGAGCTTCTTTTGCGTTTCCGTCAAAAACTTTTTTCCCTTTGAATAAAACGATAAAGCGATTTGCCAGAGCCAGACATTTTTCAAGCTCGTGAGTAAGAATTATTAATGTTTTTCCGTCTGTTATAAGTTTCTGAAACAGGCGGTTTACCTGCGCTACGCCGGGAAAATCCATATTGGCATAAGGTTCATCAAAAATTATTATTTGAGCGTCCATGGCCAGAACTCCTGCAGCCGCGAGCCTTCGTTTTTCTCCTCCTGAAAGCGAGCGGGCGGGGAAGTCCTTTCTTTCGGCAAGACCTGTTTCGTTAAGCGCAAGATCGACGCGGGCGTGTATTTCTTCTTTTGACAATCCCATGTTGCGGGGACCGAAAGCAATGTCTTCCACTGGAGTCTCACCCAATATCTGCGCATCAGGTTCCTGAAAAACAAGCCCAATCCTGCCGGCTGTTTTTACGGTTCCCGAACTGGGATTTTCAAGACCGGCGATGATTGCCATTAATAGGCTCTTGCCTGATCCGTTTGCTCCGGCGATTATAACGCAGTCTCCGTTTCCGATGGATAAAGAAATATCATCCAAAGCGTAAAATTTTCCATCACGTGCCTGTTCATTATGAACTATATTTTCATCGTAAACGGGAAAAAATTTGGTTATGTTATTAAGCGTAATAATTTCATTATTCATTACAGTTGTATGTTTATTCCTCTGAATTAATATATCTTGCCGCGACAGGACGCAGCTTTAAAGCAAGCGGAATACTGACTGCGAATTTTATTATATCACCTGCAATAAACGGTAAAAAACCGGAAGCAAGAGCCGCCGTTAGCGGCATAGAATTTAGATACATCATATAAAATACACCTGACATCAGAATAATGATAAAACCCGCGAATGAAGCAATTCCAATACGGATGCAAAGAAAAAGTTTTACATTTTTTTCGCTTGTTTTTGGCAGTCCAGTAATTAACCCAGCGGCGAGGCTTGATAAAAAATAACCGATTATATATCCGCCCAAGGGAGTCAGAAAAACACCGGGGCCTCCGGGGATCACAAAAACCGGTATTCCAATTAACCCTGCGGCAATAAAAATGAGCGTCGCGATACTTCCATAAAAACTGCCCAGGACAGTTCCTGATAAAACAACAAAAAGATTTTTAAGTACGATAGGTACTCCGGCTGGTAATGGAATGATAAAAAAACCTGAAACCGCGATTAAAGCGGCAAAAACCGCCGCAAATACATATCTGTTACGTGTAATTTTATTATTCTTTCTCATGTTAACTCTCTGAGTATTTATAGTTAACATAGATTGAAATTTATTTCAATACTATGTAAACTGATTTTCTAAAAAAATTTGGAGGAAAAATGAATAAACGTGCATTAATAAGCGTATTTTATAAGGACGGTATCCTTGAACTTGCCTCATTTTTGAACAGTTCAGGATGGGAGATTATTTCAACAGGCGGCACTTCCAAACACCTGCAGGAAAATAATATTCCTGTTACGGATGTTTCATCTGTCACGGGTTTTCCGGAATGCCTTGACGGCCGTGTAAAAACTTTACATCCGGCGATTCACGCCGGTATCCTTGCGCGCCGTGATGTGCAGAGCCATACAGATACTTTAAATTCATTAAATATTAAAACAATTGATTTGGTATGCGTTAACCTCTATCCTTTTTTTGAGAAGGCGCAGGCTGGTTTGTCACAGGAAGAGACCATTGAATTCATTGACATAGGCGGACCGGGAATGCTTCGTTCATCAGCAAAAAATTACCGTGATGTTATCGTTCTTACAGACCCTCAGGATTATGCCGAAACCGTTAACTGCATTAAAGCGGATAATGTTCCGCTCGAATTTAAAAAACGCCTCGCCGGTAAAGTGTTTAATCTGACATCGGCTTATGATGCGGCAATCGCGCGTTATCTGTCAGACGAGGAATATCCCCGGTATCTTCCGCTGTCTCTGGCAAAAGGGCAGAGCCTGCGTTACGGTGAAAACGGCCACCAGTCGGCAGCGCTCTACCTTAATACCGATTACTCAGGCGTTTTAAGGGGGATGGAACAACTGCACGGAAAGGAACTTGGTTACAACAATATAAGGGATTTGGATATTGCATGGAAATCTGTATGCGCTTTCGGCCTAAACGCAGACGGAACGGTTCCCGCAGGCGAGGATGATGTGAAACGCCTTGTTCCCGATGCCGCCGAAGGAAGCCAAATTTGCTGCGCCGCTGTAAAACATAATACCCCCTGCGGTATTGCTCTTGGAGACGATCTGCCGGACGCGTTTAAGAAAGTATATAAATGCGATCCTGTTTCCATATTCGGCGGTATTGTTGCGTGTAATGTAAAAGTGGACGTGTTAACCGCGGCCAGGTTGGGCGAATTATTTCTTGAAATTGTCGCCGCTCCTGATTTTGATGATGATGCGCTGCAGATGCTTAAAAAGAAGAAGAACATGCGCATTTTAAAACTTAAAAAAGCTCCCGCTCAGACTCATGAGTATATAGCTGTAGATGGCGGCCTTTTAGTTCAGCAAAGCGACCGCACCCTGTTAGATAAATGGGAAGTAGTTACAAAGGCATCTCCTTCGCCGCGCGATATTAAAGATATGATCTTCGGCATGAGAGCTGTAACTTATGTTAAATCAAACGCTGTCATCATTGTAAAAGAGCAGTCCGCAACCGGTATCGGAGGCGGGCAGGTAAACCGTATCTGGCCTGTGACGCAGTCGCTTGAAAGAAGCTCAGAAATCATAAAAACAGCTTCAGAAGAAACAGCGGATACAGGCGGCAGCCCCTGGAGCGATAGCAAACCTGCGAGGGTTCTTGCCTCTGACGCTTTCTTTCCATTCCCTGACATTGTAGAGGCTGCTGCAGCGGCCGGAATTAGATCAATCGTCCAGCCCGGCGGCTCTGTAAACGATAAACTGTCAATAGAAGCCTGCGACAAATTGGGGATAGCGATGGTATTTACCGGAATTAGACATTTTAAACACTAAGTAATACATTGCTATTGCAGAACAGAAATGTATGCCTAAAAAATAAATTTTCAGGCATACATTTCTGATTACCGTATGATTTCTGTTATCTGCCAGTTTTTCTTTCTGTCGCGCGATAGAATTAGCACATCGCTGCGGGTGATTGGATCGGGCGTGTTTGGAATCCAAAGCAAATAATTTACGCGGTAATGTATTTGATTTTCTGTCTCACTGCCCGCGATATAGTTAATATTTAAATCCGTTATGCCGAAAACATCTTCAGCGGGTTCATCTCCTCCCTGCTGTTTCCAGGTTTCCGCGGAAATATATATTGAATTTGTTCTGTATTCATAAGACTGCCTTACCCTTTCGATTACAAATAAATTTAACGCTAAATTTATATCGCTCTTGTCCGCTCCCTTCAGGCATGCTTCCATATATACATGATCCAGCGAATTGAATGCATTGTAATAACCTTCAACGACAGCGCCGGAGTTCAATCCCGCTGTCGTCGGCCGGTCCATGCGGCTTTTTACCAGGCTTACGGCGAATATAATGCCGAGAATCAAAGCGGCGGCAATTCCTGTCAGAAAAAATTTGTTATATGCAACATAGCGGTTTGCTTTTACAGTAATATTTTTTAATTTAAGTTTCTTTTTATTTTTTTCCAGACGTGCTGTTTCCTCCGCTGTCAGTTCGCGGAACAGAGAAATGACAGGGACGACATTGCCTTCTTTATCCATCAGCAATGAAAGGAGTTTACTTAAGATTTCTGCGCCTGAACGGAGGAATTTGCCTGAATCTGAGCCTTTTTTAAAAGCTGGCAGCGAAAGGGAGTTGTGAATTAAACTGCTCAAATTTTCATCCAGGCCTCCTGCCGCCTGATTCAGCGGGATAAAAATTCCGTCTCTTATATCCTGGAAAAAATTTACTTTATCAGGGAAAGGGTGATTTCCGGTCAGTATCCTGTATAACATGGCTCCGGCGCAAAAAGCGGAGGCCTCTGAATTCATCAAATCCGGGCTTGAGTAAGTGTTTTGATCCGCTCCCTCTGCCATAAGACAGCGCTGTGATAAATTTGGCGGAGTAAAGAAAACGCTGCCTGCGGGATATTCCTCCGTATCTGTAAACGAGATAAACGCGGCTCCTGGATTGGGAGCGCCATTTTCTTTACCTAGCAGTAATTTCGCCCTAATCCAGAAAACTACCGCTTTCAGCGCAGTTTGCGTTGCGTTATCAGAAGAATTTGAATTATTGATAAGCAGATCCAGTCTTTCACCGGGAAAATACGGCCCCCATATCCTCATAAAACCGTTGATTTCCGCCACCCCCAATGACTTCCATGTTATATGCGAGCCATCGGGAAAAACAATAAAGCCGCTTTCTGTTAAGCTCATGGACATTTTTGCCCTGGCAAATGAGACCGGCTCCACTCCGGTATCAAAACAGAAAAACGGCTTTCCCTCTGTTTCAGAAATATGGATATTCTGCATTACTGTCTGGGTGAATACAGATACCTGAAATAATCCATATTGGTTGTAAGCGTTTTATCAAAATTCGGCATGGTTGTCCTGTAAGATTCAATCGCTCTCCAGAAATCAAAGAAATTTCTGTCAGTGTTGTAAGCATCCGCGTAAATACGCGCTGCTTCAGCGTCGGCGCTTCCTCTGATTATCTCCGCCTGTTCATAGGCGGCGGAAAGTATTGAACGCCTGTCATTGTCTAGCCTTCCCAGCCATTCAGCCTTGCGGCCTTCACCCTGGGAGCGGTAGAACATTGCTATCTGGTTACGTTCCCTGATCATGCGGGCATAGACGCTTGGCGTAAGTTCAGGGGAATAACTTATCTGGCGCGTTACAACATCAATCAGTTCAATGCCGTATTCCGGAACCATGCGTCTTGAACGCGTAAGGATTTCCCCTGCAAGCTGCCGCCGTCCGCGCGTGATAATATCATTGTTTGTGCCGGATTGTGTGGTAGTGACAATTATCTCGGTATCAAGTTCATCCAGCCCCAGCGCGTCCGTATCAGGAGTGCGCTCCAGAATTAAATTGGAATTTCTTACAGATTCACGCAGGGGGTTTTCCGCTACAACCGTGCGAACTTCGGAGTCGATTATCTCAGCAAGTTTTGAATACGCTGCTTCCACCCTGTTAATTGATTCGTAGAATTTTTTTGGATCATCTATGCGCCAGCGCGCGACAACGTCAACAAAGATAAACTGTCTTTCCGCTGTCGGCACAATTCTGGCCTCGCCGTCCCATGCCATAATTTTTTTAGGGTAACGGACCACTTCGTCAATAAATGGTATTTTTAATTTTAAGCCGGCATTTGTAACAACATTCGTTATTTTTCCGAACTGCACAATAACAGCCTGCTCGCCTTCATTCACAATATAGAAAGGTCCGGCTACAAAAATACCGATTAGAATAATCGCGATAATTATAATGGTAGTTAAAGCTTTTTTCATTATCTGTTCCCTCCCAGATTCATCAGAGGCAGGAAATTCTGCAGGTTACGGTCAATGATAACCATTTCTTTTTCATTCTTGAACACTTCTTCGATCATTTCATAATAAAGCCTCTGTCTTGTTACATCGGGAGAGCGGCGGTATTCATCATATACTGAATTAAAGCGGGCGACATCGCCCCTTGATCTGTTAACGCGCTCTGTAGCGTATCCTCTGGCCACCTGGATCATTCTTTCAGCTTCGCCCCTGGCTCTGGGGATCTCTTCGTTGTAAGCCTGCTGCCCTTCATTAATGAGCCTCTCTAAATCCTGCATGGCTTTATTTACATCTTCAAAGGCTTCCTGTACACCTGACGGGGGAGTAACATTCTGCAGCTTAACCGCTATTACATCAATGCCCAGTCCGTACCCGCGGAATGTCTCGTTCATAAACGCCAAACCGGCTTCTTCAATGGAACTGCGTTCAATTCCCATGATGTCCATAATTGCGCGGTCGCCTACAAGCATATTAATGGCCGAACGCGACACATCCCGTATTGTAGATGTCTTCTCATTCACATTAAAAGTCCATGCTTTTGGATCGACAACCCTGTACTGGATAATCCATTCCACATCAATAATATTGAGATCGCCTGTAAGCATAACAGACTCAGCAGTCTGACTGGAATATGACGGAAAATTTCCGCCCCTTGTTGTTGTGCGGAAACCAAATTCTTCGGTCTGTACTGTCCTGACATTTACCGTATAATTACGATCAATACCGAAAGGCAGTTTAACATGAAGCCCCGGATCCCTTGTATCGACATACTTGCCAAAGCGGGTTATTACCGCTTCTTCTGTCTGATCTACAATAAAAACACTGGTACTTAGTACAATAAGCAGCAGTATTCCCGATATTATAAGCACAACTTTGGTACGGCTTAACTTGCCCATTTTAGGCGGAGTGAAATTTAACATCAATGCCTCCTTGGGAAAGTATACTACATATAATTTATTTGTCCAAGACAATTGATGAATATAATGTCAGAATAATAATAATGAATAATTAATCATCATTAAGCCTTAAATTTTTGAATCTGAATATTGGGAATATAACCATAATGCTTATAATTTGCTGTCAGTAAAATTTCATTTTTATCAATGGCTGTTGCCGCAATAATAGCATCTGCCGCTTCTATGAAATGGCTTAAAAAATAATTTTCCACTAAATACATTGCATAAGAGGATATACTTTCATTGATTTGAATAATTTCTGTTGACCATTTTTTTATTTGCTTTTGAAGCGCCCATAATTCATTTTTGTTCTGCATTCCATGAATTAATTCCAGGTAATTAATAACCGAGATTTTAAAAGGAATGTTTGCTTCCACTGTTTTCTTTGCGTTTATATTTCCGCGTAAATACCAAATTAATACATCGGTATCAAATATCAAAATTTTCTTCCTTTTCTCATATCTCTTACATATTGCTCTACATTTTCCAAATCATTTCTGTTTTTCCAGATTCCGAATAAATCATTTTCTGTATCATCTGTACTTATTATTTCAGTTTTATTAATTGGAATAATTTTTGCACATGCTTTTCCTCTGTAGGTTATTGTTACATCCAATCCTTTGTTTACCTGCGTTATGATCCTGCCAGGCTGTACCCTTAATTGTTTTGTAGAAATTTCCATAAAAACCCCTTTATTCAGTATACACTATAAGTGTATACTGAATAGGTTAAAGAGTCAATGAAGAAAAACAAGCTGCATGACAGAATATAAATTCGCGAACACTATAAATGGTAATTATTTTAGGGACAGCTCGGCGTCTGTTTTTCTTAAATATTCAGGCCCTGAAAATAAATATACTGAATTGTCATTATCAAATAATTTATTATTTTTTGCGATGAGTATCAGTTCTTTCGCGTAACCGCGGATTTCACTGTCTGAAATTATGGAGGTTTTCAGCTCCTGCGGAAGAGCGTCATACAATAGCTGAGCGCCTGGGCCTGTAATAGCTGTTATTTTACCTTTATCAGCCTTTCTTATAATGTCAGTAATTTGCCCGGTAGTACCGTCAGCATCAGGCGTCAGCCGTTTATAACCATTAAAAAACGCGTAAAAAAATGCGCCTTTCCTTGCCTCTATAACAGTTAAAATAATCTCTTCTGATCGCTGATTATTATTATTATTATTTTCAATTTTTTCATTGCTCATTGTTGATTGCTCATTGTTAAAATTTATCTGTTTATTAATACCTGTTCTTTGAAAAGCAATGCAGTCCAGTGTTGGAACCGGAACAAAAGGGATGGAAAGAGAGAGGGCGAGTCCTTTGGCAATTGAGTAACCGATACGCAATCCTGTAAATGAGCCTGGGCCGCCCATACATAAAACGCCGTTCAGAGCCTGCGGTTTTAAAGAGGCTTTTTTCATCAGGCTGTCTATACAGTCCATTATAATTTCTGATTGCTTTGTTCCTGAGTCTTTCACTTCATAAATAATTTCATCGTTCCGCGCGACAGCGATGGAGAGGGTAGAGCAGGCTGCGTCTATTGCAAGTATGTTCATCACATTTGTTCCTTTACTTTTATCACTCTGGAAGCAGGCCCGGAAATTTCCAGAGTGATACTGATTATTTTATCAGGCAGTGATTTTTTAATGCGCTCGCTCCACTCAATTATTATTATGCCGCCTGAGTTGATTATTTCACTACCGCCTATTTGCTCAAAGTCTTCTTCGTTATCAAGACGGTATGCGTCAATGTGATAAAGGACAGGCTGGTTGGTATGCCATTTTTTTCCGGTAAGATTTGGCAATGAATATTCACTGATAATTGTGTATGTCGGGCTTGTAATTGTTTCACCAATTCCAAGGCCGCAGGCTATGCCCTTGGCAAGGCAGGTTTTTCCGCTTCCGAGCGTTCCCGAAAGGGCGACTATTGAACCATTTGTTAGTATACCAGCTATTTTTTTTCCTATATAAAAAGTTTCTTCTTCACTGTTGGAGATAAATTCTGTACCAGCGCCTCTTACGGAAATTTCCGGGGGATTCTCAGTCAGGGAGCCCGGCGGCGGAATCCAGTTCATCAATATATTTTTTTAATTCCTTGTTGACCGGTATTAATGGATAATCAATTTTATCTATAAAAGTAATCGCGATTTCTTTGGCGCCTGTAGGTTTATACTCCAGGGAAAAATCAATCCGGTAATTTTCGGTTTTACCTGTCATTTCTATTACTGCAACGCCAGTATATAATTTGCGGTAATAAATGGGGACGTCTTTTCTAATCATGTCCTTTATCGTAACTACTTTCATTTTTTTATCCTTTTATGTTTAATCATTAATAAACTCGTATACATAGGCGTTAATTAAATTCATGGACTTCCTGGAAGCTTTTAAAAATTTAATATGCAGTATTGTAGCCAAACCTGTACGGTTTGATCGCAATACCTGCCCTAAAGCCGCTACATTAGCCCTCCCCTGAGCAAATTCTATTTTTAGTTTCGCGCCAACCTGCACCTGAACTTTGGCTTTTAATGAACATCCTCCAACTGAAATGTCAGCAAACTTTCCAATAAACTTGTGTTTGTCAACTATCAAACGCTGCTTTCTTCCTTCACCTTCAACATATACTAAATTACAATTACAATCAATATCTGTTTGCCTTCGGCGGAAACGCCGTTGTGAAAGAAATCTCATTTGATTTGAATGGGTCAGTAATAAAGAAGGTATTCCATGCGAAGAGGAATAACCCGCTACCCGCGTGTCAAATGAAAACCCTTTATTGTTTTTCATGAATAACATAACATTCAGCTTGGCTCCCCTGTCCAGCTTAATCTGGGTTCCAAGCGGATTTTTAGGGTTTTCAACCACCAAATGCTCGTCTTTTGCCGATATTACTGTTACATTTAACTTTTCCTTTCCGTGGCTGATAACTAAAGTAGAATCTTCTTTTATCTGGCGGGTGGAAGATATGTCCGGGCTTACATTGCTTTCAAGCATATTTCTGGCGGAGAAGAGTGAAGACAGCTTGTGCTGCGCCTCATCGTCTGATTTTGAAGTTTGGTTTATTACCCTGTATGCCCGTCTGAAATGACGGTCCAAAAGCGCCGGAGAATTAATTGATTTGTCCGGTTCGGTTACTCCGTCTATCTTTAAGGCAAAATCTACCATTTTTCTCTGTTCCCGGTTTAAACCGATGCTTCTTGTTATCTGATGTAATTTTATACCCGCCAAAATATTGAATGATCCGCTTGTGCCGCTGTTGTTTTTTGCGGCCGCTACAGGAGATCTTTTTTTATATGAATTGTAAATAATTACGACAGCGATGATTACAACGATAGCAGACACAAATATAATTATATCTGTGGAAGTGAATGTAGGAGTCAGATCAAAATCCGAAACGTCGATTTGCAGGGGAGATATAGAAAAAACTTTCATTGGCTGCCTGCAGTGCCGCGTATATTTAACATGATGACTTTGTAAAGGTTTTGAAGCTGCGGCGCCATTTCGTACTCTGCCAGGTCTCCAACAAGAATTATATCCTGTCTTTCATAGGCCTGTAAAAGCTCTTTTGTCGCTTCACCGAAATCATTGATTAGCGCAAGGATGGATTTTTCTTTTGTCTCTTCAGAAGCATCTGACGATTCTTCCTTAAGTAAACCCTGATTTTTCAGTTGTTTGTAAATGCGGAAAATCTTTTCAGAGGCGCATGAAAAAAGCTGAATAGTTTCAGCCGCTCTTTTATCCTTGCCTGTCTGAATATCCAAAGGCAGATCAACAAGCCGGTTACAGGTTTCTATTAATAATGGTTCCAGATTTACAAGTTCCTGCGCGGGTTTATTAATTTCACGCAGCCTCTCTTCCGTAATGGACTGTAAGACGCGTGAATTTACGCTGCCGCCTGAAAATACATCTGCGCAAGATGAAAATAGAGCGCTCCACTGTTCACTGATAAATTTTGCCTGCGCACTTTTCTGCCATGTTTTAAAGAATTGAGTTTTTTCACCATAGTCCAGGCTTTCATATTTTTTTATATCATCAAGAAGAGTTAACAGGCAGGATGTGGCAAGTTCCGCTGTTGTTTTTGTGGATATATCCAGAATTTTTAGCGTCATAATATCCCTGGAAAAAGCATCTTCAATCATGGAAGCGCTAATTATTTCCCCGTCTATTGAAAGCTCGCTCATGCGGTGTCCCGAGTCAGTAAGCCATTGTTCCAGAGCGGCTAAAACCTCCCCGATTGTTTTTTCATTGTCTAAAGTAAAATTAAGCGGTTTACCATTAATTTTTATTTCCATAGTTTACCTGTTGTTGTTGCGATTTTGCTGATTGAAATTATCAAGAGAAGTCGCCATTGATTCCATCCGCGCGTAAGCTGATTCCATTCTGGCGTATTGAATTTTTAATTCCTGTTCTTTCGCGGCAAGCTGCTTTTCCATGGTATCAACGCGCTTTTGATCCTGAGAGATGCGTGAATCTATCGTGTTTGTTTTCAGCGTAATGATGCCGCCTGTGTCAACAAACGGTCTTACAAAAGTGTCAATATTAACCGCGATGCCGGTATCCGCGATCAAGTCGCCGTTTGTGTCGGATCCAAAAAGTTCCTTTATGGCCGGCACTTTGTTTTCCAATGCCGTATCAAGGGCTTTTTCATTTATTTCAAGATATCCGCGCAGCCTTGCAATATCATAACCGCCGCTTGTGCCGCTTCTGTCTGAAGCGTTGGTGCTGATGCCTATTTGAGCGAGTAAACTAAGATCCCGTTCCAGGCTGGTAGGGTAGGGCGCTGAAACAATTCTTTGCAGGTTATTTCTCAAATTACTTAATGTGGTATCTCCGCTGAAAGCGCCAAGCCTCAATCTCATTGCGGCGGCTTCTTCCGCGGATAAATATGTTAATTCATCTATAAGGCGGGTATCTCCGCGTATATCAGGCTGCCTGGCATCCGGTATGCTGGAGGCTGTGGTGCTGGTAAGTACATTTATCTCGGACAATAGTCTGTTATAATTTCCCACAAATGTAATAATGGCTTCCTTGATTCTTTCTGTGTCAGCCTTAATATTCAGTTCAACAGGCCTGTCAGAAATTCCCCTGACATTCAGGGTAAGGCCCGGGATAAGATCATTAATGCTGTTGGTTTGGCGGTATATTTCAATTCCTTCCATGGAGACAATCGAATCACGCGCTGTAGAAACAGCGTTTTTTGGTTTATAACCGCCGCTTAACGCAGTAGGATCAAGGATTTCAATATTGCTGATAAAAATATCGCGGTGGGTATTTGTATTTTCTATGTTCAGGAAAGCAACTGCTCTTCCCTGCGCGATACTGCCAATTGGGTACTGTCTTTGCGTAAATGAGCCGGTATCGGTTATTGGCGGCAGTTTTGCTGTACTGCCATCCGAAAATGTCAGGCTTAGAACAGCCATTTCGTCAATGCGCACCGGCTGCGGGGGTGCACTCCATTCAGGTTTTGGAAAGAGCGACGGATCATTTTCTATTGTAATGCCGCCGTATGTTACCGATCCTGACTGAACGGAGGGACCCGGCGGAGGCTGGGGGATTTCTATAATACCTGCTGCTTCAACCTTTGTGGATGTTTCCAGTTGAAGTAAAAATAACGAGTCCGCATTCAGGGATATTCCTATGGGCAGGGACACCGAAGATCGCGCGCCTGCCTGTAAAACGCCTTCGTTTATATTGATGTTTTCCGCACCAAGTTTTTTTTGCACTGAATTTTCTGCTATGCGGATTTCTTTTCTGGAATCATTTACCTGTTCCATCATGCCGATATTTACGGCCATTGTTGTCGTGTCATCCTGGAAACCGAGCCTGTTAGCGGCTCCTGTTATTTTCGATTCAAGCAGCAGGGATCTGGTTCCGGTCTGTATTGTTATCAGACTTGCCGAAACTTTATCGCGGCCTCTGCGGTTTACCAAATCAACAAAATCCCTTAAAGTACCGCCGCGGAAATCCATTGATATTTTCTCTTCGCCGACAGTGAAAGTATATGTGCCGCTTTCTATCCTCATTCTTTCATCAAGCGGTGAGGATAAAAAGCGATCCGCTTGAGCGGTTTGTTTAACTGTAAAAAAATATGATTGTTCGGAAGCCTCACGGGTCGCGGAGGCTGTGATCACCGATGAGTCTGTGGAGGAGGCAATTCTTTCATTAAACGGGTTTTGAAATGAGTATAGAAAACGCGCGCTGTCACGGACAGAACTTATGCGCCGTCCCAATTCCTGCCAGTATCCTTTTTGCGCCTGAAGATTTTCAATATTTCGCTGAACTCTGTCCTGGGGAACGCGTTCGACCCTCATCAGGTCTTCGATGAGCTGCTCTGAATTAAATCTGCTTCTAACCCCTGGTATATATACATCGGACATATGCCTGATTTTCTCCCAAAATCTGATTTCGCTGCACAGTAATTATGAAAAATTAAACCCGCTCATCAAACAAAAAACCGATAGTATCCCTGAGATTGTGATGCAATCTCTGCAGTTCTTCCGGCGGCAGCTCCTTGATCACCTTATCGGTCTCTTTATCTATGACCTTGACGATCACTTCATTTGAGTTATGATCAACCACAAACTGCAATTTTTTATTGAAGACAAGACCGATTCGCTGCAAGTCTGCGGCGGCGGAATTAATAACTTGAGGTTTTACTTTTTTTGGCTCTGGCTGGCTTGACGGCGCTTCCGTCCTTGCAGTCTGTCCGCGTAAACCGACAGGTAAAGGAACAGGCGGGACAGTGGATCCCATACTTGTTACAGTCATAATATACCTCCGTGTAAATTGAGTTTTACAACTCAGCAATCCGCCAATCCTTGGCAGAAGATTTATCCGGCCGCTTAATTTGTAAATAAAGCGGCCGGATGAACAGTGAAGGCGCGAACTCCGCTGTTTTCAATCTGACCGCCTGGTTTTAATCAGGCGGCCGATGAGCGAAAAAAAGACGACGTCCAGAAGTCTCTTTATCCGCTTAAAACTAAATAGCTTCCATCATTTTGATGGAACAGACCGGTATGTGTTGTTATGCAGTTCTACGAAAGAAGCGATAATACCGACTGTGTCCGCAAATTGGCCTGAGCCAACATCGCGGTTCCCGTCTGGGCCAAAATGGAATCTTTTGTATAGTCAACCATTTTGGATGCCATATTCACGTCCCGAATTCGGGATTCGGCGGCCTGAATGTTTTCTGCCGCAACAGCGATGCCCTGAGCGGCCATTTCGAAACGGTTCTGATAAGCGCCAAGATCGGCTCTTTGTTTTGAAATTGTTCTTAATGCATTGTCCAAAGTTCCGATTGCCATGTTTGCATCTTCGGGGGATGCAATGTTAAGCTTCCCTTCGTCCCCCTGAATGGATATCAAGCCAAGCGCTGAAGCGGTCATATCGGCTACATAGATTCTTGTGTTTTGATCCATGTTTGCACCGACCTGTAACTGCATCACTCTGCCTGTTGCCGAATCTCTCGCAAATCCTCCGGTTAACATGTTCATGCCGTTAAATTGCGCATGACTTGCTATACGATTTACTTCATCGACCATCTGCGACACTTCAACCTGGATCTGCATTCGATCCTCATCGGTATAAATGCCGTTGGCCGCTTGTACTGACAATTCCCGGAGACGGTGCAGAATGTCCTGGGTTCCCTGAAGATACCCTTCAGTCGCCTGAATAAAGGAAACACCGTTCTGAATATTGCGTTCAGCCTGCTGTAAACCACGAATCTGGCTCCGCATTTTTTCGGAGACTGCCAATCCAGATGCATCATCACCAGCGCGATTGATCCTTAAACCGGAGCTTAATTTCTCCATGTTCTTGGTCAAATCAGAGTGGGTTACGCCAAGCTGACGATCAGCATATATGGCGCTCATGTTGTGATTAATAATCATTATTACCCTCCATAGTTTTGCTAGCCCCGGCTATCCGTGCCA
>JGI24695J34938_10000255_pt1 | contig 51460 bp, 42 predicted proteins | sample TergutCo191P3_FD_34938 | JGI IMG/M metagenome (IMG submission 34938)
TATACAAAAAAATGCCAGGATTTCTTTGAACAAAAATATGGTTTTTTAAAATGCCTGCTTACTACTTCATGTACAGACGCGCTTGAAATGTGTGCCATTTTAGCAGATATTAAACCGGGAGATGAAATTATAATTCCAAGTTATACTTTTGTATCTACTGCATTGGCTTTTGTCAGGCAAGGCGCAAATGTAATATTTGCGGACTCATATTCTTATCATCCTAATATTGACGCAGACGGGATTGAAGCGTTAATAACAAAAAAAACTAAAGCAATTGTAGTTGTTCATTATGCTGGAATGTCATGTGATATGGGTAAAGTAATGAAATTAGCGGATAAATATAATTTACTGGTTATAGAAGATGCTGCTCAGGCAATTGATTCATATTATAATGACAAACCATTAGGAAGCATTGGACACCTGGTCACGTTTTCTTTTCATGAGACAAAAAATATAATTTCTGGCGAAGGCGGAATGTTAGCAATTAATGATGAGAGGTTTACTCACAGATCTGAGATAATTTGGGAAAAAGGAACAAATCGATCGGAATTTTTCCGAGGAGAGGTAAACAAATACGGATGGGTTGATACAGGTTCATCATTCTTGCCATCTGAAATCATTGCAGCCTTTCTGTGGGCTCAGATTGAAAATTTGCAGGATATTCAGGCAAAAAGAATACATATTTGGAATCAATATTATGAATTTTTAAAATTATTATCTGAAAAAGCATTTTTTAAACTACCGAAAATCCCTGAATATGCGACAAATAACGCGCATATGTTTTATATAATTTGTCGTTCGTTAGAAAATAGAACAAAATTAATTCAATACCTTAAAGAAAATAATGTTTCAGCTGTATTTCATTATCTTAGTTTACATAACAGTGAATTTTATAAAAGCAAACATGATGGAAGAATTTTAAAAAATGCAGATATGTTTACAAATTGCCTTGTTAGATTACCTTTATTTTATGAATTAACACAAGAAAACATTTCAATTATATGTAATAAAATAAATGAATTCTATACAAAATAACTAAGGAAAAAATGAAAGGTATAATTTTAGCTGGTGGTAAAGGTACAAGATTGTATCCTAATACAATTGCTGTATCTAAACAATTACTCCCAGTTTACGATAAACCATTAATATACTACCCTCTTTCTGTTTTGCTTTTAGCAAATATAAGTGATATTCTTATTATATCGACTCCTGATGATACTCCAAGTTATAAGAAGCTTCTTGGAGACGGATCTCGGATAGGTATTAACATAGAATATGCTATACAACAATATCCGCGCGGATTAGCAGATGCATTTATTTTAGGAGAAAAATTTATTGGAAATAGTAATGTATGTTTAATTCTTGGTGATAATATTTTTTATGGACAATTCTTTAGTGAATTACTTGAAAAAACAAAAAATAAATTATCTGAAAAAGGAGGAGGTATAATTTTTGGGTATCCTGTAGGAAATCCACATGAATTCGGTGTTGTAGAACTTGATGAAAATAATAATGTAATTTCTTTAGAAGAAAAACCAGATAAACCAAAATCAAACTATGCTATACCGGGATTATATTTTTATGATAATAATGTTGTAAATATCGCAAAAAACATTAAACCTTCTGCTCGTGGAGAGATAGAAATTACATCAATTAACAATTATTACCTGCATAATGAAAATCTTCATGTTTCAATTATGGGACGCGGTATGGCGTGGTTGGATACAGGCTCATCAGATCGAATGTATAAGGCATCTGAATTTGTTCAAAGTATACAAAGCATGCAGGGTTTTTATATATCATGTATTGAAGAAATCTCATGGAGAAGAGGATTTATAACTACTGAACAATTGTCTAAGCTTGGTAATGATCTATCAATGACTGAGTATGGAAAATATATATTACATTTATTAGAAGAAAAATAGTGAAGAATATTTTAATAAAAGACCTAGCTAATAAATTTATCGTCATACAGTATTCCAACAATGTACTTAAAGCATATTTAAAAACAGTAAAAGATTACTAAAAATTAAATGACTAATTAATTATTGTTTTAAAGGGATAGTTTTTTTTTCAAGATATATTTATTAAGGTAAATAAAAAGTTTTATCGTCCTGCCTAAGTGGAATTACTTCTTAGTAATGTTAAAAAAGCAAAAAATACTTAATTGGAGCACTTCAACAGGATTTATTAAATTATGTAAAATGATGATAGAAAAAGATATCGAACGTTTTATAAAATGAAACAGATTAATGTCCTCTTTGACGCGACAATTTTGATAGAAAGCATGAGCCTAAAATCATCAGAAAGAACAGGTGTTTATTGGGCTACCTACAATATTTTACATCAGATTATTCAAGATAGAGCTTTTATCATTACTTTACTTCTTCCGTCCAGAAAACTATTAAGAAAAATTGATGAAAATGATAGAATAATATTTTCCTTGCCTTATATAGTTTTTAAACAGATTGACAAGTATAGTTCAAAAATAAAATTATATTTTGACTATATAAAAAAAACAAAAAATATATTACAAATATTTTATAAGTTTTTACAAATAATTAAAAATATTTCTTATGTAATAATAATTAAATTAACGCCAAAAATCAAACTTAACAATTTTAATGTATTTATCTCACCTTTTTATAATATACCGGACATTGTCAAAGAAATAAAATCAATAAAATTATTTCATATCTTATATGATTGCATACCAATTTTGTATTCTGTATCATCTATGGGAATTCAATTAAACCAGTGGTTTGTTAAAATATCTGAAAATTTAAATAAAGATACATATTATTTTTGTATTTCTGAATGTACAAAAAACGATTTTTTTAAATTTTTTTCTTCTAACCTTGATGAAAAAAAAATGTATATCACATTAATGGCTTCTTCTCAAATATTTTTTCCAAATTACAATAAAGATAAATTAAGAGAAATCAAACAAAAATATAAAATTAAAATAAAAGAAAACCATCAATACATTTTCTCTCTTTGCAGTATTGATCCAAGAAAAAATCTGGTATTTACAATTAAATGTTTTTTTAAATTTATAGAAAAACATAATATAAAAAATTTATATTTTTATTTAGGTGGCGGATATTTTAAGGATTATATAGATAAATTTAATAAAGAAATAAACAATTTTGACATTTGTTCTAAATTTATTATACGTCTGGGATATGTAGATGATTCTGATGTGAATATACTTTATAGTAATTCATTATTTTTTGCTTTTTTATCGCAATATGAAGGCTTTGGAATACCTCCTCTTGAGGCAATGCAGGCTGGAACTCCTGTAATTTGCTCAAATAACTCGTCGTTACCTGAAGTTGTAGGAGATGCGGCAATTACAATCGCTTATGATGATGAAGAAGCGTGTATTAAAGCGTTTGAGAATTTTTATTTTAACGAAGATGTAAGAAAAGAATATATAAACCGCGGGCTGGAAAGAGCCAAATTATTTTCTTGGGAAAAGACAGTAAACAAAATGACAGATATAATTAAAAAAATAACCTCATAATATTATTATAGATGAAAAAAAAAATCTTAATAAACGGCAGTTTTCTCTGCCGGAGACTTACAGGCATTGAACGTTATGCATATGAAATCACAAACCGCCTTGATAAAATATGTAAACCAGATGAAGTTTCGATAATTATTCCAAAAAATACAGAATATTTACCTTCATTTACATATATATCTATAATCAAACATAATTCAAAAATCAATTCTCATCTTTTCTGGCATATATTCACGCTGCAATTGTTTCTTCTTACTCACAGAAATTATATAATCCTAGATTTTGGCAACACTGCTCTGCCCTTTTTTCCAGGAATAGTTTTTTTACATGATATTTACTGCGAAATTTTTAAAGAGGATTTTTCTGGATTCAAAGATAAAATAATTCGATTATACAATCGATATCAATACAGGTTAATTTCTGGAAAAGCAAAGAAAATCGTAACAGTTTCGCAATATAGCAAAGAACAGATATCCAAAACCTTTAGTGTATCACCTGATAAAATCAAAGTTATTTATTCAAGCGCGGATCACTTCCGGTTTATTAATCCTGACTTGTCAATATTTGACGCGTTTCCTGTACTTAATAATAAACCTTTTTATTTTTCGCTTGGAAGTTTATCAAAACGAAAAAATATAAAATGGATAATTGAATACGCGAAAAAAAACCCGCGAGTCCTTTTCGCTGTATCAGGAACCAGTTTGTCTACTGTAAAAATTGACGAACTTGATAATGATGTTCCTTCAAATATAATGCTTCTGGGATATCTTGACGATTCAAAAATCAAAGCGCTCATGGCAAAATGCAAAGCGTTTCTCCTGCCTTCTTATTATGAGGGATTCGGGCTTACACCATTAGAAGCGTTAACATGCGGCGCGCCAGTTATTGTAGCGAACGCGGCTAGCCTTCCTGAAATTTACGGGAAATGCGCTCATTATATTGATCCGTTTGATACAAATATTGATTTGAATAAATTATTACAAGAACCCGTTGAAGCTCCTGATAAACTTTTTGAAAAATATTCCTATGATAAGTCCGCTGAACAGGTTTATGAATTAATAAAGGAAATTTTAAATGAGTAACACAAAAAATGTTTATGTGGGCATGAGCGCTGATATAATTCATCCCGGGCATTTAAATATTATTAAAGAAGCTTCTAAATATGGCCGCGTAACTGTAGGCGTTTTAACTGATAAAGCGATCGCGAGTTATAAGAGGCTTCCGTATTTATCATATGAGCAGAGAAAAATTATTATAGAAAATATTAAAGGCGTTGAACAGGTTGTTGAGCAAAACTCTCTGGATTACAGGCCAAATCTTCTGGCTTTAAAACCGGATTTTATAGTTCATGGCGATGACTGGAAAGAAGGTATACAAAAAAATATACGTCAGCAGGTAATTGATACTGTATCCGCGTGGGGCGCGGAGGTAATTGACGTGCCTTATACAAAAGGCATATCATCCACATTATTAAATCAACGTGTAAAAGAAATCGGCACTACTCCTGATATCAGATTAAAACAGCTTAGGCGTTTAATAAACGCGAAACCAATTGTCAGAATTCTGGAATCACACAGCGGGTTAACAGGTTTAATAATAGAGAATACTTTTATTAATGTTAACGGTCAAAAAAAAGAATTTGACGGAATGTGGTCGAGCAGTTTAACAGATTCAACATTAAAAGGAAAACCTGATATCGAGGCTGTTGATTTAACAACGCGTTTACATTCGCTTAATGATACGCTTGAATGTACAACAAAACCAATAATTTTTGACGGTGACACCGGAGGAAAGATTGAGCATTTTTCTTATACAGTAAGAACATTAGAACGTTTAGGAATATCGGCAATTATAATAGAAGACAAAATTGGCTTAAAGAAGAATTCATTATTCGGAGCTGAAGTATATCAGGAACAGGCTCCAATGGAAGAATTCAATGAAAAAATTAGAACCGGTAAAAACAGTCAAATAACAGACAGCTTTATGATAATAGCCAGAATTGAAAGTTTAATTTGCGGCAAACCTTTAGAAGACGCTTTAGAGAGAGCTTATTCATATATTAACGCAGGCGCTGACGGCATAATGATACACAGCAAGGAAGAATCAGGCGATGATATAAAAAAATTCTGTAAAACGTTAAGAGAAAAAAATCAATCTATACCTATTGTTGTTGTTCCTTCTACTTTCAGCCGCGTTAAAGAGGATGAATTTATCGAATGGGGCGTAAATATTGTGATTTACGCTAATCATCTTTTACGCAGCTCTTATCCAGCGATGATAAAGACCGCGAAATCAATATTAACAAATGACAGATGCCTTGAAGCGTCTAATGATTATTGCATGTCTTTAAAAGAAATACTTGAGTTAATTCCCGGAACTAAATAGCATGATTCGCCCTGAGTATTTTTTTAACCAGCTAAAAGAAAACGGAATAAATTTTTTTACAGGTATTCCTGACTCTCTGCTTAAAGATTTTTGCGCTTATCTTACTGATATTGTGTCAGAAGAAAATCATATCATCGCAGCTAACGAGGGTTCAGCCGCTGGATTAGCCTGCGGATATCATTTGGCGACAAACGGAATTCCTTTAATTTATTTGCAGAATTCCGGGCTTGGTAATATAGTAAATCCTCTATTATCATTAGCTGATAAAAAAGTTTATTCCATTCCTTTATTGCTTCTTATAGGATGGCGCGGAGAACCCGGCGTTAAAGATGAGCCTCAGCATATTTCTCAGGGAGAACTTACATTGCTTCTTCTTGAAGCGATGAGAATTCCCTACTCATTAATGGAAACAAAAGAAGAAAATATTTCTGGTCAATTAAAATCGATCTTTGATTATCTTCATAATGAGAATTCTCCTTTCGCGCTTGTAGTCAGGAAAGATACTTTTGAAAATTACAAGTTAAAAAATATTTTAAAAGACGAATCACTTCTTAGCAGGGAAGACGCTGTAATAGCGGCGGCAAAGCAAATTAAAGACGATGGCGTGATTGTTTCTACAACAGGAATGATTTCCAGAGAACTTTACGAATATAGAGAGCATGATAATCCGGATCATACGCGCGATTTTTTAACAGTCGGTTCGATGGGGCACGCGTCAGTAATCGCTTTAGGTATAGCTTTAAATAAACCTGATAAAAAAGTTTATTGTTTTGACGGTGACGGCGCGATGCTGATGCATCTTGGAGGCTTAACAACAATCGGCAGCAGGAAACCTTCAAATTACGCTCATATAATTTTTAACAATAGCGCTCATGATTCTGTCGGAGGGCAACCTACAGCCGCCGGTAAAATCGATATTCAATCAATGGCGAAATCATTTGGATATGTTTATTCATCAAAAACTAATAGTATAGAAGGTATTAATAGTTTTTTTAGTACCATAAAAAATATTAATAGCGGACCTGTTCTCCTTGAGATATTGGTAAAAAAAAGCGCGCGAAAAGATTTAGGCAGACCCAAAATATCGCCTATAGAAAATAAAAAATTATTTATGGAATTCCTTTTATAAAACAAATCTTTTTATGGAACAGGAAATATTAACAGAAGAAAACATTCCTTTATTAAAAGAAAAATTAGAAAAAATAAATCCAAAAAACATACTGGTTGTCACTGGTTCCGCTTCATATGAGTCAAGCGGCGCTAAATCTTTAATAGAAAAAATATTTATTAACCGCGATTTAATTTATTTTAATGATTTTAAGGTTAATCCTGATATCATTGATATAAAAAAAGGAATTTCTCTCTTAAAAAACACTGAAATACATTTCATAGTCGCAATAGGCGGCGGAAGCGTTATTGATATGGCTAAATTAATAAAAAGCTATATCAATTGTGATTTATTTTTAGATGATTTAATTAAATCCAATAAAATATTTTCAGATAACAAAATTCCGTTCCTCGCGATTCCAACAACAGCGGGAAGCGGCAGCGAATCTACTCATTTCGCCGCGCTTTATATTAATGGCCTAAAATATTCAGTCAGCCATGAATTAATGCTTCCTGATTTCGCGCTTTTAATCCCATCTTTAACATATAATACTCCTCATTATTTAACCGCCTGCTGCGGAGCTGACGCTTTATCTCAGGCTATTGAATCTTATTGGAGCGTAAATTCTACTGAGGAATCAAGAAATTACGCTAAAGAGGCTTTTTTTTTATTGTGGCGGTTTTTGCCAAAAGCAATAATGAATGATATTGAAGCAAGAAATAAAGTTTTGACCGCGTCTAATATTTCAGGCAAGGCAATAAACATAAGTTTTACTACAGCGCCTCACGCGTATTCTTACGGATTAACTTCCTTTCACTCTATTCCTCATGGACACGCTGTTTCCCTGACTTTGCCGTATTTTTTTGACTTAAATCTTAAAGTGTCTTCAGATAATTGCAATGATTCAAGAGGACCCGCTTTTGTAAAAGACAAAATGAATGATCTTATTAATTTTATTGATAGTGACGCGGAAAACGCGCCGCGAAAATTATCAAGGTTTTTTAACTTGATTTTTGGCTATATACATATTCAGGTGATAAATAAAATAATTTTTGATGATCGTATAAAATTGGCGAAAATAATTAACATAGATCGTTTACAAAACAATCCTGTTAAAATATCACAAAAAGATATAGAAAATATGGAATTTATCTGATGACGCTATACGTTCTTTACATTGACCCAGGAACCGGAGGCGCGCTGTTTTCGATAATTATAGGAATCGCGGCTACATTATATTTCGTTTCACGCGCTTTATTAATTAAGATAAAAACCTTTCTTTCTGGCGGCAGATCAACTGTAAAAAATAATAATATATGGAATTATGTTATATATAATGAAGGCAGACAATATTCAAATCTATTTAAGCCTGTGCTTGAAGAATTTGAAAAAAATAAAACAGAGCTTTTATATTTAACTTCATTTTTAGATGATCCCTGTTTAGACAGCGATTGGAAATTTATCAAGCATATTTTTATTGGGGAAGGAAATAAAGCGTACGCCTATCTTAATTTTTTATCGGCGCGGGTTGTTCTAATGACAACCCCTGGTCTTGATGTTTACCAGGTTAAAAGATCTAAAACAGTAAGCCATTATTCTCATGTTCTTCACGCCGCTACTGACGCCATGCGTTACCGCTTATTTGGTCTTGATTATTTTGATTCTGTATTGCTAACGGGCGATTATCAAGCGGATGATATTCGTTTTATAGAAAAATTTCGCGGTATACCGAAAAAAAAATTAGTAACTGTCGGATGTTCGTATCTTGATGAAAATGAAAAAAAAATTAATCAAATTCCCATAGAAGATAATCCACGATTTACAGTTTTAATATCGCCATCGTGGGGATCTTCCGCCCTGCTATCGCTTTACGGAGAAAAATTACTTAATCCTCTAGCGTCATGCGACTGGAGGATAATAGTTCGTCCTCATCCTCAATCAAGCGTCTCTGAAAAACAGCTTTTAGAAAGATTACAAACGCTTTATAAAGATAATAATAATATTGAATGGGATTTTAACAGTGAAAATATTTATTCAATGAGTAAAGCTGATATTATGATCTCTGATTTTTCAGGAATCATGTTTGATTATATGTTCTTATATGACAAACCTGTAATATATACAAATCAGGATTTTGATCCTCGTCCCTATGACGCGGGCGATCTTGATCATGAACTTTGGCAGTTTAAAATTATTAAAACCGCGGGATTTGAGTTAAAAGAAAATGATTTTATTAATATTATTGATATAATAAAAACAGCGGGTGATAATGAAACGCTTTCAAACGCGAGAAAAACAGCGCGGGAAACAGCGTGGCAATACCGTGGAGAAGCTGGAAAGCGTGTATTTGATTTTATTACAGGATTAATAAATGATAATTGAGATTCTTTATAACATTATTATTTTTCCTATCATTCAAATAATAGAAATTTCATTTACTATCGCTCAAAAGCTTTTTAGGGAAACTGGCGTAACTATTATTTTTATCAGCGTCGTTGTCAGCGCTCTTTGTCTTCCTTTGTATATTGTCGCGGAAAAATGGCAGCGAATTGAGCGCGATACCGTAAAGAAATTAAAGCCAAAAGTTGACGAAATTAAAAAGATATTTAAAGGTGATGAACAATACATGATTTTATCCGCGTATTACAGGCAAAATCATTATCATCCTATTTACGCGTTAAGAAGCAGTTTTGGAGTTTTAATTCAAATCCCGTTTTTTATCGCCGCTTTTTATTATCTTTCAAATTTGGAATTATTGCATGGCGTATCATTTTTATTTATAAAAGATTTAAGCTCCCAAGACGCGCTTATTTCAATTGGAAACGCACAATTTAATATTTTGCCTTTTATTATGACATTAATAACATGTATTTCAGGATTTATTTATTTAAAAGAACTTCCTGTTAAAGATAAATTTCAAGTTTACGCGATCGCGGCGGTTTTTTTAATTTTACTTTATAATTCACCGTCCGCACTTGTTCTTTACTGGACAATGAATAATATTTTTTCTCTTTTAAAAAATATTTATTTCAGGATTCAATATAAATATAAGCATTTGATTTTAACTGGATTGTTTACTATAATATGCGCGTTAATTTCAATTTATAGCGTAATGAAATTTGGTTATATCTTAAAAGCGCGACTATTATCAATTGTATTATTAATTTTTGCTTTTTCACCTTGGATTTATTTTATATTAAAACATTTAATAATAAAAATAAATAATATTATTCAATTTAAAGAATCTACATTAATTTTTATTTTATCTGTATCATTAATATGGGTACTAATGGGATTATTTATTCCATCTCAATTAATATCGTCGTCGCCTCAGGAATTTTCATTTATAGATAATTACACTAATCCTTTATTTTTTATTTATAATACATCCATGCAAATTCTCGGTTTATTTGTTTTTTTGCCTATATGTCTATATTTTTTATTTTCAGATAAAATAAAGAAAATATTAACTGTTTTATTTTTTATTATATCTTATTGTTTTATATTAAATACACTTGTTTTTTCGGGAAATTACGGCCTAATATCCGTAAATTTAATTTATGATATAACTCCAAGGCATTCACTTAACGAAAATTTAATAAATATACTATTATTAATATTATCCTCGTTTTTATTAATTCTTGGTTTATTAAAATTACAAAAATATATTCCTATCTTAATTTCTCTTTGCGTAATTTCATTATTCAGTATTTCTTTATACAATATAATAAATATTAATAAATCTTTTATTAATTTAAGTAAATATTATATAAAAAAAGATATTATTCTTAATGAAATAAATCCTATTTTTAATATTTCAAAAAATAATAAAAATGTAGTTATATTAATGCTGGATCGCGCGATTAACGGTTTTTTTCCTTATATTTTGGATGAATCTCCTGAATTAAAAAATATTTATTCCGGATTTAATTTTTATCCTAACACTGTTTCTTTTAATGGATATACAGCTATAGGCGCGCCGCCTGTATTCGGCGGTTATGAATATACCCCGGAAGAAATAAATAAACGTGATACAATTCCTCTTGTTGAAAAACACAATCAGGCGTTATTAACGCTTCCCCGAATTTTTAGTGATAACAATTTTAATGTAATTGTAACAGATCCTCCATACGCGAATTATAACCAAAAACCTGATTTAAGTATTTATAATGAATATCCTGATATAAAACCCATAATAACAAAAGCTGTTTATACTGATTTTTGGCTATACGAAAATAATATTTTTCTTCAAAAAACAAGTGATGTTATAAAACGCAATATCTTTTGGTATAATATATTAAAATGTTTTCCGCTTTTTCTGCGTCATGGAATCTATTATGAGGGAACATGGTGTTCTCCTATTCCTAATCATAAATTACGGATAAATATTGATAATTATTCTGTTCTTGATTATTTACCAAGATTAACGAATATTGTTTATGATGATAAAAATAATTTATTATTAATGACAAATAATACAACACATGAAAATTCTTTTTTTCAAGCACCTGATTATATACCGTCAATACTTGTAAACAATTACGGCACATCGCCATTTTCTAAAGAAAGCGCGTATCATGTAAACGCTGCCGCGATAAAACGCGTCGCGGATTGGATTTTATTTCTTAAAAAAAACAATGTATATGATAACACAAGAATAATTATAGTTTCTGACCATGGTACTCAGCCTAATTTTTTTTCGGATATCGGGTTGCCTTTTAATGTATATCAATTCAATCCTTTATTACTTATAAAGGATTTTAATTCAACAGGTGAAATTACTACAGATTATACTTTTATGTCAAACGCTGATGTACCATATTTATCTTTAATTGATTTAATAGAGAATCCTGTAAACCCGTTTACTAATAATAAAATTTCCAATGAAAGAAAAAATGAACCATTATATATCGCGGTTTCCGGATCAATTCATATTTCTGTTAATTCATACCAATATAATTTAAACACGAATTCAGATTACTATGTTCATTCAAACATCTTTGTTAAAGATAACTGGAAAAGGGTAAATGAAAATTAAATCAGTATTAATAATCGTTCCAACTTATAACGAAATTGAAAATATAACTTTTTTTATTCCTAAACTTTTCAACATTATTCCTGATTATGTAAATATTTTAGTTGTTGATGACAATTCACCAGACGGAACTGGAAAAATAGTTGAAGAATTATCATTAAACTATCCTAATCGCTTATTTTTAAATAAAAGAGTTTCAAAACAAGGACTCGCTTCCGCTTACATAGACGGCTTTAAATGGGGATTATCGCGTAACTATGATATATTCCTTGAAATGGATGCTGATTTTTCTCACAACCCAAAATATATTCCTGTAATGCTGGAAAAAATTAAAGATCATGATGTTGTAATAGGATCAAGAAATATTAAAGGCGGCGGCGTTGAAGGTTGGCCTATGTTAAGAAATATGGTTTCTAAAGGCGGCTCTCTTTATTCAAGGTTTGTTCTATCATGTCCGATTAAGGATTTAACAGGCGGATTCAACATGTGGACAAAAAACGCGTTAGAAAAAATCGTTCTGGATGGAATTATTTCCAAAGGGTACTCTTTCCAAATAGAGATGAAATTTAAAGCATATAACGCAGGCTGCAGTATATTTGAAATTCCAATTATTTTTATTGACAGAAAACATGGCAACTCAAAAATGTCAAAAAAAATATTCCTGGAGGCATTGATTAACATTTGGAAAATCAAGAAAAACACAGGAGCTGACAACGCGATTGATCAATTTATTAAATTTTCAATAACAGGCGGTTTGGGCACAATAACTAACCTTTTGATTTTCTTTTTATGCGCCGACTTGGCGGGTCTTCATGAAATTCCTGTAAGCATCGGCTGTTTTTTGATTGCTGTTACTCAAAATTATATAATAAATCATAAATGGTCTTTCAGGAATAAACAGAATGTAGAACCGTTATCAATTAAGAAGTGGCTGCTCTTTACATGCGGCTCACTTATTGGGCTTGCGATAAATATCGCGGTAATGCGTTTTATGATATTAAATTTTGATTTGCCATGGAAATTCATAGCCCAAGCATGCGGTATCGCCACTGGTATGATCGTTAACTTCATTGTTTCCAAATTCTTTACATTCCGAAGAAAAAAAAATGTTGTTAATTAAACAAAAAATAATTAATAATAAAATATATATTTTTCTTTTCTTAATAACATTTTTTATCGCTTTTTCTTCTACATATAATCCTTTAAATTTCAGAAGGATGCATGTAGATTCGTCTATATATATAACTATTGCCAAAGGAATTATTCAAGGTCAGCTTCCATATAAGGATTTTGTTGATAATAAAGGACCACTCGCGTATCTTATTAGCGTTCCGGGCATTTTTTTGGGCGGTTTCACAGGTATTTGGATAACTGAAATTTTATTACTGTTAATATCTGTATTATTCGCTTACAAAACAGCGTTGTTTTTCGGAAATCAACTTATAGCGTTAATAGGAACAATATTTAGTTTCATTATTTTTCTTGTTTTCTTTACAGTCAGCGCTGGCACAGAAGAATATTCTTTGCCTTTTTTAATGATATCTTTTTATATTTTTACAAAATATTTTTTAATAAATAAAAAAGACGTTGATTTTATCGAATTAATAACGCTTGGAATATGTTTTTCATGCGCGATTTTAATAAGGTTTAATATGTTTCCTCTTTGGATAGGTTTTTGCCTTGTGATTTTTATTGAATCTATTAAACAGCGGCGTTTTATTCTTTTAATTAAATATTTACTTGGATTCTGTCTTGGAATATTTATCATTTTTATTCCAGTGTTTCTTTATTTAAAATTAAATGGAATATTTAACGAATTTATTAATCAGGCTGTATATGGCGGAGCCGCAAGAGGATTCTCTGGAAACGGTCTAGAAGAATTCGCGAAGAATTTTTATATTGTTATTAATAGAGGATTTTCCGCATTACCTCTTTTTTATGGATTATTTCAAGTCATTAAACATTTTAAAAAGAATTATTTTACATTTTATCTTTCTTATACTCTGTCTTGTTTATTAATGATTTTTTTCCTTTCATTTTCAAGCGGTGGATCACATTACAATGTAGTGTTAGTTCCTTTTTTTATTCCGGCAATTGTTTTTATGATAAATATCATTAGCTTATCATTTTCAGATATAAAATATAAAAATATCATTCTAATTTTATTTTTTTGTTTTGTTTTCTCCGAAGGCATTATTAATTTTTTATATGATTTTACAAAAATATTTACTAATAACTCAGGTATTGAATTGAAAAACGCTGGAAAAATAATCGATTCACATACAAATTCAGGCGATAAAATTATTTCATTAGGATTTAACGGCTATGTTTATCCTTTTACGCGAAGAGAAATAGCGTCAAAATATTTTTATCAAGGTTCCGGGCTTAATCATATCCCCGGCGCGAGAGAAGGATTTATATCTGACATTGTATCCGGTAAACCGGCTATTATCGTGTTATTTAATGGAAAAGATGGTATTAGTCAAATCATGCATGACTGGCATGATCCTATTTTTATTATGATTAATAACGAATATCATATTCTGTCGCGGGAAAACGGATTTATTCTTTACAAAAGAAATAATTAATTTGAAATAAAGTATTATTAGAATTAACGGAGATTAATATTGTCAATTTTATTTAATTTTGAGCGAATGAGCTTACTTTTTCTTCAATTTATTTTATTACTAATACCTTACTTTATTTATATTATAGCTGCCATGATCATATTTAAGCCAGCAAAAACACGTTTAATATACTGGATTTTCCAAATATTTTTTACTATTATTTTTTTATCTTTATTATGTTTATTTCTCTTTTCAATTTACAGATGTGAAAGTATAACCGCTACGCTTTCATTTTTATCAAGATCGTTTAATAATAAATTTATAATCGCGGCATTTATCTTAAATTCTTTAATTATATTTTTTTATGCCATAATAAGAAAGAAAAATGGTATTATTAACATATATCCAAAGAAATTACCAATATATTTCCTATTATCTTTATTTATATTTTTCTTCGCGTTAAGCGCAGCGCTTGGATTTTCCAGAATGTATGGAATAATACCCATTGAGCAATTCATTTTTCATTTATCATTTAAGATAAGAGGCGCGAATTACAGTATGGTAAATCAATTTGTAATTAAGCCGCTTTTAGAGTCTGTTTTAATGTTACTATTTTCAATATATATATTATCTGCTGGTTTAAATATTAATAAATATTATATTCAATTTCCGTTTAGTAAATTCAAAAAAGGAGTAGTATTTATAACAGCTCTTTTACCGGTAGCGGGTGTTATTCTTGTTTCAATTATTGTAGAATTGCCTCAATATATAGTATCACTATATAAAAATCCTTCTACATTTTATGAAGATAACTATATTCATCCGGAATATGTAAATTTTTCTTTTCCGGATAAAAAACGTAATTTAATAGTTATATTTGTGGAATCTCTAGAAACAGGTTTTTTAACGATAGAAAACGAAGGAGCGTTTATTGATGATTTAATACCTGAAGTCGCGGTATTAATAAAAAATAATATTAGTTATTCCGGTAAAGATACAGGAATTGGCGGTATTACCCAGCTTTATGGAACAGAATGGACAGTTGCCGGAATAACCGCGTATTATTTAGGAGTACCATTAGCTGTAAATTTTTTAAACCAGGCGAGATGGAATAGTTATGGAATTCTTGGCGATGAATTCCTTCCGGGAGCATATGGGATTAGTAATATCTTATACGCGCAAGGATATAAGAATTATTTTATTCTTGGTTCTGATATAGAATTCGGCGGAAGAGATAAACTTTTTAAAACACATAAAAATACAATAATATATGATTATAATTATTTCCACGATAATAGTTTTATCCCAGCAGGTTATAAGGTATGGTGGGGAATAGAAGACAGAAAAATTTATCAGTATGCGAAAACAAAAATTACAGAAATAGCGCGACAAGAAAATCCATTTTTTATTACATTATTAACCGCCGATACACATCCGGTTGGAGGATTTCTTGACGAGCATTCTGAAATAATATATGACTCTCAATTTAAAAATGTATTACACGATATGAGCAGACAACTGAGCGACTTTATAGAATGGCTTTACCAGCAGCCGTTTTTTGAGAATACCACAATTGTTATACTTGGCGATCACTTGTATCAGGATTCATCATTTTTTCCGCAAAATTTTCAAATACAAAAATTATCATCTAAGTATGAAGATTCATATTTTTTAGGAAATAACGAGGAAAATTATAATAGATTCGCGATTAACATATTTATCAATTCATTATTACCCGGAAACGATAATATTAACCGCAGTCTTTCTCATTTTGATGTTTTGCCTTTGCTGGTTGAGTCCGTAGGCGCCACCTTTGACGCTAAAGGTCTCGCGCTTGGCCGATCTTTGCATACGCAGGATGGAGAAGAAACCCTTGTTGAAAAATATGGGGTAACGTTTATGAACGAACAATTAAGACGTACATCAAAATTATATAACCAATTATGGAGTACTTCAAATTAAGAAAGATATTAAAATATTATTAAAAAATAATTTTAATATTATTTTTAAGCAGAAGCGGTCTTCACAAATTCTTTGGGAGCATGTAATATTTTTAAATGATAATCAGGTCTAAAGCTCCTTTACGCCTTGGTCTTGCAGGCGGAGGGACAGATATCTCAACGTATTATAACCTCTACGGCGGTTATGTGTTAAACGCCGCGATTGATATGTACGCCTATTGTACAATAGAACCCGCTGACAACGGGAAAATAGAATTTTTCGCGCCTGATTTAAATTCGCGCGAAGAATATAAATCTGAAGAAAAACTGCGAATATCTTCCGCTTTGCCTCTCCATACAGGCATTTATAATAGGTTAGTGTCCGATTATATAAAAAAACCTCTTTCATTTAAAATGACAACTTATTCTGACGCTCCCGCGGGCTCAGGTCTTGGCTCTTCATCTACAATGGTTGTAGCGGTAATTAAAGCGTTTGAAGAATGGCTTAATCTCCCGTTTGGCGAATATGATATCGCCTCTCTGGCTTATAAAATAGAAAGAGAGGATATAGGTCTAGCCGGAGGCAAGCAGGATCAATACGCCGCGACATTCGGCGGATTTAATTTTATGGAATTTTATGATAACGAACGCGTGATTGTCAATCCGCTAAGATTAAAACGATGGATTCGCAATGAAATAGAAGCGTCGCTTGTATTATTTTATACCGGCGTTTCAAGAGAAAGCGCTAACATAATAAAAGAACAGATTCAACACGCGCGAAAAGGCGACGCGAAAAATCTTGAAAGCATGCATGAATTAAAAAAACAGGCTGTATCAATGAAAGAAGCGCTGTTAAAAGGCGATTTAAAAAAATTCTCTGAATGTCTGCTGCAAAGCTGGCACGCGAAAAAGAACGTCGCTTCCTCTATCTCTAATTCATATTTAGATGATCTTTATCAATACGCTCTTGATAACGGAGCCGAGTCAGCCAAGATTTCAGGAGCTGGAGGAGGAGGGTTTATGATGATTTTTTGCGATCCATGCAGAAAAATCTCCTTGATTAACGCGTTAAAGAAAAAAGATGGATTTGTTTTAACGCCCAGCTTTACAGAGACAGGAACACAAGGATGGACTATTTACAACAATTAATTACGCGGTACCCGCAGCTTACAGGCTCAAAAGAAAATATTTATAGCGTTTTTGAGATTATAAAAGAATGTTATAAAAAAGGCGGCAAGCTATTAATCGCCGGTAACGGAGGCAGCGCGTCTGACGCTGAACATATCGCCGGCGAATTAATGAAATCATTTATAAAAAAAAGACAGCTTCCCGATTCATTTATTTCAGAAATAAAAAAAACAGATTCAGATATTTCAACTTACCTTATTCAGCGCCTTCAACCGGGACTACCCGCTATCGCGCTTAGCGGACATGCCTCTTTGAACACAGCCTGTATAAATGATATAGACGGAGATATCACTTTCGCTCAGCAGGTTTATTGTTATGGAAATGAAAACGATGTTATTCTTGGAATATCGACATCAGGTAACGCGAATAACGTTCTTTACGCGTGCGCGGTCGCTAAAGCGAAAAATTTAAAAATAACCGGCCTTACAGGAGAAAGCGGAGGAAAATTAAAAAATTATTGCGATGTCTGCGTTCGCGTTCCAGAAACGGAAACTTATAAAATACAGGAACTTCACCTGCCTATTTATCATGTAATCTGCATGATGCTGGAAGACTATTTTTTTTAAAGTAAATTAATGAAAACAATAATAATGGCGGGCGGAAAAGGAACCCGCGTTTCTTCAATCGCTAATGATATCCCCAAACCGATGATTCCAATTCTCGGCAAACCGATTCTTGAATATCAGATTGATTGTTTAAAAAGGAACAATCTTACAGATATTATCATTGTTATCGGACATCTTGGCAGTCAAATAAAAGATTATTTTGGCGATGGAAGCGGATTTGGCTGTAATATTATTTATTATGAAGAGACAATTCCATTAGGAACCGCTGGAGCGTTATACAAAATTGAAAACTTAACCGAAGATTTTCTTTTGATTAACGGCGATGTAATCCTTGACATGGATTTTTCGCGTATGCTTTCATTTCATAAAGAAAAAAATGCGCGCGCGACTTTAGCTGTTCATCCAAACAACCATCCTTATGACAGCGCTTTAATTATCTGTAACGCGGACAATCAGGTAACAGGCTGGATTAACAAAGAAGATAAACGCGAATGGTATAAAAATACTGTTAACGCCGGCGTTCATATTCTTACCTTGGATTTTATTAAAACCTGCCGTAATTCCAATGAAAAAATTGATTTAGACCGCGACTTATTAAAGCCAAATATAGCGAATAACAGAATATTCGCCTACTCTACCCCGGAATATATAAAAGACATGGGAACTCCGGAACGTTACGCGCAGGTAACAGACGATGTAAATAAGGGGATTGTACATAAAAAAAATTTAAGCCGGAAACAAAAAGCTGTTTTCCTTGACAGGGACGGAACCATTAATCAGCTAAACGGCTTTATCGCTGTGCCTGATGATTTAATTTTACAAAACGGTGCTGCGGAAGCTGTAAAAATAATAAATAATCTGGGATATCTCACGATTATAATTACAAACCAGCCTGTTATCGCCCGGGGAGAGACTGATATCGAAATATTAAATCTGATTCATATGAAACTGGAGACAGATTTAGGAAAAATCGGTGCGTATATTGATGATATTTATTACTGCCCTCATCATCCTGATAAAGGTTTTGAAGGAGAAAGACTTGAATATAAAATTGACTGTAATTGCAGAAAACCTAAACCTGGCATGATAATTGAAGCCGCGAAAAAATATAATATCGATATTGGCGCCTCTTTTATGGCGGGAGATCATTTTCGCGATGTTCAATGCGCGATTAACGCGGGCTGTGAGCCGATTTTTCTTACCTGCGGTGAGGGAAATAAAAATGATATTCCTTACGATAACATAAAAACTTTTAATTCACTAAAAGAATTCGCGGATTTTCTTTTAATATCAGAAAATAAAAAGCTATGACAATAGCGATTGACTGCCGGATGCTGGACGCTAGCGGGATTGGGGTTTATCTTCGCGGCTGTCTTCCATGGTTTTTAAGCACAAATAACAATTTTCTTCTTTTTGGAAATCAAAAAAAATTACAATTATATAGTTCAATTAATAATGTAAGTATAATCGAATGTAATGTAAAACCATTTTCTATAACAGAGCTATTTTTATTTCCTGTTAAATTAAAAAAAAAAATAAACAAATCCGATATTTATTTATCCCCTTATTTTAATATTCCCCGCAGCGTAAAAATTCCCGTCTTTACCACAATCCACGATATAATTTTTCCTGATATGCCCGAACTTTTATCAAAAACTGGGCTAGCCGCGCGTATGTGGTTTTACCGCCGAGCGTATAAAAAATCAAAAAAAATATTTACAGTGTCGCGTTTTTCAAAAAGCAGAATTGAATATCATTTGGGCAACGCAAAACCTGTAATTGTCACGCGCTCTGCGATTCAGGAAATTTTTCTTGAGTACAGAGAATCAGCTAAACAAATAAATAAAAAAGAAATAATTATTTTTTTAGGAAACCTTAAAAAACATAAAGGACTTAACTGTCTATTGGACGCTTTTTTAAACGCGAAGAATGAAGGACTGCCTCATAAACTTTTGATTATAGGCTCAAAAGAGAATTTTCGTTCTTCTGACGCTAGTATCATGAAAAAAATAAATACGATCGGAGACGATAAAGTTTTATTTACAGGTTTTATTTCTGATGATAATTTAATGGAACATCTAGCCAGCGCCGCTTTGCTAATACAGCCTTCCTTATACGAAGGTTTTTGTTTACCGCCATTAGAAGCTTTGGTTCTTGGAACAAACGCGCTTATTTCCGATATACCTGTTTTAAAAGAAATTTACGATGGTTTTCCGGTAACTTTTTTTAAAGCGGGCGATAGCGGGGACTTAAAAATTAAAATAAAAGAAATACTTTTAAACAAAAATTATTCTTACCCTCAACTTACACAAGAACAATTATCAAAATATAGCTTTAAAAAAACCGCGTCTGTAATTTTAAATAATTTAAATTAACATTCAGGAGATATAAATTTGGATTTTTTATATAATTTAATAATTTTCCCGATCACCCAAATTATTGAATTAATTTTTTTATTTATATATAGAATTTTCAGAAATACCGGCATATCAATCATAGGCGTAAGCGCGGCTGTAAGCGTAATTACGCTTCCTTTTTATTTTTTCGCGGAAAAAATCCAGCGGAATGAACGCGGTCTGCAAAATAAGCTAAAACCAAAAATAAAAAATATAAAAGAGGTTTTTAAGGGTGATGAGCAGTTCATGATTCTTTCAACATATTACAGGCAAAATAATTATCATCCTTTATACGCGCTTCGTAATTCTTTAAATTTAATAATTCAAATACCATTTTTTATCGCCGCGTACATATTTTTAACGCGATTACAAATATTAAATGGTGTATCATTTTTATTTATATCTGATTTAGGAAAACCTGATTTGCTTCTGTCATTAAATAATCTTAATATTAATATATTGCCTATAATAATGACATTAATAAATATAGCCTCCGCGGCGATTTATACCAATGGTTTTGGTTTAAGTGAAAAAGCCCAGCTATACGGGATGTCATTTATTTTTCTTGTTCTATTATACAACGCGCCTTCAGCTTTGGTTTTATACTGGACTATGAATAATCTTTTTTCGCTTGGAAAAAATATAATTCAAAAAGTAAAAAAATTAAAAATAACGCTTTTCATTTTATTATATTCTTTAATTACCGCTATTATTATTTATTTATTATTTTTTCATCCCGGTGATTTGCCAAAGCGTTTGTTAGCGGCAATAATGTTCTCATTTGTCATATTAATACCCGCAATAATTAAAATTATTAAAACAGCCGTGTTTCAACCTTTATTTAAAGAAATAAAACCTGTTTATCTTCCGTCTTATGTGTATTTTCTTTCTTGTATTATACTTTTTTTATTAAATGGAATAATAATTCCATCCTCGCTGATAGCGTCGTCTGTAATAGAGTTTTCCTTTATTGATAATTATTCATCGCCATTTCATTTTATATTGCGTACTCTGCTTCAAAGCGCTGGGTTTTTTATTTTATGGCCGATAATTATTTATTATTTATTGAATGATAATATTCGTAACATTATTTCCTATATTATGGTTATAATCTGCGCCGCCGCGATTATTAATGTATTTACTATTACAGAGAACTTCGGTTTCCTGACTATAACTATGGTGTTTTCTGAACCAAAACCATTTAATTTAATCCCGCGTTTTTACATATTAAACATTATCTTTATATGTTTAACAACAGCTCTCATTCTGCTGCTTTTATTAATAAATAAAAAAATAATATTAGTGTCACTTCAAATAATAGTGTTAACTTCTTTTTTAATATTAATTATTTATAATTCTTCGGTAATAAACAGTCATTATAACGCGGCTCTTTCTCAAAAATTATCAGAGAACAATAATCAGAATAATAATGAAATTGAATATACATTTTCCACGTCAGGAAAAAATGTATTGCTAATTATGCTGGATTCGGCTGTTGGAGGCTATATTCCAGAAATATTTAATGAAAAGCCGCGTTTATATGATTCAATGCGGGGCTTTCGTTATTATTCCAATACTGTTTCTTACGCGAACCATACATTAATCGGCGCGCTGCCATTATTTGGCGGTTATGAATATACGCCTGACGCTATTAATAAAAAAGATGATATATCCTTAATTGAAAAGCAAAAAGAAGCTTATCATCTACTACCGAGTATTTTTCATAACGCTGGTTTTTCCATAACAATAAGCGATCCTCCATTTGATAATTTTATGATGTCAAACCTGTCAATATTTGATGAATTTCCTGAATATGATGTAAAAAATCTTTCCGGTAAATACACATCAAGGTGGCTTAAGGATAAAAATGATATTGATATCATCAATATTTCTGAATTATTAGATTCAAATTTAATACGTTTTTCATTTTATAAATGCGCGCCTCTTTTTTTACGCCTGATTATATATGATAAAGGCAACTGGCTGAAAGTAAAAAATGAATCCAATAATCAGCTAACATACGCGGTGATTAATGACTACGCTTTTCTTGACAGCCTTGATAAAATTACCGGTTTTAAAAACTCAGGCAATACTTACACGGCGATTAAATCCCGTTTACCTCACGACTTTACATTCCTTCAGGCGCCTGATTATACTCCGTCTCAGCAGGTTACAAACAGAGGCTCTTCTATTTTCGCCAGCGATCCTACATATCACCTTACAATAGCCTCATTATTATTATTGGAAAAATGGTTTATATATTTAAAAGAGAATGATGTTTATGATAATACAAGGATTATTATAGTATCAGATCATGGGCGAGGTTCAATAAACGTTCAAAATAATATAAGACTGCCGAATGGAAGCTCGCTTTTTACGTATAACTCACTGTTATTAGTAAAAGACTTTTATTCATATGATGATTTTGAGGAGTATACAAACTTTATGACTAACGCTGATGTTCCGCTGCTTGCGTTAGATAGATTAATAGAAAATCCTGTAAACCCATTTACAAATAATCCGATAAAATCAGATAAAAATGACGGAATTTATTTAACGACAATTGGCGCTGTAAGCACCTACCGTCATGGTAAATTTACTTATAATATAGGAAGGGATCAATGGCTATTTGTAAAAGATAATATTTTTGATCCTGAAAACTGGAGAAGCGTAATTAAATGAAAACGGCGATTGTTCATTACTGGCTTGTAAATACGCGGGGAGGCGAAAAAGCGCTTGAAGCGTTTCTTGAAATGTTTCCGGACGCTGATATTTACACACATGTTTATGATCCCAAGTCTGTAAGTAAAACAATAAATGAAAAACGCGTTTTTACTTCCCGCGTAAACCGCCTTCCGTTCGCGAAAAAATTATATCCTGTTTATTTGCCTTTAATGCCAAAGGCTTTGCTGGACTTTAATTTACAGGAATACGATTTAATCATTTCCAGCGAAGCAGGCCCAGCGAAAGGAATTGTTCCTAATCCTTACGCGTACCATATCTGCTACTGCCACAGCCCTATGCGTTATTTATGGGATATGTACCATGAATATTTTAAAAGAAAAAACGCGTTCGCGCGTTTCTTTATGAAAATGTTTACTCCCCCGCTTCGTATTTGGGATATAACATCGGCGAATATGGTTGATCGCTTCATTACCAATTCCCAATATGTCGCTAAACGTATCTTAAGATATTACAGACGGAAAGCTGATGTTGTTTTTGGTCCTGTTCCAATTGAGAAATTTCAAAATATTGTCCGTAAACCTTCTGATTATTATTTATTTTTTGGTCAGATAACGGATTATAAACGCGTCGATATCGCTATTGACGCCTGTTTAAGATCAGGCAGAAAATTAATAGTAGCCGGAAACGGCTTAAAAAATTCTGAAAAGAGAAAATATAAAAAAAATTCACTTATCTCTTTTAAAAAAAATGTGTCGAATGAAGAAGCCGCGTCCCTTTTTTCAGGCGCTCTCGCTCTTCTCTATCCAGGCATAGAAGATTTGGGGCTTGTTCCTATTGAAGCTCAGGCCGCTGGCTGCCCTGTTATCGCGTTCCGCGGCGGCGGCGCGATGGAAACAATCAAGGAAAACGCGACAGGTATTTTCTTTGACGAACAGACGCCGGAGTCGCTGATTCTCGCGATGGATCATTTTGAAAAAGATCTTAAGTTTCATAACCGCGATGTGTTTAACGAACATGTAAAGCGATTTTCCAAGGAAGCGTTTATTGAACGTACCTTAAAAATAATTAATGAGCGAAAACATGTATAAATACCTAAAATAACCCCCATTTTTCCATAATAATCCTCTCTTGAAACCTTCCTAATTTTTTGTTATATTCTAATTTAGATGACTCTCAGCGAATTTGACGCTTGGTACAAAATCAGGCATCACCGTACTAGTTCCGCTTTAACAGCCGCGGCGTTTTTATGCTCTGACCTCATGGCGGTGCTGTTATCTTTCGCGTGGGGGTTTTTTTGCGTCAGAATTTTCGGCTTTTTTATTAATGACTCAGGTATTATAAACGCGAAATCCTTTATCACTTATTGGCCGTACCTTATCGCGTTTTTCTTTGTATTTCAATTTAACAGGCTGTATCCTGGCATCGCTCTGGCGCCATCAGAGGAAATGAGAAGATTCTTTACAGGATCGTTAATCGTTTACGGCGGTATTTTTTTATCGCGCCTTGTTGAGTTCCAGTCATGGGATTCGATAAATACCGCTTTTCTTATAGGTTTCATTTTTACTACGCTTTTTATAATGGTCGCGAGAAGCCTGACTCACTGGCTTCTATATAAAACAAAACAAGGCGGAATTCCTACTGTAATATACGGTTCGGGATCAATGGGGAAATCCGTCGCTGACTGCCTCGCCAGAAGCACAAGATCGGGTTATGTCCCAGTTTTATTTTTGGATGATAAATTATTAGGCGATGATTCTTATAATGGCATTCCAATAATTCATGATTTAAGCATTGGTCCTGAGATAGTAAAAAAATACAACATAAAAATGGCTATAATCGCGATGCCGAAACTTGAAAGTCAAAAATTAAAACATCTTATGAACACTTCTGTCTCCGCGTTTCGCTACAATGTAATAATTCCCAACTTTTTTAATATCTCCAATATCTATATGTCTGTCAGGGATTTTAACGGCGTGCTTGGCATTGATACAAGCAACAAATTCAAACTTGCCATAAACAGGGGAATAAAACGTTTTGTGGATTTGGGAGTGGTAATTATCGGCGGAATAGTAATTCTTCCGTTTCTCCTTTCAATCGCTTTATTGATAAAACTAACCTCGCCAGGACCTGTACTATATAAACAAAAAAGGCTTGGAAGAAACGGAAAACATTTTTACGCGTATAAGTTCCGGTCGATGGCGATTGACGCTGATGAAAAATTAAACAAGCTCCTTGAATCCGACCCTGAGCTTAAAACGGAATGGGATGAAACCCATAAACTTGTAAATGACCCCCGTATTACGCGATTTGGAAAATTCCTTCGCCGGACAAGCTTTGACGAATTTCCACAGCTTATTAATATCTTAAAAAGCGAAATGTCCCTTGTGGGACCGCGTCCGATTACAGACAGCGAAGTCGATAAATACGGCGATGATTATTCCCGCATTTTTTCAATCAAGCCAGGATTGACCGGAATGTGGCAGGTATCAGGCAGATCTGATACCAAATATAACGACAGGATTTTATACGACATCTACTATCTTCAGAGCTGGTCTGTATGGCTTGATATGTGGATCATTTATAAAACATTCGGCGTAGTCTTTATCGGAAAAGGCGCGTATTAAAAAACATATATTTAATGAACAAATCATTAAACTTGGGGTGTCCTCCAAGATTGATTTCATTAAAATCAGATAACAGCGACAAAGCGTCTTCATTAGCGCGTAACGGTGAGATTAAATATCGTACAGCTCCCGCCAAAGACGCGTTTCCCGCCGCGGCTGCCGCGCTTTCAAGCTCTTTTGGAATAACGCCAATTGCCACAGCGTCATTTACATTAACCGCCTGCCCTATGCCTCCCGCGAGATAAACCTTTTCTAATGATTCATAATTAACTCCGGTTTCATCAAGTAAAATTTCAACCGCGCTTCTGATCGCCGACTTCGCGAGCTGGAGACCGCGGACCTGTTTTCGCGTATGCGCCATTTTCTCTTGATTTCCGCCGCCCTCCATTTCCGCTATCAATCCTGTCCTATCAATTTTTCCCTCCCTTAATAATTTCGCGGTTTCGCTTATAACATTTGACGCGCCGCCTTGACCTTCGAACGCGCTTCCGGCGGCGCAGGACGTGACTGTCAGTTTTTTATCATTGTAAAACGCGATTTCTCCGTTAGTGCCCAAATCAAGCAGTAAAAATCTTTTTTTTCCTTCAGGCAGCAGGGATAAAAGCCCCGAGGTGATATCGCCGCCGACATACGCGGAAAACCATGGAATAACGCGTATTGACATGGCGCGATTATTTTTTAAAAGAAAAGAATGTTCGGAGTTTCGCGGGAATATTTCTTTTGCAGCGTACTGGTTTTTTAAAGTATGTTTTATTTTAAAAGGCGATACTCCAAGAGATTCACATGAGAATCCAAGCAGCAAATGAATCATCACGGTATTTCCCGCGATTACAATTTCCTCAATTTGAGTGTCTCCGTTTTTTGATAACAGGAGACTGATTCCTTTAATAAGACCTTCCGCGATCAAAGAGCGCATGTTTTCCAAATTGCCGTCATTGGCTGCCTGTACGCGCGAAATTACATCGCCGCCGAAAATTATCTGCGGGTTAATAAAACTGTGACGAAAAATAATCCCGCCTGTGTAAAGATCGAGTAACGCCATGACTATTGTTGTTGTTCCGATATCAACCGCGATTCCAAAACCTTTTCGTTTTTGTATTTCATTTTCGCGCTGTATGAAAGTATCAAGTATCGGGGAGTTGACGCATCTGCCGCATGAAAGGCAGCTTGCTTCATTGGAGCCTGATTTTAGGTGTTCGCGATATAGACAATAATCAGGCATTGCGTCTCCTAAAAAAATTTGTAATAATTATAGCCGAAACGTCATATTAATAATATATAAGGCTTTTTAAAAACTCCGGTTTATTAAAAGCCCAAAAATCTTAAAAATCTGAAGGTAATAAAATGGACGCGATATTAAATCAAATTTCTTTGGAATTGCAAAAAGGTCAGGCAAAGGCTGTAAAAGATTTGGTAACTCAGGCGCTCGCGGAAGGAATCTTAGTAAAGGATATTTTAGAAAAAGGCCTTCTTGCCGGCATGGATGTAATCGCCGAAAAATTTAAAAATAACGAAGTATATGTGCCGGAAGTTTTAATAGCCGCGCGCGCGATGAACAGCGGGGCCACGATCCTTAAGCCTCATCTCGCGGAAAGCGGCGTAAAGCCAATCGGCAAGGCGGTGCTTGGAACAGTAAAAGGCGATCTTCATGATATCGGCAAAAATCTGGTCCGTATGATGTTCGAAGGCAAAGGTATCGAGGTTATTGATCTTGGCGTTGATGTCGCGCCTCAAAAATTTATAGAGGCTTATAAAGAACATAAGCCGCGAATTGTCGCCTTGAGCGCGTTATTGACAACAACAATGAATGAAATGAAAACCGTGATTGACGCCTTTACAGCCGAAGGCATACGCGATGAAGTTATTATAATGATTGGAGGCGCGCCTGTAACAGAAAATTTTAAAAATAGTATCGGCGCGGATATATACGAAGAAGACGCGGCGTCCGCGGCTGAATCCGCGAAAAAAGCTATCTTAAAATAGTTGTTTTTTTGTAATGGATGGATTGGAAATGCCGGAAAAAAAAATAACGGAAGTTATAAAAACTGGAAAAATTCTTGTGTCAGACGGAGCTTGGGGAACTTATCTCTATCAAAAAGGACTAAAGCCGGGCGAATCTCCTGAAAGCTGGTGTTTGACTCATTTTGAGGATGTAAAGAACATCGCGAAAAGTTATATAAACGCTGGCGCGGATATGGTAAAAACAAACAGTTTTGGCGGAACATCCTTTAAACTTGAACGCTTTGGACTAAAGGAAAAAACCGCGGAAATTAATGAGGCGGCGGCGCGCGCGTCGCGGGAAGCGGCCGGCGCTTTTAAATGGGTCATAGCGTCCTGCGGTCCAACAGGGAAGATGCTCGTAACTGAGGAAGTGACTGAGCAGGAATTGTACGACGCTTTTAAAGAACAAGTTTTAGCGCTTGAAAAGGGAGGCGCGGACGCTGTTTGTATCGAGACAATGAGCGACATAGAGGAAGCTGTAATCGCTGTAAAGGCGGCAAAAGAAAACACCAAGCTTGAGGTTATATGCGCGTTTACTTTTGAAAAAACAGTCCACGGCGATTTTCGCACAATGATGGGAGCGACTCCCGCAAACGCCGCGAAAGCGTGTATCGAAGCCGGCGCTGATATAATCGGAACAAACTGCGGAAATGGGATTGAGCGAATGATCGATATTGTTAAAGAAATGAAATCAGCGGCTCCTGATTCTTTTATCTGCGTTCACGCGAACGCGGGTCTCCCCGTCAACATTGACGGAAAAGATGTTTACCCTGATACTCCGGATGATATGGCGAAACACATACCGGCGTTAATCGCCTCAGGCGCGAATATAATCGGCGGCTGCTGCGGCGCGACGCCTGAACATATAAAAGCGATAAAACATACAATTGTGAACATGAAATAATCGCGGGAACAGAACACAGGAATAATTAAAAGTTTAATTGATAATAATTAATTCGCGCGGATATTTATGTAAAATTTCCCTGCCAGATTCATTAATCGCTACGCAGTTTTCTACGCGAACGCCAAATTTGCCCAGCAGGTAAATGCCAGGCTCAATAGAAAAAACCATTCCCGGTTTAATGATTTTTTTAACTCCGGTGTTTACTGAATCACCTTCATGAACATCAATGCCGATTCCGTGACCTGTGCGATGTGTAAAGAAATCACCATAACCGTTTTTGATAATAATATCGCGGGACGCGTGATCAACTTCCTCAAGAGAACTGCCTGCCATCGCTTTCGCTTCTGAAGCGAGATGAGCCTCTAAAACAATTTTGTAAATTTTTTCAAACTCTCTCCGCGAGTTTCCAAAATAAAAAGTTCTTGTACAGTCTGTAAAATATCCCTGATACCTTCCCCAAAAATCAACTAATAAACATTTTCCTTTTTCTATTACCGCCTTTCCTGTTGCGTAATGAGGAATCGCGGCATTCTGCCCTGCCTGAACTGAGCCTCCGAACGAGGTGATCCCGCCTTTTTCCATCTCCAGCGAAAGTTCTCTTAAAAAATCCATTTCGGTTTTTCCAAGCCAATAATTTCCTTTGTCGATTAAAGCCGCGAGCGCTTTATCGGATTTTTCGCATGCTTCGCGGATTAGTTCAAGTTCGTTTTCGTCTTTATACATACGAAGAGGATTTGTTAATTTTGATCCGAGTAAAAATTTTGTCTCATTGAATGTTTCGTTTAAAGGCAGCGTAAAAAGAGCTGTAATTTTCGGATCCAGCGCTATAGTTTTAACATTTATCCCGCGTTTCGCGATTTCATTTTTTAATACGGCGAAAGGGTCATCCCCATCCTTCCAGTAAATTCGATCGCTTAAAGGAAGGTCTTTTATCTGTTCTTTGTAAAGAATGTTCGCGATTAAAAAATTATCTTCTTTTTTAGGGATTATAAATAGAAACAACCTCTCATCAGGCTCCATTTCGCTGCCAGTAAGGTAAAAAAGGTCTGATGAAGGGCTGACAAAAAAAACATCAATCTCCTCTTTGTCCATCGCTTGTTTTACTTTTTTTATTCTATCTATATATATTTGTTTATCCATAATTTTTTTTTAGAATAATTAATTTAGAAAATAATCGCCATCGCGATTAACAAAGCGCACAAAAGGAGAGCGAAAAAATCAGAAGCGCGAAAAGGATAACGTTTCCACCCGTTATGGCGAGTACGGAAATTAAACCCGCGAAGCTCCGCGGAGATCGCTCCGCCTTCAATTTTTCGAACCGATGAGATTAATAACGGAGCGCAAAGCGGAAGAAACAGCTTTATTTTTTTAAAAAAATTCTTTGTATCAAACTCAATGCCTCTAGCCATCTGAGCTTCTATGACCCCCGCCATTTCTGTTGAAAAAAGCGGAATAAAACGCATAGCGGTTGTAAGAGCGAAAGCGTATTTGTACGGGACGCCGAAGGTTCTTGTAAGAGAGGCGGATATATCGCTCATACGCGTGATGGAAAGCACAAGGCAAAGCGGTAAGGTCGCGGCGATTAAACGGGAAACAAAAAGAAGCGAGAACATTAATCCTTCGCGGGTAATATAAATATTAAAAGGCAGCAATAGAATAATCTCACCGTCGCGGATAAAAAAGATTTGAACCAGAAAAAGAACCAAAGAGAACTGTATTAAGGAAAATAAAATTTTTAAAGCGCGCTTTACAATTATTCCGCCAGCTAAAAGAGAGAAAAAAATATTTAACCCCATACAGCCGAGCACCATGAAAATATTCCCGGAAATAAAACAACTCGCGCAAAATAAAAACGCGCTAATAAGTTTAACTGTGGGATTAAGACGGTGAAGAAAAGAATTTCCATCGGTGTAGTGCAATAAACTGCTCATGATGACACTCCTTCGCGTTCCGCGGCCGGATTATCCGGCGCGAGAGCTTTAATCATTTCATCCAATGAGAAAACATTTTGTAATTTTTCATTCGCGAAAGGCGCGCAACGCATGGCTAGCGAGACCATTTGCGGCGGAAGCAAAGAGGCGCGATCCAAAAGCGGTTTGTTTTTTAAAATTTCCCGGGCAGGTCCGTCTCCGATAATCATTCCGTCCGCTAACACTAACGCGCGGCGGCTGAAATCCGCGGCGACTTCCATATCGTGGGTGATCATAAAAACTGTAGTGCCAGCCGCGTTAAGCCTGATAATTACTTCCATTATGGTAACGCACTCGCGGTAATCAAGACCTGTTGTCGGTTCGTCAAGGATTAAAAGCCGCGGCCGCCGCGCGAGCACTGTAGCCAGCGCGCATTGCTGGCGTTCCCCGCGGGACAAGCCGTAAGGATCGCGCTTTCCATCAAGATTAAACAGCCGCAGCATTTCCTCACATCTGAGATTTTTTTCAGATTCAATTTCCGCGGGCGTTAAATCGCCGTCAAGAGCCGCCTCAAGACCAAAACGAATTTCATCTCTTACTGTATTGCCGCATATCTGCCTGTCCGGGTTTTGAAAAAGAAATCCAACCTTGCGGGCGATTTTGCTGATTTTAACCGCGGCGGTATCATCGCCTGAGACAAAAACTTTTCCCGCTAAAGGTTTTAAAAGACCATTCGCGAGCCTGCAGACAGTAGATTTACCGGCGCCATTTTCGCCAAGAAGAACGACAAACTCGCCTTTAGCGACTTCGAATGAAATATCTTTTATCGCCGTACTCTTTCCCTGCGAATAACTAAAACTTACGTTTTCAAATTTAAGCATGAGAGAGTTCCTCTTTTCGCGTAATCTCCTGTACCATCTTCATAGCTTCGTCTAAATCTCTTGGAAGCTCTCCTGAGTAAACGCCTTTTTCCCGCAGGCTGTTTCCAAGAGTTGTGACGCGGGGAATATTAACGCCGGCGTTTTCAAGAATATCCGGGCGCTGAAGAACTTCTTTTACTGTTCCTTCGCGGATAAGACAGCCCTTGTCCATAACAACAAGATGCTTCGCGAACTCGCAAAGAAGCATTATCTTTTGTTCCACTACAATGATTGTAATCCCGTGTTTTTCATTTAACTCTTTAAGACATTCAAAAATTTTTCTGCTTGCCTGGGGATCGAGTTCTCCTGTGGGTTCATCAAGCAGAATGATTTTAGGACGAAGCGCGATCACGGCGGCGATCGCGGCTTTTTGTTTTTGCCCGCCGGAAAGCGAACTCATCTCGCGGTATCTTAAATCAGTTATTCCTGCCGCGGCGAGAGCTTCGGTCAGCCGACCTTCGATCTCGTTATGTGGAATTCCAAAGTTCTCAAGACCAAAAAGAATTTCATCTTCTACAACCTGAGCGACCATCTGTCCGTCAATATCCTGAAAGATGCTCCCAACCTGTCGCGACAGCGTATCAATGCCGGTTTCTACAGTATCAAGTCCGTTTACATGGATTGAACCGTAATAATCACCCGGATAACAGTGCGGGACAACGCCGTTTATCGCGTATGTAAGCGTTGATTTTCCCGCGCCTGACGAGCCAATAATTCCAAGGAACTCACCATCCGGTATTAATAAATTAATTCGCGAAAGGGCGTTTTCCTTTCCGCTTGAATATCGAAAACCAAGGTTTCGAATTTCAATCATTTTTTTAACGCTAATCTAAGCGGAATGTACAGCAGTTGAACGATTATCGCGTTGATTGTAGCTGTGCCAAAGATAATCGCCATAAAAATCGCGAGAGGCGTTGGCGCTGAGATTAATACGTTTGTTCTTGTGAAATAAAGCAGATACATAATTCCGATAAAAGTAAAACCGCTTACCAGCGTGCTAAAAAACGCGCAAATAATCGGCTTAACAGGAATCTTGATTTTCTCAAATGGAATTCTCGCTAATAGACACATCGCGACAGCGCCGGCTAGCTCGCTTATTATGTTGATGTAAGGCTGTCCCGGGAAAAATTGGCAGACTGCTCCGGCTAAAAGCCCGATAATCGCGGCTTCCAGCAAGCGGGGTCTTATTAAAAGAATTGTAAGACAATACATGGCGATGATGAAATTTGGTTTCATCCCAAAGTTAATAACCGAACCGACAAAAAATTTCAACACAGCGCCTGAAGCCAATAATATTCCGATTAGCAGAATATCCCTTATTTGCAATCCGGATTTTTTTTTCTCAACAAAAATCCTCTTGCCGGATTCAGAAGCGTCTTCTGATTTAATTTCTGAAGTGTTAGTATCCATAATTTACTCCTATACGCGAATAATTAATAATACTTTATTTTACATTTTTGATCAATTCGTCATCAAAAAATTTTATTTTTTTATTGGTTATTTTTGGTTGTTATTAAAAAGGAAAAAATATGATGATCAAAAAAAATAAAAATTATAATATTTTCTAATGTAAAAAATAATTTGACAAATGAAAATAAAATGTCGATAATAAAAATACAATATAATGTAAGGAGAGTTTTATTATGCCAGCAGCGAAAAAAACTGACAAGAAAGCGGATGCCAAAAAAACGGATTCAAAGAAAGCCCCCGCGAAAAAAGCGACAAAGAAGAAGTAACCGTAAATCAGAAAGCGCTGTCCAGGGAGCTAGTGTTCTGGACAGCCATTATTTATTTTTTTAAGCTGTTCCAAAACCCTATGATTATAAAAAAAATCTCAGATAATATTTTTAAGTTGATTAAGCGCGTTTCGCAGCGTTGAACGCGGACAAGCGGCGTTTAATCGTTGAAACCCATTACCTCCCTTACCGAAAATATAACCGTCATTTAACCATAATTTCGCTTTATTTGTAATCGCGTTACTCAACTCGCCCGCGCTTAATCCAAGTCCGGAAAAATCAAGCCACGCGAGATATGTTCCTTCCGGTTTTACAAGTTTTATTCCCGGAAAGCCGCCGCTTAAAGATTCATTTATAAGCGACATATTGCCGTAAAGATATTCTATCAGCTCATCCAGCCACAACGCTCCGTCTGTATACGCGGCTTCGCAGGAAATAAGCCCCATGATACCGGGCTGGCTTAAGCCGCAATTTTCATACTCCCGTTTAAAAAGTGTTCTTAGCTTTTCATTTGAAATAAAAATATTTGCGTGATTTAATCCCGCCAAATTAAATGTTTTAGAAGGAGATGTGCATGTGATCGTAATGTCCGCTGTCTGATCGTTTAAAGCCGCGAACACAAGATGTTTATTTGGCGGATAGATAATATCTTGATGAATTTCATCAGCGATAACTATTACGCCATAACGCCCGCATATATCGCCCATTCGCGCGAGTTCATCATAAGTCCAAACTCTGCCAACCGGATTATGCGGATTGCATAAAATAAATAATTTCGCTTGTTTTATTTTATTCTCAAAATCATCAAAGTCTATACTGTAATAATTATCTTTGTATACAAGCTCGTTAACAAGCAAAGAGCGTCCGGCTTTTACAATAGCGGAATTAAAAGGATAATACACAGGCTGCTGAATTACGACAGCGTCACCCGCGGCTGTAAAAGCGCGGACAGAAAGATACAAAGCGTTTACAACTCCCGGCGTTATACAAAACCAGTCTTTTTCGATATTCCAGTTAAAACGTTTTTTATACCACTGCCGCGCGGCTGAAAAATAAGACGCGGATGGCTCAGAGTACCCGTAAATTCCATGCGCCGCGCGGGAAGTAAGCGCGTCTTTTACGCAGGGAGGAGCCGCGAAATCCATATCGGCGACCCACATTGGCAGCGCGTCCTCTGGTTTTCCTCTTGATAAAGGATCATATTTTATACTGCTTGTGTTTTTTCTTTCTATAATGGTATCAAAATCGTATTTATTATTACAACCATGTACGTTAATCGCGTTTTTTTCCATAATCAGATAATATTATATGTATATTGTGTGTTCAAGAGATGAATAATTAAGGTAATTGATGTAATTTTTTAACAAGCTCTTGACAAAAAATCATTAATATAATACAACATAGTAAACACATATGTTTTATGAGATATGAAATTTTTGGAGGTTAATATGAAAGCGGAAAGAATAACCGATCTTATCGGGAATACGCCAATTGTAAAATTGAACAAGATAAACAAGGGAGAAGCGGAAATATATTTAAAACTTGAGAGTTTTAATCCAATGTCAAGCGTAAAAGATCGCGTCGCTCTTGCCTTGATCGAAGCGGCGGAAAATGACGGAAAATTAAAGCAAGGAACTGTCATTATCGAGCCGACAAGCGGCAATACCGGCATCGGACTTGCCTATATCGCGGCGGTAAAGGGGTATAAAATTATTCTTACCATGCCTGAAACTATGAGCGTGGAAAGGCGAAAGCTGCTAAAAGCGCTTGGCGCGGAACTGGTTCTGACAGAAGGCGCGAAAGGCATGAAGGGCGCGATAGCGAAAGCGGAAGAACTCGCGGCGTCTACGCCCAATTCATTTATACCTCAGCAATTTAATAACGCTGCGAACCCCGCGGTTCATGAAAAAACTACAGGCCCGGAAATCTGGAAGGATACCGATGGAAAAATCGATATATTGATTAGCGGAGTCGGCACAGGGGGAACCGTAACAGGAACAGGAAAGTACCTTAAATCAAAAAAATCATCGGTAAAAGTAATCGCTGTTGAACCTTCAGCGTCTCCTGTTCTTTCAGGCGGTCAGCCCGGTCCGCATAAAATCCAGGGCATTGGCGCGGGCTTTGTTCCCAAAGTTTTCGACGCGTCGGTTGTCGACGAAATTTATCAAACCGATGATATAAAAGCGGGAAACGCCGCGCGGCTTTTGGCGAAGGAAGAAGGCATTCTTACAGGCATTTCCTCAGGCGCGATTCTTGACGCCGCGTTAGAAGTCAGCAAAAGAGAGGAAAACAAAGGCAAGATCATTGTAGCGGTGCTTCCTGACACAGGCGAACGTTATCTGTCAACATGGTTGTGGGATGAATAATTTTTATATAAATTTGTTTTAAAATTTTTATTTATGGAACAGCTTCAGAAATTAAATTACATAGTTATCGATTTGCTGTTCCTGATATTTATCAATTATATCCTGTAAAGTAACGTTATCAAGATAATCAGCGATAACTTTGTTTAACCCTTGCCATACAAACAAGGTCTTACAGGTATCAGCTACCGCGCATTTGTTTATATCGCTTTCAAGGCAGGATATCGAGGAAATATTGCCTTCTGTTAAACGCAGGATTTGACCGACATTAATTTCCGCCGGCTCTTTCGCCAGCATATAACCGCCTTGTTTTCCGCGGTTCGCGCGAAGAATCTTGGAATTGTTAATAATCGCTATTATCTGCTCAAGGTATTGTTTAGATATATTTTGCCTTTCGGCGATTTCTTTAAGCGCTACAAACCCATTATTTTTATTTTCCGCGAGATCAAGCAACATTCGCAGAGCGTATCTGCCTTTTGTTGAAATCTTCAATGTTATAACCCCTAATATATATTTATCTTAATTTACCTGAAATAATCACATAAGAATGTTATGAAAATACGCAGTGATTCATTGTTTTTATAATCAAGGATATCTTTGTCTATAAGATGGGAAATATTTCTTCCAGGATTTTCAAACATTGCCATCGCTATGGCTAACATAGCCTTCATTTCATGATGAACAGGATATTCTTTTGTTTTAATCTTTCCAATAATATTTTTTACCTCAGAAGTAATAGAATTTTTAACCAAATTTAGCGCGTTAAAAAGCAGATATTCAAGATATCCGTCTGATTTATTATCAGGCATTATCCATAACGCGGCATTCTGTTCACATGAATCATTTTTTAATTTTATTCCGTTATTATAATTCGCGGGCGTCGTTTTTAAATCAAACCCTTTGCCATAAGTTTTTTTAATAACAGCTTTTAATGTATTATTAAACCCTTCAGATGATATTTCTGAGAAATCAGAGTCGATAATTAAAGCCAATTTGTTAATACTGCCTGAACATAAACTTAATAATGATGACGCGAATAAATCTATAGCGTTACCTTTACCGTTATACGCGATTCCGCTATTATTAGGAATTATTACCTCAACATCATTTATACCCAGCTTTGGCAATAAGGAATCATAAAATGTTTTATCATAAATACCTTCAACAGTCAAATATTTTGTCCGGGGCATATTTACCTAACCTCTACATCAGCTTGAGTTAAACGTATCAAATCCTCTTTCTCATATATTGTTGAAAAAACATCGTTTGTTTTATTTCCTATCCCCTCCGAAATTTTAATTAATACTCCTTCATCCTTTTTTGATTTTACAGCATTAGAAAACGCTTCTATACAGTCCCAGCTATGAGTTGTGGCAAAAACCTGAATATCAAGAGCATTAGCAAGATCAAATATTAGCTGCCATAATTTTTCCTGAATAGAAAAATGCAGACCATTTTCGAATTCATCAATGAGTAATATTCCGCCGGCGGCGGGTTGAATGCCAAGAACAAGCTGCAATATCCTTAACACGCCGTCGCCCATACTGTTTAAAGGTATTGGATTATCGCGTTTCTTTAACTTTATTATTCCAGTCCGTTCAGAATCCTTATATCTATATCTGCTATATCTATCTCTTTTAATTTTTATAAAAGCTATATCTTCCAAATCATCAGATATTAAATTAAGAAATTTTTTAACATTAATAAAATAGTCTGTTAGTATTGTTTTATCCCAAAGATCGGCAAGTAAATCCATAGAAAGAAACTGTGTTGGTATAAATGATACTGGTATTATTCCCGTTTTATCGATAAGATTAGAACGTCTTCTATTATATTCAATATTAAATTTGTCAAGATACAGGGAGTGTTCCTTATTTTCTGATGAAATAATCTGAATTGTCTGATCAAGATTACGATTTGTAATTCCATCAACTGAGTCAAATAATTTTCTGGTTCTGGATGTAATGACAGCTCCTGAACTGTCTTCTTTTTCTGATATTTGATCCTCAAAAAATACGCGGCGAATTTCAATATATTTATCTTTACCGCATGAACCGATATAAATAGAAGAACCGTCAGCGGGAAACAATCGATCAGTAAATAACCCTTCGTATATGCTCAATTTTTCATTTTCATCGTCAACAAAATCCTTTTTTGACTGCACAAGAATTTCATCATCATGTTTTAAAATAATTTCATCAATCACTGTCGGGTTTCCTTGGGCCGCTAAGATACGGATACTCTCTAAAACAGTGCTTTTACCGCTATTATTTTTACCTACGATAAGATTTATTCGTCCAAGCTTCGCGATATTTAAAAATTTTAAAGCTTTATAATTTTGAATCCTAAGTGAATCAAGCATAAATTCTCCTTATTCTAATCTTTATGCCAATATATAATAACTGTCAAGTCATTCAATTTACGCGCTGGTATCCTGATAAAATTAACGCGTTTTCTGGTGTTGACTATTTTATCTCTTACAATATAATGAACATCAAAGAGGAAAATTTTGGCAATTAACAAAGAAATTAAACATTTAGACAAATCGAATGTAATGCTTTCAATCACCGTTCCAAAGGATGATATTCAGGCGAAATACAATGAAATGATGAAGGAATACACAAAAACCCTTCAATTACCGGGTTTTCGCAAAGGAAAAGTGCCCCGCGATGTACTCGAGAAAAAATACTCCGAGGCGTTAAAGGGTGACGCGATGGGGCGGATCATGGAATCTGCCATGCAGGAGGTTTTTAAAGAAGAAAACATGCCAAGAAGCGAGAAGCCTCTGCCTTACTCCACGCCGGAACTTCAGGGGGAACCTGTTCTTGATTTAGAGCAGGATCTGCGATTTTCTGTCATCTACGATGTTCTGCCGGAGGTAAAACTCAGTCAATGGAAGGGGCTTAGCGCGGAATATTCCTACGCCGAAGTCGAGGAAAGCGACATAAGCAAGGAGCTTGAGGAGTTAAGAGAGAGAAACGCGATTATAATGGATCGCGATGAAGCGACAGCCGCGGCAAGCGGCGATGTAGTGACAGTTGACTACATGATTTACGAAGAAAACGGGGAACCTCCTGAGGAATCCAATACAGATAATCAGCGCGAGGATTTTACCTTTACGCTCGGCGCGGCAGCGAACGCGTTTAAATTTGATGATGATATAATCGGGATGAAAAAAGGCGAAAAAAAAGAATTCCAAAAAAAATTTGATGATGATTTCGTAATTCATAAACTGGCGGGTCATACAAGAAAAGTTGAAATATCGCTTACATCCTTAAAGGAAAAAAAACTCCCTGATCTTGATGATGATTTGGCGCAGGATGTTGATGAAAAATTTAAAACGTTTGACGATTTAAAAAATAGCGTTAAACAGCGGCTACAAAATAAGCTTGACGCGCGTCTTCGCGATAAAAAAATCAACGAGCTTCTAAAAATTATAATGGAAAGCGCTCCTGTAGTAATTCCCGAATCAATGTTAAACGCCGAAATCGAGGGTCGCTGGAGGCGCGTCGCGCGTTATTACAACACAAGCATCGAGAATATCAGGCACATGATGCGAATCGGCGAGAAAGAAGATCAATGGCGGGAAGAAGCGCAGAAGGCTCTTCATTCCAGGCTTATTATTGAGACATTGATGGAAGAGCAAAAAATTGAAGTATCTGATGAGGATTTGGAAAAAGAATTCGAGTCGATCGCCGCGGCTAACGATGTCAGTATCGAGGAAATAAAAAAACATTACGATGAAAACGCGTTATTATATCTTAAAGAAGATATTAAAGAAAAGAAAATTACCGATATATTGCTCGCGGAAAACAATTTTAAACCCGGAAAAAAGGAGAATTATCTGGATTTCATGACAGATAATGGTTAAATTAATAGTATGAGCGCCAAATTGAGCAATCTTGTTCCAATCGTAGTTGAGCAGACAGGGATGGGGGAACGTTCCTACGATATTTACTCCCGCCTCTTAAAAGACAGAATTGTGTTTCTTGACGGAGAAATTAATGATATAACAGCGGACTTGGTAGTAGCCCAGCTTCTTTTTCTTGACGGTCAGGAAACCGAAAAGGATATCAATCTTTATATTAACTCACCCGGCGGATCTGTCACAGCGGGGCTCGCGATTTACGATACTATTCAGCATGTTAAATCTGATGTTCAGACTATCTGCATAGGGCAGGCTGCCAGCATGGCGGCTTTAGTTCTTACAGCGGGAACAAAAGGCAAGCGCATGGTTCTTCCTTCGTCGCGCGTGCTTATTCATCAGCCGTGGGGCGGAGCGCAAGGTCAGGCGCGGGATATCGGGATTCAATCCAAGGAAATCATCCGCTTAAAAAAAATGTTAATTGATTATTTCGCGGCGCATTCAGGTAAAACAACGCGTGAAATATCCCTTGATATGGAAAGGGATTTTTATATGTCCGCCAAGGACGCGGTCGAGTACGGCATAGCCGATTCTATTTTAACGAGGGATAAAAATGGCGCGTCTTCGTAACGGACCTGAGATACTTGAGCGAGTCTGCTCTTTCTGCGGAAAAAGCGCGGACATGGCGCGCCGGTTAATCGCCGGTCCTAATGATGTTTTTATCTGCGATGAGTGTATAGAAGTCTGTAAAAAAATTCTAAGCGAAGAAGAGCATGAACTTACTACCCACTTTACAGGCGACATTCCAACCCCGCGCGACATAAAAAATTATCTTGATCTTTTTATAATCGGGCAGGACAACGCGAAAAAAGCGCTTTCCGTCGCTGTTTATAATCATTATAAAAGAATCGCAAACCCAATCTCCGATAAAAAAGATTCAGACGATGTTGAGATAGAAAAATCAAACGTGCTATTAATAGGACCTACGGGAACGGGAAAAACGTTACTCGCGAAAATCCTCGCGAAAAAACTAAAAGTGCCGTTCGCGATTGTCGACGCGACAACTCTTACAGAAGCGGGTTATGTCGGCGAGGATGTCGAGAATATTTTGCTAAAATTGATTCAGAGCGCGGGAGGAAATATCTCAGCCGCGGAAAGAGGAATTGTTTATATTGACGAAATCGATAAAATCGCCCGCAAGGGGGAAAATATCTCGATTACCCGCGATGTTTCAGGCGAAGGCGTTCAGCAGGCTCTTTTAAAAATTATCGAGGGGACAATCGCCTCAGTTCCGCCGCAGGGAGGAAGAAAACATCCCAATCAGGAAATGATACGCATCGATACGACAAACATTCTGTTTATCTGCGGCGGCGCTTTTGTCGGCCTTGATAAATTGATTTCAAGGCGTGTTGTAAAACATCCTTTGGGATTTGGCTCTACCTCTTCTGGCGGCAATGAAAGATCGCTGAAAGAGCTTTATGATTCGCTTCATCCTGATGATCTAATCCAGTTTGGAATGATCCCCGAGTTTATCGGACGTCTTCCAATCACTGTTGGATTGGAGGAACTGCGCCGCGAGGATTTAAAGCGCATCATCACAGAACCGCGCAACGCGATTGTGCGGCAGTATCAGGCGTCACTTGCCTATGACGATGTAAAACTTGAGTTTACGGAAAAAGCGATTGACGCGATCGCGGACAAGGCTATTAAGCAAAAAACAGGAGCCAGAGGATTACGCGCGATTGTAGAGAGGCTTATGACTGACATTATGTTTGATATTCCGTCGATAACCGGCGATAAACAGGTAATCATCACGCATGACACGGTGGAAAAATCCGAACCGCCAGAAATAATTTATCTGGAGCAAAAGCAAAAAAGCGCCTGACCGTTCTTTCGGGCAGGTATAACCCCTTTTGGAGCGGAAAGCCGTGAGTAATAAATCAAAAGAAGATAAAAATAAAAATTCAAAAGGCATAGCCGGATTGTTATTTAAAAAGAAAAATAAAAAATCCTTGTTCTATGATTACAACGGAACAGAGGAGCTTATTACAGAAGATTTTCCGCTTTTACCCCTGCGCGACCTTGTGCTTTTTCCGCAGACTGTAGTTCCGATTTTTATCACATATAAACCAGGAATCGCCGCGCTTGAGGAAGCGATAAAAAGAGATAACCGCCTGTTCGCCGCCTGTTTAAAAAAAAATGAACTTCGCCTGTCTACAGACGAATCGTATTTAACAGGCACAGTAGTAAGGGTTATCTCTCATTTAAAACTCCCTGACGCTACATTCCGAGTCGTGTTCCAGTGCGAATACCGCGGAACAATAATTTCAGCTAACAACCATGACAATTGTTCCATTGTAAAGGTTGAGCCGCTGCGGATAACAGGATTTAACGAACCTTTAAACGTAGAAGACCTTGGCTTAATGCGGAGCGTTCAAAAATCATTTTCCCAATACGCTGATTACTCGGGGAAAATAGGGGTTGATACTCTTTCCGCTGTCGAAAAATCAGAAGACCCCGAGCGCCTCGCTAACCTGGTCTGCAACGCGGTATTTATAAAATCCGAAAAAAAAATCGAGCTTTTAGCGTGCGCTAACACAAGAGAAAGATACCTTTCTATTCTGGAAATATTAGAAAAAGAAAACGAGATTTACGGAATTCAGAAAAATATTTCCGGTAAAGTAAAAAGAAAAATGGATAAACGCCACCGCGAGTATATCCTTAACGAGCAGCTGCGCGAAATTAACAAGGAACTTGGAAAAGATAAAATTGAGGATGAGTTCGCGGTTATAGAAAAACGAATCGCGGAGAAAAGACCGCCTGCCGAAGTTTTGGAAAGAGCCGACAAGGAAATTAAAAGACTTCGTAAACTTCAAACTCTCTCGCCGGAAGCCGGAGTGTTAAGAGGCTATCTTGAATGGATCGCGGACCTCCCTTGGAGTGAATTCACGGCGGATTCAGGCGACCTCGCGCAGGCGGAAAAAATTTTAGATGAAGATCATTTTGGAATGCGAAAGGCGAAAGACCGCATAGTGGAATTTATCGCGGTAAGACAGCTTATAAGCGGCAGCGCGGAGCGTAAATCGGGGAGCGGAGAACAGGGAACAGGGATTGGGGAACAGGGATTGGGAATCAAGGAAATAAAAAATATTGACGCGATAGATTCTATTGATAATATTGATTTAAATAATTTTATTTCAAATAACGTTCCCCTTCTGACGGCGGAACTTCCGGTAATTCCGATCCCCACTCCCCCCTCCATTAAAGGACCGATTTTATGCTTTGTAGGACCTCCGGGAACCGGAAAAACAAGCCTTGGAAAATCCGTCGCGCGGGCATTGGGCAGAAACTTTGTGCGCGTTTCGCTTGGAGGCGTCCGCGACGAAGCGGAAATTCGCGGGCACAGAAAAACTTATGTTGGAGCGCTTCCCGGCAAAATCATTCAGTCAATGCGCAAAGCGGGAACAGTCAATCCTGTTTTTCTGTTAGACGAAATTGATAAGCTGTCCCACGACTTCAGGGGAGATCCCGCTTCCGCGCTTTTGGAGGTTCTTGATCCTGAGCAAAACTCGACATTTGTGGATCACTACCTTGAAGTTCAGTACGATCTTTCCAAGGTGATGTTCTTAACAACCGCGAACTCGCTGCATTCTATTCCGTATCCGCTGTTGGACAGAATGGAAATAATTGAGGTTCCCGGCTATGGTGAAAATGAAAAACTGAATATCGCGAGGCAGTTTCTTGTCCCAAAGGAGCTGCGGGAAAACGGATTAAACGAAGCGAAAATAACATTCAGGGACGATACGTTAAAAGACATCATCAGGTTCTATACAATGGAATCAGGCGTGCGTAATCTTGAAAGAGAAACCGCGCGCTGCATAAGGCGGATCGCGCGCGACGCTGTTAACAAAGGATATGGCAAGGATAAGCCTGTAACGGAATTTGTAAAAACGGTAAAGCCTGAGAATTTGGAAAAACTTTTAGGAAAGAAAAAATATAAGCGCGACGTTGTATACAGGGAAGCGCGCGTAGGCGTAACGTACGGCCTCGCGTGGACAGAGTACGGCGGAACAATCATGCCTGTAGAGACAATCCGCTATGACGGAAACGGCGATCTTCTGATAACAGGAAACCTGGGCGATGTAATGAAAGAAAGCGCGCGCATCGCTTTATCGTATCTTAGAAGCACAGCCGAAAGATATAATTTCGCTGTAAAAGAGCTGTCAAAATCGGATTTTCACATCCATGTCCCGGAGGGCGCGATTCCAAAAGACGGACCTTCAGCCGGTATTACGCTCGCTTCCTCGCTTTTATCAACGCTTTGCAAAATCCCGCCGCGCCCGGGTATCGCGATGACAGGAGAAATTACGCTAACAGGAAGAATTCTCCCCATTGGAGGGTTAAAAGAAAAACTTTTAGCCGCTATCAGGAACGGAATGGAAAAAACAATCCTGCCAAAAGACAACGAAGATGACTGGAATGAGCTTGATAATGAAATTAAATCCGCTATCACAGCGGAGTTCGCTGAAACCGCCGCCGATGTCTTTAATGTCTTATTCCCGGACAGCATAAACGCGGCGGATAAACCTTTAAAGCCCGCTAAAACTGTAAACTCGAAAAAAGAAGCTTTAAAAACAAAGAAAACCGCCGCGGTGAAAAAAAGCGCGAAAAAATAAATTTTTAAAAAAATAGTGTTGACAAACGCGCTCCACTATGATATTATTATGATATCATTACAATATTGGAGGAAATTATGACGGAATTATCTAATTCAGGTAAAAAACATTATGAGGAAATAGGGATGAAAACCTCAAGCGGCATGTTCGCGCTTATCTTTATTTCTTTATTGGAAATCGCCGGAATCTGCGCTTTTACATACGGTATTTTCATTCTTGATGGAAGCGGTCGTTTCGCGATGGGTATTACATTATTAATCGCTGGCAGCCTTTATAGTTTTGTTATCGGTCCGATTCTATACATCGGGCTTAAGATAATAAAACCAAACGAAGCGATGGTGCTGACCCTTTTTGGAAAGTATGTCGGCACAATAAAAAAAGAAGGCTTTTACTATGTAAATCCTTTTTGCGTAGGAGTAAACCCCGCGCAGACAACAACAACCCAATCGCAGACATTAAATCAGATATCAGCGCTAAGCGAAGGGACAGCGGCAAAATATAATTACGGCGCAGGCAGTAAAAAAATATCGCTTAAAGCGTCTACGCTGAATAATGAAAAACAAAAGGTAAACGATCAGCTTGGAAACCCTGTAATGATCGGCATTGTCGTTATTTGGAAAGTCGTAAACACCGCGAAAGCTGTCTTCAATGTTGATAATTACAAGGAGTTTTTGTCAATACAATGCGACTCCGCGTTACGCAACATTGTGCGCCTGTATCCTTACGACTCATACGGAAGCGACAGCGGGGAAAGCGAAAAATCCCTTCATGGTTCAAGTCAGGAAATCGCGGTCAAGCTTAAAGACGAGATTCAAAATAAAGTGGAAATCGCGGGGCTGGAAATTCTAGAAGCCCGCATAACAAATCTTTATTACGCTCCTGAAATCGCGGCGGCGATGCTACAGCGCCAGCAGGCTTCCGCTGTAGTTGACGCTAGACAGTTAATTGTACAGGGAGCTGTCGGCATGGTTGAGATGGCGCTTTCAAAGTTAAACGAAACGGGAATCGTTAAGCTTGACGAAGAGAGAAAAGCGGCGATGGTGAGCAATCTTCTTGTCGTGCTTTGCGGAAACAGGGACGCTCAGCCTGTGGTTAACTCAGGCTCGCTTTATTAAAATAAATCAGAATGGCGAAAAAACCGGAAGCTTCCCGAGGCGAAGTTTCAAACGACAAAAAACAATTTCTTCTTCGCCTTTCTGATTCGTTATGGAAGGAACTATCCGCCTGGGCGGAGGACGATTTTCGTTCGATAAACGGGCAGATAGAATTCCTTTTAAGCGAATGTGTAAAAAAAAGAAAAAACAATAATCAGCGGGAATGATTTTGTAATCTATACAGTTTTAAAATTTTTTTATATAATAAAAAAATGGCATCGGGAGTTTATAACAGCTTTGTAAAATACGCCGCTTTTTTTTCAGTCGCTTTTAAATCACAGACAAGTTACCGCTTAGCGACAGTAATGGGATTTTTAGGATCGCTTTTACTTATTGTTATCCAGTTTTTTTTATGGAATACCCTGATAAGTTCCGGAGTCCGCGCTGGTATTACAGTAACCGATATGATCGCGTTTGTACTCATAACAGAGGCTGTAAGCTCTTTAACGCGCGGAAATTTCGCCAATGAACTTGGAGATTCCATAAGGGACGGATCTGTTTTAATGCACTTTCTGCGCCCGGTATCTTATCAGCTTTATTTATTCAGCGCCCACATGGGAAAAAACGTTTACAGGCTCTTAACGCAGGTTCTTCCCGTTGTGCTGTTATGCGCTATTTTCTTCAGCCTCCCGTCTCCGCCCTCTTTCGCGCATCTGGCTATTTTCGCGGCGCTGACTTTATCAGGCGTCATAATAATGTTTCAACTGATTTATATTACAGGACTTTTGGCGTTCTGGACTCAGGCGACATGGTATCTTTCATGGTATCTTGGAGCGGGGTTAACTTTTTTCGGAGGAACTGTTGTTCCGTTATGGTTTTACCCTCGTTCTTTGGAATGGCTTACTGTGTTTCTTCCTTTCCGCTATATTTCATTTGAAGGAATCAATTACTATCTTGGAAAAGCGTCTTTGGATAACGCGTATCTTTCGCTTTCTGTTTCATTGGCGTGGGTTATCATTCTTTATATCGCGGGGTTATTAATCTGGAATAAGGCTCAAAGGAAAATGACAATAAATGGCGGATAACACACTAAAAACAGACACTCCGGTTTCAGAGCGTAAGTTTTCTTTAATATTTAAAAACTTAAGCCTCTATCTTAGTTTTATGAAAATAACCATCCGAAGTCAAATGGCCCACCGAAGCGCGTTTTGGGCGGGGCTTGTGGGGCAATGGCTGGCTTACGGCTCATCTTTCGCGACGCTTTACATCATGGTCAGCAATTTCAGGTTCCTCGCTGATTTCTCCGCGCGGGATGTTCTTTTTCTTTACGCGATGAACCTTCTTTCTTACGCGATAGGCGCGAGTTTTTTCTTTAACCCGTGCGTTAATCTCGCCTCAAAAATACGCTCTGGAGAATTTGACGCGGCTTTAACAAAACCTGTAAGCCCGTTTGGACATGAGTTTTATATGGGATTTAATTTCGGATATTTAAGCCATATCACCTTGTCCGCCGGGGTTATGATCTACGCTCTTGTAAGCGCAGGATTTACGCCGTCGCCTCTTTCTATACTTGTTTTCGCGGGAGTGTTAATGGGTGCTGTATTGGTTCAATCAGCGTTTTTAATAACAGCTTCCGCTTTTAGTTTTTTTCTTGTAAATGAAAACCCGGTATTTGAGCTTGTCTGGAATATAAAAGTTTTTACTAATTATCCGCTGCGGATTTATCCTTTGTTTCTTCAGATTTTTTTAACTTTTATAGTGCCGGTGGCGTTCATGAATTTTTATCCCGCCTCAGCGGTTCTGGGAAAAGAAATGCCTTTCTCTTTTCCTGTGCATCTTGGTTATTTATCGCCTTTAGCGGGAATTATATTGTTTATCTTAAGCGTCCTTTTTTGGAACAGGGCGCTGTCAAAATATCAAAGCACAGGAACATAGGAAGAAATCATGCCTTTTATCGAAGTAAAAAACATATCAAAAAATTTTAAGATTTTTAAAAACCGCCCGGGAAAATTAGGCGCGGCTGTTTCTCTTTTTCACCGCGAATATGAAACCAAAAAAGCGGTATCTGACATTTCCTTTTCCGTGGAACAGGGAGAAATTACAGGTTATATCGGACCTAACGGCGCGGGGAAATCAACTACTATTAAAATGCTCAGCGGGGTTCTTACTCCCGATGAAGGCGAAATAAGGGTAGGAGAAATTATTCCGTATAAGGAACGAAAAAAGAACGCCAAAAGAATCGGAGTTGTTTTCGGACAGAGGTCGCAGCTTTACTGGGATCTTCCGGTATCAGATACATTCAGCCTTTACAGGAAGTTATATGAAATTCCAAAAGCGTTATACGATCATAACAAGAAAATGTATATCGATCTTTTTGACATGGGCGGCTTTATTAATCAGAGCGTCCGCCAGCTCAGCCTTGGACAAAAAATGAAGGCAAATCTCGCGCTTTCCATGCTGCACGATCCTGATGTGCTGTATCTTGACGAGCCTACAATCGGGCTTGATGTTATGAGCAGGAAAAATCTCCGTCAGGGCATTCAGACTCTGAACCGAGAAAAGAACACGGCGATTATTCTTACAACGCACGACATGAGCGATATTGAGGCTGTCTGCGGGCGGCTTATTGTCATTGACCGCGGACAAAAACTTTTTGATGGCAGCCTTGAAAATTTTAAAAACCTGTACGAGGATGGTTTTTTAATCAAAATGGAATTCGCGAGTCTTCCCGAGTGGGAGACGCTTCCCGGCTTTACGCTTAAAAACAATGATAATAATGTCTGGAATATTAAAGTAGATAAAAATATCCGGCATAAGGACGCGCTTAATACGCTGATAAATCATTACAACCCTGAAAAAATCTCTGTTCACGAACAGGATATCGAAGATATCGTTCAGCGGATTTTCGCGGAGTAAAAATTATAATTTAAAATTATAGCGATTTGTATAACCATGTTGATCTAATCAATTTATTGCTTCATAATACTACCATGAAATACGATGTAATTTTAGCGGGAGTCGGCGGTCAGGGAGTTTTATCCGTCGCGTCGATTATCGCTTTGGCGGCGATGAATGAAGGGCTTAAAGTGCGCCAGAGTGAAGTGCACGGAATGGCGCAGCGGGGCGGAGCTGTTTTGGCGCACATGCGCCTCTCGGACAAATCAATAGCTGGCGATCTGGTACCCAAAGGCGGCGCGGATATGATCATCGCAATGGAACCGCTTGAGAGCCTCAGGTATGTTTCATATTTAAAACCGGATGGCATTTTAATTACCGCGGCGGAACCTTTTATCAATATGAGTAATTATCCTAATATAGATGAAATACGCTCAAATATTAAAAACCTTCCTAAATGGAAAATAATTGAAAGCGCGGCTCTGGCTAAGGAAGCGGGACTTTCTAAAGCGGTAAACACTGTTATGGTAGGAGCCGCGTCCTGCTTCCTTCCTGTAAAAGATAAATATATAGAAAAAATCATTTCTGATACTTTTGAAAAAAAGGGCTCTGATATCGCGAAAGCGAACACAAAAGCGTTTAAGCTGGGACAAACGGCGTGCGGACAGGAAAATAATAAGTAAATGAATTTTCAATACTGGAATCCGCGTATAGAGAAAATGCCAAGAAGCGAACTTGAAGCGCTGCAGCTAGAAAAATTAAAAGAAGAAATCGCGTTCGCTTTGAGGACGCCGTTTTATAAAGAGAGGCTTCCAAGGCATGGCATCAATTCAAGCGATGAAATAAAAACGTTAGGCGATCTTAAAAGAATTCCTTTTACGACAAAAAACGATTTGCGAGACGGCTTCCCATTCGGTTTTTTATCGGTTCCAAAAGACGATGTTGTGCGCCTTCATTCATCAAGCGGAACAACAGGCGTCCCTACAGTGATTTATTTTAACAGGGAAGATTTAAAAAGATGGGCTGACTATATGGCGCGCTGCATTTACGGAACAGGCTGTACTAAAAGCGATGTGTTTCAGAACATGATCACATACGGCCTTTTTACAGGAGGGCTTGGATTCCATCAGGGCGGAGAAGAAGTCGGCATGCTTGTAATTCCAGCGGGAGCCGGAAACACAGCGCGCCAGTTTAAAATGATGCAGGATTATAGAACAACAGTGTTACACGCGACGCCGAGTTTTTTTCTTCATCTTGAAACAAAAATGAGGGAAGCAGGCGTAGATAGAAACAGTCTTTGCATTAAGCGCGCGTTCGCGGGAGCGGAACCCTACTCGGAGGACACAAGAAAACGAATCGAGAAACTTTTAGATATTGATGTATATAATTCTTATGGTTTATCAGAAATGAACGGACCAGGCGTCGCGTTTGAGTGCCAGTGTAAAGACGGGCTTCATATCTGGGAAGACGGATACATCGCGGAAATTGTCGACCCTGACACGCTTGAGCCTGTAAAAGAAGGAGAGACAGGCGAACTTATTTTAACAATTCTCTGCCGCGAAACCACTCCCCTACTTCGTTACCGCACGCGCGATTTAACTTCGTTTTACTCGGAACCATGCCCGTGCGGCAGAACCCACCGTAAACTCAGGCGCATAACAGGACGCAGCGACGACATGATGATCATTAACGGCGTGAATGTTTTCCCAAGCCAGATCGAAGAAGTAATTATGGGCATGAAAGAAGTCGGCAATAATTATTTGATTGTAGTGGAAAAAGACGGCGCTCTTGACAGGTTCACTGTCAAAACCGAAGTTAACTCGGATACATTTATGGACGACTCGCGCGCGTTACTCGCGTTAAAAGACAAAATCAGAGATACTTTGAAAGTCTCAATTTCCATAACCGCTAAAGTAGAGCTTCACGAAAGCGGAAGCCTCCCGATATCAGAAGGAAAAGCTGTAAGGGTCATGGATAATAGACCAAAAGACGTTTAACAACAAGTTCGATTTTGTTTGTGTGGTTCGCGCCCTTTCATCAACATCCTATACGCCGTTTGTAATCTTAATTGACGAATTTTAACAAATATATTACCATTGAAATAAATAAAATTACAATTTGAAGAAAAATTCTTGAGGTTTCTTAAGAAATTTACTTCAAATTGCCAAAAAAAGCGAATTTATGATAAATAATCGCTATTTTGTGTATATTTAAGTTTATTGATAATGAGGTATTTAAACAAAATGAGCCTATTATCTTCCATAAAGCACATCTTTCAAACCCGGGACGAACTCTCCCTAAACAACATAAGAAAGGAACTATGGACAATAATAATTATCTTCCCCCTGTCGGTCATGCTCGCGAATATGCGTCATTTCGACCTGAACATCGAGTTCGCCGGATTTCAATCTTTTGAACTATTGCTTTTTTGTTGGGGTTTTGGCTGGCTTGTCCTGGCCCTTTTCCCCAAAAAATACATTTTTTCCCTGCTAAAAATCGCAGCGGTTTTCAGCGCGGTTCTTTTATTGTTCCAAATAGTTCTTACATCGAACATGCCATCACGTCTTCCAGGCGCGCGACTTTCTGTATTTTCGGCATTTATGTTTTTTAACGGAATAACTTCCGCCTGCGCTTTTTTTATTTTTTGTTTTAAGTTAAATAATGTTGAAAGACTGACAGGATTATTTTTATTGATTTTATTCCACAGCCTTGACTATTCAATTTTTAAAGTATTTCCTTCCGTTCAGGGAATATACGAAACATGGGGCGGAATCGTTGTAATGACTTTATTCCTTGTAACAGTCTTTTTGTCAGGTAAAAAATTAAAGGAAACAATTATTGATGATAATAAACAAACGCGAACAACAACTGCCAATAAAGACATAAAAGCAGGAATAATAATACCGCTTCAAATCGTCTATTTCCTGACAATGATAATGATCCATTATCTTGAACCTGCTCAGAATATAATTTTCAGTCTGCCTTACGGTCTGGGTCAGTTCATATCAATAATCTTTATATCAATAGTCATGGTTCTGTTTAACCTCAATTCGCTTTATATATGGCTCTCATTTCT